>Ga0075424_100007072_pt1 | contig 10856 bp, 11 predicted proteins | sample SoiMethybrSBSTD3_FD_75301 | JGI IMG/M metagenome (GOLD analysis project Ga0075424, IMG submission 75301) | Bulk soil microbial communities from a Populus tree surrounding site in Tennessee, USA - Soil MetaG P. TD hybrid SBSTD3 | ecosystem: Environmental > Terrestrial > Soil > Tree plantation...
ATGCGCGCCTCCGTGCTCGTCCTGGGCCCGCTGGTGGCGCGCCACGGCTCGGCGCGCGTGGCGCTGCCGGGCGGCTGCGCCATCGGCGTGCGGCCCATCGACCAGCATCTCAAGGGGCTCGCCAGGCTGGGCGCCGAGATCGCCATCGAGAACGGCTACGTCGTGGCGCGGGCCAGCCGCCTCAAGGGCGCGCGGATTGCGACCGACATGGTGACGGTGACCGGCACCGAGAACCTCATGATGGCGGCCGCGCTCGCCGAGGGCGTCACCGTGATCGAGAACGCGGCGCGCGAGCCCGAGGTCGGCGACCTCGCGGCGCTGCTCACCGCGATGGGCGCGCGGCTCGACGGCATCGGCACGGGGCGCATCGAGATCGAGGGCGTCCCCGAGCTGGGCGGCGCCGTGCATCGCATCGTGCCCGATCGCATCGAGGCCGGCACGCTGCTGCTCGCCGGCGCCATCACGCGCGGCGACGTACGGGTGACCGACGTCGTGCCCGGCCACCTCGCCGCCGTCCTCGCCAAGCTCGAGGAGTGCGGGGTGATGGTGGAGACGGGCGCCACGTGGGTGCGCGCGCGGGCGGAGGGGCGGCCGCGCCCGGCCGACGTGATGACGAGCCCCTTTCCGGGCTTTCCGACCGACATGCAGGCGCAGCTCATGACGCTGCTGGGCCTCGCCGACGGCCAGTCGACGGTGACCGAGACGATCTTCGAGAACCGGTTCATGCACGCCGCCGAGCTGGCGCGCATGGGCGCCTCCATCGCGCACGACGGCGCGATCGCCGTCGTGCGCGGCGTCGAGGCCTACCAGGGCGCGCCCGTCATGGCCTCCGACCTGCGCGCCTCCGCTGCGCTCGTGCTGGCCGGGCTGGCCGCGCGCGGACGCACGGAGGTCTCGCGCATCTACCACCTCGACCGCGGCTACGAGAAGCTGGAAAGCAAGCTGGGCGCGCTCGGCGCGCGCGTGGAGCGGCGGCCGTGAGCGAGCCCCTCACGCTCGCGCTGCCCAAGGGCCGTCTGCTCGAGCCCGCGCTGGACCTCCTGCGCGAGATCGGCGTGGACGGCGTCGATCAGGCCTCGCGGCGGTTGATCTTCGACGACGCGCACTACGGCCTGCGTCTGCTCTTCCTGAAGCCGGCCGACGTGCCGGCCTACGTGACGTACGGCGCCGCGCACCTCGGCATCGTCGGCAAGGACATCCTGCTCGAGCAGGAGCCCGACGTGTACGAGCCGCTCGACCTCGGCTTCGGGTTCTGCCGCCTGGTGGTGGCGGAGGCGCGCGAGCTGTGGGAGCGCGACGATCCGAGCAAGTGGTCGTGGGTGCGGGTGGCGACCAAGTATCCGCGGCTGACCGAGCAGTACTTCTCCGCGCGCGGCGTCCAGGTGGAGATCGTCCGCCTCGACGGCTCTATCGAGCTGGCGCCGCTGGTCGGCCTGGCCGAGCGCATCGTGGACCTCGTGCAGTCGGGCGAAACGCTGCGCGTGAACGGGCTCGTCGAGGTGGCGGAGATCACGCACTCGACCGCGCGCCTGATCGTGAACCGCGCGGCCATGAAGACCGAGTACGCCGCCATCAACCGCCTCATCGCCGAGCTGCGCCGGAGCCACGCCGGGTCCACGACACCCTCGCGGCAGCCGCTCCCATGAAGATCCTGGATGCGCGCACGCTCGGCGTCGACGGCATCGCCCGGGCGGTGGATCGCCCGCCGTCCGAGGTGCCGGCCGACGTCGTGCGCGCCGTCGAGTCGATCGTCGCCGACGTGCGGGCCCGCGGTGATGCGGCGCTCGTGGAGTACACCGCGCGCTTCGACGGCTATCGCGCGCCGGCCGCCTCGGCCCTCGCGCTGAGCGCCGCCGACTTCGCGGCCGGGGAGCGGGCCGTCGAGCCGGACGTGGCGACGGCGCTCGCGTACGCTGCCGAGCGGATCGAGCGCTATCACGCGGCCGCATTGCCGAAGTCGTGGCGGCTCACCGACGAGCACGGCTCGGTGCTGGGCCAGGACGTGCGGCCGCTCGATCGCGTCGGCATCTACATTCCGGGTGGCCGCGCGGCCTATCCGTCCACGGTGCTGATGACGGCCGTGCCCGCCCGGGTGGCCGGCGTGCGGGAGATCGTGCTGGTGACGCCGCCGGGCCCCGCCGGCGCCGTGCCGCCGGCCGTCCTCGCGGCCGCGCGTGTGGCCGGCGTGACGGAAGGCTGGCGGCTGGGCGGCGCGCAGGCCGTGGCCGCGCTGGCCTACGGCACGGCGAGCATTCGCCGCGTGGACAAGATCGTCGGCCCCGGCAACGTCTACGTGGCGCTGGCGAAGACCCGCGTGTTCGGCGACGTGGGCATCGACATGGTGGCGGGGCCGAGCGAGGTCGTGGTCATCGCCGACCGCGGGGCCGACCCGGCGTGGATCGCCGCCGACCTGCTCGCGCAGGCCGAGCACGATCCGATGGCACGCGCGCTGCTGATCACCGACACGCCCGACCTCTTGCCGCGCGTGAAGGCCGCGCTCACCGCCCAGCTCGAGCGCCTGCCGCGCCGCACGATCGCCGCCGAGTCGCTCGCCGCCAACGGCGCGTTCATCCTCGTCGCCGACCTCGAGGCGGCAGTGGACGTCGCCAATCGCCTCGCGCCCGAGCACCTCGAGCTCATGGTGGCGGTGCCCGCGGCGCTGCTGCCGCGCGTACGGCACGCGGGCGCCGTGTTCCTCGGCGCCCACACGCCGGAGGTCGTGGGCGACTACGTGGCCGGGCCCAACCACGTGCTGCCGACCGCGGGCACCGCGCGCTTCGCCTCGCCGCTGGGCACGGAGGACTTCGTGACACGCTCGAGCGTGATCGAGTACTCGCCGTCCGGACTGGCCGCCGCGCTCCCGCACCTAGCAGCGCTGGCGCGCGTGGAAGGCCTGGCCGGTCACGGCCGCGCCGCCGAGCTGCGGGCCAAGAAAGAGGGGCAGGGATGAGCGGGAACGACCGGCAGGCGCGCGTCGAGCGCAAGACGAAGGAGACCGAGGTCGCGCTGCAGCTCAACCTCGACGGCACCGGCGCCTCGAAGGTGCAGACGCCGATCCCGTTCTTCAGCCACATGCTGGAGGCGTGGAGCAAGCACGGACTGATGGACCTCGCCGTCGAGGCGACCGGCGACGTCGAGGTGGACATCCACCACACGGTGGAGGACGTCGGCATCGTGCTCGGGCAGGCTCTCAAGCAGGCGCTGGGCGACAAGAGGGGGATCGTGCGCTACGGCACGTCGTTCGTGCCGATGGACGAGGCGCTCGTGCAGGCCTCCGTGGACCTCTCCGGCCGCCCGTTTCTCGTGTTCAGCGTGCCGGTGGCGCGCACCCGGGTGTCGAATTTCGACCTCGACATGCTGCAGGAATTCTTCCGCGCGTTCGCCTTCAACGCCGAGATCACGCTGCACGTGACGATGCACTACGGCCACAACCTGCACCACATCGCCGAGGCCGTCTTCAAGTCCGTGGGCCGCTGCCTGGCCGAGGCGACGCGCCTCAACCCGCGCATCGCCGGTGTCCTGCCGTCCACCAAGGGCACGCTGTAGCGATGCTCGCGGTGGCCGTGCGAGCCGCAGCCGAAGGCGAGGCGAGCCTGTGATTGCCGTGGCCGTGCGAGCCGCAGCCGAAGGCGAGGCGAGCCTGTGATTGCCGTGGTCGATTACGGGCGCGGCAACCTCGGGTCCGTCGAGCGCGTCTTCGTCCGCGTCGGCGTGCCGGCCGTCGTCACGCAGGAGCCGCGCGTCATCGACGAGGCGGATGCGGTAGTGTTCCCGGGCGACGGCGCCTTTCGCGACTCGATGGCGAGTCTGGCCGCGCTCGGCCTGCTCCAGCCCGTGCGCCGCGCCCTCGACGGTCGGCGGCCGTTCCTGGGCATCTGCATCGGCTACCAGCTGCTGTTCTCGACCAGCGAGGAATTCGGCGAGGGCACCGGGCTGGACGTCATCCCGGGCGTCGTGCGTCGCTTTCCGGACGGTCTCGACGTTCCCCACATGGGCTGGAACCGCGTCTGGCACGGCGGCGAGCTGCGGCTGTTCGAGGGGATCCCCGACGGCGCGCATTTCTACTTCGTGCACTCCTATTTCCCGGAGGCTCATGTCGGCGATTGCGCCGCGCCCGGCGCGCTGCGGCAGGCCTGGTGCGACTACGGCGTGCGCTTCGCGGCGGCGATCGAGACGGGACAGATCTACGCCACGCAGTTCCACCCCGAGAAGAGCGGGCGCAAGGCCGGGATCCGACTGCTCGAGAATTTCGCGGCCGTCGTGAAGGAAAGCCAGAGCCGGCCGCTCGGCGCGCGGCGATGATCCTCATCCCCGCCGTCGATCTGCGCGAGGGCCGCTGCGTGCGCCTCCTCGAAGGGCGCGACGACGCCCGCACCGTGTTCTCCGACGATCCGGTCGCGATGGCCGAGCGGTGGGCGGCGGCCGGCGCCGAGCGCTTGCACGTCGTCGATCTCGACGGGGCCTTTGCCGGCGCGCCGCGCCAGACCGCGCTGATCGCCAAGATCGTCGACGCCGTCCGTCCGGTGCCCGTCGAGGCCGGCGGCGGCCTGCGCGACGTGGCCGCGGTGGAGGCGGTGCTGGAGGCGGGCGTGGCGTGGGTCGTCATCGGCACCCGCGCCGCCGTCGATGCGGCGTTCCTGACGGATGTCTGTCGCCGGTTCCCCGACCGCGTCATCGTCGCCGCCGACGCCCGAGGCGAGCGCGTCGCCATCCGCGGCTGGACGGCCAGCAGCGAGCTGACCGTGACCGAGCTCGGTGCCCGCGCGCGCGAGTCCGGCGCCACCGCGCTGCTCTACACCGACGTCAGCCGTGACGGCAGCGAGCGCGGTCCCAACGTGGAGGCGACGGGCGCGCTCGCGCAGGCCGTGGGGCTGCCGGTCCTGGCCTCGGGCGGCGTCGGCTGCATCGACGACCTGACGCGGCTAGCCCGTGTGCCCGGCGTGCTCGGCACCGTCGTCGGCCGCGCGCTCTACACCGGGGCGATCGATCTTGCCGCCGCGCTGGCGGCGATCCGGGCTGGCTGATGCTCACCAAGCGCATCATCCCCTGCCTCGACGTCAAGGAAGGCCGCGTCGTCAAGGGCGTCAAGTTCGTCGATCTGCGCGACGCGGGTGATCCGGTCGAGGCCGCCGTGGCCTACGACGCCCAGGGTGCCGACGAGCTCGTGTTCCTGGACATCACCGCCTCGCACGAGGATCGCTCGATCATGCTCGACGTCGTGCGGCGGACGGCAGAGGTCCTCTACATTCCACTCACGGTCGGCGGTGGCCTCCGCACGGTCGAGGACGTTCGCGTGCTGCTGCGGGCCGGCGCCGAGAAGGTCTCGTTCAACACGGCCGCCCTCCAGCGGCCGGAGGTCATCCGCGAGGCGGCGGAGCGCTTCGGCAGCCAGTGCATCGTCGTCGCCATCGACGCACGCGCCACGGAGCCGGCAACCTCCCCGACCGGGCCACCCACGAGTCGAGCCGAACTGGCGGCACCCGCTCCAAAATGGACGGTGTTCACGCACGGCGGCCGCCGGCCGACCGGGCGCGATGCGGTCGCGTGGGCACAGGAAGCGGTCGCGCTCGGCGCCGGCGAGATCTTGCTGACGAGCATGGACCGCGACGGCACCAAGGACGGCTACGATCTGGAGCTCACGCGGGCCATCGCCGATGCGGTGACGGTGCCGGTGATCGCGTCCGGCGGCGCCGGGACCCTCGAGCACTTCCGGGAGGCGTTCACGGAGGCCGACGCCAGCGCGGCCCTGGCCGCCTCGCTGTTCCACTTCGGCACGTACACGATTGCCGAGGTGAAGGACTATCTCGCCGAGCGCGGCGTGGAAGTGCGGCGATGACGCCCGAGGGCCTGACCTACGACGAGCGCGGCCTCATCCCGGCCGTCGTGCAGGAAGCGGAGACCGGCGAGGTGCTCATGGTGGCCTGGATGGATCGCGCGGCCGTGAGCCGCACGCTCGAGACCGGGCTCACGCACTTCTGGTCGCGCTCGCGGCAGGCGCCGTGGCGCAAGGGCGAGACGTCCGGGCACAGCCAGCACGTGCAGGGCGTGTACGCCGACTGCGACGCCGACACGCTGCTCGTGCAGGTGCACCAGGACGGCGTCGCCTGCCACACCGGCAGCCGCTCGTGCTTCTACACGGCGCTGCAGGGGCCGGGCCCCGCCGGCAACATGCTGGACCGCATCGAGCGCATCGTCGCCGATCGCAAGTCGTCGCCGCCGGCCGGCTCGTACGTGGCCGGCCTGCTCGCCAAGGGCGAGGCGGCGGTGTGCCGCAAGATCGGCGAGGAAGCGGTGGAGGTGGTCACCGCCGCGCTTGGCGGCGAGGGGGACCGGCGTGTGGTCGAAGAGGTGGCCGACCTCTGGTTTCACACGATGGTGCTGCTCGGCGAGCGGTCGATTCCGCTGCGCGAGGTCTTCGAGGAGCTCGCGCGCCGGCACACCGCCCGCCCGGCGTCGGGCGGCTAGCCGCGCCGTGGGCGCGGCCCTCCGCCGCGCGGCGGCGCTCGCCGCGGCGACGCTGGCGCTCGCGGCCTGCGCGGGCAAGCGGATCCATAACGGCGTCTTCCACGCCCGGAGCGGCTACCGGATCGCGCTGCCGCCGGATGGCGCCTGGCGGATCGTGGACGACAGCCGGGCGGATCTCGAATTGCGGCATCGCTGGGCGCCTGCAGGCATGCTGGTCAATGGGGTCTGCGATCCGGCCGTGGCGCGCCGCGGCGCAGGCATCCTGGCCCGGCACCTGCTGCTGGGCATGCGCGACCGGGTGGACATCGAGCACGGCGACGTACCAGTGAACGGCCGGGTGGCCTCCCACCGGCTGCTGGAAGGACGAATGCGGCAGAGCGAGGACCGTGTGCGCGTCGAGAGCTACACGCTCAAGGACGACCGCTGCGTGTACGACCTGCTGTTCGTCGCCGCCCCCGATGCCTTCGAGGCCGAGCGCGGCGATTTCCGGCAGTTCGTCGAGAGCTTTGCCGGCGAGTAAGGCGAGACGGCATGGACACCTACCTGCGCAGCACGGCCATGTGGTACGGAGGCCTCGGCCTGCTCACCGCCCAGGTGTTCCGGAGCCTGGCCCTGCCGCCCAAGTACTTCAAGCTCATCGTGCTGGAGATCGAGACGATGGGCGTGCGCTCGCTGGCGGTGGCGCTGACGGCGTCGATCTTCACGGGCATGGTGTTCGCGCTGCAGAGCGCGGTCAACATGGCGCGCTTCGGGGCCGAGAACTACGTGGGCCCGCTCTCGGCGTTGGCCATCCTGCGCGAGCTGGGGCCGGTCCTCACCGCCATCTTGGTGGGCGGCAAGGTGGCCTCCGGCATCACGGCCGAGCTGGGCTCGATGAGGGTTACCGAGCAGATCGACGCGCTCCGCACCCTCGGGGTCAACTTCATCAAGCGCCTCATCGTCCCCCGCGTGCTGGCCGCCCTGCTGGTCTTCCCGCTGCTGACCATCATGGCCGACTGCCTGGGCGTCCTGGGCGGCATGGTGATCATGTACCTGGAGCGCGGCTCGGACATGTACGCCTACTGGAACACGACGACCTACTGGGTCGTGCCGCGCGACTTCCTGATGGGCGTGGGCAAGTCCGTCTTCTTCGGCGGCATCGTCACGCTGATCGGCTGCTACAACGGGCTCAGCACGACGGGAGGGACGGAGGGCCTGGGGCGGGCAACGACGGCCACGGTCGTGCACTGCACCATGGGCGTGATCATCTCCGATTTCTTCCTCACGAAGCTGATGCTCATGCTCTTCTGGTGATGCGGGTCACGACGCGCGCGCGGGGGCGGACGCGGCCGGCGCCGGCCACCGGGGAGCCGGTGGTCGACCTCGCCGAGGTCCGCAAGCGGTTCGACGGCAACGAGGTGCTGCGCGGGGTCTCGCTCTCGGTCGAACGGGGCGAGACGATGGTGATCATGGGAGGGAGCGGGTCCGGCAAGACGGTGACGCTGCGGCTCATCGCCGGGCTGATCCGCCCCAGCGAGGGCACGGTGCACGTGTTCGGCGAGCGCATCGACAACCTGAGCGAGGAGGAGCTGCTGCCGATCCGCCGGCGCATGGGCTACGTCTTCCAGGGGGCCGCGCTGTTCGACTCCCTGACCGTGCACGAGAACGTCGCCTATCCCCTGCGCGAGCACACGAGCCTGGGCGAGGCGGACATCCGCGAGCGGGTCCTCCATTTCCTGTCCGTGGTCGGTCTGGGCGACGAGGTGCTGGGCCAGCTGCCATCCGAGCTGTCGGGCGGGATGCGCAAGCGGGTCGGCATCGCGCGCGCGCTGGCCCAGGAGCCGCAGATGTTGCTGTTCGACGAGCCCACCGCCGGGCTCGACCCCACCAATGCCAGGATGGTGGCCGAGCTGATCGTGCAGCTCCGCGGCGGCGTGTGCGATACCGCGATCGTGGTGACCCACGATCTCGAGCTGACCAAGACCGTCGCGGATCGCGTGGCGATTCTCATCGAGGGCCGCTTCGCGGCGCTGGGCCCGCGCGACGAGGTGCTGGCGTCCAGCGAGCCCGCGGTGCAGGCCTTCCTGGCCGGCGAGGCGAGAGTGACGACATGAACGAAGAGGGTAGCGAGCGGGGACGTAAGCTGCGGGTCGGCATCTTCGTGCTGGTGGGCGTGGCGGCTTTCTTGGGCATGGTCTACGCGCTCGGCGCGCGCGCCCGCCTGTTCGAGCCGCGCTTCACCATCCACGCCGACTTCACCGAGGTCGGCGGCCTGGTGGAGGGGGCCACCGTGCGGCTGGCCGGCGTGCAGATCGGGCGCGTGAGCGGCGTGGAGCTGCCGCCAGAGCCCGGCGGCAAGGTGCGCGTGAAGATGACGATCGCCAAGCGCTACGGTGATCGCGTGCGCAAGGACTCGGTGGCGCGCATCGAGACGCAGGGGTTGCTGGGCGACCGCATCATCGAAATCACCGTGGGAACGGCGCAGGCGGCGCCGGTGAAGGCGGACGAGGTGCTCGCCTCGCGCGACCCCTTCGACATCACCAAGGTGATGAGCGAGGGCGCGGGGGTGGTCAAGAGCGCGAGCGCGCTGGCCGACAGCCTGAAGGAGACGGCCGACCAGCTCAACAAGTCGCGCCTGATCGAGGAGGCCGCCGCCACCGTGACCTCGGCGCGCAAGATCACCGACCAGGTGGGCCGCGTCGTCAACGAGGTCGAGCGCGGCAAGGGCTGGGCGCACGTGCTCGTCTACGAGGAGCCCGTGGCGCTGCGGCGGATCAACGACATGGTCGCGTCCACCCAGGCGCTGGTGGACCGCGTGCAGCGCGGCGAGGGCGCGGCCGGCGTGCTCACCTCCGAGCAGTCCACGGCGGCCGCCAAGCGGTTCGTGGCCGCGATGGACAAGCTGAGCCGCGTGGTGGAGCAGCCCTCGGCCGAGGACGGCGTGCTGCCGGCGCTGCTCTTCGATCCCAAGTACCGCGCGATGCTGGACGATGCGCGCGTGGTGGCCCACAACCTCCGCGAGGTCTCCGACCGGCTGGCCGGCGGCAAGGGCACCCTCGGCGCCCTCGTCAAGGACGAGCCCGCCGACGCCAGCATCCGTCAGACGTCGCGCGACTTGCAGGCCGCCATGGCGAACCTCAAGGAGATCACCGAGAAGATCAACACGGGCGAGGGCACGGTGGGCGCGCTGATCGCCGATCCCACCGTGTACGAGCGGCTGGTGAGCATCCTCGACGGCGCCTCGCGCAGCTTCCTGCTCCGCGGGCTGCTGCGCGGCCTCGGCGGCGGGTCCAAGGACGGAGAGAAGGACGCCGGCAAGGACCGCGCGAAGGATCGCGGGACGCAGGACCCGTCGGCGAAGAGCAAGGACTGATGCCGCGGCCGACCAGCGTCTATCGCTGCCAGCAGTGCGGCTTCGCGAGCCCCAAGCCGGGCACGTGCCCGGACTGCAAGCGCACGACGGGCGAGCTGGTGCCACTGGTGGAGGAGCGCGCGGCGCCGGCGCCGAGCGGTCGCCGCGGCGCCATCGCAGCGGGCACGCGGCCGATGCCGCTCACCGACGTCGTGATGGAGCGCGGCGACCGCACGCTGACCGGCATCGGCGAGCTGGACCGCGTGCTGGGCGGCGGCCTCGTGCGCGGCTCCCTCATCCTCATCGGCGGCGATCCCGGCGTCGGGAAGAGCACGCTGGTGCTGCAGGCGGCGCGCGCGCTGGCGCGGGTGACGCCGCCGGTGCTGTACGTCACCGCAGAGGAATCGGCCGCCCAGGTGAAGATGCGGGCCGACCGGCTGGGCATCCGCGGCGACGGGTTGCTGCTGTGGGCCGAGAGCGATCTGTCCGCCGTGCAGGCCGAGCTCGAGGCGGTCAAGCCGCGCGTGCTGATCGTCGATTCGATCCAGACGGTGTTCCTGCCCGAGCTGGAGTCGGCGCCGGGCAGCGTGGCGCAGGTGCGTGAGTGCGGCGCGCGCCTCATGACGCTGGCCAAGGGCCGGGGCATCGCCACGTTCCTGGTCGGCCACGTCACCAAGGACGGCGCGCTGGCGGGACCGCGCGTGCTCGAGCACCTCGTCGACACGGTCCTCTACTTCGAGGGCGAGCAGCATCACGCCTATCGCGTGCTGCGCGCGGTCAAGAACCGCTTCGGCTCCACGAACGAGATCGGCGTGTTCGAGATGGCCACGAGCGGTCTCGTGGAGGTGCCGAACCCGTCGGGCTTCTTCCTGGCCGAGCGGCCGGCCGACGCGCCGGGCTCGGTGGTCGTGTCCGCACTGGAAGGGACACGGCCGCTGCTGCTCGAGCTGCAGGCGCTGGTGACGCGGGCGTCGTTCGGCACGCCGCGGCGGACGGTGCTGGGCGCCGATTACAACCGCGTGTGCCTGCTGCTGGCCGTGCTGGAGAAGCGCGCCGGCCT
>Ga0075424_100007074_pt1 | contig 10855 bp, 10 predicted proteins | sample SoiMethybrSBSTD3_FD_75301 | JGI IMG/M metagenome (GOLD analysis project Ga0075424, IMG submission 75301) | Bulk soil microbial communities from a Populus tree surrounding site in Tennessee, USA - Soil MetaG P. TD hybrid SBSTD3 | ecosystem: Environmental > Terrestrial > Soil > Tree plantation...
CATAGCCTCTTGCCAATGCTGCACCGGATCGCGCCAGCGCATCTTCGGTGAGCAGTTCTTTGGCAAGCGTCAGTCCGAACGAAAACGCCACGCTGCAGGCTGCGACCGCCCCCAGCAGGGGATGGACGAGGAAGAGGACAACGAGAAACAGAGGCGCCCACAGCGCGTCAAACAGCATGGGGCATGCGCTGGAATCCATGAACTGGCGCAACACCGCGAGGTCCCGATGGGCCTCCGCTGCGCGCGAAGGATCGCCGCGAAAGGCACATTCGAGGGAGGCCGATAGCACGCTGGGACGAAGCCGGTCCTCGAACCATGCGCCAAGCCGGCCGAGCACAGCTCGGCGCAATGCGTCGAGCATCCCTCCGATCACGACGGTGAAGGCCACGATCAGGGTGAGCAGCATCAGCGTGGCACCGCTGCGGCTCGACAAGACGCGGTCGTAGATCTGGAGCAGGTAGATGGAGGGAGCAAAGAGCAGCAGATTGTAACTGCAGCTATAGGCCAGCACGAGGGCAAGCGGGCCGGCGCAGGTCCAAAGCGCCGCCTGCAGCGGCGTCTGAGGCGACGGTACGATGTGTAACCGGATGGACGGCATCGGCATTGTCGTCACCGCAAGACATTTGACTTCGCTTGGCCGTCGATCCGACGCGGCGACAGATCAACCGGCGCCAAATCGACCGGCGGCCGGTACCGCCGGTCTTCACCGCCCGCCAGACGGGCCGCCCTTCAGATCGAAATTTCGGGCTGGATGTCCACGCTCCCGCCCAACGCCATGCTGCCGTCGCCACCACGGCCGCCAATGCCGGCCATCACGTCCTGGTGTTGGTCGACCCAGAGCTGGTTGTCCTGGGTGGCTGTCGTATTGGCATAGACCTTGGAGGTGTCGTAGCCGCTCTTCGAGCTCTGATCGCCGTTCGAGTTGGCGTAGGCATCAGCCTTTGCCCATTTCTCGCCTTCCGCGCTCGCCTTGCCTGCGTCCCAATAGGCCTTTTGATCAACGTGATCGCCGGTCTTGACGGTTACGTCAGCGCCGTACACTTTTTGAGACGGTTGGAAGTCGAGCTCCGGTTTATTGACGAGGTATCCCTTGAAATAGCCCTCGCCGCCGTTGCCGGCGCTGGCGTTGCCAGCGTCGATCGACTTGACGTGGATCGAGTCCGAAATGTGAATTGATGGCTTTGCAATGGTCATACGAGCCTCCGTGGTGAGAGTTTCTGTTCGTGCGTCATCCATCAAATAGAGATGACGGATGTGCGCGCCGAGTGTGATGCTGGCTTGCATGAGCGGGATAGATGCCAAATGGGATGTCATCCGGTTCGGTGGGCTACACCCGAAAGGCCTACATGCCTCGTGGGCGCGTTTCGACGGCGCGAGGATCGGCCGCATGCCAAAGCGCCGGCAGACCCTCGGTTTGAGGCTCTCGCCGGACAACCGCTGCGCGTTGCCGCTCTATGACATCAAGTGAAGATCGGACAGAAGATGCGCGGCAATGTCACCGCCGAGCGCAAAGTTGGTGTGGCCACCGTTGCCGCCGATGCCGGCCATCTGGATCGCGCTTTGGTCGATATGCACGTTGTTGACCTGATCCGCTTCGGCCGTCGAATGGGGGCCCGCGATCGCTATGTTGATCGGAGCATAGATCGCGACGCTGACATCGATGAGGCTACCCGAGAAATGCCCGCTGCCGCCATTGCCGGCGCCGTTGCCGCCGGTTGCGATGGTGTCGGAGCCGCTGCCCAGGCCCGAGGAAGCAATGTCTGCATTTCCTCCCATCGCGACGTTGCCGCTGCCGCCGTTGCCGCCCACGCCGGCCGTCTGCGAGGAGGATTGATCCAGAGCAACGTTGTTGGTCTGGTGGGCTTCCGTCGTGGAATTATATCCCGCCACCGCAATGTTGACGGGGTCGTAGACCACGACGGACGTGTGGACGAGGCTTCCATGAAAGTAGCCGTCGCCACCGTTGCCAGCCTGGTTGCCACCGCTCTCGATCTGCCAGCCACCTGACAGCGCGCCATATCCTGATGTCAAGACATTGCCGCCGATGACGGCGTTGCCATCACCGCCGTTGCCGCCGACGCCTGCGATCTGAATGGCCGATTGATCGATCTGGACCGTATTCGATTGAGAAGCCTCGGCCGTGCCACCGCCGGCCGCCACCGCAATGTTGATCGGATGGTAGATGACCACGGGGGCATCCAGCAGCGTTCCGTAAAAGCTGCCGGTGCCGCCATTGCCGGCGCTGTTGCCGCCCGTCGCGATCGACTCGGGGGCGGAAGAGGAAAGGCTGGCACTTCCTCCCGTTGTGATATTGCTATCACCACCATTGCCGCCGATGCCGGCCATCTGCAGCGCGGACTGATTGAAGCTCGCATTGTTGGCCTGGTTGGCGAGCGCTGTGGAATCATATCCCGCAACGACACTGATGTTGATCGGCTCATAGATCACCATCGAAGCGTGAATGATGCCGCCATAGAAATAGCCGTCGCCGCCATTGCCGGCCGTATTGCCTCCGCTGTCGATCGCGCCCGAGCCGGACCCGGCCATGCTTAAGCCGGAGGCGGGCTCAACGGCTGAAATGCTTCCGCCCGCTGCCAGATTGCCGTTTCCACCCTGACCGCCGATGCCTGCCATCTGAACGGCATGTTGATTGATCTGGACATCATTGGACTGGTGCGCATCGGCGTGTCCGTGCACGGCTGCATGCGCTGTATTAACCGGATTAAAGAGCGCGACTGGGGAGTTGATGATCTGGCCGGTGAAGAAGCCGTCGCCGCCGTCGCCCGCGCTGTCGTCGCCAGTGTCGATCGCGACATGGTACGATGAGTCCGGCCGTCCAACGGCAGGCATACCGTGGCCATCATGCCCATGAGGGAGCTGATGATGCAGCCGGATTCCATCCGACAGCTGCCAGAAACTCATAATCGCTCTCCCTGGTCGCAATCACGCCGCACACTCGACGAGCGTCTGCCGACCCCAAGGAGGAAATGTCACTCCGGGCAAGTCAAAAGCCTATTCGTCAATTCGGATGCAGCGCTTCGGGTGTTAGACGTCATACCGGTTACACCCTTTTTTGCCCAGGGCCAGCTCTAGGCGATCATCACTTTCCGCCTCGTTCGACACGCCCGGCAGCATCCGCAAAAACATCCCTACTCATGAGGCTGCTGGCTAAGAAGCCGGCCAACGCGGGCCTGTAAATCGTCTGCCTGATGGGAAACCCTCAGGGTTGTTCCGGTAACGTGCTGTCGCTTTGCGCGTCCTGCATCATCCCCGCGCTCGCGGGATGCTAGGGCTGCCTGCGCTGCGGTTGAAAACTCTGTCGAGCAGGTGACTCAACAAAACGCAACCCCAGGATGTGCAGCTGCGAAGCTAAGTACGTAGCACAAATCCCGGCAACGAGCGGCATTGGTTGTCTCGAAATTGGCTGGGAAGGCCAGCTTCCGATCGACCGGCAGCAAAACTTTCTCAATTGTGTCTTGAACCTATTTCTGGCAACGGCGCCTAACAAAGCAAGGATGATTAATTATTTTGCCTCCCAATTGCTGGTTGGGCTGTTTGTTTGGGGGAAGAAATGAGTGAAATTGGCCTGGTAGGTGGCTCCTTTAATGGCGCCTTGTGGCATTCTTTGAGCGCGATCAAGCAAGCTCACGCGCAGCTTTACCTCCTTACTGGCATGCAAACATCGCCGACCGTGCTCGCTTCCCAAATTGAACTCTGCGAGGTATTGCTTGACGAAATTTCCGGTATTCGCACTAGCCTCGCCAAGAATCTCAAGCAAGCGCGTGGATCCCCGGCCATATTAGAATAACCTCCTGCGCCTCAGATTGGGCGTGTGCGCCGCGACTTGTTGGCGGCCTCTCCTGGGTCAGTGATCCGGAATTCCTCTAACTGGTGTCCGGATTGGAGTGCTGCCACCAGCCATCGTGGTCGCTTACCGCGGCCTGACCACGTTTCCGTGGGCGCCGATGGATTTGAGTATTTCGGCAGAACTTTTGGATATTTTCGGCGCGGCCGGTTGGTTATTGGACTCGTTTGTCCCGCCCCACTACTCTGCTCCTGCGGGTTCAACTGCGCGAGACGCTTTTCCAACTCGCGCTTCTCCACCGTGATTTTCTCCGAAAGGATCTTCGTAAGCTCTTCGTGCAAAAGCCAGAGCTCGTCGAAATCCATAGCCTCAAGATCCAATTTGCCCATTGCGCTCTCGTTGTGTGTTTCCACAAACCGCATATTTGACCTGGAACGACCCTCATGTCCGAAGATGGCGCTGGCCTAGGTAGCCAAAGGCGAATCAGGGACCGGTAATAAAATAAGGAATTCAATCCAATATAACATAAAAATAATTTAATATAAACAGTGTGCTACTTATTTTTTTCCGCGCCGGTTTCGAAATCCAATTTAATTGGCACAAATGTAAGGTCAGATTGCTCTTATGGATCAGTGATTGAGCGCCATCAGCTCCATTTACAATTTTGCACAAGTGCGAAAAGAGTAGAACGAGTTGCGTGGAAAACCGGTTCAATTCGTCTTCAGAATAGCTTGAAGAGCTTTGTTGTGCCGTTTGCCGTATTGCGGAATATTGCGGCCCCGAAAGGTCCAGATTGAACTTAGACGGCGCGCTTTGAGGGGGTATCGAACTCATTTGCAGCCGACTGCGACCGCTCGCGCGATGAAAAGAAAACTTTCTCACCACAGGTTGCGTGGCAGGACACCTCGGCCGATCACGTTTGATTGCCTCATTTCGCGCCGGGCGTGCGGCTGTTGTCATCTGCTGTGTGCCAGCCTCACCCCGCATGATTGCGGATGAATACCTTGTCGGGGTTGCATGGGCCTTGATTGAACGTTAAAATCAACTCATTACCCAATTTGCCTTGGAACTTTGTGTATTCCGCGTGGTTAATTCATGGGCGGCAGAGCGATAATTGCGTCACTAGAACACGGAACTGCGGGGGACATTATGTCGGCGAAAAAGATCGAGTTCGAATCCATGTCGCTGGATGATCTCTGGTCGCTGCACGCGAAGATCAGTGCGATCTTGTCGGCGCGGATCAGGGCAGAAAAGCACGAACTTGAGAAGCGTTTAACCGTGCTCAATCGCGGCATGGATACCATTGCTCAGCCGTCCGACCCCCGATCGATCAGTGTCAAGCAACGCCGGAAATATCCGCGGGTCCCGCCCAAGTTCCGGAACCCCCAGACCTCCGAAACCTGGTCGGGGCGCGGCAAGCGCCCGCGCTGGCTCGTGGCTGCCGTGAAGTCAGGACGCAAAATTGAAGAGTTCCGGATCGGCTCAGCGTGATGAAGGCGCGCCAGAGAGCCTGATCTGGAGCCGGTTGGACCAAATCGGACAATTGTCCGAGTTTCCCGCAAATTTCCCGATGGACCTTCCGGCACCCGTAATCTCGTTTCATCTTTCGGGAGACCAGCAAGGCAAATGGATCAGCGCGTTGGGTCTTCTCATCGAGCCAAGAAACCGATTGGTAATCGGGAAAATCAGTTTGCTGTCGGGCCCGGGAGAGACCTGCGGTAGTCTGCCGTCGAACAGGCGATAGCTAAGCAGGCCAAGCTTGGAAGCGCATTGAGGCGGAGCCGAATGAGTGGTTGTCTGATGCGAAGGCAGAGGGCAGCGTGATCGAGCCCGATCAGTTCCTCCGATTGGCGGACGAATATTCTATCCTGAAACATATCGCTGAAGCACTGCAATTGGAACCGGCACGGTTTTAATGATGGCCCGGCATCTCACACACCTGACGCGAACTGACTTCAAGGGAAAGGTTCAAGCGATCTTGGCTGTCACAGCGCATTTACACACTTTTCCGAAAAGATCATGCGCAAACAACACAGTTGCGTTTTCGATTCGAAGAATCGCGTTTAGTAGGCGTTCCGCGCCCGCAAAACCTCGATCGGAGTCTGGAGCAGGATCGCAAGATCGAGGTGCAGACTCCAGTTGTCGATATACCAGAGATCATACTCGACGCGTCGTTCGATCGAAGCTGCCGTTGGCGTCGGTCCCCGACATCCGTGTATTTGCGCCCATCCTGTTAGTCCAGGTTTGACGCGCCGTCGGAACGCATAGTTCCGGGCGACCTTGTCGAATTGGTTATCGTGCGCAACGGCATGTGGGCGTGGGCCGACCAGCGACATGCTGCCATTGAGCACGTTGAAGAGCTGAGGCAATTCATCAATGCTCGTTCGCCGTAACCATTTGCCAACGCGGGTCACGCGGCTATCGGCGGATCTAGCCTGAACGATCGAAGGCCCGTCCTCCAGCACGAACATAGTGCGGAACTTGTAGACCGCAAAGCTCCGGCCGTTGAAGCCACAGCGTTGCTGCCTGAACAAGATTGGTCCGGGCGAATCCAATTTGATGGCGAGCGTGGCCGCCGCAAGCAGCGGCGACAAGGTGATCAAAGCGAGCCCTGCGCCGATCAAATCAAGACATCGCTTGGCGGCGCGTTCGGCGACCGTGAGAGGCCTGCGCTGCAATTCGACGCATACAGCACTTCCGAGATCCCGAGTCGGGCGCGTGAGCATTTCCGAAACCGGGCCGACAGGAACAAAGACAACGGGGAACGGCAGAACCCTCAAGTCGGCGAGAAGCGCCCGTAGTTCCGACCACCGGTTAGGATCCGCCTCCATCATAACTTCTTCGGTGTCGGAGCCGCGAACGTGCTCGATCACGCGGGAGCTGAGCCTTTTGCTATAGCCGGAACCGGGGGGAGGCAAGTCGAAGCGTGCGCTTATGTAGAAGCCCAATGCGGTCAAGGTCTCGGCAAGCCCGCCATGCCTCGATTGAGGCTGGTCGGTAATTAGCACAACGCTACCACCCGCAAACCTTCTGCCGCTTACGGCCTTCGCAAGAAGAGTTTTGAGAGCGATCCGTTGCGCAATCAGCATCGCAAGGCCGAGCAGGGCAAAGACGATCCCGGCCCCGCGGGAGAGCTCGTGCCCGATGTTCAGCGCGCCGACAGCGGCGGCGAGCAGCAGGAACACGAATATCCAGGCGAGGAAAACGGCGCGGATCTGGTGGCGTAGAACCAATAATTCGGTCGGCCTGTAGACGCCGTTTGTCCTTACTAAAGAAACGAACAGTGCGGACACGATGATCGCCGATCCGACAGCCTTGCCGAAATTGGGCGCGGTCAAACCGCTATCGATCCGATACAGCAAGACGGAGAGGATGCTGGCGAGAAGGATGGTCGCGACGTCGGTGCAGATCGCGAGCAATTCGATCGATTCGTACCGGATCGGCCATTTCCGCTCCGCCTTCGGTGGGGCAAGACCCAGCGGAGCCCCGTCGCCAGTGACGTTGACCGCAAGGTCGCGGTTAACAAAATTCATCGCTGAAACAAACGTTAGAGAAACTGTTAGCATTTAATTTATTATGATCGCATTAAACAAATCAAGTAAAAAACCGCATCAAATTAAATGCGGAAGAACAGATTTAACGTGCGTTCGGGCCTTTTCTTGCTTCTAGCGTGAGCCGGTCCTCGGGGTGGAAAGATGTGGGCGCTTCGTTTCTTTGCTGGGCTTTTGGCAGGCACCTGATTCGGTGCTCAAGCCATTCTCGTTCTCGCTCTGGCTGAACATCACCCTGTTCTGACTGGACACCGGCATTAGCCGAAGGGAGCTAGGCATAGCCCCTAGACATCCGCCTATGGTCCGAGACGTTTTCGAAGGTGGAAGTCATCACCGGCGTTGCCCGCGGCGGCGGTTCACGGCGGAGCAGAAGCCGTCGGTCGTCAATGAGACGCTGCAACCGGGCATGTCGATCAGCCGTGTTGCCCGTCGCCATGGGCTCTCCCCGAGCCTGGTCTTCCGAGGGAGACGGTTGATGAGCGAAGGGGGCAGGGAAGCGGTGCGGGTGGATGAGGATGTGGTCGCTGCCTCCGAGATAGCTAAACTGGAGAGCGATTTGCTGACTAAATTAGCAATTGGGCTCATACGCCCTCGGCGATGTTTCAGGCTCGGGGCAACGGCAGGTCTATGGGTGTTGCGCCTGCATCGTCTTGAGATAACCGGGATCAACTTCCGAAATCAGGTTTTCCGCCATAACCTTACTGCCAGCAGGCGCTGAAAGATACGCTGCGGCAAGGGCCGGCTTGAGCGCAGGCAAACGCGAAAGAACGATACTGATATCCCGCTTGATGAGGTCGCGGAGTTCAGGCTCGCTCACATCGCTGCCAAGGGCAACGCGGAGCCGCAGGGGAAGCAGGTCTAAATCGTTTGGCGCCGTGTAATAAGACATCTTGAGCAGGGCGGCGGGATCGTATTCCGCGGGCCTAAGCCGGCTGGCAAGCGCAGCAAGCATAAGCCAGACGTCACCCCGATGTGGCGAATAGTGCAAAGCACGAGCGAAAGCGCGCATCGCTGGTTGAGGAATGTCATCGCGATCCAGCCCGGCCGCGAGATTTCCCCCTTGGGCGACGAGAGCAAATCCGCTTTCAGCCCACAGGTCTCCACGGACGACCGCAACCGAAGCCGCCTTCCTGATTCTGTCCTGGTGGACCTTGACCGAGGCCTTGTCCTGCTGCGGCGAAGGGACGTGAGCTTGGGAATACCACTCGGTGGAAACAATCCAGGCCGCCTGCTCGGCCAACACAAGTCCAAAAATTGCTAGGGCTACCCGGGGCCAAGTCCTGTCGAGGGTGCGGGAGGTAGTCGCACGAGGCTCGCGCTCCTGTTTGTCCGCTTCATCAGTAGATCCGTCCAACTTAAGTGGCATGACATTGCGTACGGCCCCGCTCAGGCTTTGTGCGAACGCAAGGCCGCATAGCACGCCAATCATGAGCGATGCACCGAAGTTCAGTATGCCGCCATCGACAAGGGCCATGATTGGCAATGCAATCAGGGCGCCCGCGCCTGCGGCCGCATAAATGTAATCGTGACCGCGCGAGAGAGATCGATTGAACAGCGTCCACGCGCCAAACAAAGCCACAATGATTGAGCACCAAAGGAAGACCGGTCCCATCTCGATCATGATCACGGCCGCTGCGGTCGGATATTCATGAGTGACGGCAGCGCCGACGTCTCGGTAGATCGGCAACAGCGCCTCGAACGCGCCCGCGCCTGATCCGGCCGGCGCGACGTCCGGCAGCATTCGTTCGGTCGCTGCCAGGGGTTGCAGCGACAACGCCGTGACCAGTTGCGCATCTTTCTTGACCGGAATGGCCGTCAAGGCGCCAAGCACGCCAATCGCGATGGCTGCGGCAAGACCGGCCAGGCCCCACGGGCCAAGCAGCCATCGGCGAATGGCAGATATGGCGAGCAGCGTTCCCGCGCCAAAGAGCGCGGCGATTATCAAGGCGGGCGTGCCGCCAATGACGATCGCAGCCGCGCAAATGAAGAGTGAAAGAATCGCGACTGAGAGGCTAGCGACTGCCATTCTCCTGGACCGTTGCTGCCGGACGGATCGTTGCAATTGATCGATTGCGCGCATGGCCATCGCACAGGCGAGGAGGATGCCTATCACCGCCACCAAGGTTCCCGAACGCCCCTGATCGGCAAGCGAAACCCGGTCGAAGATGGTCATCTCGAGGGCGATCTGTCTCGTGGCGACCAGCATCGCGATCGCCACGAGAATGTAGAGAATGTGCGCAGCGCGTTCCCTGTCGAGCGCGACGGCTGCGGTGATGATGGCAACACCGATCACGGCACAGTACCGGGCAAGCGAAAGCAAGGTGTCGCCGACATCGATCGAGATCACGCCCGGGAGTCGCTCGTTCAGTGCCGCCGACGCGCTCGCCCATATCGGGTTGGTCAAGCCGTGCGGCAGCGGGATGACCTGCAAAAGCATCCATCCGGCAGGCGCGGCAAGCGCAAGAATGAGAACGGGCCGGAGCAGCCGCGTGAGGCGGCCCAGACTGGTGACCGGCAGAGCGATGGCCAAGATCATCAGCGCCGCCGAAAGGATGCCCGACACCAGCCCTACAGTCCAAATGTCCGCGCGCATCCCAACAACCGGAAGAAGCGCTACCAGTAGCAAAACGAAAGGAACAATCATCGAGCAAGATCTCTACGCGCTAGCCGTATCCAAGCGGATGACTTAGGCTCCATGGAAGTGCGAAGTATAGTTTCCAGCACAACATAATTTTACTCGGCTATCGTCCTTTAGGGCTACTTACATTACCCGCTATTAGGGTTAATAAAATATCGATGTTGCTACCTAAGATTGAATAGCGAAATGGGCACCCGGACGGGAATGGAATTCGGGCGTCCAAAGCAAGCGGCCTTCGTCTGTTCATGGCTTCCGTGGCGCCGGTGCTCGCCACGGAGGGGCAGACACGGCTTTGTCTCATGAAGTCTCTTCCACTCAGTGCCCGCGGCACCATCAAGAAAGGGCTGCGCGATCAGCCTGCAGCATCGAAACCCGTTCGACCCGACATTCCTCGGCAGCCATCCAGTAGTCATGCGAAACGAAAATACGCGCTTCCGGGCCAACCTCCTGCACGGCAGACCGTAAGTGGAACCATTCACTGTTAAGAATCTCGGTCCCGGAAGCCGCCCGTTCGCTTTCCCCGGCGTCCCTCAGGGGAGACACCCACGGACGTCTGGCTGCGAAGGTGGTGGCTCTTCTCAAATCCAGAGGAGGGGCGTGATCATGCCGAGGTTTTGGCTTGTCGACTAGGATTCTTCATTGTTCTTGATGGGCTTGGCCGGAGGAGTTCGTCAGCAACGAGCGTGTCGAACGATATGATCAGCTGGACGCCCTTGGGGCCACGATCGACCAAGTGCCGCGGGAACGCCGACCAGCCTGATTTGTCTTCCTTGGCGCCCTCACAGATACCTAGGATCTCGCGAAATCCCTCTGCATTGACCGCGCTGGCCACCAGAAGCGACACGTTCCGGACCTCGCCGG
>Ga0075424_100007076_pt1 | contig 10854 bp, 6 predicted proteins | sample SoiMethybrSBSTD3_FD_75301 | JGI IMG/M metagenome (GOLD analysis project Ga0075424, IMG submission 75301) | Bulk soil microbial communities from a Populus tree surrounding site in Tennessee, USA - Soil MetaG P. TD hybrid SBSTD3 | ecosystem: Environmental > Terrestrial > Soil > Tree plantation...
CACCGGATCACCATCATTGGCGAAACGCAGTTCTGGAAGCTCGCGGCGGCGAAGCCGCGCGCGCGGCGCAAACGCTATTGAATGAGCCCGAGAGCCCGCGCGATGTTGATCCGCCCTTTGCCGTAATAGGGGTCTGTCCCCGGCTCGCCGAGGTCGTCGGCGGATTGCAAGATCCTTTCGCGGATCTGTGCGGGGTTCCCATGGCCCAGTTGCTGTACGAGAAGCGCCGCTAGACCGGTGGTGTGTGAGGCCGAGAAGCTCGTGCCGATGCCCTGGTTGAGACAGGTGCCGAGGGACGGCTTCGGACACATGGACGCGACCCGACACGCCGCCGGGCTCGCAGGGCTCGGCGTGGTGAGGCACGGCACCCAGACTCTCGTGTTGGTGAACCGCTGCCCGCCCGGCGCGGCAACGCTGACCACTGAGCGACCATAACTCGTGTATAGCGCTGTTGCGTCGACATCGTCCCACGGTCCATTGATGCTGTGCGCGACCGTCGGGCCGGTGGCTGATGCGCAGATGGCGTGTGGTGCCTCGCACGGCAGGCCGACTCGGTCGCGATCGTGGTCTCGATCGAGCGTATCGTTCCCGGCGACGCCGACAACCAAGACTCCCTTTCGCCAGGCGTAGTTCAGGGCCCGCAAGTACGCCGCAATGAGACCGGGGTTCTCGCTCTTGTCGAAGTTTACGCCACCGCTGACGTTCATGACGTCTGCACCCTGATCGGCCGCGTAGAGGATTCCCGCGAGACCGGCGCTCATCCTGGTGACAGCGAACCGGTCAGCCACTTTCACCGCGAGGAGGGTGACGTGTTGCGTCACCCCGGCGAGCAGCTTCGCGTTGCTCGCGACGGTGGCAGCCATCGCGGTCCCGTGCCAGAACAGGTCCGTCACAGGATTCCTGCCCGGATACAACCGTTGTACGACGCTGTCCTCCTCGGGGACGAACGACTTGGACCGCGACAGGTCTACGAGTCCCTGCAGCTCGGGGTGGGAGTAGTCGATCCCCGTGTCGAGGATCACAACGAGGACGTCGGGCGATCCGAGTAATCCGGCGTCCCACGCTTTGTCCGCGCCGATCGCGCGCATGTTCCACTGACGCAGGTAAAGCGTGGCGGCGGTTGGAAGAGTCTCGGCCGTTATGTCCGCTACGTCGTCGCCGGGAAGGGCCTCCCCCGCAAGCTGAAATGTCACGTCCGGCTCCACCGCGCGGATGTCCGCGTCGGCGGCAAGGATCGCGGCGGCCGCCGGCGAGAGATCACTCACCACGCCCACTCCGATGCTATCGAGTGACTGCTGGACGGTGCCGCCGAGTCGTTCAACGCGCTCGCCGAAATCGGCCGGCACGCGCTCCGCCGTGAACAGCACGATGTGGCGACCGGTGTGCTCGTTCGGGGCCACGCTCGCAGCAAGCATCCTCGTGGCTGCGGGTTCCACGGACGCGCCTCCATCGCTGCACGCTGCGAACGTCAACAGCACCGCCGTGGTGAACGGAAAGATCGGCGAGAAGAGCATGCCCTGTGCTGCAATTCTGGAGCGCATCGGCCGCCTCCTTGGGCGTTAGGACAACACGCTCCGTGAGACGGACGGCGCTCAGTTCGTTGCTCAGGGTGGGGGCTGGCCTACGACCTTTACGGGAACATAGACGAATGGAGCGGGCCACGACCCGCCGTTTCCAACTGCCGATGCGCCCCAGCAGTACACGACTCCCGCGGTTGTGATGCCGCAAGCGTGATCGCCGCCCGCGCTCACGCTTGCGAACGTGAGGGCGCCGGCCACGGCCACCGGAACCGAGCTTGAGGGGATGGGGCCACTGCCGAGGAGGCCGCCCAACCCCCAGCAGTACGCGGCACCGGCCGTCGTCACGCCGCACGTGAACCTGGAACCCGCACTTAGTTGCGAGAATGTCTGACCGCCCGCCACCGCAACGGGAACGGCGCTGGGAGTGGTCGACCCGTCGCCAAGCTGACCAGACTGATTCGCGCCCCAACAATACGCCTCGCCTGTCGTGATGAGGCCGCAGTTGTGGTCACCGCCCACGCTTAATGACGAATAGGTGAGCCCCCCGCTCACGAGAGCCGGCGTCGGCCGCGCTTCGAGCATCGCACCGTCGCCAAGCTGCCCTTGATTGCCAAATCCCCAACAATACGCGGCTCCTCCATTGGTGAGACCGCAGGTGTGGTTGCCAGCCGAGCGGAGTGAGGCGAAGGTGAGTCCGCCAATCACGGCGATGGGTACCGTGCTGCACGCGTCGCCAAAAAAACAGGACTCCGGACCGACGTCTGTCCCGATGCCGAGTGAACCACCAGCATTGCTGCCCCAACAATAACCTGCTCCGTCGGTGGTCAGACCGCAGGTCACATTGGTCCCTGCGGTGATGGAAGAGAACACATGTCCGCCGCGTACAAGCATTGGCGTGTCTACGACCAGCTCCCAGGAGCCGTTGCCCGCTTGGCCAAGCGCGTTGCCTCCCCAACAGTAGGCATCCCCAGCGCCTGTTAGACCGCAGGTTCCATCCAGTGCCACGAAGCTGAGGCCACCCCGCACGCGAGCCGGCGCGGTCAGTCCCGGGCTCGTGGAGCCCGTGCCCAGCGCGCTTACACCGCTCCCCCCGTTTGACCCCCAGCAGTACGCCGCCAGGTCGGTGGTGAGACCACACGTCACGCCAATAGCGCTGACCGAGGTGAACGTGATCACAGCTGCCGAAATCGCAGCGGTATCGCTGATTCCCTCGCTCGTGGCGATCACAGACGCTGAACCTACGCCGACCACTGCCACGCGACCGCTGGAGTCGACTGTGACAACGGCGTCATTGTCGGTCGTCCAGGTGATCGGGCGCCCAACGATTGACCGGCCGTCCGTATCCGCGAGTGTCGCCGTGAGCTGGTCGGTGGCTCCAACCACCAGACCGAGGGAAGCGGGGATCACCGTTACGGAGGAGACCCGACGTGGAGCCACCACGGTGACGGTCGCGGTGGCGCTTGCCGCGCCACTCGTCGCGGTGACCGTGACAATTCCCGGCGTTACGCCCGTCACGGTGCCATAAGCCACAGGGTTACTCGCGTCGTAGCCCTTGACGGTTGCCACCGCCGAATCGCTGCTGGTCCAAATCACTGTCGGATAAGCGACCACTCGCCCTGACGCATCCAGAACGGTGGCTGTGAGGTCGATCATGTCTCCACCAGCCGGGACGCTGTCGTGCGACGGTGATATGGACATCGACCCTGGCGAGCCCGCGAGGACAATGACGTTTGTGAGCGCCGTCAAGCCGTTCACCGTCGCGCTGACCAAGAATCCGCCGCTCGCCCGCGCCGTGACCAATCCAGTCGGGGAGACTGAGAGGCCGGTGGAATCGCTGCTTGACCACATCACCGGCTGGTCAATCAAAAGGTTGCCGTGTGTGTCCAGTACCGTCGCGGCAAGCTGATACGTTGGACCGGTCAGGAACACCGTGTCCGGCGACACCGTGATCGATGCGGCCTGACCGGTAGAGGATTGGCCCGTCGTGAACGTTGTGGTCGAGCCCGCTTCTAGAGCATCGCCCTGGAGGTCTCTCACTCCCCCGGTTACAACAACGTGATAGTCGCCATTGCGGCTGAGAGGCCGGGTGGGAACGAACACCGCTTCCGCGCCGGTGCCCGGAAGCAGTCGCACCGTGCCAGGAACGAGGAGTACGCCGCGCAGCAGATGGATCGACGACGCCAGCGTCCCTTCCGCCACGGGCTCGCTGAAAACCACCACGATGTTCGCGTTGAGTGGGACGTCGCGCTTGCGCGGTGGAGGGACGACGCGCGCAACGATGGGCCGAACCAGCACCGCCACCGGCAGACGCTCTTGATGAACGACGGCCTGCGACGCATCGCGCACCAGGATCTCGACCGTATCGCCCATCGCGGCACTGATTGGCACGGGGTCGAATCCACCATCGCGGACCGTCGTCCATACCAGCGCGCCTGCCACGACACTGCGCACCGAGGCGACGGAGCCTTGCGGCACGGTGCCCGGTAGGAGCGTCGCGTAGACGAACTCGTTGCCGGAAGCTGCGCCCGTCGCAATCGCGGCACTGCGCTGCACCACGGCAGCCACGCCAGCGATAGGATCGGAGAGAATCGCACCAATTAGTGGTGGGGGCGGCGGGGGTTCGGGGCCCGCGTTGTCGGAGCAAGCGCTCGCCCAGCCCAGGACGAGCAAGGCGGCGAGCGCGACGGTGGTTCTCACCTTGGCATTGAACCGCATTAGCCCCATGGGACGGACATCACCGGTGGATTGCTCGCCTGCGGCTTGGACCGACTTCGCTACGAAGGGAAATAGCCCTCGGAGCGACCGCCCGCGAGGGGACGAGTCATTGATTTGGCCCTTCTGATGGAAGTCGTCGGAACGCCGAGCCGGCGGCGAACGGGCCGGGCTCAGTACCGGCGTGGCAGGCGCGGACCGTGAGCATGTCGCCGGCAACCTCGCCCGTGACCATGAGCGGGCGGCCGTTGCTTGGTTCGCGGGGAATGACGAGCGTCACGCCGTTGCTCGCGTCGACCGTTCCCGACAGTCGCCCGAAGGCGGTCGGCGAAACACCGACGTCACCGGCGAACCACAGCGTCACATGACCCGAGAAGCGCATGCCATCGAGCGAATCGATTCTGATCTGGACCCGGAGCCCTGTGTTCAGGGTCGGCGACTCCCGAGGCGCGCGGGGGCTCGCATAACTCCATTCGCCAAGCATCGCCATCGAGGGCGCAGCAGCATCAGTGACCGATGCGGAGCATGAACTGAACAGAATCACTACTGACAGGAGTGATGCGTAACGCGAGATCGAGTGCATCCGCCACCTCCGGCGCGTCCAGCGAGTGATTCATTGGACGGATCGCCGGAGGTGGTTTGCTCGCCAGTGGTTGGGCTTCGGGAGCTAGGCGTTCGGAGAGGTCACTGGCTCGTCGACGGGAAGGCCCGCTCCAGAACGATGCCCACCCAACGTGAGCCCAGTTTCTGATAGACGACCAGCCAGGCGTTAGTCAGTTCACCTTGATGCTCGACTCCCGCTCCTCCTGATCATCCGCGTCACGCACCCCCAGCAGATAGCGCCACGCGTCGCGGAGCAGCGGCGTCCCGTCCGCGTCGAGCGGGGTCCTCAAGTCCAGGGCCGACGACTGATGTGGAAACGGGGTACCGTATCCTCCAGTTGGCTCGAGGTCCGTGACGAGCATGTGTGTCCCACCGAACGGCGGCTCGGCCAGCTCGACCACGCTGGGATCGCCGAAGCGGTCCATGTCGAACCCTCCGAAATTCGCGATGATTGCCGAGACCAAGTCATCGCGCTGGTGGAACAGCCCGAAGTAGTTTGCCGCGGGAGTCTCCCCGATCGAGATCCAGGCGTCAACAAGGTCGGGGCTACGCCGGTCACGCGGTCCCGAGAACATGACGACGCGATTCACGTGGCGGATCTTCCCGATCAACGCCGCCTGGCCGGCCCCCTGTGAATGACCACCGATGGCGATCTGCGACCACTTCGGCTCGCCGTCTTTCAAGAACCTCGACCATCGCTCTTCTGGATACTGCGCGTCGAGATACAGCAGCAGCTTCGTCAATCGATTGTCGATGCTGTTCGCCGGGTTTACGTCCACGAAGCTCGAGCGATCGACGCCGTCGATGATTTCCAAGCGCATGTTGCCGGAGCAATCGGGATCGGGGGTGCCCGGGCAGGCGTCGCCCACCGCGACGTTGTTCTTGTACATGAGGCCGATCACGTAGTAGCCCAGTCGCGCGGCCTCTTGCTGTACGAGTTGATAGCCTCTCGGCCGAGCCCCGGTGCCGGCTAAGAACACGAACAACTTGGAGCGTGGCGGTGCCGAAGGATCGAGCCAGACGTAGTGGTGGTTGAACTGGGGGTTCACGGCTGGCACCCAGTCGATTGCAGGATCGGTCGCTTGTGGCGCGATGATGCGTGGCACGAGTGGCGCCGGCTCGGCGGACGCCGAGAAGGCCGGACGGGGCGCGACGGGAGTGCCGGCGTCCCGGCAGCCGCCGAGCGAGAAGACGATCGAAACAGCCGTGAGTGTCAGGAAGCTCGATTGACTGCGGTACATGGCCCACCTCGCATTGAGCGGTTTCATGGCTGACGTGTGGTGACGGCGGCATAGTCCGAGTGTTGGCCGTCGCTCGAGACGGCCATCACGACCCAGCCCCAACACCAGCTCAACGGGCATGGGCCAAGACTTGGAATGCTGGTCGTGTTGGCCGGGAATGTGCCGGCCAGTCCCTCGTAGGCCGGTCCACCGTCGACGTCCATGAACCAGAGCTCGTAGCGGGATTCCACCGAGGAGTTGTCGACCCAGGTTAAGTCGTCTCCAACCATGGTGAGAAGAGACGGGCCCAGCAGTGGTGGCGTGCATGCGACGCTCGACGGCGAGTCTCCTGCAGCGTTGAACGCAATGACGCGGTAGCATGCTGACTGCTCGACCGTCCATGTGGTGTCGACGAATGTCACCGAGGCGTCGTTCGATGGGCCGGTCGACCCGACGATCATCCAGTTTGCGCCGTTATCCGGCGACCGTTCGACCCGGAAGCCATCCTCATTCGTCGAGTTGTCAACCCATTGGACCCAGGTCATCAGTCCCGCATAGACTGGACCTGGCGCACTCGGTGCCGGCGGGGGTGGCGGCGGGGGCGGCGCCGGAGTGGTGGCACACGCGATGGCTGAGAAGGCCGAGAGGTACGTCTTGGACGATTTCGTCTGGAAGGCACGCACCGAGTAGCAGTATTGGGTGCTCGCGCTGAGTCCTGAGTCGCTGAACGCCGTCGTGTTCGCCGGCAGACTCGCGCGCAACGAGAAAACGCCGCTTGGCCCGGTCGTGGAGCGATGGACCTCGAACCCGGACTCGTTCGTCGAGTTGTCCTGCCACGAGAGGTCGATCCGGTTCACGGACACCGCAATGGCGGCAGGGTTCGACGGTGCGTTCACTGTCGACCCCGGAGCGGCGGCCCGAACCTCGAGGGTGGGCTCGAGCGGTTGCGTGCGGTCGCAAGAGAGGGAGAGTAACAGGATCGCGATCACGATAAACACCGGGCGCACAACCATGGAACCCTCCCGCGAAGGATTGCTGGCATCGATCAACACGGTCGTGGGACGGACGATCGTCGAAGGATTGCTCGGAGTAGGCTCGGGGGATCGGCGCTGACCGGAAACGAGAAGCGGATTGGGGTTCACCCAACCCGCGATCCGTGATCGAGAACTTCGTGTCTCTTACAGCTGGCTAATGTTGTCCCAGCACTCGGACTGGCGCAGATCGTTGTGTTGTAGTCCCATCACCGAGTTCGCCGGCGTTATTCTGGCCCCAGCAATACAGCACTCCAGCCAACGTACGACCGCATGCATGGGCCTCGCCCACCGTCACTTGTGAAAAGGTGAGGCCACCGACCACAGCGACTGGAACCGAACTACAGTAGTGATCAGAAGGACACTGCTGCGTGCCCATGTCAGTTCCGACTCCAAGCTCTCCATGAGCATTATCGCCCCAGCAATACGCCGCACCGCCGGCGGCTATTCCGCACGCCGAGCCCCCTCCAACTGCGATGGACCCAAACGCCCCCCCCCAGACAGGAACGGGATGTAGAGCACAGTTGAGTTGCGGGACATAGGTTGGCCCTGAGCAGAGATCCGGTCCGCTCGTCGTAACTGCACCCAACTGACCTGATTGATTGTTCCCCCAACAGTACGCCGAATCATTGCTGAGACCGCACGTAACCTCTCCGCCAGCCGTGAGGTCCGTAAAGGTGAGCCCGCCGCCAACAGCCTGGGGGGAGAAGTAACCCGAATAGCCCGAGGGAGCCCCGTACGATCCTATGCCAAGCTCACCCAGGGAGTTACGCCCCCAGCAGTATGCTGCGCCACTAGCGGTGATACCGCATGTGTGCAGCCACCCTCCGCTGAGCTGCTCGAACGCGAGGCTCCCAGCGACGATCGTGGGCACGCCCACGAACCATGATGCGCCGGTGCCGAGGCCGAGTTGGCCTGCTTCGTTGTCTCCCCAGCAATACGCGTCCCCGCTCGCAAGCAGACCACACGTGTGGGCCACTCCCGCGGTTAGCGCAACAAACGAGAGACCACCTGCAACAAGTGCCGGCGTCACTACCGGCCCAACGCGCGTGCCATCGCCCAGCTGACCGTAATCGTTCGCTCCCCAACAATACGCGTCTCCGGCTGCCGTCAAACCACATGCATGAACGCCACCCAGAGCTAGGGCAGTAAAGGTGAATCCACCTGTGACTGGCACGGGGAACGACTTGGAAACCGTCGAGCCATCGCCAAGCTGACCAGAATCGTTTTTGCCCCAGCAGTACGCAGCTCCGTCAACTGTAAGACCGCATGTAAAGCTCAAACCAGCACGGATGGACGCAAACTGCACGGCGAGAGAACCGACTGTGATGACTGCGCTGGCACTAATCGCTTCGCTCGTGCCGGTGATCCTCGCGATTCCGGTACTGACTGCGGAAACCAATCCGACCGTATCGACAGCCGCGACACTCGTATTATCGCTGCTCCAAACAACTGTACGGCCGGAAAGAACGTGTCCGCTCGAGTCCTTCAGCGTGACGACCAATCGCTCAGTGGCTTGCACGATTAAGGGAACTGAATCAGGTGTAATGGTCATCGTTGCGACCGGGATTGGCGGGAGGACAGTAATGAGCGCGCTATCGCGGATGCCTTCGGCCGTGGCGCGGATGGCGACCGTTCCCGGACCCACTGCGGTTACGAAACCGTTTGTGGTGACGGTGGCGACTGCGCTGTTCTGGGTTGCCCATGTGACCGGGCGTGGGATCACACGATTGCTCGAATCTCGGACGATCGCTGTCAGCCGAGTTGTGGGAACGTCAAGGACCACCAGCGTATCGGCGGGGGGCGTGACGGTCACCGACGCGACGGGGACCGGAGCTGTAACGGTGACCACTGCCGTGTCTTTCGCCGAGTCGCTCGCTGCAGTTATGGTCGCGCTGCCCTGGCTGACGCCGATAACCATCCCCACGGGGCCCGTCGTCGCGATGCTAGTTGCACTACTTGACCAGGAGGTCACACCACCCGGGAACCCCCTGGCATCGTGGGCTATCACCGACAGAAACACGGTGTCCGACGCCGCGACGGTCGCCGTCGCGGGGACGATTGTGATGGAGGTTGCAGGGCCGCCGAAGGACTGTATGTGAAAAACCCCGGCGACTGAAGGATCGACACGCGCGGTAATGAACGCAGCCCCGATCCCGACCGCTGTCAGCAGGCCAGTCGAGGAGACCGAAATAGACGCTGGATCACTACTGGACCACGTGACTGCACGATCTGTCAGGGTGTTCCCATCCGCGTCTCGCACCGTCGCCCGCAACTGGCGCGTCGTTCCCGCCCTCATTCCCGTGTCAGCGGGCGAGATCTCGACCGAGGCAGGTGCCCCAGTCGAAACTGTTCCGGTGGTGAATGTCGCTGTGTCTCGAGCCGCCAACACGTCGCCATCGATGTCACGCACCTGTTGCGTCACGGTGAGTGAGTAGTCGGTGTTGGCGCTCAAGGGAGCGTTAGGCACGAACTCCGCGGTCACATGCGTGGCGTCCAGCGTCGAGTCCACGAATCGCACGGTGCCGCTAACGGCAGACTGCCCGGCCCGGAGTTGTACGGATGCGGTGCTCAAGCTGGCACCGGCGACCGGCTCACTGAAGACGACGACGATGGCGGCATTGAGAGGCACGTCGCGCTTGCGCGGCGGTGGATCGGTTCTCACAACGACCGGCCGTCGCGCCGTAGCTACCACGGCCTTGTATTGGAAGAGTGTGGAGCCGCCCGCGCCTGTGACGCGGATGAGGATCGAGTCCCCCACGTGGGCGACGATCGCCAACGGGTCGAAGCCGCCGTCGAGGACACCCGTGGTCAACGTCTCAACGCTGCCGACACGTTGGATTATGGCGCTGCTCCCGCCCGGCGCCGTGCCCGGTTCCAGTGAGACATACACGATGCTGTCAATGTCGGCGGCCGACGCGGGGGAGCGGGACACGCCGACGTTGCCGGCCGTCGCCACTGCACCGACCGGAATCGGGTTCGAGACGAGCAGACCGGTGGGAGGTGGCGGCGACGGTGGCGGTGGAGGTGGAGTTGGGCCTTGGCTCTCGGTGCAGGCAGCGAACAATGCCACCCAGGCGAATACGGTGATCCGGCGGGCGATCGTTCCTTCAGCGCGCACAGCAACCCCTCTCCCTGGTCACGGATATGCGACGGACACCATGTGGGCGCTTGCTCACCGACTACCCACCACACTCACAAACCCCGCCCAGTAGAACGGATTCGCCGTCGCCGGCGTCGCAATCAACGCCCGCTGCGCCACAGCCAGCGCTCCGGACGGGTCGGCTGCGACATCGCCACCCCCGTAGAACCGCTCCATCAACGCCGCCGTCGCCCAGTCATCCACCGGCCAGAGCGTCGCCACAACGTGTCGGGCCCCCGCGTGCAGAAACGCGCGCGTGAGCCCCACCCAATCGTCGCCCGCGGGCACATCGGCGAGCGCACCGGAGCCGAGGCCCGTCTGGCACGCCGACAAGACGACAAGATCGGCCGCGAGGTGCAGACCGAACACTTCGTGCACCTCGAGCCGCCCATCCTCCGCGCCATCTGGCGCGAGCTGGACGAACGAGAACAGCGGATTCTGCTTGTTGAGCACGCCGTTGGTCGCGAGGTGTAGCACGCGTCGAGTCGGAGCGAGGCGACGAAACGCCGACTCGGTTGCGGCGCGGCCGGTCAGGACCTGCGCGTTCACCCCGACGAGACGTTGGATCGTGGCGACTTCCTGACTCGATCCCGGCAGCGTCGCGGGCTGCGGCGCAAACGCCACCA
>Ga0075424_100007077_pt1 | contig 10853 bp, 7 predicted proteins | sample SoiMethybrSBSTD3_FD_75301 | JGI IMG/M metagenome (GOLD analysis project Ga0075424, IMG submission 75301) | Bulk soil microbial communities from a Populus tree surrounding site in Tennessee, USA - Soil MetaG P. TD hybrid SBSTD3 | ecosystem: Environmental > Terrestrial > Soil > Tree plantation...
ATGCTCGATGATGGGGGCCATCTCGGCGCCGGTGCTGAGCGAACTGCGGCCCTGCCGGCGCTCCCGCGCGTAACTCAGCGCGCGCTGGGTGGCACGTTCCGCCACCGCGACGCCCTGCATGCCGACGGCGAGGCGGGCGGCATTCATCATGATGAACATGACGTTGAGGCCGCGGTTCTCCTCGCCGACGAGGTAGCCGACCGCGCCTTCGCCGTTCTCGCCATACTTCATGACGCAGGTGGGGCTGGCGTGGATGCCAAGCTTGTGCTCGAGGCCGGCGCAGACGACGTCATTGGCTGCGCCCAGCGTGCCATCGGCCGCAACAAGCACCTTGGGCACCAGGAACAAGGAGATGCCGCGGGTGCCTGGCGGGGCATCGGGCAGCCGCGCCAACACGAGATGAATGATATTCTCGGTCAACTCGTGCTCGCCGTAGGTAATAAAAATCTTGGTGCCGAACAGGCGATAGCTCCCATCGGCGGCTCTCACCGCCCGGGTCTTGAGTTGGCTGAGGTCGGAGCCCGCGTGCGGCTCGGTCAGGTTCATGGTGCCGGACCATTGACCCGCCACCATCTTGGGCAGGTAGGTCTGCTTGAGGCTGTCGCTACCCTGCGCCTCGATGGCGTCGATGGCGCCGAGCGTCAACAGCGGGCACAGGCCAAAGCCCATATTGGCCGAGTTCCAGATCTCGCCCGCGAGGGTGGCCACGATGGCGGGGAGGTTTTGGCCGCCCCATTCCTCGGCGGCTGCCAGCGAGGCCCAGCCCCCGGCGGCGAAGCTCTGATAGGCCTCGCGCCAGCCCGGCGGCGTTTCCACCTTGCCGTTCGTGAGCTTGGAGCCGGTTTTGTCGCCCGTCACGCTGAGCGGATCGAGCACTTCGGCCCCGAACTTGCCCGCCTCCTCGAGCACGGCGCGGATGGTGGCCTCGTCGATCTCCCCGACGAGCCCGCGCTCGATCAGCTCGTCGAGCCCGCACACGCTTTTCAGCGCCTGCATGAAGTCGTCGACGGGAGCCTGGTAAGTCATGGAGGCCTCAACCCTGGTTGCCGTTCCACCTTGACGCCGACGGCACAATAGGCGGAAAGCTCAGGGCTCGAAAGGGCAGGACAGCGAAACCTCGGCGATGGTGCGGGCAGCGGCGACGGCAGCGGCAATCGAAGCGGCAGCGGCGGCGCTGCGCGCCGGCCGGCTCGTCGCCTTTGCGACCGAGACCGTCTATGGTCTCGGTGCGGATGCTACCAACGCCCGGGCCGTGGCTCACGTATTTGCCGTCAAGGGACGGCCGCACTTTAATCCCTTGATCGTGCATGTGCCCGACGTCGCCGCGGCGGCCGCGCTCGCCGAGTTCAACCCAACCGCGCGGCAGCTGGCGGCGGCCTTCTGGCCGGGGGCCCTCACCTTGGTGCTGCCGCGCCGCCCCGACAGCCACATTGCCGAACTCACCAGCGCGGGGCTTGCCACCATCGCCGTCAGGGTGCCGGCACACCCGGTCGCCGCCCGGCTGCTCCGCGCCACCGGTGTGCCGATCGCGGCGCCGAGCGCCAACCGCTCGGGTCACGTTAGCCCCACCACGGCGGCGCATGTGGAGGCCGATCTGGGGGACCGCGTTGCCATGATCCTTGATGCTGGCCCCACCCCGCTCGGTCTGGAATCAACGGTGGTCGACGTCAGCGGCGCCAGCCCGGTGGTGTTGCGGCTTGGCGGGCTCATGCGGGGCGATCTCAGCCGCGTGCTGGGCCGGCCCGTTCCCCTGGTCGGCGGCGAGCAAAGCCGCCCGGCTTCGCCCGGCATGCTGCAACGCCACTATGCGCCGGCGACGCCATTGCGTCTGGCGGCGCGCGAGGTTGCGCGCGGGGAGGCGCTGTTGGCCTTTGGCCCCGGCCTGCAGCACGAGGGGGTGATGCTGAACCTCAGCCCCGGCGGCGACCTGATCGAAGCGGCCGCCAACCTGTTTGCGCATCTGCGCCGCTTGGATAGCCTCGGCGTCAGCGGCATCGCCGTGATGCCAATTCCCAACGAGGGATTGGGCGAGGCCATCAACGACCGGCTGCGGCGAGCGGCGAGGCCCGCATGAGAAGCGCGCAGGGTCGGCTGCACCCGGCGCTGATCGAGCGCCTGACCGATCTCGACGCAGCTGCCCTATCTGGGGGAGTGGCGCGAGCTTTACCAGGGCCGGGCGGGCGTGGTGCTGCGGCCCGGGTCGACCGAGGAGGTCTCGCGTATCCTGGCGCTTGCCAACGCCGAGGGGATCGCGGTGGTGCCGCAGGCGGGCAACACCGGGCTGGTCGGCGGCCAGATCCCTTTCGCTGGCGAAATCCTGCTCTCGGTTGGACGCTTAAAGCGGGTGCGCGAGGTCGATCCAGCCGGCTACAGCATGACGCTGGAGGCCGGGGTGACCTTGGCGGAGACCCAGGCGGCGGCCGCTGCCGCCGGCCGGCTGTTTCCCCTGAGCCTGCCCTCGGAGGCAAGCTGTCAGATCGGCGGCGCCCTCGCCAGCAACGCCGGCGGGGTCGGCGTGCTGGCCGACGGCTCGGCGCGCCAGCTGGTGTTGGGCCTGGAGGTGGTGCTGGCCGACGGCCGCGTGCTGCCCGGCCTGCGCGCGCTCAAAAAGGATAATAGCGGCTACGATCTGAAAGACGTGTTGATCGGCTCGGAGGGCACGCTGGGCATCATCACGGCCGCCACCCTGCGCCTCTATCCGAAGCCCGCCGAAACGGCAACCGCGTTCGTCGCCCTGCCGCAACTCACCTCGGCCTTGGACCTTTCGCGGCGGCCCAGGCCACGGCCGGCGCCAACCTGACCGCCTTCGAGTTCATGCCGCGTATCGTGCTCGACTTCGTCCTCAAGCACATCGGCGGCAGGCGCGATCCCTTCGCGCGGCCGCAGGCTTGGTGCGCGCTGTTGGAAATTTCCGGCCTCAGCGCCGATGGCACGGCCGAGCGCGTGCTCTTGGACATCCTCGCGCAGGGGAAAGCGCGGGGCGCGCGCCATTGGCGCGGCAACACTTGCCAGCTCGTTGAGCCAAGCGCGCGCCTTCTGGCGCCTGCGCGAGGCGATCTCGCAGGCGCAGAAGTTCGAAGGCGGCAACATCAAGAACGACGTCGCCGTGCCAATCGCCAAAATTCCCGAGTTCACCGCCCGGGCCGATGCAGCCGTGCTCGGCCTCTGTCCAGGCGCGCGCACACTGGCGTTCGGCCACTTCGGCGACGGCAGCGTGCACGACAATATCTCCTAGCCGCCCGCCCTGCCGCGCGCCCAATTCGAGCCGCTCTGGCAACCCATCCAGGCGGCGGTCAACGCGGTCTCGCTGGCCTGCGGCGGCTCGATTTCGGCCGAACACGGCATCGGGGTGATGAAGCGCGCGGCGCTTCTCGGCGCGCGCAGCCCGGTGGAACTGGAGCTGATGGGGGCGATCAAGGCGGCCTTCGACCCCAAGGGCATTCTCAATCCCGGCAAGGTGCTGTGAGCGGTCCCCAACCGCCGCCCCGGCGCAGGGGAAAAGGCGGCAAGCGCCCGTAGACCAGCGGGGGAATTGTTCGTATACTAACAACATCGAGCCAAGGGCCGAGGCCCCAGTCGAGGCCCGCATTTGAGGGCCAAGTCGAGGCATTGGGTTGCGCACGCGGCGGGTTGCAGGCATCGACGTCGGCGGCACCTTCACGGACCTGCTGGTTTATGAGCAGGGGCCCGGGGCGCCGCAGGTGCGCCTCGCCAAGATCCCCACCACCGCGAACAATCAGGCCGAGGGTGTGCTGGCGGCCTTCGCCGCCGCGGGGCTCAGCGCCGGCGACCTCGAGCTCATTATTCACGGCACCACCACCACAACCAACGCGGTCTTGGAACGCAAGCTTGCCAAGGTCGGTCTCATCACCACGCGCGGCTTCCGTGACACCTTGGAGCTCGGCCGCCGCACCCGCCCCAAGGCCTATGGCATGACGGGCACGTTCGAGCCGCTGATCCCCCGGCAATTGCGGCTCGAGGTCGACGAGCGCATGACCGCCACGGGCGAGCCTGTGCTGCCCCTCGATGCGGCAGGCGTGGCGGCCGCCGTCGAAAACCTGTTGCGGCAGGGTTGCGAAAGCCTTCTCATTCACTTCCTCAACGCCTATGCCAACCCGGCCCACGAACTTGCGGCCGGGAGCATCGCGCGTGGGCTTTGGCCCAACCCGTTCGTGACGCTGGGGCATCAACTGCTCTCGGAGTTTCGCGAGTACGAGCGCGGCACCACCGCCTCCGTCAACGCCGCGGTTGAGCCGATCCTCGACCGCTACGTGCGGCGCTTGACAGGCGAGCTCGAAGCGCAGGGTTTCAAGCGCGACCTGCTCTTGATGAACGGCAATGGCGGCACGGTGGCCGCCCGTGTGGCGCCCCGCGAGGCGGCGAAGACGATCATGTCGGGGCCGGCCTCCGGCGTGATGGCGGCGGCCGCAACCCTCGCCCAGACGGGGCTGGCGCACGCGATCACCTACGACATGGGCGGCACCTCGACCGACGTGGCGCTGATCCGCGGCGGTATCCCGGAGGTGTCGGCGGAGTTGACGATCGACTACGGCCTGCCGATCCACGTGCCCATGGTCGACGTGCGCAGCATCGGTGCCGGCGGCGGTTCGATCGCGGCCATCAACAAGGCGGGCATGCTCGAGGTGGGCCCCCGCTCGGCCGGCTCCGAGCCCGGGCCCATCGCCTACGGGCGTGGCGGCGTTGAGCCCACCATCACCGACGCCAATCTCGTGCTGGGCCGGCTCGATCCGGCAGCCCTCACCTCGGTCACCGCGCCGGCGCCCGTTGCGGCCGTGCGCGAGGTTTTTGCCCGGCGGCTGGGGGCGCCCTTGGGGCTTGGCGCGGAGGCCGCCGCCGCGGCCGTCCTGCAGCTTGCCAACACGCACATGTGCGGGGCCATTCGCATGGTCTCGATCGGCCGCGGCCACGATCCGCGCGACTTCATCCTGTTCGCCTTTGGCGGCGCCGGTCCCCTGCACGCCGTGGCGCTCGCGCGCGAGCTTGGCATTCCCGAGGTGCTGGTGCCGGCCCGGCCCGGGCTCACCAACGCGCTTGGCTGCCTGGTCGCGGATCTCAGACAGGATTTCGTCAAGACGCTGAACGTCCCGCTCGACCGGCTTGACATGGCACATGTGGCGGCGACGCTCAAATCCCAGCGCGCCCGCGGCGAGGCGATCAACGCGGCAGAGCAGGGCGAAATCGTCGATGCGATCGTACTCTACGGCGCCGACATGCAGTTTCGCGGCCAGACGCATTTGATCCGCGTTGAGCTGCCGAGCCCAGAGGTGGCGCGTGCCGAGCTGCGCGAGCGCTTCGAGGCCGCCTACTTTGCCCGCTTCCAGGTGCGCTTGCCCGAGATCGAGCCCGTGCTCGTCAACCTCCACACCTCGGTGATCGGCCGGCGGCGGCCCTTCCCGGTCGCAAGCCTGCTTGCGGCGGACGCGCGCGCCGCCACGCTGGACGGCGCCATGATCGGCGAGCGGGCGATCTATGCCGGCGGGCGTTGGCAAGGCGCGGCGATATTCGACCGGCTCAGGCTGCCCATCGGCGCGCCCTTCCAGGGCCCGGCCATCGTGCAGCAGATCGATGCCACCTGCGTGATCGAACCCGGCGCCGCGGCGCGGGTCGATGGCGTCGGTAACCTCCTGATCACGGTGGGGGCGCAACCGTGAGCCTCGACAGCAACCTCGATCCTGTCACCTTGGCCGTCATCCAGGCGGGCCTCGGCCAGGTCTGCAACGAAATGGATATCGCCTTCTCGAGGGCGGCATTCTCGCCCGTGATCGCGGAGGCCGACGACCGCTCGTCCGGTATCTATCACGTTGCCAACGGGGAGCTGATCGCCCAAGGCGAGCTCGGCCTGCCGGTGTTCGTCGGCACCATGCAGTTTTCCACCGCGGAGCTGATCCGGCTGATTAGGGAAGGCAAGGCAGGGGCACCCGAGCCCGGCGACATCTATGCCGTCAACGACCCCTACCTCGGCGGCACGCATTTGATGGACGTGCGCTTCGCGCTGCCCTTCTACTATCGGGGCGAACACTTCTGCTGGCTGCAGAACACGGGGCATTGGCCGGACATCGGCGGCATGGTGCCGGGCGGATTTTCCGCGCACGCCACCGAGGTGGAGCAGGAGGGGCTGCGGCTGCCACCCGTGAAGCTCTTCAAGCGCGGCGTGATGGACGCGGAGATCCACGCCATTATTCGCTGCAACATGCGCATCGCCGACCAGCGCATCGGCGACATCAAGGCCCAGGCCGCTGCCCTCAAGGTCGGCGAGAGCCGATTGACCGAACTGATCGACCGCTATGGTCGCCCCACCATGCTGGCCGCCATGGCCGAAATTAAACGCCGCGCCGCCTTCCTGATGCGGGCCCACATCGCCGCCATCCCCGACGGCGTTTACCGGTCGGAGGCCTTTGTCGATTCCGACGGCGTCGTCAACGAGCCGCTCAAAATCGCGCTGACGGTGGCGAAGGCAGGCGACAGCCTCGACTTCGATTTTGCCGGCTCATCGGCGCCCTGCCTGGGGCCGATGAACTCGGTGCTGGCCACCACCTACTCGGCCGTCTACCTGGCCATGCGCCACATCTTTCCCGACCTTCCCCTCAACGCCGGCGCCTTCGAGCCGCTCAGGATTGCGCGTCCGGCCGGCACCTTCCTCGACGCGCACTACCCAAGACCCGTCTCGGGCTGCGCCGCGGAAGTGTCCCAGCGCATTGCCGAGGCCGTGTTTTTGGCGCTCGTGCAAGCGATCCCCGACAAGGTGACGGCGGCACCGGCGGGCACCTCGGGCAATTTTGCGCTGGGCGGTTTCGATCCCGCCAAGGGCGCGGGCTATGTCATGTATCAGATCTCGGGCGGCGGCTATGGCGGCAATGCCGACCATGATGGCCTGTCGAACGGCTGCTCGACCATCGGCATCTCCAAGAGCCAGCCCGTGGAAGTGCTCGAGCAGTACTATCCGATCCTATTTAGGCGCTTTGCCTTGCGCGAAGGCTCCGGCGGCGCTGGCCAGCAGCGCGGCGGCTTTGGCGTGCACTACGAGGTTGAGCTGTTGCGCGGCACGGCGCGCGCCTCCTTTGTCATGGACCACGGCCGCTTTGGGCCGCCCGGTGTTGCGGGCGGCGGCGAGGGCGGGCGCAATGTCGTCAAGGTGCATCGCGGCCGGCAAACGCTGATCCCTGAGCACCTCTCCAAGGACCAGGATATCCCCTTGGGGGTCGGCGACCGCGTCGAGGTGCTCACCCCCGGCGGCGGCGGCTACGGCAACCCCTTGGCGCGCGATCCCGAGTTGGTGAGCCGCGACGTCGGCCGCGGCTATTACACGCGCGCGGAGGCGCGCGCGCTGTTCGGCGTGGTGCTGAGCCCGGACGGCGCGCTCGATCCCGCCGCCACCGAGGCCCTGCGCGCCTCGCCAGCGCCGCAAAGGTGACAAGCCGATGGTTGCCTACTTCAGCCCCCACAGCCTGGCCGAAGCCCTGGCGCTGCGCGCCAGCCGCGATCTCATCGTGTTGGCCGGCGGCACCGACGTCTATCCGGCCAAGGCGGCGCGGGCCGGTTGGGGCGAGATGCAGCACAAGGACGTGCTCGACCTTTGCGGCCTGGCGGCTTTGCGCGGCATCAGGCAAGAGCCGGCGCAGTGGCGCCTGGGCGCGCTCGCGACCTGGAGCGAGCTCAGCGCGGCGGCGCTGCCGGCGATGTTTGCCGGCTACCAGGCGGCCGCGCGCGAGATCGGCGGCGTGCAAATCCAGAATTGCGGCACGCTGGTCGGCAATATCTGCACGGCGTCACCGGCCGGCGATGGCGCCCCGAACCTGCTGGCGCTCGACGCCTCGATCGAACTCGCCAGTCTGAGCGGTACACGCCGCCTGAGCCTTGAGGCCTTCATCGACGGTTATCGGCACACGGCCTGCCGCGACGACGAGATCGTGACCGGCATCCTGGTGCCCAAACGCGGGCCCGGCGCGCGCGGCTATTTCCGCAAGCTCGGCGCGCGCAAATATTTGGTGATCTCGATCGTCATGGTGGCGGGCGTAATTGAGACGGACGCGGCGGGGATCCTCCTCGACGTGCGTCTGGCGGTTGGCTCCTGCTCGGCGGTGCCGCAGCGGCTGCGCGAGCTCGAGGCCGCACTCCTCGGCGTGCCGGTGGCGGCGGCCGCCGAGGTGGTCGGGCCGGAACACGTGCGCCATCTCTCGCCCATCGATGATATCCGCGCCTCGGCGGCCTACCGCCGCGCGGCGGCCTTGGCGCTCACGCGCGATCTGTTGACGGCGGCGGCCGCTGCGCCGCGCGACGAGGTGTGCCATGCGCCTTGAGCCCGCCGGCGCCGGCCTAATGCGCCTTTCTTGCACGCTCAATGGCGTGCCCACCACGGTGCTCGCGCCGCCCTTCGCCTCGCTCGCCGAGACGCTGCGCGAGCGGCTTGGCGCCACGGGCACCAAGGTCGGCTGCGAGGCGGGGGATTGCGGGGCCTGCACCGTCATCCTCAACGAGCGCCAGGTGTGCGCCTGTCTGATCCCCACGGCGCGGGCGGCCGAGGCGCGCATTTGGACGGTCGAAGGCGACGGCCCCGCCGGCGTCACGGCGCGGCTGCGCACGGCCTTCCTCGAGCATGGCGCGGCCCAGTGCGGCATCTGTACGCCGGGCATGCTGATGGCGGCCAGCGATCTGATCGCCCGGGAGGCGGACCCGAACCGCGCCGCCGTCGAGGCCGCCCTCGGCGGCGTCCTGTGCCGCTGTACCGGCTATCTCAAGATTATCGAGGCGGTTCTCGAGGTCGCCCAGGGCGTGGCCCAGGGCGTGATGGAGAGCTCGGGGGGCCCGCGCGGGCGCAGTGCACGCGCAGGCATCGGCGAGCGCAGCCCGCGTGTCGACGGCTGGCCCAAGGTCGCGGGCAGCGAGCTGTTTGCTGCCGACGCGGCCCCCGCCGACAGCCTGTGGCTCAGGATCGTGCGCGCGCCGCACGCCTCGGCCCGCTTCTATTTGGGCGATTTGGAGGCGGTGCGGCGTGCCACCCCTGGCCTCGCCGCCATTCTCACGCACAAGGACGTGCCGGGCGAGAATGCCTTTGGCATTTTTGCCGGCCTGAAAGATCAGCCCGTGTTGGCGCCGGGTTCCGTGCGCTTCCGCGGTGAAGCCGTCCTCGCGCTCGTCGGCACGCGCGCGGCCATCGAGGCGCTAAGCGACGCAGCCCTACCGATCAGCTGGCAGCCGAGCCCGGCGCTGCAGGGGATTGCCGCCGCGCTGGCGCCGGGCGCGCCGCCGCTGCACGCCAACTTCGCCGATAATGTGCTGGCGCGCGGCCATCTTGCCTGTGGCGATGTCGAGCAAGCCTTGCAGGGCGCCGCCGTCAGTGCCGAGGGGACGTTTGCGACCACCTTTGTCGAGCATGCCTACATTGAACCCGAGGCCGGCTACGCCATACCGCTCGGCGCGGGGCCCGACGCCATCGAGATTGCCGCCTGCACCCAGGCCCCCTACATGGACCTGGAGGAAACCGCGCGCGTCCTCGGCATCGAGCCGCAACGCGTGCGCATTCGGCCGACCGCCTGCGGCGGCGGCTTTGGCGGCAAGCTCGACGTTTCCGTACAACCGCTGCTCGCCGTTGCCGCCTGGGTGACGAAGCGGCCCGTGCGCATCGTCTATACGCGCACCGAATCGATGGCCTCGACCACCAAGCGTCACCCCGCCCTGATCCACGCCGAGGCCGCGGCCGATGCCGAGGGCCGGCTCACGGGCTTTCGCATGCGGGCCGACTTCGATACCGGCGCCTATGCCTCCTGGGGGCCGACGGTCGCCAACCGCGTGCCCGTGCACGGCATGGGGCCCTATCGGGTCGCCAACGTGGAGATTGCAACGCGGGCGGTGTTCACCAACGCGACGCCGGCCGGCGCCTTCCGCGGCTTCGGCGTGCCGCAGGCCGCCATTGCGCATGAGACCTTGCTCGACGACCTCGCCGAACAGGCTTCGCTCGACCGCTGGACCATACGCTACCGCAACGCGCTGCAAGCGGGCGATCGGACCGCGTCGGGCCAGCACCTCGCCCATTCGGTCGGGCTGCGGCAATGCCTCTGCGCGCTCAAGCCCGATTGGGACGCAGCGCTTGCCCGCGCGGCCGCGCAGAACGCCGCCCAACCGCGCTTACGGCGCGGTGTCGGCCTGGCCGCAATGTGGTATGGCTGCGGCAACACTTCGCTGCCCAATCCCTCCAGCATGCGCATCACGCTGGCGCGCGACGGCCGGCTGACGTTTTGCAATGGCGCCGTCGATATCGGCCAGGGCTCCTCGACCGTCTTGTTGCAAATCGCCGCCGCCAGCTTGGGGCTGCCGCCGGCGGCCTTCCATATGCTGGTCGGCGATACGGCGCTGACGCCGGATGCCGGCAAAACCTCAGCCTCGCGGCAAACCTTCGTCTCGGGCAATGCGGTCCGGCGCGCGGCCACCGCCTTGCGGGGCAAAATCTTGGCCCTTGCCAATGCCGGCCCCGACGCCAGGCTGGAGCTGGTGGGCAGCCGCCTGGGGATTGTGGACGGGGAGGCCTCGCGCAGCATCGAGCTCTCGGCGCTGCCGCCGCTCACTGCCATCGCCGGCGGGCACGGGGCGGCGGGCGCGCCCACCGCCGCCGGGCTTGAGGCCGAGGCGCTGGGCGAGGTGGTGCTGGAGGGCCGCGGCAGCTGGGATCCGCCGACCACGCCGCTTGATGCCAACGGCCAGGGCATTCCCTATGCCACCTATGGTTTTGCCGCGCAGCTGGCCGAGCTGGAGGTCGACATCAGCCTGGGCACGGTCAAGGTTTTGGCCATGGTGGCGGCCCACGACGTCGGCCGCGCCATCAATCCCACGCTGGTCGA
>Ga0075424_100007078_pt1 | contig 10853 bp, 9 predicted proteins | sample SoiMethybrSBSTD3_FD_75301 | JGI IMG/M metagenome (GOLD analysis project Ga0075424, IMG submission 75301) | Bulk soil microbial communities from a Populus tree surrounding site in Tennessee, USA - Soil MetaG P. TD hybrid SBSTD3 | ecosystem: Environmental > Terrestrial > Soil > Tree plantation...
GAAGCGGTGGCGGTCAGCGCGGACGGCCGCATCGTCTCCGGCGGCGGCGGTCTCGACGGCACGGTGCGGGTGTGGAACCTGGCCAGCGGACGGCTGGAACGCACCCTGGAAGGCCACACCGGCGGGGTCCACGCGGTGGCGGTCACCGCGGACGGCCGCATCGTCTCCGGCAGCGGCGGCACGGTGCGGGTGTGGAACCTGGCCAGCGGACGGCTGGAACGCACCCTGGAAGGCCACACCGGCGGGGTCCACACGGTGGCGGTCACCGCGGACGGCCGTATCGTCTCCGGCGGCGGCGGCACGGTGCGGGTGTGGAACCTCGCCAGCGGACGCCTGGAGCACACCCTGGAAGGCCACACCGGCGGGATCGCGGCCGTGGCGGTCACCGCCGACGGCCGCATCGTCTCCGGCGGATACAAAGCTGTGCGGGTGTGGAACCTGGCCAGCGGACGGCTGGAACGTACCCTGGAAGGCCACACCGGCTGGGTCGACGCCGTGGTCACCGCCGACGGCCGCATCGTCTCCGGCGGCGACAAAACCGTGCGGGTATGGAAGCTGGCCAGTGGTACTGAACTGGCGCACTGGGTCACGGACACGACGAGAGTTATGAGCTGTGCATGCCACCCACGCGATCCCACCACAGTGGTCTACGGTGACGAGGTCGGGCGAGTGGTCGTGCTGTCACTGCGCGAGCACCATCCAGCATGACCACATCTACGCCTGTTGGCTGACACCCTGATTCGGTTCAGTTCTCGGCCCACAGGCGGTTATCCAAGGTCGTCGAGGACACCGTCTATTGCTGCCCACGGTACGGCTGTCGGCAGAGCGTGACGCCACAGACCTCCACCGCGCCGGCGCGCCGCAGCGCCCTTGCCACCTCGTTGAGGGTGAGCCCGTCGGTGAAGACGTCGTCGTACACCAAGACCCGCCGGTTCCAGATCGGTTGCTGGCGCGTCACCCGGAGGCTGCCGCGCAGCTCGCCCTCGGATATCGCGCGGCGCTGCTGGTAGCTGTGGCCCTGCATCGCCGGCGTGGCCGCAGTCTTCACGATGACCGGCTCGCCCTCAATGTCGAACGGCCACTCGTCCCAGGGCGACACCTCCGCGGCCGCCCGCTCCAGGACGAGCCGCGTGTGATCGAAGTCCCGCCCGCCCAGGCCGGTGTAGGTCGGGCTCGCGGTGATGACGTCGAACCGGCGGAAGATCTCAGGCTCCTCCTCGAGGAAACCGCTCAGGACCCGGCCGAAGACGAGCGCCCAGCCGCGCCCGCCCCTGTACTTGTACCGGTTGATCGCCTGCTTCAGCTGCCCCGACCGCATGGCGATGGCGTAGTTCCACCGGAACCACCGATCGCTCCGGTTGCACAGCGGATTGCGGCAGGTGGTCTCCCCGCCGGAGAAGGGGCGGTCACACACCATGCAGCGCACCTCGGCGAGCGGCTCCAAGGTCCGCCGGGCGTGGCCGGACCCCGAGAACTAATCCACCTCGTGTGAGAGTTGATCAACGGATTCCGATAGCAGCGTAACCTCTGGGCCTCGTAGCCGAGCGCGCTGGAGCGTCGGCGGCCGTCGGTCCTACTTCCGGTCGCCGATCACTACCTGGGTCGATGCCGCGGGCTGTGGCCTATTGATTGCTGCTCAGGCCGCGAGGATTTGGGTGATCAGCACGTCGGCCAGCCAGGACTCGTAGGCGTCAGGGGTCCAGCCCTGCTGGATGACGAGTTGTTCGTAGAGGTGTGTTCCGCTGAACACCCAGAGGATGTCCCACATCCGGTCATGAACCAGGCCGGCGCGCAGACGCCCGCTTGTCCTGAGCCTGGAGGCGAGGTCGGACTCCTGCTCACGGCGGCGGGTCTGCACCTTGCGGTATTCGGCGAGCAGCGCCGGGTCGCCGGACTCTTGGAGGAAGCGCAGCAGTTCGGCGAGATGTTCGCTGACGAGGCGGCTGGCCCGTGCTACGCCGCGCAGCCAATCCTCGGGATCGCGCGACGACGACCCTTCGGCGATGACGTCATTGACGCCGGCAACCTCGAACGTCGTCCAGATGATCTCCTGCGTCAGGCGCAGTTTGTTGCCGAACGTGGCATACACCGTCTGGTAGGCCACGCCCGCCTGCTCGGCGATGTCGGCCATCGTCACCGCCTGATAGCCGTGCACGAGGTAGAGCGTTCGGGCGGCGTCGACGATGCGGCGACGTGTCTCCCGCGACTGTTCCTGCCGCAGCTTCATGTTGTAGCCCCGAGGGGCCTTGACCGGCTTCGCCACAGTGCCTAGATTACAGTCCTAACGACTAGAGGCTACCTACACCTAAAGTAGGTCGCGGTCGAGGGGCCGAGATGAGATCAGGAGCCGGCAACCGGGAGCGCTTCTACGGGGCCGAGCAAGCTGTCTTCGACCACTACGGGGTGCAGGCTCGTCACCGGTTCGTGTCGGTCCCGGCGTTCGGGGTCCGGCTCCGGCTCGTGGAGACCGGCGACGGCGCCCCGACCTTGCTGCTGCACGGCTTCAGCCTCGGGGTGGCGCACTGGGCGCCGCTGATGACCCGGCTCCCCGCCCGCCGTCTGATCGCGATCGACATGCCCGGCCACGGCGCGTCGGACGGTATCGACTTCGATGGCATCAACCTGCGCGCCTGGTTCGACGTGACGCTCACCGGGCTGCTCGACGAGATCGGCGTCGAGTCGGTAGATGTGATCGGGCATTCCCAAGGCGCCATGCTCGGCGTGTTCTTGGCCCTGGACCGACCCGACCGGGTCCGCTCCCTCACCGCAATCGGGACGCCAGCGGTCGCGTTCGGCGCGGCGGTGGCGCAGTTTCGCATTCTCGCCCGCCCGGTGGTGGGCGCGATGATGCTCGGGATGCCGAAGCCAGACTCGGCGTACCGCAAGATCCTCGGCGACACCATCGGCCGTGCCGCGCTGAATGCGGCGCCCGATGAGCTCGTCCGAGCCACGTACCTAGGGGTTCGTCGCCGCGGTTTCGGCGTCACAGTGTCCTCCTACCTTCGCGAGATGTATCGCGGAATCGACGCAACACCACCGCGATATGTCCTGTCTGACACCGAACTCGCGAGCATGAAATCGCCCGTCTCCGTGATCATGGGCGAGGGTGACGCCGATGACACGTCGGCGAAGCGGACCGCGGCAATTCCAGACGGCCGGTTCGAAGTCGTCCCCGGCGGCCACGAACCGTGGCTCAACGACCTCGATGCATGCGCGACCCGCGTCCAGGACTTCCTCGGGTAGCTCGGCAGCCGCCAGCACGGCTCGCTCCGGCCGCCGCGAGTGAGCACCGTTCATCGATGGGTGCAGGCTGCAGCGTAGACGGCTGGGGCCTGGTAGCCGAGCGAGCTGTGCCGTCGGCGCTGGTTGTAGTCCTCCTTCCAGGTGCTGATCACGACGCGGGCCTGGGCCAGGGACCAGAAGATGTTGATGTTCAGGCACTCGTCGCGGATGCGGCTGTTGAACGACTCGATGTAGCCGTTGCGCCACGGCTCGCCGGGCGGGATGAACGACAGCCCGACTCGTTCGCCGGCCCAGTCGGCCATCGCGGCGCAGGCGAGCTCAGGGCCGTTGTCGCAGCGCAGCACGGCCGGGTAGCCACGCACCTGCGCGACACGGTCGAGCTCGTCGATGAGGTCGTCGCCGGTGATCGAACGGTCGACCAGGCCGCCGAGGCATTCGCGGGTGTGTTCGTCGACGATGGACACGATCTTGATCGGGCGGCCGTCGGTGGTGGCATCGAATTGGAAGTCCACGGCCCAGACCTTGTTCGGGGCATCGGCCTTCGGCGGGTTCGCGGTGCTGGCGCCCAGGCGCTTTCGACGCCGCCGCTGCGGCACGCGTAGCCCTTCCTCGCGCCACAGCCGCTGGATCTTCTTGTGGTTGACCTGCCAGCCCTCGGCGCGGGCGTCGTGGTGGGCGGGCCGGAACCCGCGCCGCGGATGGTCTTTCGCGTACTGGCGCAGCCAGCGCCGCAGCCCGGCATCCGGATCGTCCACCGTGGTGCCGGTCGGCTCTCGTCGCTGCGTTGTTCGGTTCTGCCCGGTGACCCGGCAGGCGAACCGCTCACTCACGCCCATGACCTTCATGAGGTGAGCGACGGCCGCCCGCCGGCGTTCCGGGCTCAGAAGTTTCCCCGGGCGATCTCCTTCAGCGCGGCCTTCTCCAACTCCGCATCGGCGAGCAGCCGCTTGAGCGTGGAGTTCTCCCGCTCGAGGTCCTTCAGCCGTTTCGCGTCGTCGGCCTTCAATCCGCCGAACTGGTTGCGCCACCGGTAGTACGTCTGCTCAGAGACCTGCAGCTCGCGGCAGACGTCGGCGACGTCCTTGCCCTCGGCCAGCATCCGATCCGCGGTCGCGAGCTTGCGCACGACCTGCTCCGGCGTGTGCCTCTTCCTCGTTGCCATGTTCTTGTCGAGCCCTCCTGCCCATCATGTGGGCGGCAAGACTCTCACTCGACCTGGATCAACCAGCCGGGGTCAGGCCATAACGCCGATTACGCGCTTGATGATTGTCAAAGGTGGCGCTGCCAGGCGCGCGTCATATCAGCCAGTTCTGGCGCTTGCCGTGGAGGCCGGTAGTGTTCCGGCTTCGGGGTCAGTGCCGCGCAGACCCGCAGACCGGTAGCTGGGCTTCCACGTAGTCGGAATCTGCAGGGCCGGGGAATGACGCCGACCCGGTTGGCTCAGGCTGCTGTGCCGGCGTCAGCCGGACCCGCCGGGTCAGCGCTATGCGAGCGGGGGGGGGTGAGTCAGCGCCGGGGTGCGTGGGGGGCCAGCAGGCCTAGGGCGCGGGCGCACTCGACGGCCTCGGTTCGGCTGTGGGTGCCGAGCTTGGCGTAGAGATGGCTCATGTGGGTCCTGACGGTGTGCCGCGAGACGTGCAGTTCATTCGCGATCTCTGGTTGCGACAAGTTGGTTGGCAGGTAGCGCAGTACCCGGATCTCGCTGCTGCTCAGCGGCTCGAGTGGCGCCTGCAGCCCGGCCGACGGCGCGGGCCTTTCCCCGGCCAGCAGGCCGAGGATCTCGGCGATCAGGGAGGGATGTGCGGTGCGGTGCTGGGCGTGGCGCTCCAGCAGGCCTGGCGCAGGCTGGAGCACGAAGAACAGCAGCAGTCCCTCGGGCTCAGCCAGATCGAGCGCGCACTCCAGGGCCCGCCCGGCGGCGGCTGGGTCGCCGAGCGCGTCCCGGGCGATCGCCTCGAGCAAGAAGGCTCCGATGAGCCAGGTCCGCCGGATTAGCGGAGCCGAACCGTCCAGGACCGGCGCGAGCGCCGCGGTCGCCGCGTGCGGATCGTCTTGGGCGAGCCGCAGTGCCGCCAGGGCGGTCCGCGTCTCCGCGCGTTCGCGGTCTGGTTCGCCTAGTTCGGCGAGGGCCTGCTCGGCGCGCTCTAGCTCGCCGAGGCGCACTAGGACGTGCAGCAGCAATCCCCTTGTGGGTGGGACGTGCAGGTGCGGCGCGGCGAGATTGCCGGCCAGCTGCTCGGCGGCCCGGAAACCGGCCAGCGCATCCTGATACCGCCCACGCACCAGCTCCAGCACACCGCGGACATGTCGGACCACCATTCCCGCCGCTAGCTCTGTTTCCGCTCGTACGGTGCGCTCGGCACGCTGCACCCAGGGCTCTGCCTCCTCGGCCCTCCCCTGCCATGCCAGCACGGCGCCGAGCATCACGTACGCGGTGCCCGCCGTCGGCTCATCGGTCCAGCCGTGCTGTTCAGCCAGCTCGATTGCCCGCCTGCAGCGTTCAGCCGCCTGCGCAAACGACCGGTAGGTCTCGATCACTGCCTGGTGCGCCAGGCCGCTGAACTCAAGGAATGGCCGCCCGATCCGCCGCGCCAGCACGACGCCCTGCTCCAGGTGCCGCTCCGCCACCTCGAACTGGGCCGCCCACGCCTCGGTAATGCCGACGCTGATGAGTGCCAGCCCGCGCAGCTCTTCGCCCAGGCCGGGCAGCGCCGTTTCCGGCGCCTCGGCTATCGCCTGCAGTCGCCGTGCCTCTTCGGCCGCCGCGGGCGGATTGCCGCGCTGTCTGGCTAGCAACAGCCTGACCATCTCGAGCAGAACCTGCAGCTGCTCGCGCCGGCCGGCTGGCACCGTTGCCGACGCCCGCGCCGCCAGCCCCAAGTATCTCTCTGCGGCTTCGAGCGATCCCTGAGCTAGCTCGTCGGCCGCGATCAGTACGGCGAGTTCGGCATATGTGGCGGCGGCTTCGGCGGGGAACCCGGCGAGGAGCTCGTGCACGGTCGCGGCCTGCCCGTCCAGCTGCAGGCCCGGCCAGTGGTCGGCGAGCAGGCGTGAGGCCAGGTTCCAGTCCTGTGCGGCCTGGGCGTGGCGGACCGCCTCGACCGGGTGCCCATGCCCGGCGAACCAGCTGGTGGCCGCCCGGTGCAGCGCGGAGACCTCACCAGCGGCGGTGCGCCGCAGCTCTAGCTGCAGAAGATCGGCGAACAGGTGGTGGTAGCGGAACCAAGACCGCGCCGCGTCCAGGGATACAACGAACGCGTTCGTCTCCTCCAGCTCTTGCAAGATCCGCTCGCCGTCCGAGCCTCCGGTCAGGGCATCGGCCAGCGGGCCGCTGACCCGCTCCAGGATCGAGGTCCGCAGCAACAGCCGCCGCGCCGGGCCGCTCTGCCGGTCCAGGACCTCGGCAACCAGGTACTCCGCCACCGTCCGCTCGCTGCCGGAGAACCTTTCTGCGAAACGTCCCGGGTCGGGGTGCCCGGCCAGCGACAGCGCGGCCAGCCGCAACCCGGCCGCCCATCCCTCGGTCCGGTCATGTAGCAACGCCAGCGCTGGTTCGGGCAGCTCTACCCCGGCCGCGCTGACTAGCTTGCGCGCCTCATCGACGGTGAACCGCAGGTCGGGCTGGCGAATCTCGGTCAGCTCCCCTTCTAGCCGCAGCCGGTGCAGGCCCAGCCGCAGGTCATGCCGGGTAGCCAGCACGAACCGCAGGTCTTGCGGCGCGCGCATGACCAGCAGCTCCAGTTGGCGCCGCGCCTCGCCCGAGCCCAGTTCATGCACATCGTCGATCACCAGCCAGATCCGGTCCTCCAGCGGCACCAGGTCCTTGAGTAGCCGCTCAGCGATGGCCCACCCATCCAGATCCGGCGCCGCGGTCAGCTCCCGCACTAGCGCCGACCCCGCTGCCGTCTGGCGTAGCGCGCCGAGTACCGACAGCCAGAACCGCTGCGGATCGCGCTGTTCGCCGCCCACCGACACCCACGCGGCGCTGTCCGCCAGATCTGCCTCAGCAATCCACGACCGCAACAGGACGGTCTTGCCGCTCCCGGGGGGCGCCGAGACCACGGTCACGCGTTGCGCGGCACTTAGCCGCTCGGACAGCCTGGGGCGGGACAAAATCCCTACCGCACCAGGGCGCGCGTTCCGGCTGGCCGGGACACCTGATCCTTCAGCAGGCCCCACGGCTAGATCATCGCACGACGCGGAGCGGCGGCCGGAAACGGTCCTTGCCGTTCAGGCGTGCCGTCATCGTCCCGGTACCGGACCAGCGGAGCGGGCCGCGCGGGCCGGTGGTCGCGCCCGGAAATCGTATGGATGATGCGATGCCCGGTCATGCAGCTGAGCGCGACCGTCGACGGCATGGACATCACCGACCGCCACGCCACTGGGACCGCCCGAGCTGTATATATCTGAGGTCAATAACCGCGGGTATGCCCTGGGGCTGATCCGCCGGAGAGCCTGGCGGGCAGGCTGCGCCGGCGGCCCGACCTGGCTGGCACAAGGAAGGGTCCGGCGGCAAAGTCCTGCACGCACAGGCGACGGGCGTGGTGTCCGTGACCGCGGACGGCATCTACCACGCCGCTGGACGGCGGATCCCCGCACCTGCTGATCCGTCCCGGGTGGTTCATCTGAGCCCGCCCTCGCGCCAGCGAGACAACCGTGTCCAGTTAGTCCTTGAGGAGAGCCACGTGATCATCATCACCGCGCCTGCCGGCCAGATCGGACATCAGGTCCTGGGCAATGTCCTGTCCACCGGAGAGCCGATCCGCGTGATAGCGCGTGACCCTTCCGGCCTTCCCGCGGAGGCGCGCGAGCGCGTCGAGGTCATCCAGGGGTCGCACGGCGACATCGACGTCGTCGACCAGGCGTTCGCGGGCGCGGACGCCGTGTTCTGGCTGGTGCCCCCGGACCCGCATGCGAACAGCGCCGAGGCCGCCTATGTGGACTTCACCCGGCCGGCGTGTGACGCGTTCAAGCGTCACGGGGTCCAGCGGGTAGTCGGGATCTCGGCCCTGGGCCGCGGGACGGTCGCGGCCCGGCACGCCGGGCTGGCGACGGCCTCCCTGGCGATGGACGACCTGATCGCGGGCACCGGCGTGAGCTACCGGGCGCTGACGATGCCCTCGTTCATGGACAACCTGCTCCGCCAGGTGCCGGCGATTAAGGACCGCGGCGTGTTTGTCACGCCGATCTCCGGGGACCGCAAGCTGCCGTCCTGCGCCACACGCGACATCGCCGCCGCCGCCGCCCGGCTGCTGCTGGACGGCTCCTGGAGCGGGGCCGGCCACGTCGCCGTCCTCGGCCCGGAGGACCTGTCCTTCAACGAAATGGCGCAGATCATGTCCGAGGTGCTCAGCCAGCCGGTCCGCTACCAGCAGATTCCAGGCCAGGCCCTCAAGGACAGGCTGACCGGAGCCGGGATGTCCGACGCGATGGCGCAGGCCACGGTCGACATGATGATCGCCAAGGACCAGGGCCTGGACAACGCCGAGCCGCGCACCCCGGAGTCCACCACTCCGACCAGCTTCCGCGAGTGGTGCGAGGAAGTCCTCAAGCCGACCGTCCTGGCCTGACGACGGCCGCAGCCGGCACGGTTCGTTCCAGCGGATGAACGGTAAAGAGCCCGAGATGCCGTATATCCCTATTGAAGAAGCCTTTTCCATTCCGGAGCTGGCCGGGTGGCAGTCTTCGTCCTGGCCTCCCAACCAGTACAGCCAGTTCCATCTGGCGGACTGGGGGCGCAGGCTGCCCGACTTCACCGGGTACCGGCTGCCGGAGATGGACGCGGCGGGCATCGCCATCCAGGTGCTGTCGCTGACCGTGAATAAAAGGTAGGTATGCGCAGCGGCCCTTTGGCCTACGGCCCGGGTTGCGGTGCTGGCCGCCCGCGGCCGGGGCCGGCCGTCAGGTGAGATGGCGCCCCGCGGAAAGGTGGGTGGCCATTTTGGCCAGCCACTTGGCTAACGCTGGTTGTTGGGGTAGCGCCTCAAGGCCACAATGCGGACCTTCCTCGGGCACGGGGACGCGGGCACCGCAATGTGCTCCGCTACCCGGCAATGCGGCACCGTGCAGCCCGGCCACCTGGCCGGGTGAGCCGCGGGCGGCGCGGGCGCGGGGGTTCAGCCGCCGGGCTGCGCGGCCACGCCCGGCTACTTCCCCTGGTGGGCCATCTCAATCACGGGGGACCGGCGGCAAGGGCCCTGGAAGTTGTGAAGCCGCCATGACCCCACCCAGGCCGCTCAACTATCTCGAATACTTCAGCGGTGAGTGTTGATGCCATTGAGTGGCGACCATCAAATACTGGTCTGACAACCACGCACCGATGGAAGGACAGGTTGCTGGAACCAGGACCCGGCTATTGCACGCTCCGCCGCTGCCCGGCAGATCAGCCAGCCGAGCACGCCAGTGTGGCGGCAGAATCGCGGGCACGTGGAATTCAGGTGGAGGGAGATGCTGCGGCCAGCGCCGCGTCCAGGCTCGGGTAGACAGCCAGCATGTGGTCAACGCCCGTCACCTTCAGCACACCGAGCACCTGATCGTGCGGCACCACCAGCCGCAGCTGGGCACGGTGGGCGGCGGCGCAGTGATGAGCCAGCACCAGCTGGCTAACTCCAGAGGAGTCACAAAAGACAGTCGCGGTCATGTCCGCGATCACGATGGTGACGCCGGGAGCGAAGGCCGAGCACAACTGCTGGCCCACGGCGGCCCCGTTGGCGATGTCGATCTCAGCCGGCAGCGGAACGATCACCGGCGTGGGCGGGCGGTCCAGATCGGCCACGGGCCATCCTTTGGTAGGCGGCAGCTCAGTCGCGATCGGGCTTCCCGGCGGCCAGCTACGAGCTCACCGGGCTTTGAGGGCCTATTGTTTGCCGCAGCAAGCGCAATCACGCTCACTCCCCGCAGATACTAACCGTCCAGCCAGGTCACAGCGTTACGGTCAGCGAAGACAGCACGGCCGCGGGCCCTGCCCACCGCGGCGGTAGCCGGCCTGTCCCAGCTGCCTGTCATCGTGACTGGGGTTAGGCGGCGCGCCCGCGAATGAGAAGCCTGAAGAATCCGGCGGCGAGAGCCGGACCACGCCACACGCGGGAAGCCAGCGCAGGGCATCAGGAAGCCCGCGATGCCGAGCGGAACCTACGGATCTGTGAGGCTAGGGTTCGAGTTCCTTTCACCCCCCAGGATTGCCTGCGCACGTCGGCCGGCGCGTACTGTGGCGGAGTCGGTGGAACCGTCCCAAGAGGAAGCGGTGATGACGATGGCGGGTGAGGCCCCGACGATCGTCCTGGTCCACGGTGCCTGGGCCGACGCGACCGGCTTCGACCCCGAGATTCGCGCCCTGCGCGACCGCGGGTTTACCGCCATCGGGTTCGCCAACCCGCTGCGCGATCTCGCTGCCGACGCCACCTACCTCGCCGAGTTCCTGCGGAGCCTGACCGGACCGGTCGTGCTCGTCGGCCACTCCTACGGCGGCAACGTCATCTCGATGGCCGCGACAGGCAACGACCAGGTCACGGCGCTTGTCTACCTCAACGGCTGGATGTGCGACGAGGGCGAGAGCCAGCAGCAGCTCCTCGAGCGGTTCGAAGGCAGCCTCGTGGGGCCCTCGATCAGGC
>Ga0075424_100007079_pt1 | contig 10853 bp, 9 predicted proteins | sample SoiMethybrSBSTD3_FD_75301 | JGI IMG/M metagenome (GOLD analysis project Ga0075424, IMG submission 75301) | Bulk soil microbial communities from a Populus tree surrounding site in Tennessee, USA - Soil MetaG P. TD hybrid SBSTD3 | ecosystem: Environmental > Terrestrial > Soil > Tree plantation...
CGTGTCCTTCGCGTTCTTCGTGGTTCACATTCACCGGTCGGCTGCGGCTTCGGCCGCCGCGTAACCCTCGGCGTCATATCCGCCGTGATAATCCTTCGCTTCGGGTCTGCGGATGCGCGCGTGCGTGACGACCCGATCGCGGCGGGTCCCGCGGAAATCCTCGAGCGCATTCCAGCCGTGGCGCTCCATCGCCTCGCGCATCCCTGCGACGAGCGACTTGATCACGTTCGGACCGATCGCGTGGTCGAGCATCGCAGCGGTGCACACCTGCACCGTGCCGCACCCAAGCAGGAAGTAATTCAGCGCGTGTGAGAAGTCCGCGACGCCGCCAATGCCCGAGAACGATTTGTCAGGGAAGGCCTGCGTGAGCTGGGCCATCTTGGCCATCGAGAGCGGCAGGATGGCCGGACCACCGAGGCCTCCGCTCGATACGAGGCCATCGACATTCATCTCGAATTCCAGAGTTTCGGGATCGATCGGTGGAAGCGACGGGAAGGTGTTCGACGAGACAATCGCATCGGCCCCGCCGAGAAACGCGCCGCGCGCCTCGACGACGATGTCGGTCGTTGACGGCGTCAGCTTCGCCCACACGGGGACGCGCGCAACCTCCTTCACCACTTCGGTGACGACGGAGATCAGTTCCTGATCCTTGCCGATGTTCGAGCCCATGTCCTTGCGATCCATGTGCGGGCAGGAGAGGTTCAGCTCGAGTGCATCGGCGCCTTCCGCCTGGCATGCCTTGGCGAGCGTCTGCCAGTTGGCAAGCTCCTGATCGCTGCCCGAACCCGCCATGATCGACGCAACGAGAATGTGCGTAGGGTAGGCCTGCTTGATCTTCGCGATGCGCGGCACCCACCAATCCAGCGTCTTGTCCGAGATGAGCTCCCAGTTCCATGACGAGTGGAGTACTGCGCCTCCGCGCTTCTGCATCGAGAGGCGTGCCGAGTCGATGCTCGAGCGGAGAAACTTCGTTTTCGGGCCGTCGACGTTGACGACCGGGTGGAGGCCGATGGTCTTGGTAACCACTCCGCCCCAGCCCGCATCGAACGCCCGCATGATGTTGCTGTCCGACTCGGTCGGCGGCGCCGACGACAGGAGAAACGGGTTCGCCAACCGGAGGCCCGTGAACGTCGTGGCGAGCTGTGCGGACATGACTGTCCCCCTTTGGGAAAGCGTGACTATATAGCAGAATTCATCATGCCCCGGAAACTGCTCGGCCGTCTTCTCCCGTGAGCACCCTCCTCGTCCAGAACGGCATCGTCGTCACCGCGACGGATATCTATGAAGGCGACGTGTTCGTCGACGGCGAGAAGATTGCCGCGATCGGATCGTCGCTGCAGATGAACGCCGATCGCGTCATAGACGCGAAGCGGAAGTACGTGTTTCCTGGCGGCATCGACGTCCACACGCACCTCGACATGCCGTTTGGCGGCACGACATCCGCAGACGACTTCGAGTCGGGCACGATTGCGGCGGCTCACGGCGGCACGACCAGCGTCGTTGATTTCGCGATTCAGTACAAGGGTCAGACGCTTCACCACGCATGGGACACGTGGATGAAGAAGGCCGAAGGGAAAGCGGCCATCGACTACGGCTTCCACATGATCATCACGGACCTCTCCGATCAGGTGGAAGAGGAGATGGACGCGCTCGTCCGGCAGGGCGTTACGTCCTTCAAGCTGTTCATGGCGTATCCCGGCGTGTTCATGCTCGATGACGCGAGCATTTTCCGGGCACTGCTGCGAACGGGGAGGAATGGCGGGACGATCTGCATGCACGCCGAGAACGGCGGCGTCATCGACGTGCTGGTGAAGAAAGCGCTCGCGGAGGGGAAGACCGCGCCGAAGTACCACGCGTTGACGCGTCCGGCGCGTGCCGAAGCCGAAGCGACGCATCGGGCCATTGCGCTCGCCGAGATTGCTGACGTGCCGATCTATATCGTGCACCTTTCGGCGGCGGAAGCACTCGAGATGGTCACTGAAGCGCGCGATCGCGGGTTGCCTGCGTTTGCGGAAACGTGCCCGCAGTATCTCTTTCTGTCATACGACAACTACGAGGAGCCGGGGTTCGACGGCGCGAAGTATGTGATGAGCCCGCCGCTGCGGCCGAAAGAAACACAGGAGCGGTTGTGGCGCGGGCTCGCCTTCAACGACCTCCAGGCGATCTCGACGGACCACTGCCCGTTCTGCATGAAAGAGCAAAAGGTGCTCGGCAAGGGCGACTTCTCGAAGATTCCCAACGGCGCGCCGGGCATCGAGACGCGCATGAGCCTCGTGTACGACGGCGGCGTCCGGACGGGCCGCATCTCGCTGAATCGTTTCGTCGAGCTGACTTCGACGTCGCCAGCGAAGATCTTCGGCCTGTTTCCGCGCAAAGGCACCATCGCCCCGGGTTCCGACGCCGACATCGTTGTCTTCGATCCGGAGAAGAAGGTGCGGCTTTCGGCGAAGACCTTGCACATGAAAGTCGATTACAACCCCTACGAAGGGCGCGAGGTCGTCGGTGCGACTGACACCGTGATCTCGCGCGGCCGAGTCGTCATCGACGGCGGCACATTCGTCGGACGGGCGGGATCGGGGTCATTTATCAAACGAGCATCGAGATGAGCACTGTTACCAATCAAACGGAAAGACTCTCGGCCCAGGAAATTGTCGCGCTGTCGAAGAAACATACGATTTCCGAGTGGTCGGTCCAGGGAACGGTCGATCCGCTTCCCATCGATCGCGCAGAAGGCATCTATCTCTACACGTCGGACGGCAAGCGCTACATCGACTTCAACAGCCAGCTGATGTCGGTGAACATCGGCCACAGCGACCCGCGCGTCATCAAGGCGATGCAGGAACAGGCCGAGAAGCTCTGTTACGTGATGCCAGGCGGCATGACGACCGAGCCCCGGGCGAAGCTTGGGGCGAAGCTCGCGGAGCTCACGCCGGGCGACATCGACGTCTTCTTCTTCACCAACGGCGGCGCCGAGTCGGTCGAGAACGCGTTCAAGATCGCGCGTGCCTACACGGGCCGCTACAAGATCCTGTCACGCTATCGTTCGTATCACGGCGCCACGGCAGCCGCGATGGCGGCGACCGGCGAGCCGCGCAGCTGGGCGCAGGCGCCGCTGCCCGGCATGATTCATTTCACCGACTGGTATCACGGCGTCGATCGGGAGCCGGATTCCGCGGACGTGGCGCTGCGTCAGCTCGACGAGCAGATCGTGCTCGAGGGACCGCAGACGATTGCCGCGATCATCCTCGAGTCGGTGACCGGCACCAACGGGATCCTGATTCCGCCCGACGGCTACATGCAGGGTGTCCGCGCGCTCTGCGACAAGTACGGCATTGTCATGATTGCCGATGAAGTGATGTGCGGGTTCGGCCGGACCGGCGAGTGGTTCGCTATCGACCACTGGAAAGTCGTCCCCGATCTCATGACGATGGCGAAGGGGATTACGAGCTCGTACATCCCGCTCGGCGCGGTCGGCATGCGGCGGAAGATTGGGGATCACTTCAAGGACAAGATGTTCCCCGGCGGCCTAACCTACAGCAGCCACGCGCTGGCGTGCGCGACGGCGCTCGCGACGATTGCCGTGTACGAGGAAGACGGCCTCATCGAGCGAACGCGGCGGATGGGAAAGGTGATGGGGGAGCTGATGGCGGATCTCGCGAAGCGGCATCCTTCCGTCGGCGCCGTCCGTAACATCGGATTGTTCGGCGTCATCGAACTGATTCGCGATCGCAAGACCAGGCAGCCGATGTCGCCCTTCAACGGCGCCTCCCCCGAGATGGTTGCACTCGGCAAATTCTTCCGTCAGGAAGGGTTGTTCACGATCGTCCGGTGGAATTACTTCTTCACGAACCCGCCGTTGATCATTACGGAGGAGCAGCTGCGTGAAGCATTCAAGATCATCGACCGCGGTCTGGAGATTACCGACAAAGCCGTTTCGTAACGTCGCCGGCTGTCTGGCACTGGCAGTGCTCGCACTGCCAGGCGCCGCGCGTGCGCAAGGGGACGCGTCGGTTCCAAAGCGTCCCGTCCACACCTTCTCGATCGTCGCGCGCGATCCCGCCACGGGCGAACTGGGCGTGGCGGTCCAGTCGCACTGGTTCAGTGTCGGTTCCGTCGTGCCGTGGATTGAAGCGGGCGTCGGTGCCATCGCGACGCAGTCGTTCGTGGATCCGAGCTACGGGAAGCTCGGTCTCGAGTTGATGCGCGCGGGCAAGAGCGCACCAGATGCCCTGAAGGCGCTGATTGCCGGAGATCCCGCGAGCGACGTCCGGCAGGTCGCGATGATTGACGCACAAGGACGCGTCGCGGCGCACACCGGCGCGAAGGACATCCAGGCGGCGGGCCACAAAATCGGCGTCAATTACTCCGTTCAGGCAAACCTGATGCTGAACGAATCGGTCTGGCCCGCGATGTCGCGTGCGTTCGACTCCGCGGAGGGAGACCTTGCAGATCGCATGCTTGCCGCGCTCGATGCCGCCCAGGCCGCCGGCGGCGACATTCGCGGCCGCCAATCTGCGGCGCTCATCGTCGTCAGCGGCAAGCCGAGTGGAAAGCCGTGGAGCGACCGCATCTTCGACCTGCGCGTGGATGACCATGCCGAGCCGCTCAAGGAGCTTCGGCGGCTCGTCGTCCTGCAGCGCGCGTACAACCACATGAACGCCGGCGATCTTGCTGTCGAACGCAAGGACAACCAGGGCGCGCTGCGTGAGTATTCGGCCGCTGCGGCGCTCGCGCCCGGCAACACGGAGATGGTCTACTGGCACGCCGTGGCGCTCGTGAATATGGGCCGCGTTGACGAATCACTGGCGCTCTTCCGCCAGGTCTTCAAGGCGGAGAAGAGCTGGCTCACGCTGACGCCGCGGCTCGCGACGGCGGGGCTGCTCCCGAAAGATCAGACGGTGATCGACCGCATTCTGAAGGCGGCGAACTGATCGATGGATTGCTACACGCACCCCACACACGCCGCGTGGGCATTTGCGCAATGTGCCAGAAGGCGTGTGCCGTGAGTGTATCGGCCACGACATGCCGAGACTTATATGCCGGGACTGCATCGGCCGTGGTCCGGTCATGTTCGGTTGCGAACCCTTTCAGGCTGCTCCAGTAGCCGTGAGCTAGAACGCGTAGCCCACGCTGAACGTGAGTGGAATTTTCACGCCGGCGTTCTGCGTGAAAATATTGCCGTTCGAGTAGTGGTTGATCTTGACGCCGACGTTGAGCCTCCTGTTCCTGCCCGCAAACCACCCGATCCCCATGAAGTCCTGGAACGTGAAATGGCGGCCGGTGTCGAGGCCGTCGAGGACACTCTTCGAGATATAGGTCGGCCCGGCCAGCGAATAGGCAAAGTACATGTCGGCAAGCCGCGCGCGAACGAACGTGAATCGAAACAACGGATACAGCGACAGCGTGAAGAACCGGTCGTTGTTCTGCCGCGTCTTGTAGAAGCCGGCGCTCGCGCCCACGTCGAGGCCGAAGACCTTCCGCGTGTGAAACACGTTTCGCTCGTAGTGGGGGGCAATGCCGAAGTCCACTTTCGCGTGACCGCCCCAGAAGATTGGGACCTTCCTCGACACGAAGTCGTTGACCGCGTATCCCGTGCCGGACGAGTACTCGAGCTGCACGACCTGTCGCGGGAACGCGAACCTCGCGTCACGGTTGGCCGCGACACGATCCTGCGGCAGCGCTCGAATCGTGTAGCGGATACCGCCGGACGAGAAGAGCGTGCGCGGCTGACTGACCGTGGCGCGGCCGGGCGACAGCGTGACGCCGCCGGTGAGCGTCCAGTTCGGCGTGAATCGATACTCCACGCCGCCACCGACCAGAGCAGACGCGTAGTGCGCGTCCATGACCGCCGGCGTCTCGCCGAGTCCGAAACCTGTGCGACTCGTAAACCCGAGTCCGCCCTCTCCGTACGCGGACCATCGGCCGCGAAGCGGCGCGCGTGCCGTCAGCGTCACCGCGCCGAAATTGACCCGGACGTGATGCGCCGAGGGGTCACCGGGCCGCACGCTTGTGTACGTGACGTAATTGAGCGGCCGCATGTAGCTGGCCTGCGCGGACACGAACCGGTTGAACTCGTGCCCCAACAGCATCACCCGGACGTCCACGCGTGGCACCTCGATCGACGCCGCGTGGAAGCCAGGCTCGAGTTGCGCCTGCGAGAACGGCTGGTCGATCGCGCCGACGTTAATCGTGATGTAGGAGTTCTGGAGCAGCCGCGGGTATTGCGTGCGCGTGTCGTCCGAGTCCTGCGCGAACGTCTGGGCGCGCATGCACAGAACCAGCAGTCCTGCGGCCGCCAGGCGGTACACCCGTGTCGCCGAAACGCATGCGCGAAGGCGCATTAATGGGTGAGAGCGTAGAGGAACGCGTTGATCCCGAGCGCGTATCCCTTCGGGCCAAAAGCCATGAAGTACCTCGGATCGTCCCCTTCGCGTTCCCAGGAATCGCCGATGTCCGTGTTGTGCGTGATCAGGACCATGATGCGGCCGCGCGCGTCCGCAATCGCCCGAATGTGCGGCACGCTGCTGTCTTCTCCTTGTTCGGAGGTGCGGCCGCCGGAGCGCATGTAGAAACCGATGTTCGGGATCTGTGTTACGCCGCTCACCTCGAACTGCGTCCGGAAAATCGGATGCTCTGGCGGCACGTCGAAGATCGGATACAGGTCAGGCTGAAACACGTGTCGAATCTCTCGCACCCAGTGATCCCACTCGTAGGAGCCCCAGAAATCGTCCGCCCACAAGAACCCTCCCTTGAGGAGATATGTGCGGAGATTCAGCGCCTCCGCTTCATTGATCGATGCCGCGCCGGGCGCCGACAGGATGACGATCGGACAACCGAACAGCTCCGGCCCGCCAAGATTGACCAGCAGATGCCTCGGCTCACGTTGCGAATCGAAGCTGACGTTCGCCTTCGTCAATTCCGAGAACCTGATGGAAAAATTGATGTCGGCGCGCGGGTAATCCGTGCGCCAGCTTCCGTCCCTGCCGTCGGGCGACTGCCGGTACACCACCCGGCAGTAGTGGAAACGGCCGTCGAAGTCTTCCGGCTTCGCGATCCGCCCGGCGCCGAAGCCGAAGAAGCCGCCGCGCCCGAACTGCGCGTACGCCGCCGTGGCCGTCAAGGCGAAGACCGCCGCGATTGCCGCGAAACGTACCGCCAAACCTGGCAGCAATCCACGCATCGGGGAGAGTGTACTGCGATATCGTAACGGCGTCGGTTTATGAGGAGTCTCATGAAGAGTCGAGCCGTCGTGCTGTGCATCCTCGCGGTGATTCTCGCTGTCGCCGCGGCCCTCGTGGGGCAGGCGCCCACCGCGAAACCCACCGTCGTAGCCGGACGTTCGAAGGTCGCGACGAAGTACGGCATCGTCGCCGCGAGCCAGCCGCTTGCGGCGCAGGCAGGCGTGCAGATTCTCGAACGCGGCGGCAACGCCGTGGACGCCGCGATTGCGACCAATGCCGTGATGGCACTCGTAGAGCCGCACTACAACGGCATCGGCGGCGATTTGCTCGCCATCTATTACGAAGCGCGCACCGGCAAGCTCTATGGCCTCAATGCCGCTGGATGGGCGCCATCGGGATTGACGCCGGCCTTTCTCGCATCAAAAGGCATTACGCGCATGCCTGGCAGCGGCATTCACACCGTCACCGTTCCAGGCGCAGTTGCCGGGTGGGACGCGTTGCGCGCGCGCTTCGGCAAGCTGCCGATGGCGGACCTGCTTGCGCCGGCGATCTATTACGCCGACGAAGGATTCCCTGTCACCGACGTCATCGCGAACTACTGGGCCAGCGGCGCAGCCCGTCTGGCGGCGGAGCCACTTGCCGCGGAGACGTTCCTGCCGAACGGCCACGCCCCCCGTGCCGGAGAAGTCTTCAGGAACCCGCGTCTTGCGGGCACGCTCCGCCTGATCGCGCAGAAAGGCGCCGCTGGTTTCTACGAGGGCAAGACGGCCGAAGCCATCGTCGCGATCTCGCGCGTGAAGGGCGGCGCGATGACGCTCGCCGATCTCAAGGAGTACAAGCCCGAATGGATTGATCCGATCTCCACGACGTACCGCGGGTGGGACGTCTACGAGCTGCCTCCGAATACGCAGGGTATTGCGGCGCTGATGATGCTCAACATCATGGAGCGCTATCCGCTTGCGGAGTATGGATTCCAGAGCACCGCAACAATGCACGTGATGATCGAGGCGAAGAAGCTCGCCTACGCCGACATGCTGCGTTATGTGGCCGATCCGCACTTCTCGAACGTACCCGTGGTACCGCTGCTCAGCAAACAGCACGGCATGGAACGCGCGCGTCTCATCGACCCGCGCAAGGCCGCGTGCGACGTTCAGCCCTCGACGCTTCCCGGCCTGACAACCTCGAAGGGAGGCGACACGATCTATTTGTCCGTCATCGACAAGGACGGCAACATCGTCTCGTTGATTCAAAGCCTCTATTCGTCGTTCGGCAGCGGGCTCGTTGCGCCGGATACCGGCGTCATGCTGCACAACCGCGGCGCGCTGTTCACGCTCGAGCCCGGTCATCCGAACCTGCTTGCCGGACGGAAGCGTCCGCTGACGACGCTGGTGCCTGCGTTCATGTCGAAAGGGGACGTGAAGATCGGCTTCGGCATCATGGGCGGCTTCAACCAGGCGCAGGCTCACGCGCAATTCGTGTCGAACGTCGTCGATTTCGGGCTGGACGTCCAGGAGGCCCTCGAGGCCGGACGCTTCACGAAAATTTCATTCGCCGGCTGCGACGTGGACGTGGAGGCGCTCGTTCCGGCGCAGACGCGCAGCGAGCTCGCCGCCCTGGGGCATGAGGTCAGCGTCATCGCGCCGAGAAGCGGCGTGTTCGGTTACGGACAGGCGGTGATGAGCAACGGCACTGGTGTTCATTTCGGAGGATCCGAGCCGCGGCACGACGGTGAAGCGATTCCGGAACCGCCTCCAATCTTCAGTTCAAGACGATGAGGACGATAGTCTTGCTCGCGGCGCTGGCGCTTGCCGGCGACGCGCGGGCACAGGACACGTTCAACGCGGAACGCAGTGCGGCACTCGCGCAGGTGGCGTGGGTCGAACAGGCGTATGCCGACCGCCTGGGTCCGAGCGGGACCAACTGGCGCGCGCGCATCAAAATGGAAGAGCCGGCGCTCACCAACGCGCTCGAGTGGTTCGCGCGCAACGCCGAGGGCGACCAGGCCCTGCGTCTCGCGGTACCGCTCGCGTACTTCTGGAGCTATGACGGACGCGTGGCGGAGTCGCGCGAGCTGCTGACCAAAGTGCTTGCGCTGCCAAGCGCTGCCGCACCGACCGCGGTCCGCGCCAGGGCGCTGGACGACCTCGGCGAGTATGACGAAAGCTTGCGAATCTACCGGCGCCTGCAGGACAAGGCGGGCATCGCCACCGCACTGCTGGGACTGTCGCACGTCGCACTCCGTGACATGGACTATGCGGCGGCGCGCCGTTACGCTGAAGAAAGCGGGGTGCTCCGGCGCGATCTCGGCGACAAACCCGGGCAGGCGAGTGCCGTACACCTGCTCGGTTCGGTCGCCCGCATCCAGGGGCAATACGACAAGTCGGCGAAGCTGTACGAATTCAGCCTGCAGGCGAACCGAGAGGCGGGTTGGGACATCGCCGCCGCTTCGGACCTGTCCAGCCTTGGATATGTTCGGTTGCGGCAGGGACGGATCGACGCGGCGAAGAAGCTCTTCACGGACAGCCTGCAGAAATATCGTGAGCTCCAGGACGACGCAGGAATCGCGTCGGTGCTGACTGGTTTCGCATCCATCGCCGTCGAACAGAAGCAGCCCACGCGCGCGGCGCGGCTCTACGCATCGGCGCTCGGCATCCTCGACCAGTTCGGCGTCGTGCTCGATCCGGGCGATCAGCTCGATGTGGACCATTACACGGCCAAGCTGCTGACGCTGTTGTCAGCCGACGCTTTCAAGGCGGCGTCCGCCGAAGGGCGAACGACCTCCCCCGAGCGCGCGGTCACGCTCGCGCTGGCGCCCTGAAGGTTCCGCTCGAGATCCTCCACGAAGACCGTCATCTGGTCGTGCTGAACAAGCCGGCAGGGCTGCTGTCGGTGCCTCTTCCTCGCAAGCAGGACGAGCCGTCCGTGTACCGTCATCTCGAGCGCTACCTTCGGCCGCAGCGGCGGCGTCCGTTTGTCGTTCACCGGATCGATCGCGATACGTCAGGCCTCGTGGTGTTCGCGAAGGACCCGCGGACGCAGCAGGCCTTGAAGAAGCAGTTCATTCGCCGAGAGCCGGAGCGAATCTACCTCGCGCTCGTCTACGGTCATCCCGAGCCACAGAAGGGTACCTGGCGCGATCACCTCGTGTGGGATCGCCAGTCGCTGATTCAAAAGCGTACCCATCCACGCGATCCGCAAGGGGCGGAAGCGGTGTGCGACTATCGCATCGTCGAGGAGTTCCGCGACACGTCCCTTCTCGAGGTGAAGCTTCAGACGGGAAAGCGCAATCAAATCCGTATTCAGGCTCGCCTGCGCGGCCATACGCTGGTCGGCGAACGGCGGTATATCTACGGCCCGGATGCGCTTCGGTCCGTTGCGTTTCCACGGCAGGCGCTGCACGCGTATCGCCTCGCGTTCCGGCATCCGGTCGATGGCCGCGAGATGCGATTCGAAGCACCGTTGCCGGAGGATCTCCGTCTTCTACTGGCGCGCCTTCGCACGGACGAATGACAGCCGACGATACCGCCGTTCAGATCCGGCGCAGCACGCCTGAGGACTTTGACGGCTTCTACGAATGCTTCGCGGACATCTGCCGGGAGCGCCGATTCCTTGCGCTGGTCGAGCCGCCGCCAAAGGACGCATCGCGCGCGTTTGTGGACGATTCGCGCCAGC
>Ga0075424_100007081_pt1 | contig 10849 bp, 8 predicted proteins | sample SoiMethybrSBSTD3_FD_75301 | JGI IMG/M metagenome (GOLD analysis project Ga0075424, IMG submission 75301) | Bulk soil microbial communities from a Populus tree surrounding site in Tennessee, USA - Soil MetaG P. TD hybrid SBSTD3 | ecosystem: Environmental > Terrestrial > Soil > Tree plantation...
TGAAACGCCGGCAAAGATACGCGCAGTCGCGAACGGTCTCGCAGATCTGCATAAGCGCGATCATCGCGTCGTGGCGATCGTTTCGGCGATGGGTAAGACCACCGACGACTTGATCAAGATGGCCTATCAGATAAGCCCGCATCCCAATCGCCGCGAACTCGATATGTTGTTGACGACCGGTGAGCGCATTAGCATGGCTTTGATAAGCATGGCGCTCTCCGATCTGGGAGTGCCGGCCATCAGTTTCACCGGCAGTCAAGCCGGAGTGATGACCGACGAATCCCATTCCTCCGCGCGCATTCTCGATGTGCGACCCATTCGCGTTCGCGAGGAACTCGATCGCGGACGCATCGTGGTTTTGGCTGGCTTTCAGGGCGTAAATCCCTTGACCAAGGAAATCACGACGCTGGGCCGCGGCGGTAGTGACACCACCGCAGTCGCCATGGCGGCGGCGCTAAGAGCAGAGTGCTGTGAAATTATCAAGGAGGTCGACGGAGTTTGCTCGGCCGATCCACGCATCGTGCCCAATTCTAAACCGCTACGTCGGCTGGATTTCGCATCGTTGTCCGAAATGTGCTTCTGGGGCGCGAAGGTTTTGCATTTTCGCAGCGTGGAGCTGGCACAGAGCCAGGATGTGTCATTGGTTCTAAAACAATGGGGCGGCGCTGAACACAGCACGCAAGTCGTGAAAGAGGTTGTGGGAATGGAAAGCGGAAAAGTTTTGGCCGTCAACTCGACGGCTCGTATTGAGCATGTGGAAATCGAGTCCACGGACCTCAATCAGGGCTTTGAGAAGTTTGCGCAACACCTTAAGCGAAATGGTCTACCGTGGCCGCAACTCCTCGACTCGGCTTTCGACTCCGGAAAGACGCGTATGATGCTCACGTGCGATTCGGAGTCGCTCGACACCCTATTGCGCACGCTGGAGGGGAGCAAAGAGCTGCGGAAACAGCGCGCGGCCCTAAGTTCAGTGAGCCTTACTTGCTTCGGCGGAGTGTTTTCAGACTTGCCGTTCAAGGCCATTCAGGTTCTGAAACATGCAGGGATCGCCGTCGACAGGTATGTGTTGTCGCCGCATTCGGTAAATCTATTTGTCCCTGTGGAGAGTCGCGAGGCTGCCGTAAGGGCTTTGCATTCGTTGATCTGAACCTCTCGGTCGCGGAAGACAGCCCGCGAAAGGGCAGGCTCCTCAACTATCGTCTGCACTTCATCTCGCTGCTTTGAGACATCGAGCTAAGCTGCCAATGGTCTGCGGCTCGAATTGGAGCCGTGAGACCCTTGAATCGCGAATGCGCCGAGCGGCAAGATTGTTACGATCGTCGAGTAATCTTCACTTTTGCCGTTCCAGAGTTGTCTTGATAAAAGAAACCGAACAGACCAGGGATGCCGATTACTGGATAGTTCACGAAAAGAAAAAGCTCGCCGTCCCTTGTCGCCCGGACTCTTTCGTCGATCCAGTGAACGTCACTGAAATCGGGATCCAAGAACGTTTCCTCGCCGCCGCTTCCCCCGAATCGGGCGACGACGCGGAACCACGGACGAAGCCATTCTCGTCGCAATGGTACGGCCAGTGTAAGGAGCGCTCTCTCGTGCCAATTCGGCAGGTCGCTTGATGAAAATCCTCTGGACGCATTGATGCCAAACAGGCCATCTCGAAACGAGGCGGTGCTGTCGAACTGAATGAGATACTGTCTGTCGCGTTCGAGCAGGACCTTCATGCTTTGGCACACGTTCGATGTGCTGAATTCCCGCTCTATGGTTTGACCTGGAACCATCCTGGCAAGTTCACTCGAGTCGGCTGCTTCGCGGCAGACGTAGCCGGCTGCGTCAAAGAAGTTGAAGCCGAAATGACTCGCTACGGTGAGCAGCAGATAACCAAGCACTACCGCGCTGATTGCTGGAAGCAGGTTTGTCTGGAGCGCTTTGTGCAGCCACAGATACACGGGGTTGGTGCGAATCGAGTATGCCAAGGTCCTTCCAACAGGCTCGGTAAGCTCTTTGCTAAAACTCGACTTCCAGATGGCTCGCATATCATCGGCAATTCTGGTTCCCATTCTGGAATTCAAACTGATGAAAAAGATCAGAGCGGTCACTCCGAGCAAGAACCAGCGCGGATCTCTTGCGTATTCATCAATCCAGAAGTTCGCAAACTCCGTGGGAATGAATGAACCAACAAGGCGAATGAGGTCGGACGCAGGCCGCAGATATGACGTGTATTCGGCAAACGAGGGCGATCTGTGAAAAAGTGGATATGCTACGAGGAAGCCTGTCGCGAGGATTGTCCCGAAGTAGGCCAGCCGCCGCCTCCTAACTGCATCCCAGATTCGATCTTGATGCTTGAATCGCAGGTTTGCTTGCTCTGAAGTTTCGTACGGAATATCTGGCCCCGTCAGGATTTTCCCATCTTCTGCGACTACGGCATATTCGTTGGGCAGGCCAATCGGTGCGTAAGGATGGGCGCCGGCCTTGATCCGTTCGAACACCGAGTAGTGAATCTTGGGCAGCGGGATTTGGACGCTGCGTGCCGGTGTTTTCGAATCAATGCAGTTGGATAGTTCGAAAATGTTTCTTGGGCCGTATCGATAGTAGGATGCGAGCCCGCGGCGCGAGTCGTAGAGACGACCGTCCTTATCGCTCGCGGACCTTGCAAAACGAAGCGCATCCGGTTCAGCCTTCGGCGCTTCCTTGAACCTCAGCCCACACAAGCTGGCTTCTTTCAAGATCCAACCGAGAGAGACGTGGGCGAGAGAGTCGTCCGGATACCCGCCGCCGACGTTTGCGTGCACCCCCGCGAACCATACCTGGCTTAGTCGTTCTTCATCGGTGTAGCTCGCCGGCTCGTTGGCACTAGACCCGTCCCGCCGAACCTCTGTCCAGAGTACCGGATGAAAGGTTGTCCGCTCATCATCAACGGACAACGCGTGGCAAGCGCGCAGCACTTTCTCGTGCATGTTTGCGTCGAGGATTTCGAACGGAAAGATCCATTTGCTGTAGAACCTCGTCATTTCCTCGAAAGGAAGGCCATACGCAGCTACAGTGTCCCAAAGGCCCAGAAATCGAACCGTTGGCGCCGCCGCCTTCCGCTTGTCGAGCTTCTCGTACGGCGTGCGCAGGAGCAGATCGCGAATGCGCCTAAAGAGTCTGATGTGCCAGATGCTTTCTACATGGTCTCTTCTAAAAGCGCGATAAGCGGCAACGGCGTAGCGGTGTAAGTCGACTTCGTTGTTGTCGTATTTTACGAGGCCTTGCGTAAGAACTACCTTCATCGCGACGCGGATGGTGTAAGCGCCGCGGCTGAATCCAAAACCGTAAATCTGATCGCCAGGTTGGTAGTTGCGGCAAACAAATTTGTAACATTCGATGACATTGTTCCTTAGTCCGTAACCGAACATGCCACCAAGGATAGCCAAGGGTTTGAAGCGGGATGTGCCAACACCATCTGCGTAGAGCGCAACCTGGTCGGGTTGGCTTAGATCGATCGATTCAAAAGTTCGCCAGACGTTGGTTCTCCAGATCTTGGAGGCGGCGTTGCCGGTGCCGTCCGACAGGAGCATAATGTTTTTCATGACAATCTCTGATGCACGCCCGCACAGCCGGCGCGTTGCGACAAGGTGATTCTAAAAAAAGGGACATGCAGCGGACAGAAACGCGCTGCGGGTTTGAACAGGACAGTTTTCGATTCTGCAGGTTAATGCAAGCAAACAGGCGATTGCCGGGACTGTTACTCACTGCCGGACTTAAAGAGGGCCAGCAGGTGTTGCATCAGGCGAGGTAATCCTCGCGGAGTCGCTGACGTGCAAACGAAGTCAAGCGTCCGCATCGCTGTTGCAATGCCCAGCGAGTCCAGTGTGGCGGCTCGAAGGCTCGCCAGCCGTCCTGATCCTGCCTAGTCGCGGTGTGTGATCAACACAACCGGCACAGTCTCATCGACGGCGTTACGTTTCTGTTCGGAAGCCACGCTCGTCGGCTGCGGCACAGCGCAATTCGGAGCATTGCATGTTGGCGCAGCTTGAGGCGTCGGATCGGTGGCGGCGATAACCTGGTTTTCGGCGCTGGCCTCGCGATTCAGTTCGCATGCAGCGGCCGATTGTGCGGCAAACGCCGCAAGGGCCGTAACGACGACGAGCATCTTCATGGCCGGGCTCCTTCGATGGAGGTCCTATATAGCACAGCTCCGGGTCATCCGGAACGCATTGGCACGAAAACAAAAGCGTAGGCACGATCTAGATAACGCCGGGTTCCATTTGGGGCCTCTAGCGCAAGGCGGGCCCGAACGCGGCACCTGACGCCTATCCAGCGCCGGCCTCCCCAGGGCGACCGGCGGGCAGTGGTTGTAGTTCGGTCGCAAGTTCAACTTTCTGGTTTTTGGGCACGTCGGAACGCCCGCTTGAAGCAAGCTAGATCGTTCTCACCTTCGACGATCTTGCGGTTTTCGGGCGTTTGTGTTCGGTCCGGTCAGCCAGCCGGTTGCGCTTCTTTGAGTTCGATGCGGTGTGCTCGGCTTTCGTCCCGCCGTGGTGAGCGGCATATTCCTTTCCATCGGTCGGTGCCACGTGCGGCGGATCTCTGTCGAGATAAGGTCGCCCGATTCCGAATTCCTTTCCGTGTGCATCGATCCATTTCCAGAGGTTTTCACTGGAAGTCCATCGCTCGTCTCGTGTCCCGCCCTTGACGCTCACGATATCGGCTGCAAGCCCGTGGCCATAGCCGCCGCGCAAGCTTCCGCCATGGTACGACCTGTTACTCGCGGCCTTAAGGCCGCTTGCGATCGATTGACGGTAGTCATCGCGAAACGCGCTGGTAATGCCGGGCGATAACCCGGCGTTCTCCGCCGCGCGAAGTGTGTGAAAGAGCTTTAGCTTGAAACTTCGATCCATGCCTCCGATCACGTAGTCCATCATCGGCATCCTGGCTCTTTCCGCGGCCTTCGGATCCTTCCACGTGAAATCCTCATCGAGGAGCGTGGTGAAGCTTTTGGTGACCGTCACCATTTTGCCCCTCTTCTTGACGGACACCTTCCTTCGCTCTTCCACCTTGATGGTGTCTTCCTTCGGCGTCCGTTGGTAGAGCGTCCACAGGTATCGGTCGATGCAGATGTCCACTGCCAGGCATTCGTCGAGAGTTTCTGTGGAACTCACGGCCTCCTTGACGCCGCCAGGCAACATATCAAGCGCGTCCGCTGTCGCCACCTGCACGGGCGATGTCGCGGGAGGCAGCATCTGCGATGAAGATATTGCGGGAGGCAACATCTGCGATGAGTCAGTCGACTCGGCTTCGACGATCGATTTTGGCTCATTCGAGCCCGTGTCAGTGTTGACCGCCCCCTTCACCGGTTCAGCGGCTGTCGGCACATCGGCGGTGTCGACGGGAGCGGTGGCCATTGCGGTTGCCTGCGGCGAGTCGGCCATCTCGGGTTCGGGGCTCAGAGATGGCGCGGCGAGGTCCGCGACTGGCACTCCGCTGGCCTTCTCCAGGTCAGCCGAACTGAGACTGCCAGACCAGGCGACAACCCAACCAGCGACAAAAGCCGTTCGCCAGAACGCTGCCGTCACCGTCGGGAACCGCCGCGAGTTCATCATCCAAGCCTCCAAAGGCTCTAGCCGAGCCGAATGCAGAGCTAAGCATGTGATGCCGCTGATTTTTCGGATCACGATATGGACTCGCAATGGCAGAAGCGGCAGGTTTCAATTTTTCATTGAAGGTGTTGCCCCCATGCAACGCAAGCTACCATTTGTGCTGTTTTCGGACGTATCTCCGCGCCGCAGACACGCCGGCGTTTGGCAAAAAGCAAGCTTCAGGCCTGGTTCAGCTTTCCGTCCCTAACCTCAATGGCGCGCGGCTGGCGCAGTGAGGGTGCTATGTCGAGACCAGGCATTGGAATTGCGATCATCGTGCTCGCGACCGTGTTGTCGGGCGTGGCACTCGGCAAAGGTGGAGGCCACGGCCACGGCGGCGGACACGGTGGGGGTCACGGTGGTGGCCACGGTGGAGGTCACGGTGGTGGCCATCATTTCGGCGGCGGTCATTTCCGGGGAGGGCATTTCGGTGGCGGACACGCCCATTTCGGTGGCAGACACCACGGCGGTGCCAGATTCGCTTTCTCGCACGGCGGCTTTCATGGCCATGGCTTCGGACGCACCGCGATGAACTCGCTGTCGCATGCTCGCGGATGGCGTCATGGCCGTCTGCTAGGCAACCCGGCGGCGCGCGGGCAATTCGCCGCGGCTGCGGCGCTGGCGGGCTGGCATGGCGGCCACTTCGCAAACGGGTGGTGGCGGCACCGCGACGGCTTTTACGGCTGGGTCGGCCCGCTGTTTTGGCCGTTCGCCTATCACGACATCTATGACTACACGATCTGGGGCGACTACGGCTTCTGGTACTACGGTTACCCTGACATCTACGCCGGGATATTTGGGCCTTACGGCTACAATGACCTGATGGGTTATTTGCCGCAGCGTTCCTATCGGCGGCATGCCCGAGCCTCATCGTTGGAGCGATTGTGCGGCGATGAAAGCCGCGACATCGCGGGTCTGCCGATCGATCAGATTGAGCAGGCGATTGAGCCCAGCGAAGCGCAACGCATTGCTCTTGAGGAACTCGGCAATGCGTCAATCCAGGCTGCCCAGACCATTCGCGCGGCGTGCCCGACGCAGGTCGTGCTGACGGCGCCCGGCAGGCTGGCAGCCATGCAGCAGCGCATCGAGGCGATGAACTCCGCGGTGGCGAACGTGCGTTCGCCATTGGAGAGGGTCTATGGCCTGTTGGTTGATGAACAAAAGGCGCGCTTCAACGCGCTCGCCGAAGATCAGCGGAAACAGGCTGCCGCGAATAACCCCAATGGTGGACTCGCCGAAAGCTGCGGTGCTGCGCAGTCTGCGACGTTTGAGTGGCCAATGGGCGAGATCGAGGACCGTTTGCATCCGAACGATGCCCAACGCGCCGCGCTGAAGCGGCTTCAGGACGCAAGTAGCAAGTCCGCCGACATGCTCAAGGCTGCTTGCAAGACCGACGAGCCTGTTACGCCGCCGGCGCGGCTAGCTGCGATCGCCAAGAGGCTCGATACCATGCTGCAAGCGGTGAAATTGGTCCGCGCCGCACTTGAGGATGTCTACGCAACACTAAGCGATGAACAGAAAGCGCAATTCGAGGGCATCGGACAAAATCGAACGGCACGAGCGGCGTAGAATCACGCATCATGCGGTTCCTCCCGGCAACGCAGGGTGCATCGATAGCGTGAGTAATTCGTGCGTCAGGTTTAGGCGCAGGTTAGATTCATTCCTGCCGAGCGGGCAGCTCACCTGACGCCTCCCTCAGAGGAGTTTCCTCTTCACATCCTCATTGCTTGATGGGACGCCTGCGACACACGCGCCCGGTTCCAAGCGCCATTTTCTCGTCACGTTTGAAAAACGGATCGTTGCATTTCCGGCACGGAATGTCGCTGCCAGATCGCCTAGGGTCATGCGGGGTATCGAATGCATTCCTGGCTGTCGTGAGGATCCTTATGGTTCGGATAGATCACGGGCGGCGAGATGGAGAAAGTATGATGAAGAAGTTTTGGCTGGGTACGGTCGGATTAGTAGCGTTGGTTCTGGCCGCTCCCGCGTCCGCAGCTGACTTGGGTGCGCGACCTTACACGAAAGCGCCACCTCCCATGATCGCACCGATCTACGATTGGACCGGGTTTTACATCGGCGCCAATGGCGGCTGGGGTCAGGCTCACGCCTGTTGGGATTTGATCGATGTAACCGGAGTGACTTTCGCTGACGGTTGCCGTGACGCCTCTGGCGGCCTCGTCGGTGGACAGATCGGCTATCGCTGGCAAGCGGGAGGCTGGGTCTTTGGTCTCGAAGCTCAGGGCGATTGGGCCGATCTCAGCGCCTCGCGGGTCAGTCTGCTCAACCCCTTGGTCTCGGAGACCGCGAAGGTTGATGCCTTGGGCCTCTTCACCGGCCAGATCGGCTACGCCTGGAACGCTTCGCTACTGTACGTCAAGGGCGGCGGCGCAGTAACGAGCAATCGTTTTGACGCCTTCTCGACATTTGGCGGACTCGGTCTGGCCTCGCTGAGCTCGACCCGCTGGGGCGGCACGATTGGCGTCGGTTGGGAATTTGGATTCGCGCCGAACTGGTCGGTCGGTGTCGAATACGACCACCTTTTCATGGGTAACGATAACAACTCGTTCTCGGTCGTAAATCCCATCGTCGCCGGTGCGCTCAACCGGATCAGCGAGGACATAGATATGATCACGTTACGGGTCAACTATCGCTTCGGCGGCTACGGCGCCCCATTTGCGCCCCGCTACTGATCTCTTAAATCTGCAGCAGATCAAAAGCCCCGGCTTTATCGGTCCGGGGCTTTTTGTTGCCTAAACGCTGCCTCCCGAATGAGGCATGCGGGGCTGCTTCATCCTCAACCGGCGCTGCTATCGCCAATCAGGACCCCCGTGCCCAATTTTCCCGTGCATCGATGCCGGGTTGTTATTGACCTATCGCGGCAAATCACTTCACCAATTCACAGCGTCACAATGCAAGTGTGAACATGTTCACAATCTCGCTTCTGGGGCAGAAGGGCGGCACAGGAAAGACCACGATCTCCGTGGGGCTTTCGGTTGCCGCCGCATTGGCCGGTCATTCGGTTGCCATTATCGATCTCGATCCGCAGGCGACAGCCACCAGGTGGAAGGGCCGGAGATCGGAAGATGGTCCTGCCGTGGTTTCGGCACCGGCCAGCCGCCTGCAGCTGACTCTGACGACGGCCGAAACCAGCGGCGTTGAGTTTGCGATCATTGATAGTGCCGGGCGTTCGGATGACAGCGCGCTGGCCGCGGCTCGAGCGGCCGACCTCGTGCTGGTACCGACAAGGACCAGCATCGTCGAACTGGAGACGCTGCCGCAGGTCAACGATCTGCTGCGACTCGCCCGCACCAAGTCCGCCACGGTGGTGCTGAACGGAATACATCCGAATGTCAGGGCGTCCGCCATCTCCGAGGCCAGAGAGATGCTCCAGAAACTCTACGGCCTATCCACTTGCCCCGTGCATCTGTGCCAGCGCCTCGCCTATGCCGAGGCGATGGTGACGGGATCGACGCCGCAGGAACGTGACCCGGAAGGCAAGGCCAGTCAGGAGCTCAACGATCTCTTCAGATTCGTTCGTGACGCCGTGAACAATCCAAATCTTGGACTGGAGCGACGCATCCGAGGGGTCGAAGCAGCGCTCGAAGCCTTCAAGGCACTGATGTCCCAGAAGACACCAGTGCGTCAGCAATTGAAACTGTGAAGCGGGAGATCGCGTGTCGAGAATGGCGGACATTCAAAGGCAGCTTGAGAAAACCGGCAGCGGGCGAATGGCTTCGCTTCCTGCCGGCGATGCGACCGTAGGGCACAATCCGAAGGGCGAGCCCAGGCCTGTCGCAGCGAGCAGGGAGGGCAAGGTGCATATCGGGGCTTACCTCAATCCCGATTTCAAGCGGGGCCTCCGGATGGTGCAGGCCGTCACAGGCGAGGACATTCAGGGCCTGCTGGCTCGCGCTCTCAACGATCTGTTCCGCGCCCACAATGTCCCGGTGGTCGATCAGAACTGATTTATCGAGACGCTGAGCAGAACATCCGCGTGTTCGGCGCTGACTTGAAAAAGCGCCTTCAGGCAAGTCGAGGAACGCGACTCAAAAAATCTGGGCTTGTGATCCCGCGTCTTTCCCCTTCCGCAGACATGCGATCGTATCGGCGAGTTCGACCGCGAAAAGGGACAGCGTGAGGCCCACCATCGGCACTGCAGGAATCAGATACCGCAGGATGTCGAGGGTGTGCGCGCCGGCGGCGGTCACGATCGAAGCCGACCACATGACGATTACGATACCCGCGCGCGTCACGAACTTGGGGCGCCGACGCAACGCTGCGGTCGCCACCCAAAATATGATGGCGACAACGAAGACGGCAGACAGCGCCTTGAACAGATAGGCGGAGATGCTTGGGAAATCGGACAGTAGGCCGATCCGAACCGGTCCGCCTTGCAGGTCGACCGACTGAGCCGCCCGGCCGTGCCGCGCCATGATGTCCGGCACGAGCGGCACGTCGTCGTTCGACACCGGTATGGCAGGCTCGAGTCCGTAGGGCGGCCATGCGTTCGACACCCCATAGGCAATCTGACGGACGAACTTTTCAGCGTAGGCCAGTGGCCGGTCGCGCACCGCAGCCACAAAGATGCGTTGATAGGCTGCAGCCGCGCCGGCGGCGTTCCCGGCTTCGCCGGCGACGTCTCGGTCCAGCGCGGTGTCGAAGAGGCAAGCGTCGCCAAAGAACCCGAGCACGGGCCAACGACCCGGCTCCGCGGCGAAGTCAGCGGCAAGCCGGGCGATCATGGCCTCGCCGCGGTTGCCGGCCACCGACATGATCTCGCGTCGTGCTGCATCACTTGCAAGCACGATGTTCAGGTGATTGCAAAACAGTGTCTTGGGGACGAACACCGCCGAGGCTTGATCGGAGTCGGAAGCCCCGAACCGGGAACCGGTGGCAAGGAGCGCCAGTGCCGCCACGACGGACACAGCAATCACGGCAAGGCGCGCGGGCGTGTCCGGCCGTGCGAGGTGCACGCCCACCGGGATGGCGGCAATTGGAACCAGGATGCCTTGCGATCTGAAGCACACTGCGAGCGCCGCGCACACGATGGAAGCCGCGACAGCGTAGCATCGCGCGGTTTCGCCGACGCAGGTTGCAACGAGCAATCCAATCACCGCCAGATTGAGGAGGACCGCAAAGAGAAGCTCTGCGGTGAGGACGTTTCTGAACAGCAGCAGGCCCGGATACATCGCGACGAGGATGATCGGCACGAGCCCAACGGCGTTGCGCGTCGC
>Ga0075424_100007082_pt1 | contig 10848 bp, 10 predicted proteins | sample SoiMethybrSBSTD3_FD_75301 | JGI IMG/M metagenome (GOLD analysis project Ga0075424, IMG submission 75301) | Bulk soil microbial communities from a Populus tree surrounding site in Tennessee, USA - Soil MetaG P. TD hybrid SBSTD3 | ecosystem: Environmental > Terrestrial > Soil > Tree plantation...
GCACTTCGCCAGGTTCAATCGCTGGACACGAATCTGGCCCTGACGTGAATACCATCGGTGAACTCATCGACCAGGGATTATGGGCCCCCGGATGGGGGCGGCATTGCTCACTATATTCGGCGGCCTGGCGCTGGTCCTGGGGGTCATTGGGGTTTATGGCGTACTTTCTTATTCAGTTCAGCAGCAAACGCGGGAGATCGGGATTCGCATGGCCATGGGTGCACAGGCTGGGCGGGTTTTAGGTTTGGTTGTAATGCAAGGAATGCGCCTGGCGATCGCAGGACTCCTGGCCGGTCTGGTGATTGCCTTCGCCGCAATGCGCTTGCTTTCGAGCCTGCTCTTCGGAGTTAGCCCACACGATCCCGTCGTGTTCGGCGGCGTATCACTAATTTTGGCGACAGTGGCAATTTTGGCCTGCTACTTCCCGGCCCGGCGGGCAGCACGCGTGAATCCATTGGTGGCTCTTCGCTACGAATAGACCGGGCCGATCATACATTGTGAGCAGATTCAGTCACCAGTAAATATGTCTAGTGTGCTGCCGCTCCGACTTCCAAGGCATTGGCCAACGGACGAAGACCAAACTTATGTGCGCGAAAGCGACTTCGAAGGTCGCTTGGAGCGAGTGTGCAATCCAAGCCTGACGCCGAACAAAAAGAAAACGGCTGGCCTTACGGTGAGCTAGAGATCAGATATGATTGGTACAGTTTTTCGGCATTTTTGCGACGAAAAGGCCATAGACGAAATCACCGGACGCGAAGGCGGCACGCATGGCCCGGAATGCTTTGAGGTAGGTAACGAATTCGGCTCCAAGCTTTGCGGCTAGGGACCAGAAGGCTTTGTCCTTGATTATGTCCAGGCCGATGTCCCAGCTTTTCGCGCAATTGAGCGTGAGATCCTGGCGATGCACGACGTGCAGGCCGTTAGCCACGAGGAAGTCGCTGTAATCATTCATTCCACGGAGTTCGACCATCATGCCCTTCTCGATTGGCTCGATAAATCTCCTTTTGTCGGCGATCGAAAGATTTTCTTTCTGGAACCAATCCGTGAGGGCGAAGCATCCGCCGGGCTCGAGAAGCTTCGCCGCCGAAGCGAAGAATTTCTTTGGATCATGATAGTGAGAAATAGATTCGACCGACCAAAGCAGGTCAAACGGCTGCGCAAACTGCATGTCTTCCGCGTCCATCAGCAAGAAACTGACATCCAGATTCGCCTTGACTGCCGCTTCCTTGGCCATTTGCACTTGCACAGGAGAAATGGTGATGCCCGTGGTGCTGGCGTCATATTTTTTCGTGAGATACAGACTGCTGCCGCCAAAGCCGCAGCCGATATCCAAAATGCGTGAGCCGGTTCTTATGTCTGCGAGCTGCGCGAGATGCTCAATGAGCTGGATCTGCGCGGTTTCTTTCGATTCATCGCCGCGGATCCAGTAGCCATGGTGTAGATGCTCGCCCCAAAGTGAGTAGTAGTAAGGGCTAGCGACGTCGTAGTGTTCAATAATTTTGTGCTTGTCGTTGACGCGAGGGATGGCCGCCGAGGGTTGCTCAAAGGCTTCTGGTTTTAGATTCTCAGCCAGAGGCCTATTCTACCTCGACAGTGGGTGTTGTCCAGTCCCGGGCACCCAGCGCACTTGGACTCGACCTTTACGATTTCGCGTTATCAGGCACAACCGTTCGACGCTGGAACGCTGCGCTCCTTGAGCATAGAATCCTTTCATATTTCACATCGGACGAAGCCCGTCGATTGGTGCAAATATGAACATGCAGTTCATAGGCAAGTTAGCGCCGGAAGATTTGAACGATGTGCAAAAAGACGCGCGCTCAAAGATCTATTGGCATGCGTTGAGGCCTGCAGCCATACCCAAACTCCTATTTCGGATGTTGGCAGTACTTATGGCTTTAGCAAGCATTGCTGCCCTATCGCTGGTGGCCGCGCTTTCCTTCGGATGCTATGGCGCGGCCATGCTTCTCGGGAGGATTCGTCCCTTACGCGACGCTTATCAATTTCTCTCACGAGCTTACGATCGCTTCATCTACTGGCTTGGCCAAGAAGTTCTGCGGGACAGCCGAGACACCCCTGCGTTACGAATCATGGTCTCCCTCACCCTTACCGCCGTGCCGATTTTCGTGATTCAACTCGTTTTAGGGAAACCTCGATTTCTGCTCGCGATCGCATTCTATCTTTCCCTCTACGGTCTCAAGGCTCGGCGCTCGGTGAGGATGTTCAGCGCCAAGCACCTGGAGGCACACCGGCCTCAAGGGTACTTCTCGGACAAATACGTTAGAGTTTTCGGCCGCTACGTCGAATTTTTTCTCGGATATTTGTATGGGGACCTTCCAGAGTTGGGTCGCACCGTTCATGTCCGCCTCCACCACAAAGAGAACGGCGGGTTCGACGACAATGCCTCCTCCCTTCGTTACGATCGAACTAGGCCACTGGATTTCCTTTGGTACCTTTCGGACAACATTTGGACGGCTCTGGGGTTCGCTCCATACCGCTACTTTAAGGCTAGAGGCGATGAGAAGAACCGGAAACGAATGCTATGGGGGATGACGCGGTACTTCATTTATTTCGGCGCTGTCTTTATCTATGATTGGAAAATCGGAATTCTGTTCGTGTTAGTTCCGCTTCTGGCCATGAACTCCATCATGGCAATCACCTCATGGGTTCAGCACGCCTTCTGTGCCCCGGAAGATCCCGAGAATTATTTTGTAAATACCGTGACTATCATCGACGACGTGAACTTCATGAACGAGGGCTACCACCTCTGTCATCACCACCGATCTGGTCTGCACTGGACCGAGATGCCGGCCCATCTGGAGCGGATTCGAGACAAGATGCGGGAGTCCGGGTCCTTGGTCTTTCGCGACCTAGATTTTTTGGAGCTTTTCGTCGAGCTGACTCTCCTTCGCAGGATGGATGTGCTTGCCGAGAAGCTTGTCCCCTGGGAGCCCATGAATCGCGAAGAGAGGTTGGCGTTGCTGGCCAATAGAACTAAGCCTGTAGGAGCCGTTTCGGCATGAGCCGTCATGAGAAGGCCTTACGGGAAAGAGCGGGTTCCCTAGTCGATTGAAAACTCAACCCCCGGTAAGTCGTTAACCGGGCCAAGTTTTCGTTGTGAGCGTTGATCTGGAACCGTTGAACGATTCAAGCTATCGAAAGTCTTCCACAGCCAGGATGTCGCTATTTAACGCATCCAGCTGTGTGTAAAGGATTGTCTCTTTGTCTGGAGAGACGGCCAGCCCGGGGGCTGACCTGGCTGGACGATTCTGCAAATCGAATACGCGTAGTCCGATGCGTGGTGAAGTCGAAGAAAGCGATTTCAAGAGTCCCCGCTATTTGATACCCATTGAGCCGCCTGTCGTCGAGCGTCGCACTAAGTCTCGGGTAGTATCTTCGCTCGGGCTAGTAGACTCGCTGCAGAAAGCCGATTGGAAGGTTTTTGTAACGATTCCTTGGCTTCTTTCACTACCTAAAGAAATCTTCCAACGGGTCTCGGTCAACAGGCAGGGTCTTCGCCGAAACGGCGCATATCTTACCTGTCCGATATAGCTGAAACATGAAAGCCGCAGGACCCTGCTTATGAATTGCTATTTGAATCGTGTCATCGCTTTAATTGTTGGAGCAATTGCGGCCTTGCTCTCAGCAATCGGTTTAGCCAATCTATGGCCTACTGCGTACCCACTTTTCGGTGCGGCAGCCGTAGTCGCCGGGGTTGCATACGTCGCGATCCCAGCGATAAAGAAGAGCTTGTTTGATTACGCAGCTTGCCGAGGCGGTCCAGGAAAGTGTGTCTCCTCTTTGAATCTGACGATCGACACGTTGGTCAAGTTGCGCCCACAATATCGGCGATCGCATTTGCTACGGCTGGTGCATTACAGATTGCCGCACCTGCGGCGATATTCTCGGGAGTTCTTGCCTTCTTAGGTGTAGGGGCAGGAGCCGCGGCCGCGGTCGTATGGCTTGTCCAATCGCGATTCTTTTGCTTCTTGGTGTTTTAGCGAACGCCAATAGCTTCAAGAGCCGTTTGGACGAACAAGGGGGCAACTCGGGACCAGCAGTAGGAGGCTCGTTCCGATAGCTTTTCGGGAGGGAACTTGTCTCGCCGTAGCGCAGGTCTTTAACCGGTCTCAGTCAGACAAATAGGGCTAACTTCACGGGAAATGCATTGATGGACTTGATTTCGACGGAGTCGCTCCTATGTTTATCCGTATCTTTTTGATACTCATATTTCTATCATTTCACGGTGCTGGAACTCCTCCGAAAATTAAAGCTCAGACGAATCCAATCGACGTGGCTGGCACAGTAGTAGACTCTGATGGACACCCGCTTGCGCAAGCGACGGTCGTTTTAACGAACCGAACAACACTGGAAGAGCGCAAAACGAAGACCGATTCTTCGGGGGACTTCAGCTTCCATTCTGTTCCTGAAGGTCCGTACAGCTTGAAGGCCGAGTGGCCCCGCCTTGCCAGTCTCGAACTCAAATTGGAAGTGTCCACGGAGGCGGTAACTGGAATCAAAATCCGCATGTACCGTCCCGTAGCGGCAATGGCCTTGCCTCCGCCAGATGAGACCCCAAACTATTACAAAATGAAAGTTTTTTATGCCACCGACAGAAGTGCCACCGGCTCCAATGATGCGACGAGTTTCTATGGAAGCGATCGGGACCCCAATGAAGTGCTATCGATGGGCACCTGTGACGTAAGCATTCCTCGAGACCACAGGCCTGGAGAATTGGAAGCACCTAGCATTTGGAAACTAGAATTCCGCGAAGATCCGGAGAAGCATGTTGTCCTACTGGGTGTGCATCCGGAATTGCAGAGCCAGTTCTTCAGTGAGCTTGCCTCAAGCATCTCCGCTTCGCCGAAGAAAGAAGCTCTTGTATTCATTCACGGCTACAAGACAACTTTCGAAGATGCAGCCCGCCGTACAGCACAACTAGCCTACGATTTAAATTTCCAGGGTGCGCCCATTTTCTACAGTTGGCCTTCGAAGGGTGACCTACATGGCTATGCAGCTGACGAAGGGACTATCACGTGGACGACGCCCCACCTGATGACCTTTCTGAAACAAGTCGCATCACAATCAAACGCGAAAACGCTACACCTTATCGCCCATAGCATGGGGAATCGAGCGCTAACGCAAGCGCTGGCTAACCTAGCAACAACTGCACGCGACCCAGTGAGACCTCACTTCCATGAAATAATTCTGGCTGCACCCGACGTTGACAGGGGCGTTTTTAAGCAGCTCGCAGTCGAGGTTGCGAATAGCGCGGATCGAGTCACTCTTTATGCCTCGTCACACGACGAAGCTCTGAAAGCTTCGATGAGACTTCATGAATTTCCACGAGCCGGAGAGGCTGGGAACGGCCTGCTCATCTTGAAGGGCATCGACACTATCGATGTATCCGCAATTGACTCTAGCCTGCTCGGCCACTCTTATTTCGGCGATAACACTTCAGTAATCTCGGACATCCGTCGTCTGCTCACTGAAGGCGCCCCACCGAATCAGAGGACCTGTCTATCAGAGGCGTCGCTGCTAAATTTGACATACTGGGTGTTCACACGCGAATCCTGCACTCCTCAGTAAAGAAAAACCACTGCAGGGAACTTCCAGGACCACTCAACAGCGCTGCCCTTTCGAGGCACTCAGGAGTTGCGCTTCGGGGAAGCTGGTAGACCGCCTGTGCCTGGCTGTAGCACTAAATCTGCGGTATTTTCGTGGCGGACTGGGCTCGGACCCGCAGAAAACGAGCGTCACTCCGAGCTGCGTCCGAATGCTCACCGTTCCAGTACGCCTAATTCTGTTTCTCTATTGCACATTACGAACCGCACGACGGACACTGTGCCACCGGATCCATGTACACGCAGAGAAATCCATCGATCGACGTCCTTCGAGGCATCGCCATTCTCCTCGTGCTCGGAGCTCATTTTCCTTGTTACGACATCTGGACACGAATCGGCTGGACCGGCGTCAATCTTTTTTTCGTCCTAAGTGGTTTTCTGGTCTCCGGACTGCTCTTCGATTCACTCCAACGCTCGGGCTCCGTTCAAGCTCGACGCTTTTTTGTTCGCCGCGGATTCAAGATCTGGCCGTCGTTCTATTGCTTTATGGCCTTCTACGCCTTCGTCGCCCTGCTCCAAACTGGACCGTATCCCTCGCGAGTGGTCATCGATGCCGCATCTTTTATTCAAAACTACACAGGCATCAGCGATGAGATCCTGACCTCCCACATTTGGTCACTCTGTGTGGAAGAACACTTCTATTTGTTGCTTCCGCTCCTTTTTCTAGCAGGGACGTACTTCCTAAATTCAAATGCACCTCACGCGATCGCGATTCTTGCCGCGCTATCCTTGCCGATTTGTCTTTTGCTCCGTCTGCGCGTTGCCCAGGATGGTCAGGGCATACACCAAAGTCATCTGCTTTTCGACACGCTTCTGTTTGGCGTGCTCCTGTCATATCTGTATCGCTTTCAACGTGAAAGGTTTCGTTTGCTCAGTTCCACTCCATTTGCTGTCGCGGGCATCGTCTGCCTTACGCCAATGCTTCTGGGCAGCCGCGATAGTTGGTTCGTTCAAACGATTGGCGTCACGTCAGGCTCGATCGGTTTCGGCCTCCTCCTGTGTTGGGCCGTAGGCCGGTGGCCGGCGAATTTATTTGCGTCAACCGCGCTCCGAGGACTATCGAGGATTGGCTTCTACTCCTACCCGATCTACCTATGGCACCTCATGGTCCGGCTGGTGGTGTTAGCCTGCTTTGGCAGCCATCTTTTGGGATTTTGGGCCTATGTCGCAGGCTCGGTCGCCCTCGGCGCGATGGTCACGCAGCTTATTGAGCAGCCCTTTCTACGCCTTCGTGACCGGCTGTTCCCTGGTCAGGCTGTGGTCTTCCCTGCGAACTCCGCCGCATTCACGCGGGAAACCGTCCATGCTACGCCGGTATTGGCGTCGGTCTCCAGGCATCCTTCCAATCCGGCATAAGAGCCGAAAGAAAGGGCCAGGTCCGCCCCAGTGTCGCCCGCCGTGCTTCCGCTCTTGACCGTGCCTCGAATCCTGCGCGTGCCGACGTCGTCCTTTCCATCGCGGACTCGTACCAATGATTGCGTGTCTCCTTCTTTTTCCCTGATTTGCTCAGATCTGCCGTGATCCGCGTGCGGAAAGGTGCCTGCAGTTTGTTGTAGAAAGTGTCCAAGCGGTTTCGTTCCAGCATGCCTCTTTCACTCCGAGCGAGAACTGTGGGTTGAGGTAGGCCGTTTTCCGCAAAGACCTGAGGAAGGGAGGGCGCCGAGCGCGTCCTGCCCTTTCCGTATTTTGTTGGCCGCGGTGTTCCTTTGTGGATTCCGCCAACGATTACCAGTCGATCTTGTCCGGGAAATACTCCGCTATGAGGTCCTGGTAGAACGGCAGAATTTGCTGCATGTTCGGGCGCTCACGGCCCTTTGAGTACAGATCGTACGGATTGAATTTCCGCACCCACTCGAACATTTGCTCGTCGCGCGCGTTCATCAGGTGGCGGTAGGCTGCATGCTTGTGCGCGGGATAGAACGAGTGGTAGCGCAGCATGTAGAGCGCTTCTTCCGGCAGATAGCGCTTCGTCACATGGTAAATGTACTCGTCGTGTCCGAAAGAAAGGTGAACGTTGTCGAGACCGCAGTTTGGCTCGTAGACGCCATACTTGGTCTGAAATTGCGCAACTTTGCTGTCGGGATTCGCTGAGAAAAATTCCGGGAAAACGATTTCGTCGGAATACGCGCAGCCAACAGGAAACGTGTCGCCGACCACGGCCCACTGCGGTTCGCCGTAGAGACACAAGACTTTCCCGAGATCGTGCACGAAACCGGCGAGGATGAACCAGCGCGGGTGGCCATCGTTGCGAATCGCCTCAGCCGTTTGCAGCAAGTGCTCGATCTGTGTCAGGTCGGTGTCGGGATCGCTTTCGTCCACCAGCGTGTTCAAATACTCGGCCATTTCCCAGATGCTCTTTTTTCCGCGCGTCAGGCCGCAATACTCCGCTTTTTTCTGCAGCACAAACTCGTAGGTTTGCTTGGCGTGGTTTTCCCGATAGAACTGAGTGACGCCGGGGTTTGCATCGGCTTCGTAATTACGGAACGCTTCCTCGGATTTCCCCTGGCGATAGCGGGTGGCGACGAAATCGTCCCACTCCTCTAACTGCTGCATTGGCTGGTTTTCGGCTACACGACTCATCAAAGTTCCCCATTTACAACCTGACCCGTCGAATCTCGCTAGGATTATCGCCGCGCGTTACGCCCTGCGCAACGACATTTCCTCGTCAAACTGCTTTCCGCCGAAACACTTTTCGCTTGTCAGCTGCGAAGCAATCGAATCGCTGATGGATCGTCATCGCGGCCGTTTTTGTCGGTGTCGGACTCTTCGACTTTCGAGGCTTCGCCCTCGCCAGGCGCAAGAAACAAATTGCTCTCCACGCCGTGTTGCCGTGTGTAGAGGTCGTAGTAGCGGCCGCCGAGATGGTAGAGCGATTGGTGAGTGCCGCGTTCGATGATGCGGCCCGCTTCCACAACTAAAATCTGTTCCGCGCGGCGAATCGTAGAAAGGCGATGCGCAATGACGAACGTGGTGCGTCCACGCATCAGGTAGCGCAAGCCTTCCTGAATTAGCGCCTCCGATTCGGAGTCCAGGCTGGAAGTCGCTTCGTCAAGAATCAGGATGCGCGGGTCGGCGAGAATCGCGCGCGCGATGGAAACACGCTGCTTTTGTCCTCCGGATAGACGCACACCGCGCTCGCCGACGATGGTGTCGTACTTGTCGGGGAAGTTTTCGGCGAACTCGTCCACGCGGGCGATTCGGCAGGCCTGCAAGACTTCTTCTTCCCTCGCATCGGGGCGCGCGAAGGCTACGTTTTCGCGGATCGTGCCGTCGAACAGAAATGTGTCCTGCAACACAACGCCAAGCTGTGTCCGATAGCTACGCAGCTTCACTGTCGCCAAATCAATTCCGTCCACTAGAACGCGGCCGCGTGCCGGTTTATAGAACGCGGCGACCAGGCCGATGATCGTGGACTTGCCCGCTCCGGACGGGCCGACGAGAGCGGTCACGGTTCCGGGCTGCGAGTTGAAACTGACATCGAACAAAACTTGCTTGCCGGTGTCATACGAAAAATCCGCGTTTTCAAAAATCAGTTCGCCGTTGATGCGATCAATCGAAGCGGTCCGGCCTGCGTCCTCGTCCTCCGCTTTTTCGTTGAGGATTTCGCGCGTACGCTCGAGGCCGGTGATGGCTTCGGTAAGCTGCGTGCCGATCGCGACGATCTGAAATACTGGCGCGACCAGCATGGCAAGGAATGCGGAATACATAAAGAACATGCCAAGCGTCATGGTGCCTGCCAAAATCCGGTGCGCGCTGATGTACATAATGATTGCGCTGACCAGGCCGATGAGCGTTGTGCCGGAAAGGCTCATCAGCGAAGTTGCGGTCAAAGTCTTCAGAACGTTGTCGAGCAGCCGTTGCACCCCGCCGGCGAAAACGCTCTCCTCGCGCTCTTCCGCGTGGTAGCCCTTCACGACGCGAACGCCGCCGAGTGATTCGGTGAGGCGTCCGGTAACTTCAGCGTTGATCTTCGGACGCGCGCGAAAGATTGGCCGGATCGTCGCAAAGGCTTTGTTGATCAGCAGTCCAAAAAACACCAGGATGCAAAACGCGATCACCGTCATGAGCGCGCTGATTTTCAGAAGGATGACTAGCGCAAGGACCGCCGTCATCAATCCGCCCAGAAATTCCACCAAGCCGGTGCCGATGAGGTTGCGGATGCCCTCGACGTCGCTCATGATGCGCGAGACGAGTTCACCGGTTTTGTGCGAGTCGTAGTAGGTGACCGGCAGGCGGCCAACGTGCGCCTGAATGCGTTTGCGCATGTCCGTGATCATGCGCTGTGCGGATTTGGAAAGCAGCTGCGTAAGCGTGAACGAAGTAAGGCCTTGAACGAGCGTGGCCCCGACAACAGCGAGAATCAGCCACAAGAGGAACTGTGTTTCGCGCTTGCCGATGACGTTGTCCACCAGGAACTTGGTGGAGGCTGGCAGGACCAGGCCGCTGACGCGGTTGATGGCCATGAGCCCAAGGCCGAGCAGCAATACGCCTTTGCGCGGCTGAAGGAGCGCCCACACTTCGGGCAGCGCTTTCCAGGTTTCCGCCGCGGATTTTTTGGACTTCCCAGGCGCGGGCAAGGAGCCACCGCCAGCCGAACGTGGGGCAGCTCTTTCTGAATGGCCGATGTGTGTTGGGCTCCCAGGAAGTTTGGGCACGATGTTCTTTCGATGCGGCGGCTTGCACAAAAACTATACCGCGTTTGCGCCTGGCCTACTCTACCTTGGTGCTTCCGAATGCTGGCCGGGGACCGCCGCGCAGGAACCTCGAAGTACAGAAACTCTGACTCGTCGCCGCCGACGAATTCCGGACGGCACATCTGCGCATCGTGACCCGCGAGATATTCTAACTCCTTGGACGGAGTATCATGACACCGTCCCATCAGCCGTTCCCATCCAGACCAGACTCGAATCCGCTCCCAGCGAAGCTCGCGCGCAAAATTCTTCTGGTCTGCTTCGTAAGATTGCCGCCAGCCGGGAAGCTCGTCAATTTGCTCCGGAAAGCTGGAATCGATCAGCACCACTCCAACAACGAATGCAGTTCGCGAACGATGGTTTCGGCGTCGCGTGAACCAGTGCGCGGCTCACTCCAGTCGTGGCCCGCTCGATCGTAGGTGCACACGCGAGTCAGCCGTGAAAGCTGCGATTGCACCCCTTGCCACCCTAGCGAATTTGCGCTCGCTCCCGCCTCAATGACGACCGTCGGTGTGCCGGAGCCCTGTCGGAGCCAG
>Ga0075424_100007083_pt1 | contig 10848 bp, 9 predicted proteins | sample SoiMethybrSBSTD3_FD_75301 | JGI IMG/M metagenome (GOLD analysis project Ga0075424, IMG submission 75301) | Bulk soil microbial communities from a Populus tree surrounding site in Tennessee, USA - Soil MetaG P. TD hybrid SBSTD3 | ecosystem: Environmental > Terrestrial > Soil > Tree plantation...
ACGAGGGAAAGCGCCTCCCCTTCCTGCTACAGAAAGATCATTGTTGGTGTGGGCGATCACGAGGTGCGTCACGGCGTCACGAGGACGGCAACAAACTCGTGGACGACATGCGCCGACGCTCTCGCCAGGGACGTGCAGGCGTGGGTCACGCAGAACGCCAGCCGGCTTCTCGCACGCCGCGGTTAACAGAACACCGCGTCCGGATAGGCTACGCGCCCGGCACGATCGATAATCCCAAATGTGAACGTGGAATCGATCGACACGTCGGTCGCCGAGGCGCGATCAGCCGCATCGCGTCTGTTTCTCGTTGCTGCCGCCGCGTCGCTGGCGGTCGCGGTGACATCGGCCCAGCGACTGCCGGACATTCCGGCTCCGGCGGACGTCACGGCCCCGCCGGCGGAGGCAGTCAGAAGTGCCTCCGGTCTCGTGTCGAGAACCGTGACACCAGGCACGGACACAGAGACGCCTCAGGAAACCGACTTTGTTACCGTGCACTACACGGGGTGGACAAGCGAGGGCCGGCTCTTCGACAGTTCGTACTCGCGTGGCACGCCGAACCTGTTCGCATTGAATCGGGTCATGCCCGGCTGGCGCGAGTGCGTGCTGATGATGAAGGTCGGCGAAACGCGCCGCTGCTGGGTGCCGCAGGAGCTCGCGTTCAACGGACAAGCCGGCCGTCCCGCCGGCACCGTCGTTTTCGACATCGAACTACTCGACGTTCGCCGGACGCCGAGCACACCTCCACCAGATGTCGCCGCTCCGCCCGCAGATGCGACGGGCACTCCGTCAGGGCTCTATTACAAGGTCATCAGACGGGGCACAGGTACACGGCATCCGGCCTCACGTGACAACGTTACCGCCCATTACAGCGGCTGGACGACCGCTGGAATGTTGTTCGACAGCAGCGTGCTGAAGGGAAACCCGGTCACGCTGGATCTAAGCAATGTGATCCGCGGCTGGACCGAAGGGCTTCAACTGATGGTCGAGGGCGACCGAACCCGCTTCTGGATTCCGGAAAAGCTGGCCTACAGGGGCGAGCGTGGCAAGCCGCGAGGCATGCTGGTATTCGACATCGACCTCATTCGGATCGAACCACCAGTCAAATCGCGATTCTGATCGAGGGGTCGACGATTGGCGGTCGCTACCGAGCAAGAGCTACTCGGTGCGTCGAGTTTGGATGAGCACCACGACGTTCGACCCGTCCCACCGGATCGTCCATTTATTCAAGCCAGGCGGCCACTCATCGATCGCTCACGGCAGACCTCATGCGTGCGGCGAGTATTGGCGAGCAACGTGCGTGACTCCCGACAACGGAACTGAGGAGGAGAAAAAGAATGACACGTTCTATCGCCGCACTCGCGGTTGCTCTCGGATGTTCATGCGTGATCGGTCTCAGTGCTCAGGACACGAAGACCACGACGACGACGAAGACGGAAGGCGCCAAGGCGACGACGGTTACCTACACCGGTTGCATGCAGACTGGAACGGAGACGCGGAGTGTCATCCTCGCGAAGGTGCAGCCAGTCAGTCGCAGCACCGAGACGTCGGTGGGCACCGGCGGCGTCACCGAAACGACCACGACGACCTACGCGCTGGTTCCGGACCAGAAAGTGGAGTTCCAGACACATCTCAATCACAAGGTTGAAGTGACCGGCATGATGATTCCGGCAGGGGAATCGAAGACCAAGACCGAAACGAAAGTCGAACGAGAGGACGCACCGGATACGAAAACAAAGGAGACGGTGAAGACGAACAACCCGCTCCCGCAGTTTCGTGTGATGTCGGTGAAAGATCTCAACGAGAGCTGCGACTAGTTTCGCTGGCCTGCGGTGTCGTTCCGATGTGACACCGCAGGCTCGCGCCGCGCCAACACACCGACGTTGAACCGAACGATTTCTCGCAGCCGTCTCCAATCGGCCAGGTCGCCTCGTGTGATCAGTCGGATCGACTCGTAGAAGCCATAGAGCGCCGGATCGACGAGGCGATTGGTGCGTGTTCGTACGCTGTCCACGTATCCAGGCGGCACCGCGCGCTCGAAATGACCAGCCCGGAATCTCAGACCAGTCTTCGCCGGCAGCCGTGCCAGCAGCGGATCGGCCAAACCGCACGCGTCGACGTAATGGACAGCCGGGCCGTCCATGATGCTGTCAAAGCCGAGACCGCCGCACTCGACCTGCACGTCGTTCAAATCCTCGGGATCGATTTTCCACTCGCGCGCGTCGAAGACCTCGCCGCCGGCATTCAACCAGCCATAGTCAGGAAAGTAGTAGCCACGCTCATCGGTGATGCCATCTGGCGGAATGACAGGGTCGTTGTAGTTTGCGGAACTGAGGATTGTTTTATGCAGGTTGGCCGCACCGAGGACTGTCACCGCCAGGCCGATCACCGCAAGCCGAAGCGCACTCTGGCGCTGCCGGATTAACACCAGTGCCGAAAGCAGGACCGGGGTAGAAAAGAATCGGCCCTCCATGAAGTCGCCGCCGATGCCGGCGACATAGAGCAGGTAGATGACGACGCCGCAGGCGAGCGCCGCATTGACGCCGGTGTCGGTTACGCCAATCGCGATCCCGAGCCCGATCAGCACGAGCGTGATCGTGTCTCGCGGAACAGAGTGCATGAAGTAGCGGCCGCCCTGCATCCAGCGATCGACGATGGGCAGGCCCGCGCCGAGCTTGGCGTAGGCAGGATTCGGCAACGGCGAACCGTAGTAATACAGCGCGATGGCGCTCCACGCGGCAATCGGTACCGCAGCCAGCAATACACCGATGGTGAGCGCGCGCCGCGAGGGCCGCCTCCGTAGAATCGCGTACAGCATCAGCGGCGCGACAATCAGGATCAGATCGGGACGCGTGAGATACGCCGCCCCCAGGCCGATGCAGGCGATTCGGAAGTGCCGTTGGTCGCCGTCGTCGCAATACCGAATTGCCGCAATGGCCGTGCACAGCGCGACGAGGTGCGACAACGGATTCTCCAACCCTGGAGCCGAGTAGTCCACATAGGCTTTTGACAGCAGCAGCCCTGCGGTCACCACGACTGCATTGAGCAGCGACGCCCTGCTGCGCAGCAATACCCATAGCGCGGCCAGCGAGGAAGCGACCGAAAGCCATAGCGTCGCCGCAAAGACGTTGTTGCTGACGTACGAGACGACGGTGATCAACAGAAACCATAGTGGATGCGTGTAGGCCTGCACACGCTCGTCGATGTTGAACCGTGCGCCGTATCCGTTGATGCTGTTCAGAACGGTTCGCAGGGTGATCGCCGCGTCGTCGCTCATCCACGCGGTGCGCGCGATCTCGACCGCATATACGAATAAAAGAAGCGTGACGACCGCGCATGATGCCCATGTGCCGGGCGATCCCGGGAGTGCCGCTTTCAACTGCCGCCACCACACCGCGACGAAGACGAGGGATATCACCGCTGCGGTCGCGCTGACGATGAACCCGGTGCCGCTCTCCAGCATTCGCCGGACGACGATCGGAAGCGCCGGCGCGTCAATGTGAACACGCAGCGTGCGCCGATCGATGTTCTGGGTAAGCCGCACGAGAGGATGGTCCACGACGGCGCCAACCGCATCGCTGGAGTAGTTCTGCAGGCGGTATGTCCAGCGGTCGCGTTTTACGTCGCGCGGAATCAGGCTGAGCGATCGCTCCGCCGCCATCCGCGAACGGTCGGTTGTGCCTTCGACCCACCAGATGCCAACCCACAGCCGGTCCTGGCGGTAATAGAGTTGCAGCAGGACGCTTGCTGCCGCCGCGACGACAAGGAACGTCACGAGCGCCAGCCCCATGCGCCGCGTCATGGATCTAATGCGTCAGGCCGGTAACCGTGAACAGATGCGAGATGGCCTTCCGATACCCATACGCATACGCGCGGCCGTCGTCATAGACGCGCACGGCGCGAATCAGTAGTAGACCCGCACGATCGGGAGGCGCGATTTCGGTGAGGAGCGTGCGGCGGCCGGTCGCGACCTCGACCTGTTCGATCCGGGCGGGAATCTGCGCGAGCCGCTGCACGAACACGCTGCTGCCGTCGGTCCGCCATCCCACGACCGAATCGATCGGCTCGATGGTGGGAAGCGGCGTGAGCGTGCGCGTCGAGAAGGAGTACAACTGCTTCGAGCCGTCCGGCGCAATGGCTACTATCGCGCGACCATCCGGTGAGGGCAGCCCCACATCGAAACCCTCCGGGGTCAGCGGTTCGAGGGCGCCACCAGTGACGCTCTTGGCATAACACCGGAACGGCCGCTGCGCCGCGGTGCCGCAAATGATCACCCTTCCGTCTGGCAACCAGCCGCGTGGTGCCGGAGGAGCGAGCGGCGCGGCGTCGATGCGAATCGGATCGCCAGGTCCAACCGAGTAGACGAGGACCTGTGATTTCGACGGAATAAGGGCCAGTACCTGTTTTCCGTCGGGTGAGAATCCCGCAGGCGCACCTTCGCCCAGACGAATCGGCGGCGCTCCGTCGATACTGCGGACGGTCACACCGTAGTTCGTGCCGGCAGACTCACTTTCGTCGGAAAAAAGCAGGCGCATACGATCAGGAGAAAGCTCCGGAACCGTTCCGCCTGTGGCGCCGAGCCAGGAGAATTCCTTCTCCTCTTTGTGACCCGGCAACAGTGCACGGATGCTGCGATAGTCGTCGATCCGGCTCACCAGCCAGCGGCCTGCAGGCGACACGTCGTGCGTGTAGACGACGCCTGCATTCGGCAGCGCATCGCGCGGCATCGATCCACCCGATGCCGCTACTGCGCGCGGAAAGTACCCGTTCGCGCCGGCGTCGGCGGCGGAAAAGAAAACGGTCTGTCCGTCGGACGCCCACGCCAGGCCTTCTTCGCCCCAATATTCCCCGGCGAGTGTGCGGACGTTCTTCTGCCGATCGACGACCTTCACCCACCCACGGTCGTCGAAGCGCGCCGGATGTTCGAAGAACGCGACGCGCGATCCGTCAGGTGCGACGCGAACGTCGCTGAGATAACCGCCCGAGCTGTACAACTTCGTGCCGATGGGGTACTCGAGCGTGTCGGCGCGGCCATCGTCGCGAACGATCGCGAACGCCGCGCCATCGGGCGCCCAATCTGCGTCGCGTACGCCCTGCAGCAGCGGCCGCGGCGCGCCGTCAATCGGCATCCGTGCAAACGTGCCGCGAAAGAGATTGTGCTGGATGTAGACGGGATCGATGAGGACGGCCAGCTCGCCTTTCGACGAGACGGACAGCAGATGTGCGTGAATACCGAGTGGCTGCGGCGCCACCGAGTTTGCGCGACTGATGTAGAGCTCCGGCGTGTTGCCTTCGAGCGCCGCGTCGAACACTACGGTGTTGCCGTCCGGCGCAAACCGCGCGTTGAAGATGGCCTGCGGCTCGAACGTTCGAGTCTGGAACGCAATCGGCCCCTCGGAACGCGGTCGCGCACTCCACGTTCCAGCAGCGAAGGCGACACCGGCCATCGCAACCGCTGCAAGAGCCTGAATGACGCGATGAACACGGATCAGCCGCTTCGGTGGACGGGGCGCGACGATCGCAGTGCTCGCACCGGATAGCGCTTCAAGTGCAAAGGCAAGGTCGTCGGCTGATTTGAAGCGCAGGGCCGGATCCTTTTCCAGGCAGCGGTCAACGATCCGCACGACGGCGGGCGGCACGCTGCGCGCGGCATCGATCGCCGGCGGGTCCTCTTTGAGAATGCCCGACATCGCGTCCATCGACGTCTCGCCGCCAAACGCTCGACGAGCCGAAAGCATCTCGTACAGGATTGCCCCGAACGCGAAAATGTCCGACCGCGCGTCCGCTTCGCGCCCGCGCACCTGCTCCGGCGACATATAGCCCGTCGTGCCCAGCACAACTCCGGGTGTCGTCTGCGGCGGCGTCGTGGGAAGGACGCTTGCGGCCGCGAAGGCTGATTGCGGCTGCACCAGCTTGGCGAGCCCGAAGTCGAGAATCTTCACGCGACCGGTCTCGGTAACGAAGATGTTCTCCGGTTTGAGGTCGCGATGCACGATCCCCTTCTCGTGTGCCGCCGCCAGGCCGTGTGCGATCTGAATGGCGTACTCAATGGCTTTGCGCACGGGAAGGTCCGCAATCCTGTCCCGCAGCGTGACGCCGTCGAGCAGCTCCGAGACGATGTACGGCACGTCGTGATCGCTGCCGACGTCGTAGACCGCCAGGATGTTGGGATGATTCAGCGCGGCTGCCGCCCGTGCCTCCTGCTCGAACCGCGCCAGCCGCTCGGGATCGGATGAATACGCGTCAGGCAGGATCTTGACGGCAACGTCGCGACCCAGGCGGGCATCTCGTGCGCGATACACCTCGCCCATGCCGCCGGTGCCGAGAACGCCGACGATCTCATAAGGTCCAATCCGGGAGCCAGCTGCCAAAGGCATGGTTACGTTTGCGTCGTGACGCGGGCATCATAACGTGTTCTCACGGGCCGCCGAGAACCGCTAAAACCGATCTGAGGTTGAAGGCAGACGCCGGATCTTCGCGGGCTCGATGGTCGTCAATGTGCAGCACGGCGGGTTTACTGTCGGCGCCAAGCACAGTGTCAATCGTTGTGTTCTTGCCACGCCAGCAGCGGTGCGCGGTGATGATCAGGGCAGCGGAATTCCAACACCGGCGCGGGCGACCACTCCACGCCGCAGCGGTTCGCCGGGCACGTAGCCGCCGCTCTTCGCGCCGAGCTCGACGACCACCGTCGCACGAGAGCTGCTGAACCACACGGGCAGCACCGCGTGATTCCCGCGCACACGGACGCGCGTACCCGTGTGCGGATCGAGTGTCAGCCGCACCGGCTGCGTCTCGTCGACCGGCGGCTGCCTCCAGACATCGACCGCCGCATCGAGCGCCCATCCGCCGAACGTCGCAACATTGCGCTGCCGCACGCCTACTCCCCATGGCGTGCTCAACGGCGCGCGCCCAACACGTAATTCAACTTCCGTCGGACGAATGCGTCCGCCAAGGGAATTGACGAGCGCCCACTCGGTGCCGAACGGCGTCAACCGGTAACGGAAGAGAGGCAAGTAGCGCATGCCTGCGATCGACAACGCCGGTACGGGTACGTTGGTGTCGCCATTCCACCAGTAGCGCACAATCCCGATGGCCGCATATGCGGCCATCGGATTGGCAAGGCTGATCAGCGCCTCACGTTTCAGATGCCGCGTCGTCAGGGCAGGCGCGCCGGCCGCGGCCGCCAGAGCGTTGTAGGAATGGAGGAAGTCGGCGACGTCGTGCCCCGGCTCCTCGTTCTCGTCAGTACTGGCGATGTAGCGCAGCGTGTCGAGCTCGAATGTGACGTAGCGATACGCGTCGCGCGGCGACATCCGCCGATCGATGAACGCACGCTCCGCCACCGTCGAGGCCACAACACCCGTCGACTCCATTCCGCCCGCGTGAACCGCAAGCAGCTCGAACGGTGTCGGCTCACGATCGAAGACGAACGACGTTGCACCGGTGCCATCGCCATACGGCTCCGGCAGGGCGACGTGGTACTCGATTGGACCGTCGAAGCGCTCGCGCAGCCGCGCGCCGTGGCCGAACACTTCGTGGTTGAACACGAGGAGCAGATGCTCCTGCGGCGCGTCGAGGAGCGCGAACTTCAGGAATCGATAGGTGACGTTCGCCGTCCGCCGTGACATGCCTTCCTCGGCGAACAGCCGATGCGGAACGGTGGCATCCTCCGCGTGTGCGACAAGCGCGCCGACCGTCCCGCTGACCGTTGCGCCCGCCGCAACGGTCATGTGACGATCGAGCAGCACCTCCGATGCGAGCTGTTGCGCCGCGACCGGCGATGCGCCCGCGGCGCCGATCGCCATTGCCAGCACGACAGCTCGCACGTTCACAACGTCAGACTACCAGCGAAGCGCGACGCCGATGTTGCCGCGCCAGAACGACATGCCCGAGATGATGTTGCCGTTGACCGTCTGCTCCTGATCGTCCACGACGGCGCCATGGTGCGCGGAGCGGAGCACGCTGCTATCGACGCCAGCGAACTCGTTGCCCGATACCTTGAAGTAGCGGAGATCGGCGCGCACGCCGAGCTGGCCAAGGAACCCCATCAGTCCGGCGCCCAGATTCCAACCGGTGTCCGTTTTATCCAGATCGATGTTGCTATCACCGGTCGTCGGCGTGCCCTTCATGGTGAACCATCCCCCACCGCCCGAGACATACGGCTGGAACTGCCCACCCGCCATCAGCGGCGCCGCCGCGATCGCATTCAGCATATAGGTGTTGATCGACGGCTCCTCCGCAAGGAAGGGCGGCACGATCGCCGGATTCAGGTTGAAGTCGGGCGTGAAGTTCGCCTGGAACTCCGCGCCGGCGACGCCGTGATAGAGCCAACCGAACGTCCCGGCGAAGTTGACGCTTGGATCGTCCGCGTCGTTCTCGAAGTCCGAACCGAGCGATCCAGATGCGAGAAAGTGACTTGCGATCGGATACGGCTCATTGTCCGGATACGGCGTGGTCGCCGCGGGCGCGTTCGTCTGCGGCGCTGTAGGCGCCGGTGCGGTCGTCTGCTGCGCGGCGGCGAGCGCCGGCAACGCCACAACGCATGCTAGTGCAGCCACCCATCGACACATATTCATCTCAAGTTCCCCTTTCATCTCGTCTCAATATCAGCGTTCGAATAACCGCAGGCCTGCTGCAGCGATGAGCGACAACAGCCCCATCAGTCCAACCAGCGGCAACGGACTCGCGGTCTTCGGCAGCTGTGCCGCCGCGACCTGCCGCGGTCGTTGCTGCTCCGGCTGCGGCTGCGGCGTCTGTTGAGCCGCGCTCGCTTCCGGTGTCGGAGCTGCAGCGGGCGCCGCAGCGGCGGTTTCGGCAGGAGCTGCAGGTGGAACAGCCGGGGTCGTTTCAGGCTGCGACGGAGGGGGCGTTGATGCTTCCGGTGTCGCCGCTGCTTCGGCCGCCGGGGCTGGTGCTGGCACTTCCGCAGCCGGTACCGGCGCGGGTGCTTCAGTCGCTGGCGCTGCCGCGGCCACAGTGGTGCTCGGCGCCGATGCTTCACGCACCGAGGAGACCTCGACCTCGAACAGATGCAGCTCGTGTCCGAGCGGGTCGAAGCCGCCAGTCGGCTGGCGAACTCCGCTCGTCCCGACCGCCCTCGTCTTCGCGTGCTTCTGCATACCGGTCAGCTCGACACGGTGTCCGAGAAACGGCGCCACCTCGGTTTCACGCGGTCCGGTCAGCTCATACGCTGTGGGGAATCCACCAGGTGCCGGTGGACACGTCCCTGTTGTTTCCGTCACTCCGGATCCGCCGGCGCTGACCTCGTGGGCGTCGACGATCATGTATTCGTTGCGCAGACCGATACCCGGACCACGCGGCCCGCTTCGACCCGGACCATACATGTCGCGGAAATCCGATTCACGCATGATGCAGCCCACCAGCGTAATCGGGTGCGCTTCATCGCTATCGGTCTGTGCTGCCGAATTGCCGACGGGTACGAGGGTGGACACCACCACCGCCCCAATTAGGTAACGAAGATCCATACCTGTTCTCCTTCCACTCGCGGGCACAACGCGCGGTGCAACGAAGAGACCAAGACGAGAAGTTGGAGGTTTGAAGTTGGAAGTGAGAAGTTGAGAAGTTGAGAAGTGCCGTTAAACAGTTGCAGCTGCGCTCGGGCGTCGGCGCGGACGAAGCACGCGGTTCCACCACATGATCGCGCCGGTGACGAACATCACGGCAGGTGCCAGGCCGAACAGCGCCCAGGTGGCCTTCGTCAGCTGATCGCAGATGCCTGGACCGCTGCACGGAATGCCGATGCCGTTGATGCGTCCGAAGTGGAGATACGCCAGCCAGTAGATCACCTGATCGGTAACGCGCAGCGCGCTCTCATCGGTTACGGGCTCGAGCCGATCGGCCACGGTCTGAAACGCTTCTGGAAAGCAGAGATATGCGCCGCTGAGCCCGAAGATCAGCGTGAAGGCGAACGTCCAGAAACCGATCGCGCTGTGCAGATGCCACGTCGTGCGGTGCCAGCTGAGGCCGCGCGGCACGGTCATGCTGCGGCGCCATCTCTTCGCACCAGGCCACCAGATCACCAGGCCCGTCGCGACCAGCACGAGCGCTCCCATCGCACCGCAGCCGTTGACCGCGCGTCCGGTTTCTCCTGCAAGCAGGTTGTCGTGCAGATCGAGCAGCGTCGAGACGAGCTGCAGCTCCAGCGGCGTCTTCGCGCGGAACAGCAGCTCGTTGCGGTAGACGAGCACGCTGCCGGTGACGCTGATCATCAGGATGTACAGACCGATGCCGATGCCGGTCCAGAGGTGAACGTGAAACAGCGCGCGGCGGATCGTCACGGCATTATTGAACGCCAGCCGAACAGCGGCAGCAACACATACCAGACGATCGCCGCAACGCCTGCGATCGCCAGCGCGACGCGGGCAAAGAAGTCCGCCTGGTAGCGCACGCGCGTCCACCACGCCGAAATGCTCGTATCGTGTCGCGTCGGAAGCAGCAGCGCGATCACCAGTAAACCAAGCGCGATCAAGAGCGGGATAGCAACGAGTCGCACCGCCGCAGCAGTGTAACGCGGCCCGTATAATGCGGCCTATCGTGACGCTTCGAGAGAAGCTTCTCTACCAGCAGCTCCATCCAATGACGCTGGGCGCAGACGCGTCAGCCCTGCTCATTGCGGCGGTGCTGCTCTGGCAGCAGCATCTGCTGCGAGCACTCGTGGTGGCGACAGCATTGCCGCTCGGCGCGTCGATAGTGGTGCTGTCTTCGACGGCCGAGGAGACTTGGGCACGCCTCCGTTCGGGACGGCACGAGCGCGTTGCAGTGACCGCGGCGATCGTCTGCATTCGTATCGCAGCGATGTTCCTATTCTGGGCGGCCGCCTGGTACCGCTCG
>Ga0075424_100007084_pt1 | contig 10848 bp, 11 predicted proteins | sample SoiMethybrSBSTD3_FD_75301 | JGI IMG/M metagenome (GOLD analysis project Ga0075424, IMG submission 75301) | Bulk soil microbial communities from a Populus tree surrounding site in Tennessee, USA - Soil MetaG P. TD hybrid SBSTD3 | ecosystem: Environmental > Terrestrial > Soil > Tree plantation...
TCGGAGTGCGGGGCGGAGCAGTGGGGTGGGTGGAAGACGACGATCTGGAAGCGGTGCGGGTCGCCGAAGTCGAGCGACAGCCGGTCGGCGAGGACGCGGTCGCCCGGCAGGAGCGTGGGCACCATGCTCGGCGTGGGGACGCGGTAGGGCTTGATGACGAACGCCTGGGCGAGCCAGGCGATGGCAAGGGCCACCGCGAGCGTGATCGCGGTCTCGAGGACGGTGCGGACTCCCTTGGGCATCGACGCGAATACGCTCATGCGCACCGGAGGTTATCGGCGGCCTGGGCCCCCGTCTGTAGATGGCCGGCTGATCGCGTGCTGTTAACCCTGTGTTCGCTTACGCGCGAACCGGCTTCAGGGCGGGTACCCTGGAGCCGATGCCTTTCTCGATGGCACGTCGCCTTGCCCTTTTCGCTGCCGCCGTGGCCGCGGCGCTGGCCGCCGCCTCGCCCGCCGCGCAGGCCCGCACCGTCTACACCCTGACCGGGCACGGCTGGGGCCACGGGATCGGGCTCTCGCAGTACGGCGCGCTCGGCTACGCCCAGCACGGCTGGGCCTACGACACGATCCTGGCCCACTACTACACGGGCACCACCCTCTCGGCGCTTCCCAACCCGGTGCAGATGCGGATCCAGCTCGCGAGCGGCCGCAGCTCGTACGCCATCGCGGGGTCGTCCAAGATCACCGTGGTCGACGAGGGCGGCACCAAGTCAAAGACGATCCCCGCCGGCTCCTACCGCGTTGAGCGCGGGACGACCGGGCGGCTGCGCGTCGTCGATGCCTCGTCCAACGCCCGGGTCGTGAAGCACCTCTCCGGCCCGGTTCGCCTGGGCGCCTCGCAGGCGCTCAGGGTCGACAGCACCGTCGGCATCGGCTGGGCGGGCGACCACTGGCACGGCTACCTGCGCGTCATCCGCTCCGGCTCCTCGCTCATGCTGGTCGACGTGGTGCCGCTCGAGTACTACCTGCGCGGCGTCGTCCCCAGCGAGATGCCCTCGTCGTGGCTTCCGGCGGCGCTTCGCGCCCAGGCCGTGGCCGCTCGCTCCTACGCCGTCGCGACCCGGCACCCGACGTCGCTCTTCGATGCCTACGCCGACACCCGCAGCCAGGTCTACGGCCCGATGGAGCACGAGGCGTCGGCCTCGAACGCCGCCGTCGCCGCCACCGCGCACAAGGTGCTCATGTACAACGGCGCCGTCGCTGTCGGCTTCTTCTCGTCGTCCTCCGGCGGCCGGACAGCCTCCGAGCAGGCCGCCTGGGGGAGCGGCGGCGAGCCCTACCTCGTCCCGGTGCGCGACCGCTACGACGGCGCGGGGGGCCTGAACCCCAACCACACGTGGCCGACCCGCGTTCTCACCCCGCGCGACCTGGCCCGCGCCCTGGGCGTGAAGGGCAAGGTGCGGTCGGTCGACCTGACGATCGACGGGCCGTCCCAGCGCGTCACGCACGCCACGTTCCACACCGGCCTTGCCAACCACGGCTACAGCGGGCCAGGCGCCGAGCTCGCGCTCGGCCTGCGCTCGAACTACTTCCGCATCGTCGGCGCCACGCTCAAGGGCCCGGCGCACACGATCGCGGGCACGCGGTTCGCGCTCACCGGGCGCGTGTGGCCGAAGCCGCACTACCGGGTGGCGCTGCTCGTGCACGACGGGCCGGGGGCGCCGTGGACGACCGCGGCCGACAAGCTCTCGCTGGCCAACGACGGCACCTTCTCGCTCAGCATCCACCCCAAGCAGAACCGGGTCTACCGGATGAGCCTTCCGGGTGGGGCCGTCTCGCCGCGGCAGACCATCGCCGTCGGCCCGGCGCTCTCACTCGTCCGCTCCGGCAAGGGCTTCCGGGCCACGATCTTCCCCGTCCTCGAGGGCGCGACGCTCACGCTCCAGCGGCACCGCTCCGGTGACTGGAAGGCGGTCGGCGATGCGTCGGTCGGCGCCAAGGGCCACGCTCGCTTCGCCGTCTCGGGCACGGTGGGCCGCTGGCGGGTCGCCTTCCACGGCGACTCCAAGCACGCCGCCAGCCGCTCGCCCGTGCTCACGTCGCCCAGGGTCCGGCACCGATAGCATTCGGGCAGATGCCCGCGTTCACCATCAAGCGTGTGGACGGCAAGCTGCGGTTCCGCGGCGTCGGCTGCTGCAATCCGGCGAGCTACCGGCGCGAGTACGAGCGGGCCTACATGGAGCAGGTACTCGCCGATGGCGGCCGCGTGGTCGGCCGCGACGGCGACGTCGTGAGCCTGGTGGACCGGCGCGGCCGGTCCTGCACGGTCGATCTCGGAACCTGACCGCGATCACGTGGCGGGCGGGTATCGCCAGACCACCGCCGTGCGCTTCGAGTCGCACGGCGTGATGGTCTCCGCCGGTGTCGCACCAAGCCGTTCGGCCACCCGTTGAGAGCGGCCGTTGTCGGGTGTGATCAGCGAGACGAGCCGCTCGACGGCCCGAACCGCGTAGGCCCAGTCCCGGATGCCTGCGGCGGCTTCGGTCGCATATCCGTGCCCCCAGTGCGGGCGTGCCAGCGCCCAGCCGAGCTCTGGCTGCGCATGCGACCCGGCGTCCGCCAACGTCGAGGGCGTCCAGCCGCGCGTGTCGTAGATCATGAGGCCGGCGATTCCGACCACCCGCCGGCCGGCGGCCGTCGTCTCGAGAATGAACGGCCCCACCCCCTCGGTTCTCCACTCGCGGATCCCGTCCTCGATCATGGCTCGTGCTTCCTCGAGCGCCGAGACCGGCTCCTTCCCCAGGCCGTGCATGACCTCCGCGTCCGCGAAGAGGTCGTACAGCGCCTCGACATCTGCCGGTGTTGGCATGCGCAGGCTCAGCCTCTCCGTGGACGGGCGAAGCTGCCCCCAGGACGACGCGTCATCACCCACGCCGAGACCGTAGCCGGAGGTTCCGGCTCCGCGCCGGTGAAAGGCTCGACTCCGAATCTCCACTACCATTCGCGGCCGTCCGTGGGTAGGCCGCTCGGCGACCCGGATTCCACGTCCATCCAACCCGAGGGGCTCGCCACGAGCGACATCCGAGAACCACTCCGGCCGCTGCGCGTCCTCGTGACCGCCGCCGGCTCGCCGGGCGGCGGCCGGCTCGTCAAGTCGCTCCAGCAGAACGGCGAGCGCGAGCTCGCCGTCGTCGGCACCGACATGAGCGCCCGCCGTGGCGGGCGGGCGATCTGCGACTCCTTCCACGTCGTGCCGCCGGGATCGTCGGACGAGTTCCCCGGCCATCTGGCGGAGCTGGCCCGGCGGGAGGGGGTCGACGTCGTCTTCCCGCTTTCGTCGTTCGAGGTGGCCGCGGTCTCGAAGACGGTCGCCGACTTCGACGTGCCGGTGCTGGTCGCCTCGCCTGAGGCGATCGCGGCCTGCAACGACAAGGCGCGGACGATGGAGCTGTGCGCGCGGCTCGGTGTGCCCATCCCGCACTCGATCACCGCCACCTCGCCGGAGGAGCTCCGGGCCGCGGCCCACGAGCTGGGCTACCCGGACGTCGACGTCTGCATCAAGCCGACGGCGCTCAAGGGCTCGCGCGGGTTCCTGGTCATCTCGGCGAATCCCAACCGGCGCTGGCACCTGCTCGAGGCTCGCCCCGGGCCGATCCCGCTCACATTGGACGAGGCGCTCGAGGCCATCGGCGAGGCCGACTTCCCGACCCTCCTCGTCATGGACTACCTGAAGGGCAAGGAGCACACCGTCGACGCCATCTGCCGCGGCGGCCGCTTCCTGGTCGGCCACGCGAAGACGCGCGAGGCGGTGCGGGCGGGGCTCGCGATGTACTTCGAGACGGCGGACGAGCCCGACCTCGTCGAGCATTCGCGCGCGCTCTGCGCGGAGCTCGACGTCGACTGGTTCGTGAACGTCCAGTTCCTCGACGGGCGGCTGCTCGAGATCAACCCGCGGATCTCGACAATCGTCTACCAGGAGGACTTCAACATGCCCTACCTCGCTGTGAAGCACGCCCTGGGCGAGCTCTCGGAGGACGAGCTCCGGGCGTTCCAGCCCCGCGTTCGGATGACGCGGCGGGCGATCCGCTACTACGACCAGGTCGAGTACGACGAGCGCGCGTCGTGAGCCCATGCGCGCGCTGATCGTCTCCTATTACTTCCCGCCCGCCGGCGGCGGCGGCGTGCAGCGCGTGCTGAAGCTCTGCAAGCACCTGCCGGCGTTCGGCTGGGACGTGGACGTGCTCGCCCCCGACGACCCCAAGTGGGTGGCCCACGACCCGGGCCTTGCGGCCGAGATCCCGCCCGCGACGGTCGTCCATCGGGCGCGGTACCGCGGCCCGTCCGACGAGCGCCCCGCCGCCGACCTCCTGGCCGGCGCGCGCGGCATGCGCGGCGTCGCCACTCGGGCCGGGATCTACGGGCGCCAGCTCCTGCTCCCCGACCCTCGCGTCGTCTGGGTGCCGGACGCAGCCCGCGCGGCCGTGCGGATCGTGCGCGAGCGCTCGGCCAGCGTCGTCCTCACCACCTCGCCGCCCTCGTCGGTTCACATGGTCGGGAGCCTCGTCGCGCGCCGCACCGGCGTCCCCTGGGTGGCCGACCTGCGCGACTCCTGGCTCGCGAACCCGCACCGCCGCTACGAGGCGCGCAGCGTGCGCGCCAAGCGGGCGCTGCTCGAGGCGACGGCGCGCCGCACGTTCGGACGGGCCGCGGCCATCACCGCCGTCACCGACACCATCGCCGACGAGGCGCGGGCGCTGGCCCGTCCGGGAACGCCGGCCGCCGTGATCTCGAACGGGTGCGACTTCGACGAGTTCGCGGGCCTCGAGCACACGCCCTCCGACAAGCTTCGCATCCTCCACGCCGGCTTCTTCTTCGGCAAGCGCAGCCCGCGGCCGTTCCTCGAGGCCCTGAGCGGCCTCCTGGCGGACCGGCCGGAGCTGCGCGACGTGGTCGAGGCCCGGTTCGTCGGCGGGTTTCGCACCGCCGACCGGGAGTGGGCCGAAGGGCTGGGGCTCGGCCCGTCGCTGCGGATCGACGGCTTCCTGCCGCACGACGCGGCGCTCGCCGAGATGAAGGATGCGGACGCGCTCCTGCTCCTCATCCCGCGTGCCGGCGGCCTGGGGACGAGCGTGCTCTCGGGCAAGCTCTTCGAATACCTGGCGGCCGAGCGGCCCGTCCTGGCGCTCGTCCCGCCTGAGGGGATCGCCGCCGATCTGCTGCGCTCCACCGGGTTCGCGCGCATCGCCGACCCCGACGACGTGGCCGGCATCCGCGCCCGGATCGAGGATCTGGTCGGAGCGTGGCGGGCCGGCGAGCTCGGCGACCGCCCGCTTCCGCCCGAGGTGCGTGTGCGGCTCGACCGCCGCACGCGCGCGTCCGAGATGGCCGATGTCCTTCGGAGCGTCGCATGAGTGAGACCGCGAAGGTGCGGGTCGGGCTGGTCGGCTGCGGCTACTGGGGGCCGAAGGTGATCCGGGCCGCGGCGTCGCTCCCCGACGTCGAGGTGGCGGCGCTGGTCGACTTCCGCGAGGACCTGCGCGAGGCGCTGCTTGGGCACTATCCGCTCGCGCGCTCGACGGCCACCCTGGGCGAGGCGCTGGCCGGCGGGCCGCTTGATGCCGTCATCGTGGCGACCAACCCGGCCACGCACGTCGAGGTCGCCTCGGAGGCGATCGAGGGCGGCTGCCACGTCATGGTCGAGAAGCCGCTCGCGCTGAGCGCTGCCGACTGCCGCGCTCTCGGCGTGAAGGCTCGCGATGCGGGGCTCGTGTTGATGGCGGGGCACACCTTCCGGTTCAGCCCGCTCGTGAACCACGTGCAGTCGCTCATCGAGAGCGGGGAGCTCGGCGAGATCTACTCGATCGACTCCCAGCGGCTCAACCTCGGTCGCGTCCGCAAGGACGTCGATGCGATCTGGAACTTCGCCCCGCACGACATCTCGATCCTGAACTACTGGCTCGGCCAGCACCCGCGGGCCGTGCACTGCCACGCCTACGACTACCTCCAGCCCGGGATCCCCGACCTGGCCTTCCTCGTGCTGGAATACGAGCGCACGGTGGCGCACGTCCACATCAGCTGGCTGCATCCGAGCAAGGTGCGGCGGGCGACGATCGTCGGGAGCAAGAAGATGGTGGTGTACGACGACGTCGAGGGCCAGATCGTGGTGCACGACGCGGGCATCGACCGCGAGCGCGTCGACCGCACGTTCCCCGACTTCGAGACGTTCGGCGAGTTTCGCCTGATCCAGCGGGTGGGCGACATGCACATCCCGCGCGTCCCGCTCGCCGAGCCGCTGGCGCTCCAGTGCCGTCACTTCGTCGACTGCATCCAAGCCGGCACCGAGCCCGTCACGGATTTCGAGGACGCCGCGCGGGTGGTCGAGGTGCTCGAGGCGGCGAGCACGTCGCACGCAAACGACGGCGCACGTGTCGCCATCGCCGACCTACCATGAGCGCCGCGATGCAGACCATCCCGCTCGTCGACCTGAAGGCGCAGTACGGTGCCATCGGCCCGGAGATCGAGGCCGCGATCGCGCGCGTGCTCGAGCGCCAGTCCTTCATCAACGCCGTCGAGACGCGGGCATTCGAGGAGGAGTTCGCCGCGTTCTGCGAGGCGCCCGAGGCGATCGGCGTCTCGAACGGCACCACGGCGATCGAGCTGATCCTGAACGCGCTCGGGGTGGGGCCGGGCGACGAGGTCATCACGGTCTCGCACACCTTCATGGCGACCGTGGGCGCCGTCCTGCGCACCGGCGCGACGCCGGTCCTGGTGGACGTCGACCCCGACACGTGGACGATGTCGCCGGATCAGGTCGCGCGGGGGGTCACCGGAAGGACCATGGCAATCCTGCCCGTCCACCTGTACGGCAACCCGGCCGACATCCCGGCCATCGCCGCCGCCGCTCCCGGCATCCCGATCGTCGAGGACGCGGCCCAGGCCCACGGCGCCCGCTACCACGGCCGCGCCGTCGGAAGCGACTCCGCGGCGGCCTCCTACAGCTTCTACCCGGGAAAGACGCTCGGCGCCTACGGCGACGCCGGTGCCGTCACCACGGCCGACCCCGACCTCGCCCTGCGCCTGCGGCAGCTGCGCGACCACGGCCGCTTCGGCGCCAAGTACGAGCACGCCTCCGTCGGGACGAACGCCCGCATGGCCGAGATCCAGGCCGCGGTGCTGCGGACGAAGCTCGCCCACCTGCCGGAGTGGATCGCCGCTCGGCAGCGGCTGTGCGCCCGCTACGAGGAGCGGCTGGCCGGAGCGGACGTCCGGCTCCAGCGGGTCGAGGCCTGGGCCGAGCCGACCTGGCACCTCTACGTGCTCCTGCACCCCGAGCGCGACCGGCTTCACGCGGAGCTCCGCGAGCGCGGGATCGCCACAGGCGTGCACTACCCGATCCCCGTCCACCGCCAGCCGGGCATGGCCGGGGTCGAGCACCGTGTCCAGGGCGGCGAGCTGCCCGTCACCGACGAGCTCGCCGCGAGCTGCCTCTCGCTCCCGATCTACCCGGAGCTGGGCGACGCCGGCGTCGACCGGGTGGCGGGTGCCGTGCACGACGTGCTCGCCGGCGCGCATGTCTGAGCCGGCGACGGCCGAGCGGCCGCTTCGGATCCTGGGAATCGGCCGCGGCCGGTCGCTGATCTTCCTGCGCTGGGCCTGGGCGCTCGCGGAGCGCGGCCACGACGTCCACATCGTGAGCCCCGTCTTCCGCGACGACATGCCCGAGGAGCTCGCGATGCTGACGGCCCACGACCTGACGAAGCTCGGCCTGCGCACGCGCATCCCGGGCCTGCGGCGAAGCCAGTTCGGGCCGGCGATCAGGCGCCTGGCCGCCGAGATCCGGCCGGACGTCGTCCACGCCCACTACCTGCTCCCGTACGGGCACTGGGCCGCCGAGGCCGACGTGCACCCGCTCGTCATGAGCCCGTGGAACACGGACATCTTCACGTACGGGAAGGAGCGGGAGCGGGGGCGCAGGTGGGTGGCCGAGTCGATCGCCGCCGGCGACCGGTTCGTCGTCTCCTCGCTCGGCAACACCGAGGAGACGATCCGGCTCGGCGCCGACCCCGACAAGATCGACCGCATCGTCTGGTACGTCGACCTGCGCCCGTTCGGGGCGCAGGCCCGCGACCACGCCGCGCTGGCGGCCCGCTTCGGGTGGCCCGACGACTCGCTGATCGTGCTCTCGCTTCGCAACTACCGCGAGAACACGAACCTCGACGTCGTCCTGCGGGCGTTCGCACGGGCGCATGCCATGGAGCCGCGGGCGCGCCTCATCCTGGCCGCCCGCGAGGGCGTCATGACGGAGACGGTGCGCGGCTGGGTATCAGACCTCGGCGTGGGCGACGCGGTGCGCATGCACTTCATCCCGCCGGCCGAGCTGCCGTTCTTCTGCGCGTCGTCCGACCTGGCCGTGTCGCTGGCGTCGACCGACGCGACCCCGGCCTCGATGCTCGAGTGCATGGCCTCGCGGCTGCCGCTCGTCATGGGCGACGCGATCACGATCGACGAGTGGATCACCCAGGGCGACGGCGGCGAGGTGGTGCAGTGCCGCGACGAGGATGCGGTGACGGCAGCGATCCTGAAGCTGATCCGCGATCCGGACCTGCGCGCGACGTACGGCGAGCGCAACCTGCGCGTCGTGGCCGAGCGGCTGCCCGAGCACCCGGGCGCCGCGCTGGAGCGTGTCTATCGGGGCATGCTGGCCGCGAACGGCAGCTAGCCCGGCGGCTACGACTCGACCAGGATCACCAGCGTCTCGGGCACCACGCCGTCATGCTCCATGGCGGCGGCCGCCTCGGGCGTCTGCATCGCCGCCATCACCGCGTCCATGTCGGGGATGTCCAGGAGCAGCCCGACCCGGGTCGGGTTCTGCGGGTCGACGAACGTGCGGATGTTCGTGACGCCCAGCGGGCCGAAGAACTCCTCGCGCTTCGGAGAGGCGAGCCAGTGGTCGGTGTCCTTGACGTCGTGATGGGCGATGACGGTCGGCATGATGCTCCTCGGTTGGGGAGGAGACCTTACGCCGTCCCGGGCCCCTCCGCGTCGAGCAACTCGTCGGCCGGCACGTCGCGCAGCACCCGGGCGGGCACGCCGACCACGACCGTCCGCGGCGGCACGTCGGCGATCACCACGGCGCCCGCGCCGATGAACGCATCCTCGCCCACCTCGATCCCCGGGAGCAGCACCACCGCCCCGCCGACACGGGCGCCGCGGCGCACGGTCGGGCCGCGCTTCAGCGCGTGGCGGCGCTCGGTGCGGCCCATGAGGTTGTCGTTCGTCGTGACGACGCCCGGCGCGATGAAGACGTGCTCCTCGAGCACCGTCTCGGCCGTGATGTAGGCGTTCGTCTGGATCTTCGTGAAGGCGCCGACCTCGACGTCGTTCTCGATGCACACCCCGCGGCCGATCACGACGCCCTCGCCGACGGTGACCCGCTCGCGGACAGTCGCCAGGTCGCCGACGACGCAGCCGTCGCCGAAGCGCGAGCCGGCCGCGAGCACGGCGCCGGCCGAGACCCGCACCTCACGCCCTAGCACGAGGCTGTCGACAGGCCCGGCGCTCGTCGAGCGGGCCGAGAGCACGGGCCGCTTGCCGAGCACCGCGTTGTCGCCGATCGCGCAGCCTTCTCCCACGACCGTCCCCTCGTGCACCGTCACGTTGGCGCCGAAGAGGACGCCGGCGCCGATCGAGGCGTCGGGGGCGACGACCAGGCCCGGCGCCTCGTGCGCGGGCCACATCATCGCGCCGCGGCGGCGAGCGAGACCGTCTCGCCTCCCCGCTCGAGCGAGCGCTGCATCGCCTCGAGCACCTCGACCACTCGCAGCCCCTCCTCGACGCCGGTGCGCGGCTCCGCCCCCGTCCGCACGCACTCGAGGAAGTGCTCGCACTCCAGCCGCAGCGGCTCGGTGGCGTCGATGCGCGGCGACCAGATGTCGCCGGTGTGCGTCGAGATCGCGCCCTCGGGCATGCGGATCTCGCCCTTGTCGTGCACGGTGACCTTGCCCTCCGCCGCCATGTCGTCGAAGACCGCCATCTTGTTCGACCCGATCACCGTCATCTTGCGGATCTTGTGCGGGTCGAGCCAGCTCAGGTGCAGGTGGCCGATCTGGCCGGTCGGGAAGCGGATGTAGCCGAAGACGACGTCCTGCACCTGCGGCCGGACGTAGCACTCGCCGCGGGCCGACACCTCCTCGGGCTCGTCGCCCAGCAGGTGCAGGACGACCGACACGTCGTGGACGCCGAGCGACCAGAGCGCGTTCTCGTCCGGCCGGATCGTGCCCAGGTTGACCCGCTCCCCGTACACGTAGCGCACGTCGCCCAGCTCGCCGGCGTCGATCAGCTCGCGCAGCTTGACCACGCCGGGGTGGTATCGCAGCAGGTGGCCGACCATCACCATCCGGCCGGTGCGCGCTACGACGTCGCGCAGGTCGCGCGCCTCGGCGGCGCTGAAGGTCATCGGCTTCTCGACGAAGACGTGCTTCCCGGCCTCGAGCGCCCGCCGCGCCAGCTCGTGGTGCGTCGGGACGGGCGTCGCGAGCACGACCGCCTCGAGCTCCGTGTCGGAGAGCAGGTCGTCGAAGTCGGTCGTCGGCCGGGCCGTGGGGACCGCCGCCGCCCGCTCGTGCAGGACGCCGTCGTCGGGGTCGCAGATCCAGCGCAGGTCCGAGCCCGGAAGCGTCGCGAAGTTGCGAAGCAGGTGCCGGCCCCAGCGGCCGGCTCCGGCCATGCCGATGCGGACCGGTTCGCTCACAGCTTCACCACCCGGCCGCCGGCTGCCGGGACGGCGTTTCGGAAGTCGATCACGAGCGGCGCACGCTCCGCGACCCGGGCATGGTCGACGCCCGGATGGGCCGTCACGACGGCGACGATGTCGGTGCCGGCGAGCAGGTCGTCGGTGAGCGTCTGG
>Ga0075424_100007085_pt1 | contig 10846 bp, 3 predicted proteins | sample SoiMethybrSBSTD3_FD_75301 | JGI IMG/M metagenome (GOLD analysis project Ga0075424, IMG submission 75301) | Bulk soil microbial communities from a Populus tree surrounding site in Tennessee, USA - Soil MetaG P. TD hybrid SBSTD3 | ecosystem: Environmental > Terrestrial > Soil > Tree plantation...
CACTACATCGTCCACCTGTTCCGCGCGTACGCGGAAACCTCGTCACTGTTCGCGCCACCGTTCCCGCCAGCGCAGGTGGCGAGCTTCCGGAGTGGCATCGTGCCGGAGGGCGAGCTTTAGCTATTCCTTCTTTCGCTTTCGCGCGGTGCGTATCGCAACCTGCTCGGCGATGTTCTTCACGTCGCCTGCGACGCCCTCTAACTGACGACCGAGACCATCGACCTGACGACCGAGACCATCGACCTGACGACCGAGAACATCGACCTGACGACCAAGAGCGTCGACCTTTTGATCCACCTGCCGGATCTCACGGCGCGTCACCAGAGTCAGATTTTCGCTGTAGCGCTTCGAGGCCTCGAGATCTTCCTTGGTCGCCAGCTGCGCGACCGCCTCGCGGAGTTCCTCCTTCGTCGCGAGCTTCGCGACCGCCTCGCGGAGATCCTCTTTGGTTGCGTAGGCCTTGAGATCCTCTTTGGTCGCGAGGAGTGGCAGGAATTGCGCGACCTCGCGGGCACACTGATTGAGGTTTTTGATCTGTTCTTCCATCTCGGTCGGTGTCATCTGCCAGGATCCCTCGACGATTCAAGGATTCGGCGGGACGCCGATCCTACCATCGTCACTGGCGGTGGCAAGGAGCAGACCATGACCTGCGCTGTCACACCCGTTTTCTATGCTGGCGGCGGAGGGTGGAGGTGTCCTGTGCCCCGCATCAATCCAACCGAGACAGAACCCGTGGAGGAACTTGCCACGCCGAAGTGCACCGTCGCAGCGCGCGAAGGCGGGTGCTCCTATGTTCGTTGGCGCGGCGACTTCGGCACGAGCGTGTCGAAGGCAAGACCGCTCGCGACTTCCCCTCGTCCGATCGTGCGCTGATGGCTCAGCCAGGTCACGACACGCCCCTGCAACCAGCGGCAGCGCTGCCAGCGTGTCTCCACGAACGTTCCGGCGCGTTCGACCTCTTCCTCGGCGATGTAGTACGAGACCGCTGGTACTTCTTCGAGGCCCTCACGCAGCAATCGCGTCCGTGGCGCGATCTTTTTCGGAATGACGCCCTCCGCACCTTCGAGTAACCGGGGCATCGCGGCGCGCTGAAGCTGGATCTCGCGATTGTCGCCCTCAATATGCACTGGTATGAAGGGGATCCAGTGCTCGGCCACCGACGTCATCAGCGTGTATTTGATCTTCGCGTCGTTCTCCGGGCCGGAGTGTGGTGTCGCGACAACGGCCGCTTGATACTTCGCGTGAAGCTCCATCGCGACCTCGCGGCCGCGCCGCGATGAGCCGTCTGACAACTGCACCGTCGCCTCGATGCCCCACACCATATTGGAGATCTCGTCGCGAACGCAGGCGACGGCTTCCACGGGCGCACTCTCGAGGCCGATCGGTGTAGTCGCCGGAACGAACAGCCGGTCGTCAAAGGCACCCTTGCCGGTGAGCCTGAACATCCGCCAGTTCTGGACTTGTGCCGACGTCACTGCGGGTCGAATCCAGAACCGCTCGCCGAACACGTTGGTGACCGCCAAACCGCGGATGGCGGTGAGCGTTCCCACAGGCAGGTCGATTGGAAGAAGGAACCAGTCGTTGGCGAACACGAGCCCGAACTCGATGAGCAGCAGTTTCGCGATGTCGGTCGTGTCGGGATCGATGTCTCCGAAGTTCGTCGCGCCTTCCTCGAAGGCCCAGTGACGTGTGTTGGGCATGCCGTCGAACTGCACCGTTGCCGGCATGAAGCTGGTGACCCGAGGCGGCTGTTTGGTTCCTCCCGAATAGCTCTCATCGGGGGCGATCGCGTCAAAGCTGAACCAGTCGAGTCGCCCGCCGCGGTATTCGAGTGCGGAAAGTGCCGCAGGTTGTTCCTGGTTGGGCGCGGAAACCGCCAACGCGTACTCGAGCTGACGCGGGTTCCATGTCTTCACAGTGTCCGGCTGCTGGAAGTACAAGCGTCGCGCCCATGCGAGGAACTCGCCGCCGAGATCATCGATCTCCTGTTTCTCGGGATCGACCAGGCCGAGTCCATCAGACGCCAGCGCGCCCGCTGTCGAGAGGTGAAGGAGCAGGCGTCCTCCGTCGATGGCGCGAGTTGCCACCGCGGCCAGCGTCTGCCACGCGGCGGCGTGTGCGGTGATCGGGAAATCTGCTTCGACGTCTGGATCAGGGGCAGCGAACGCGTACGCGCCGAGGAAGGTCGGCACTCTTGCACCATGACCGGTACTCTCGAGCAGACGCTTCCACCGCCGCCCAAGGGCAAGACGCAGGTCCGCGTTGTGCAGACGGCCCGCGAGCGCAAGTGGCACCGGACGCGCCTCCGTCAATGTCTCCAAAGGAAGGTCCGGATTGTACGGTTCCACTCCGGCGGCGGTGTGCAGCTCGGTCACCGCATCGGTATTCCAGGCCACTTTCGCCGTCACCGGCGAGCCGGCATCATCACCGATGAACTCCCCGAACTGCCACTGCCTGGTGATCATCCAGAGCGGGTCGCGCGCCTCCGCCTTTAGCGCGCGCGTGAAGTCGGGCCGGCGCGGCCGCCCTTCGAGCCGGTTCCACATCACCACCGTCGGGATGCGAATCTTGCTTGTGAGAACGCCCTCTATATCCTGCGTGACGACGAACTTGTTCATGGCGCTGGCTCCGCGAGGACCGCTTGCACGTTGTTGTTGAACGCCAGGTTCAGCATCGCTGTGATCGGAAACGCCGTCACGGACGAGATGATCGCCGGCAGCAGCGGGCTGAGCGCCGTCTGATCGAGCTGCGCGGGCTCCACGGCACGCATACGCGCCATGTCCAGCGTTTCGTGCAGCGTGTCAACGATGTCCTGCCACGCCCAGGCGCCGCGGAGGAGTGGCGGCGTCACCAGCAGGATGGCTTGCGGCGCTTCGCAGTTCGGCCGGTCGAAATGGAACGCCAGGCCAGTACTGACCTGATCGGTCGGGATCACTTCGATCCATTCGTCGATCAGCAGCCCCGAGTACGTGGCATTCGGCTGCGCCGTATCGATCTCGGTTCCGGCGCCGAAATGAGCCGAGTAGAGCAGCTTGTCCTCCTCGAGCACGAACGGTGTGCCGTCGGGCAGCGTGTCCGGGAACCGTAGCCCCAGCCAGGAGTCGTCGGGGCTGTGAGGGAATTGCAGCGCCTCCAGCGCTGGCGGACCCGCGGCTCCGAGTGTCTCGCCGAGCATCGCCGTCATCTCGAGATGGCGCAGTCGATCGCGCACGCGCGCCGCGCCATGAAGCCAATCGTCCACTGGAAATGGCGTCGCGTCTGGTCCCGTGGAGAGATGCGTCAACAGGTTCGCGCGGTTGCTCCAGACGTTGTCCCACTCGGCGAGGCGATCGCTCGTCAGCCTGAACTCCGGCAGCACGATGAACGAATCGCCCAGCACGACCTTGGCCGCTTGTTCCACGGCCGCCTGCGCCTTGTCGCCTGAAAGCGCTGCCGCCCGGGCCAGCGCGTCGGTCGCGCTCGCAACACGACGGGTGATGTCGTCGCGGAGGAAGGCCGCCTTCTGAATGAGGTCCTGTGCGAACGCCCTCACGGAATCACGGAACGGCGCGAGATCGAACGGCGTCTGGTCGAGCGTCTCGACGGTCGGAAGGAAACCGGTGAGCGCGATCAGTGTGGCGCCGACCTCGGCGGCATTCGCACGCAGCGTCTGCACATTCGTCAGCGCCGTGTCCAGCATCGTGCGAAGCAGCGCAACGGCATCCTCGAGATCGGAAATCGTGGCCGGCAGCGGCGCGATCACAGCGGTCGAGACGATGCGGCCGGCTTTGATCAGCAGCGTGGTGCGCTCTTCGTCTGTGGCCGACCCAGGCAACGCGCCGTACGCGGCGAGAACGTCGTCATAATCCTCCTGCTTCTTTTCCCACCGTTCGATGACCTCGTCTATCGCCGTGATCATGGCCGTAAAGCGCGGCCGCCGGCCTTCCACCGCCGTCGTCAAACTGGCGGCCTGCAGCCCGAACGGCGTGACCGGCCGCACGGCCGCGGCATAGTCATCAATCCAGTCGTCGATGTTGTCCCGCGCCGCGTCGGCGGCGGCCTCCGGCGCGACGCCTTCTCCGATGGCTGTCTCGAGGTTCGTGATGAACGTCGCGATCGCAGGCAGCGTTCCCTGTAGACCGGTGAGCACCGCTTGGACTTTGTCGCTGCGGACGATGAGGCCCGAGTCCTGCGCGGATGCCGCCTCGTTCTGAAGAGCGAAGTCTGTCGGACGGAGCGAACGCGCGCCCAGTATCAGGCCTCGCAATGCGCGCACGAGCGGCGCGACCTCGAAGAGCGTCAACCCCGGGACACCCGACGGCTTGTATTCGAGCGTGAATACCGAGTCGTGCCTCGGCGACGGCGCGCCATTCTGCTCGGCATGATCGATGAGCAGATCATCGAAGCCTGGCATGTCACGGGCGCCGCCGGCATCCAGCATGTAGAACAGATCCACTCGTGCAAGACCGAGATCTGCCATGCTGAGTGTCAGTGCACCGTCGCTCTCGGCTGCCTGGTTGTGCCACGTGACCCTTGCGGACACCGTCGCCGGATCCGGCATGCGGTCAACGAGCCATTTCGCAAGGGCCGGCTCGCCTTTCGAACGAGGTGTTGTGTTCGAGGGATGGCCAGGCAGCAGCCCGCCCTGGAGGTGCAGGCCGATGCGATGCGTGAGCGATCGGCCGCTGCGAGGCGTCGTCGTGACTTCCGGCTGCGGTGGATGGGTGCCTTTCGAGAATGCGTCGAGCGTCCCTGCGGCACGTTCGTAGTTGCCGCGCACGACCTGATAGACGCCTTCCGCGATGCCGACGTCGGCAACGGCATCCGCGACACGACGCATGTTGGTGACCGCGCGGTCGATGATCGCGCCGATCTCGACCGCCGTTGGCGAGCCCGGGTGCGTGAGGTCGTTCAAGGCCGGCAGATCGGACAGCCCGTATGGGTACGTCGTGATGCCCGTCTTCGCGATGTGATCAACGAAGGCCGAGCCGTCCACGACGTTCCGCGCCTCCGCTTTCCTGATGTCGTCGAGATCCGCCTTTCGCGTCAGCAGGTTGCGGTTCCCGGCGAGAGGGAACGCGCGCCGGAAGTCGTAGATCAGCCTGTCGAGGAACAGGTTCGGCTGGTCGTGGAGCGCACGTTCGAGGCGATAGCCCAGCAGCGCGCCGAGCGATTGCCCGTTGCGCATCCCTTCGATCGTCTGCTGCGCCCACCGCACGCGTTCGGAACTGAGGTCGATGGCGAGCAGGTCCGGTGCCTCGGGGGTCGCGTTTGCGAGATGGCCGTTTCTCAGAATCGCGGCGGTGACCGCATGGTCGAGCGACGGCGCATGAATGTGGCCGAAGTTCGAGGAGTCACGAACGAGCGGCGGTTCCCCTTTACCCTCGAAGATGGCTGAAAGGTCCTCGTCCAGCCGCACCGGCTCCAGCACGCGCGTCTCTTCATGGACGTCCTCGAGCCAGCCGTATGCGCCGAGGTAGATGCCACCTTTGCCGAAGCCATTCGACGACTCTTGCCGCATGTGAGAGAGCTGCACCGCCTGCATCCCGATTCGCCACGCGTCCATGCGATAGGAGAGGCAGTCGAGATGCTCGACCAGCGCACGCTCCAGCGCGCCAGTGGTCGCGTTTTTCAGTGTGTCCAGAGCCGTCAGCTGCGCGTTGAGATACGGGTCGCGCGTGAGCAGCACGGCTGGAATGTAGTCGCCCATTCGCAGCGCCGGGTCTTTCGTGACGGCAGGCTCCGGCCGATAGAGGCTCGCCCAACGGCTGTCGCCTATGCCTTCCGCCACCTGGATGTATTTGGGTTCCTTCCGCTGCGCCTTGAATACCGCGTCACTCATCCCGAGGGCTTCGCGGCGGAACGTGAGGTCGGTGTCGACATAGCCCACGTCGAGCGCGTGGTGCAGCAAGAGGTACAGCAACGCGGTGGGCACGCCGTCGGCGAAGCCTTCCTGCTTGCGAAGCGTGTCGTGCGACGTGCGCGCGGCCCATTGCAGCCAATCGACGTAGTTGCGGCCGTCCGCTCGCGTGACGCTCAGGCGCTTCGTGTCCGACAGTTCCGGTTCGACGAGGTCTCCCTTCAGGAGATTGGGTTTCTTGAGGAAGATCTTCTCGAGCAACTCCGGAAGCGGGGTACCGGGCGGCGGAGTCCAGCCAAATTCCGCGAGCGCCAGAAGACCGGCCTGAACGTACGCTTGCGCGGCGATGCCAACCGGCCCGGTCGTGGACTCGGTCGCGAAGCCAAGCACGTTGTAGTACTGCGTGAAGCTCTGCGAGTACCGTTGATAGAACTCGGCGGACGTCGGATGGAGGCCGACGATGTCGAGGAGCGTCTGCTGGGGTTCGGGCCCGGGATCGCCGACATGCGCGACGGCCTTCGCCAGCTCGCGCCACAATTCAACCGCGCGTTCTGTCAGCGTAAAGAGCGCATCCAGGTACGCGGGGTCCGGCAGGTTCATCGCGCGGGCTGCCCGGGCGTAAGGAACCTGTTTCCACCACGACATCTTCGACCAGACCGTCGCGGGCAGGATGCCGTACGGCTGTCGCCCGATTCGTACGAGCGGCACGATGCCACGTCCGATCACGAAACGGTTGAAGAAGGCGCGCGTGTCGCGCACGGTCTTCTCGGGGAAGACCGGCTCCATCATCTGTTCCATGTAGTAGCCGAGCGTCGCGGGCCAGAGAGCCACGTTCATGGCGCGCGCTTCAGCCTGATCGGTGCCGTAATAGTTCACCGACTTCTGAAGCAGTGCAGGTGCCACACCGAGCAGGCCGGCGAGCCACGCCCCATCCTTGCGCCGCTCCCACGAGAAGGGATCGTCGCTCGGGTCGGTTTCGAAGAAGTGCCTGAAGCTCTCGTCCGGATCCTCCCACCATGTGTAGCCCGCGGTAGATCCATCGGTGTTGTTCGTCGCGCGGCCCTGCGGCAGCAGCGTGAAGCCCTTGCGGCTTTGCTGGTGATCGGCGATCAATTCCGAGAGCTCAGCCGCTCCTTCAGTGGCGTCGCTGCCGACACGAACGCCGACCACGAAGAGACGATCGAACAGCGGCTCGAGACCCAGCTCGGTGAGGTTGACTCGAAAGCCCATCCCCTTGGCGACGGCCTCATCGAAGTCAACCGTCCATCGGAGCGCTTCCGGAACGGTGAGATCCGGACCATCCGCGGTGACCTGTTCGTCGGCGCCCGCCGACGGATCCGGGCCCACTTGCAGCTCCGCCGGAACAGGTTCACCCACGCGGAGCAGCACCCGGTTGTTCCCGCGAAAGCCAAGCAGCACCAGGCGCTCGGGCAGGAATCGCCCGCGCGCGCCAAGTGTCCACGCGTCTTGCGAGACCTGCAGCGTCGCCGGGTCGGGCAAGTCGAGAAATGTGACGACGGGCGTGAGCGACACGCTGGGTTTAACCGTGACGTCCCGCAGGTTGACTGGTTCGAGCTCGCCTTCGATCTCGGCGGCGCGGGTGCCGCCGACAGCGGCCGACAGATCGGTAAACGCCTGATCGCGCTCCGCGCCGGCTGTGGACCACACGCGTCCCCAGAACGCGGCGATTGATGCTCGTTCAGCGGCAGCCACCGGAGACGAGGGCAGCACCACCAGCACGTGTTCGCCTGGGCCGATGGACGGTTCCTCCTGCGGATTCAGCGGCGCGATCTGGTCCATGAGCCACCTGGCCCGCCCGGCGCCATGCGCTCGTACGAGCTGTGCCCACGCGGCGCGATGACCCGCAGCATTACCGCCCGCGCGCCATCGCTGAATCCAGTAGATCACCGTGTTGTTCAGTTCTGCCGCTCCGATTTGCGGTTGGAACGAATCGATCTGCGCCTCGTCGGGAAAGACCCGCACCAACAGAAAGCGCTGCGGCGCCGCGCCTTGGCGCGTGATGGTTTTGAAGCGGGTCTCGAGACGCAAGGGAAACAGCGCGATCGGCACATCGTCAGGTAATCGCTCCACCGACCGGGTCGGATCGGTGAATACCGCGAAGTCAGCGTGTGCGCCCACGGCCCGTTGGCGCGCTTCGACCAACGCGCGGCGCGACGCGGCAGCCTCGCGTTTCGCCTCCTCGAGCTGTCGATGGACGCTGTCCATCGCGGAGACGCTCGCGCCGTGCGGATCCGGCCGCGCCCGGCGTGTAACATCCTGTGCCTGACGCTCCAGACGCTTCACTCGCTCGACGGCGCGCATCATGGTCAGCCTGGCTGACCCTTCAGCCCTGCGCGCGCCCGCGTACCGTCGTTTCGCGTCGTCGAACTCGGACATTGGCGTTACTCCTGGTTCGGCAACAACTCCGACGCATGAACCGCCATGATCACGGGCGTCTGCAGCGCGATGTACGCGAGTTCGGCGGCGCTGACCTGCGCATCGAGCGGTACGTGTTGATCGAACTCCCATTGCGGGTGTTTCTCGATCGCGCTGCCGGTCGGCTCGACAAGCGAACGAGGCGGAATCGTCGCCACGGTGATGTGCATGCCGTCTGCAATGCCCGGCACCGCGTCGGCCCACGCCAAATCGTTCCAGACGTTGATCTGGGACTCGGGGTCGCGCGAGATGTCGAACCCGAAGCGCGCATCGCCGGGAACTTCCTCGATGCGGAAGAACCACCCGGGCTTGTCGTTGACGGTGTCGTCGCCCCTCGCCACTTCCGCCGTGAGATCGAAGCCGAAGAAATAGATGTCTGGTGCGACACGGGCTTCATAGAGTGGAAAGATCGGCGCGACGCTGTCGTCGAGCTGACGCTCTTTCGACTTGTCCGGCTGACCGCTCGTGATCTGCCACTTCGCCGGCTGCGCGCTGATGATCGTGTTCGGGTACTTCTTCAGGAGCTCGCCGCGGATGACCAGGACCAGCTCCTCTTCCGGCTCCGGGCCTTCTTCGCGGTTGTCGTTCTCGCCCAGATCGCTGTCGATCGGCCAATGGTGCAGCGGTTTGATGTCCTTGAACTTCTCGCGGGCGGCCTGCTTGTCGGCGGCTTCCGCGATCTTCTTCCGCACGTCCCAGAACTGGCGGAAGTAGCTTCCTCGCTGGTCCGTCGGATACTCCCGCCACAGCAGCTCGCGGGCGAACTCGTGATTGGTGCCCACCATGTACGACTCGATGAACCGCTGGTTCGTCTCGAGCAGTGTCACGCTGTCAGGCTCCACCAGGTGAAGGTTCGGCACGAAGCCGTCCTTATCGGACTTGACGAGCGGTTCGTACATCGGCGTGTCGAATTCCGGATACGCCATGACTTCGACGAACTCCTCGCCGATCTGATCGCGGATACGCGGCGGAATGCTGATCCCCGACAGTGTCCACCTTGGTACGGTCAACTCAGGCCTGAGACCCGCAACGATGTCGGCGGCGACGAGGTCGAGGCGAAGCGGCACGGGGACGGGGACGTGTCCCACTGTCCGGCTCGTCTCGAGCAATCGGTACTCGTCGCGTAATGCCGCTTTGAATCTCACCGCGTCCGCGTTGTCGGTCTCGCCGCGCTGGACGACGACGGGAGGCAACGCGATGCGTGGGTCAATATCGGTGGCCAGAACGAAGCCGCTCGAACCTGGCATCGCGTCGACGGCCGCAGGCGTGAGTTGATCCTCGCGCACACGGTCCGATGTGGCCTGACGATCGGCGGCGCGGCGAGCGCGTTGGCGGACGGCCACCGCGCCAGCGACGATGGCTGCGGCAATCACGAGCCCGAGAGCTCCGAAACCGAGAAGGACAAGCACGAGGATGATGACGGCGATCAGCAGCGCGACGGCGAGGACGGGGCGCTGCTGAATCCACTGGCCGATGCGAACCCAGATCCGATCGCCTTCAGGTGGAGCAGCGGCGTCTGCCAGATCATCCGGTGTCAGGATTCCTGTGGGTGGCTGCTTCGGAGGCGCGGCCGAGATGACTCCATCGTTCGCACGTCCGACGATCTGGCCAGCGATGTTGGGGGCGCGCAGTGCGAGCCGTTTGGCGATCTTGCCGCCCGGACGCATCGCACGCCGCATCGCGGAGGACGTCATCGACGTGCTCAAGGGGCTCTGTGCCGCCAGATGACGGACCGTCAGCCCCTCTGACAGGATGCGTGCTTTCACAGGCGATGTTTTCAGCAGCAGCGTGCCCGGCGAGATATTCGCGGCTCCCTTCACATGCAGGTCATGGAGGTACCTCCCGGCGACCTTGGCCAGTTGCGCCTGCCGGATTCTGCGATTCGCCTCGAGCACATCACCGATCTGTTCCCATGCGGCCTCCATGAACGCTTCCTGGTTGTCCTGGATCACCTGCGTGCCGAAGCCAGCCGCGACGCGCCAGCGCGGATCGAGGTTCAGATCGTGGACCCAGTTCGCCCGGTGCTGAACGTCAGACCCGTCACGCTCGGTCAGCAGACGCTCGGTCAGCGCGTGCCACCGGCCATAGATGGGAGGAGTAATCAACGGATCGGGATCGGCCTGGATCGATTCGTCCAGCTCGCCGTTCGTATTGGCCGCTGGTCCGTCTTGCTGATAGGCATCGGCGAGGTTGACGAAGGCGGCGAGCTGCGACTGAAACGGCTGGGGATACGGCGTCGCCCAGTTGTCGAAGGCCTCGAACTCGGCTTTCTGCTGGTCGGGAAGCGTTGCGAACGGCGCTTTCAGCGCTCCGCCGAGACGCAGAACGCCGTCGAACTTCTCGATGCCAGTGATGTTCGGTGCCGGGTCGGACACATCCATGTCGCGGTGCCCGACGCGGCTGTCCACGATCCTCGGCTTGAGCAGCCGGACCAGCGACTCGAAGTCGCCATTCTCGGCGGTGCGGAAATACCAGCGGAAGTAGAACGGGAAGCTTGACGGCTCGGGCCGGTTCGCCGGAACGGCGTACGCACCCCATGACGATGACGTGGCGTTCAATCCGTTTGCCGCA
>Ga0075424_100007086_pt1 | contig 10845 bp, 8 predicted proteins | sample SoiMethybrSBSTD3_FD_75301 | JGI IMG/M metagenome (GOLD analysis project Ga0075424, IMG submission 75301) | Bulk soil microbial communities from a Populus tree surrounding site in Tennessee, USA - Soil MetaG P. TD hybrid SBSTD3 | ecosystem: Environmental > Terrestrial > Soil > Tree plantation...
GTCGGTCGGTGTGATCACCGCGATGCGGCGGGAGCCGCGCAGGTTCTTACGTCCGAAGCTGCTCGTCGCCGGCCTGATCGTGCTCGCCTTGCTGGCGGTGCTGGGCGCATCGCTGCTGCGGGAGGCCGCGATCGTCGGCCGCACCGCGGCAACCGCCGCCGCGCGTCCCTCGCTGGCGCCCCCGCGGCCCGCGCTCACGCCGGCCGAGGAATCCTACGCGCAGGCGCTGTGGGTGATCCACGCCGACGTCAAGCAGGCAGCCTACAACCTCACCTTCAGCGGCCTGAGGTACAAGCTCAAGCAATCCGACGGTCCCGATTTCGGGACTCGCGTGCGCGACGCGTCCCGAGCGCTGGACCAGGCAGAGGCGCGCGTGCGCGCGCTGGCGCCGCCGTCGTCTCTCGACCAGGTCCACGCTCAGTACCTCGACGCCGTCAAGCTCTTCCAGCGGTCCGCCGCGGAGATGCTGAAGGTCACTGCCGACGGCCGCGACGATCATCTGCTGGCCGCACATCCACTCAGCCAGAGGGCCAGCGAGACATTGCTACGGGTTGGAAATGCGATCTGGCCTGCTGAGTATCTGCCGAACTGAGGAGGACCTGTAGGAGGAGTTCACGGTCGAAGGCAGCGCCGTCGTCAACTCGCGAAGGGAAGGAAGATGACGAAACAGACCCGCATGTCCGTGGCCGTGCTGCTCGCGCTGGTGGTGCTGGCGCTCTCGCTGGGCGCTCAGTCGGTGCCCGCCCAAGGGCCGGCGTACTCGGTGTGGCTCGTCCGCAACAGCGTGTTCAAGGACGTTCCGGCCGGCGCCTTCATGCCCGATCGTGCGTTCGTTCCGGGTAGCACCAGCCCGATGAACAATCAGGTCTTCTTCCAGCTTCCGGTCAACGTCGGCGTGATCAAGGGCGGCAGGGACGTGATCCTGTACGACACCGGCTGGAAGCAGCAGGACTACCTCAAGATGACGAACAGCGTGAACTGGGTGGCCCTGCCCGAGCTGCTCGGACGTCTGGGCATCCAGGCCGGCGACGTCACCAAGATCGTCATCGGCCATGGGCACTGGGATCACGCCGGCACGCTGGCCGATTTCCCCAACGCGGTGCTGTACGTGCAGAAGGCGGAGCTCGAAGGGATCGAGTGGGCCTTGAACTACCCGCATCCCAGGATCGCCGCGGTCAACACGTCGCAGGGTGGCTGCGCCCGCACGCCCGCCTGCGGCTATCCGCCGCTCACGCTCCAGGAAATCTACGGAAAGGTGCTCGCCGGCAAAGCGGTGATCGTCGACGGCACCATGGAGATCGCCCCGGGCGTAATCATTCACCCGGCCCATCGCGCCCACACTGCCGGCTCCCAGCTCCTCGAAGTACCGACGACGGTCGGTAAGCTGGTCTTCGGAAGCGATGCCTACTCGTCGTGGGAAGGTATCCGCGACTGGATGATCGCCAACCCGCAGCAGACCGACACGGTCCAGCAATTCCTGGCCTACGAGAAATGCTACAAGATCACGGGCGGCTACCAGAACTGCGTCGCCGCGCATGAGCCGCTCTCCTACTCGGACAAGTATCCACTCACCAAAAACTTCTGGACCGGGCCGAACGACTCGCGTCTGGCCGAGATCGCACTCGCGCCCGGAGAACGGACGCGCAAGCCGTAACCGATCGCTCGTTCCCTGGCCGGGTGCGGAGTCGGCGACGCTCGCCGCTCCGTGCCCGGCCGCGCCCGATTCGCGCGATGTTCGGCGCCCGTCTCCTCGTAGCCGCGCTGCTGAGCGCGCTTCTGATCACACCGGCGCTGGTGAATGCGCACGACCCGAGCGCGTACGGCGGTCTGTTCCGCTCGCGCGACGGCGGCATGACCTGGGTTCCCGCGAATCCCGGACGGATCGTGAGCGGCGCCATCGCGCTGGCCGTGAGTCCTGTCGAGCCGAACCATTTGCTGCTGGCGACTGATAGCGGGCTGCTCCGCTCGCGCAACGCCGGCCTCGAGTGGTCACAGGAATCGCCCTCGCTGCTGGTCGGTCCGGTATTCGCCGTCGCATTCGATGCCGATGGCCGCCGGGCTCTGGCGTCAACGGCAACGTTGCTCGCTCGCAGCGACGACGGGCAGACCTGGCGGGACATCGCACCTCCGCCCGGCACCCTGCCGGCTCGCTTGCTCGTCCCCGATGGTCCCGGACGCGTCTATCTCGTCGGCTGGCAGCGCCTTTACGCGAGCGGAGATTGGGGGACGTCGTGGAGCGCGATTGCTTCACCGCTACCCGAGGCTCCCATTACCCAGATCGTCGTCGTGGACGGCACCGGTAGTCTCTACGCCATTGCCGGCGGTCGATTGTGGAGTGCGGATGGCGGAACGGGCGCGTGGCGTCCCGCCGACGCCGGCCTACCACAGGGCCGCGTCAACGCGCTGTCCGCCGATCCTCGCGAGTCGGGGCGTCTGTGGACGACAGCGGACGAGCAGATGTTCTGGAGCGACGATGGAGCCGCGACCTGGCGACCCTGGGGCCCACCTGTCCCGGATGCACCCACGGTGGTGCGAGGCATCGCGCTGTCGGTCAGTGGGCGCGATGCGGTGCTGACCACAGATCGCGGACTCTATCGCAGTGGCGACGGCAAGCGTTGGGAGATTCCCAGCGACAACCTACCCGCGCACCTGGAGGCGTGGCCGCTCGTCCGCGACCCGACCGATCCCGCGACGCTCTACGCCGGATTCGCGCTGATCCCGTACCCAGAGCTCTGGCGATTGGCCGCCGAGCAAACGTCGGCGCTGGCGCGAGTAGCGCCGATGGGCTTGGCGGGGAGCATCGCGTTCCTGGTGCTCGTCGGGCTTGCCGCCGTTGCTGCGCTCCGCGCCCTCCGTCGGTACGACCGCGACCATCGCGCGCGTGTGACGGCGTCACCCGACGCGCGCTCGTGAGGTTCACGCCGATTCGCCGGCGTCACCTGATCATCGCCAGTGTCGTTACCGCCTTCCTTGTCGGAGCCGCGCTGTGGCTTCACTCGATCTGGGTCTGGCGAGGCATTGCCGAGTACCGAGCGCCTGGTGCGCGAGACATTCCCACTGCCGTTGCGGTGGCGCCGGACGGCACCGTGTGGTTCACCATCGACTTCTCGGATGCGATCGGCCTCTTCCGACAGAACCGTCTTCGCCGCATCCCGAAAGAGGGTCAGAACTTCGAGCCGCTGGGCCTCGCCACCGACCGCGACGGCTATGCGTGGTACACCGACGGGCCGAGCCGTCGGATCTCGCGCATGTCGCCGGATGGCGTGGTGGCATCGTTCGCGCTTTCGACGCCGGTCGCCAAGCTCGGTCGGCTGGCCGCCGCACCGGACGGAGCAATCTGGTTTGCTGAGGAGTCCACGTACAGCTTCACGCGCTTCAAGGACGGCGCGTTCACCCGCCACGCGATGAGGACGCCGGGGGCCGCTCCGTTCGGAGTCGCCGTCGACGCGAGCGGCACGATGTGGGGCACGCTGCCGGGCGTGAATCGGCTCGTCCGCATCTCGGCGCGCGGCGAGATATCGGAGCTGGAGCCCCCGACGCGGGCCGCGCAGCTTGGCGATGTCGCGGTCGCGCCGGACGGAGCCGTGTGGTTCCTGGAGATGCAGGCGAACAAGGTCGGTCGCTTCGCCAACGGCCAGTTCGCCGAATTTCCCGTGCCGACCTGGTCGGCCGGACTGACCGCGCTGGCAATCGCGCCGGACGGCGCAGTCTGGTTCACCGAGCTGCGCGGTCAGCGGCTGGGCCGCCTGCGTGACGGCGTAATAGTCGAGTTCCCGCTGCCACAGGGCAACGCCCGTCCGTTTGGCATCGCGGTCGACCCTGGAGGCAACGTCTGGTACACGGACCTCAGCGGCTGGCTCGGTCGCCTCTCCGCGGAGCGCGCGCGCGGGCGGTAGCTTTCGCCGGTACTGGCGCCCTGTTGGCCGGCTACTGATGCACGCTCACGTGAGCGCGGCGAAGGCTCGCCAGGCGCTCACGGTGAGTCCCACGCCGACGGCGAGGATGAGCAACGCGGTCGTGAGCTGAAGCCAGAGGATCCATCGGCCGCTGAGCCACGTCAGGACGAGCTGTCCGACTCGCGCCGCCACCAGGCCGACGGCGACAAGGACCAGCGCAAAGCCGAGGCTGAACACCAGCACGCTCAGCAGGCCTGTCACGGGCTTGCCACTCGCAATGGCCGCGAGCAGCAGCGCCAGCGCGCCCGGATCGGGCAGAAGGCCGCCGGCCACCCCGAGTCCAAGGAGGATCGTCCAGCTGGGGCGAGTCTCGCTGAGAACATCGAGACGATGGGTGTGAGCCGGTCCCCATCCGTGGTGATGTTCGTGCGCGTGGTGATGAGGGTGGTCGCGGTCGACCAGCTCGTCGTGCCGATGGCCATGCGGCCGCGCAGAGAGAACTCTCCACTGGCTGCCGACCATCCAAAGCCCGATCCCTACGACCAGTAGTCCAGTGACGATGGCCAAATAGGCTTCGATGCGGGCTGGCACCGCGCGAGCGGCCCCGAGCGAGGCCAGCACCGCGACGCCCACAATGCCAAACGTGTGGGAGAGCGTGACGAACACGCCGAGGACGAAGGCGTCGACGGGGCGACCTCGCGCGCCGACGATGTAGGCGGCGGCGATTGTCTTGCCGTGGCCCGGAGTGGCGGCGTGGAGAGCGCCCAGCCAGAAGCCAGAAAACAGATAGAGGATTCCGTCCGTCACCGGCCGATTCCGGTCCGTTAGATACTCCACCGAGCGCGGCGAGCGCAATGGAATTCTGCATCGGCGCGCCCAGCGATCGCGTGCGAAGATTTCACGATCCTCTGATCAGATCACCCGCTTCTCGCGGAGCGCCCGTACCTCGTCGGCGCTAAATCCGCCGAGGCTGGTCAATACGGTCTCGGTGTGCTCGCCCATGAGCGGCGCTCGAGTGGGTGAGAACGGCGAATCGGACAAGCGTACCGGACAGCCGATCACTGAGAACCGCCCGCGCGCCGGATGATCGATGTCGTAGACCACGCCCCGCTCGCGCAGGTGCGGATTGGCCAGCACCTCCGCGGTGTCGAGGACGGCACCGCAGACCACGCCGCGGCTGGCGAGCGCTTTCATCACCTCATGCTTGTTGCGCGAGCCCGCCCAGCCCTCGAGAATCTCGGTCAGCACGGCGGCGTTCTTGGCGCGCGCCCGCGGTGTGGCAAAGCGCTCGTCCTTCTGCAGCTCGGGCTGGCCGATGATCTCCGTCACCGCGGTGAACATCTCCGGGTTGTCGGGCGGGATGATCAGGTAGACCGCGTCGTTCGAGCCGTCGCCGGCGCAGCGGATCAGGTCCGCGTAGCCGCCGGTCGCCGAGCGGTTGCCGGTGCGACCGAGCGGCTTGCCGTCCCGCAGGGTCGGCGTGAACTTGACCCGGGTCAGGTTCAGTACCGCCTCCTGCATCGCCACCTCGACGAGCTGGCCCTTGCCGGTCCGGCCGCGCTGCACGAGGGCCGCGAGGATGGCGATCGCCAGGTGCATGCCGGTGCCGCTGTCGCCGATGTTGGCGCCGTTGAGGAGCGGCGGCCCGCCGGCCTCGCCGGTCACGCTCATCGCGCCGGAGGTCGCCTGGGCCACTGGCTCGAAGCATTTGTAGGCGCTGTATGGACCATAGGAGCCAAAGCCCTTGACCGAGGCATACACCGCGCGCGGGTTGAGCACCTTGACCGCCTCGTAGCCCAGCCCGAGCCGCTCCATCACCCCTGGCCCGAGATTTTCCGCGACGACATCGGCCTCGCTGACCAGGCGGCGCGCGATGTCCTTGCCCTCGGCAGTCTTCAGATCGACAACGATGCTGCGCTTGTTGCTGTTGAGCAGCAAAAAGAAATAGCTGTCGGCCGGATCATCCGGCGCAGCCCACAGCCGCCGCGCCCGGTCGCCATGCGGGGGCCGCTCGATCTTGATCACGTCGGCGCCGAGCCAGGCCAGCATCTGGGTGCAGGACGGTCCCGCCTGGTCGTGGGTGAAGTCGATCACGCGAACGCCTTCTAGCGCTTGGCTCATTTCTCTCTCCTGATCGCGCGGTGTCGTGCACGCTCCCGGCACCCCCCGGCCTCGCGCAGGGCGTGACGGAAGTTGGATTGTGATCATAGCGCGCCCGACGATGCTAGGGTTTCTCGCATGGCGGAGGGAACCAAGATCGAGTGGTGCGACGACACCGTCAATGCCGAAATGGGGTGCGACGGCTGTGAGCTCTGGGACGCCAAGAACCGCGTCCGCATCTGCTATGCGGGGCAACAGACGACGCGAATGCTGTCGAAGGGGCCGCTCAAAGGTTGGCCCGCCGCGTTCGATCGGCCGACGATCTTTCCGGGCCGGATCGCCAAGGCGGCGCGCCGGCGTGATCTCACAGGTACCGCGCGGCCGGAGAAGCCTTGGCTGGACGGAATGCCGCGCGTGATCTTCGTGAACGACATGGGCGATACGTTCACCGCGTCCCTTCCGAACGACTGGCTTGCGTCGGAGTTGCCGGTGATGGCCGCGAGTCCTCATTATTGGATACTCCTAACAAAACGGCCCGATCGCCAGCGGGCGTTCTCCTTTCGTCATGAGCTGCCAAGGAACGTCTGGTGCGGGACATCGATCACGAGCCCGCAAGATCAGCGGCTGCGGCATCTCGTGCGGACGCGGGCGCGCGTGCGGTGGGTCTCCTATGAGCCGGTGCTTGCCGCCGTGGACTGGCGTCCGTGGTTCCAGCAGGGCTTGAACTGGCTCATCGTGGGAGGCGAGAGCGGGCCGGGTTTCAGACCGATGGACGTGTCGTGGCTCGCCAACACGGTCCAGCAGTGCGGGGAAGCAGGCGTACCCCTCTTCGTCAAGCAAGATTCAGGGCGGCGACCCGGAATGAAGGGGCGTATCCCCGACGAGTTGTGGGTCCGCCAGTATCCTAAAGGATGATCGGGGCGAGCATCACGTCTCACGTCGCCCGACGAGCAGTTCGAGGGCCCCGGCGTGAGGCAGGTTGGCCTTGGTGGATTTCGTGGTTTGCAGGCCGAACTCACTGAGCGCGAGTAATAACCCGTTCGTTTCATCGGGCGGGTAGTCGCGGTCCTTCACGGCAAGAAAGAGTCCACTGTCCGCTGCGTTTCGCTGAGACGCGCGGTAGACCCCTCGCGCAGGCCATCCTGCCTCAATGAACACGTTGAGGAGCTCGCGGGCGAAGAGCACGGCTTCTTCAGATGGCACTGCGACGATCCTGACTTCGGCGGCTGGCAGTTGACGCAGTCGAGCGAGAAGCTGGACGCGTTGAAGCTCCTCCAGCCGGCGATGGGTCGAGAGCTCCCATGCGCGATATCCGAATAGCGAGGACAGCAGAGTGAGAAGCGCGGCCGCCACGTTGTAGCCTGGGTGACGACCGATGCCGACGAGGCTGACGCCGACTCCGACGACGGCGGCTACGATGCACGCCACCATCAGCAACCGCGACGTTCGGCTCTCGCTTCTCATGAGGACCCTCTTCTTCGAGCCCGGCATCGTGACCCGCTGCCCCTCGGCGCACCATTATCGCTTCAGGCCGTCCAGCACCTCCAGCGCCAGCTCGTAGCGGCCGAGCGGCGGCATCAGATACGCGCCCTGGACGCGCTCGCGCACTGCGAACAGCATCTCGCGCGCGATCTTGATGCCTTCCTTGCGCGCGGCCTCGCCGCCCGGCGTCTTGCGCATCCGCTCGCGGATCGCTTCGGGGATCTGCATGCCGGGGACTTCGTTATGAAGAAACTCGGCATTCTTGTAGCTCACCAACGGGAGCACGCCGACCAGCACCGGCATCGCCAGGTGCTCGATGCGCCGAAGCACCGTCTCGAGCAGGTCCGTCTGAAAGATCGGCTGCGTCATGATGAGCTCCGCGCCGGCCTCCCGCTTCTTCTCGAGGCGGGCGAGCTCTTTGTCGAGATCCGCCGCGCCCGGCTCGAGGCCCGTCGCGAGGAGGAACGACGTCTGGCCGCCCGGCAACGGCTTGCCAGCAGGATCCACGCCGCGGTTCATGTTCGACGCCATCTGCAGGAGCCCGATCGCGTCGAGGTCGTAGACCGCCGTTGCCTCCGGGTAGTCGCCGACCTTCGGCGGGTCGCCCGTGATGATTACTAAGTTGCGGATGCCGATTGCATGCGCGCCGAGGAGGTGCGCCATCTGCCCGAGCAGGTTCCGGTCGCGGCCGCAGACATGGAGGATCGGCTGGATGCCGTGGCGCTCCAGCAGCAGCGAGCAGAACGCGATGTTCGACATGCGCGCCATCGCGCGCGGCGCGTCGGCGACGTTCACGATGTCGACGCCACTGTCGAGCAGCATCTTCGCGCCCGCGAGCGCCTTCGACGGGTCGAGGCCGGGCGCCGGGTTCACCTCGACCGAGACCACGAATTTCCCGGCCGCGATCTTCGCGGCGAAGGCGCTCCGCTCGGCCAGCGGCGTGGGCGCCAGGACGATTGCCGGCTGCGCGGTCTTCACCGCGCGCGCCCGCCCGACGTCAGTGCGCTGGTCGCCGAGCATGCGTCCGGACTTCGCCATCCAACGGACGTGCTCGGGCGTGGTGCCGCAGCAGCCACCCACCAGCGTGGCGCCGATCTGGATCGTGCGGCGCGCGAAGACGTCGAAGTACTCGGGCGTCGCCATATAGAGGAGGCGGCCGTCCACCGTACGCGGCAGCCCGGCGTTCGGCTGCACGCACAGCGGCAGATCCACCACGCGCATGCGTTCGGCGATGGCGAGCGCGATCTGCGGGCCGTCGCCGCAGTTCACGCCGACGCCGTCCGCGCCCCAGTCCCGCAACGTTGTTGCGACGCGCTCGGGCCCCGACCCATCGGCGACCGTCTCGCTGGGATCGAAGGTCATGGTCGCGATGATTGGCGCGTCGGGCGCGCCGCGCCGCACCGCTTCGATCGCGATGCGAATCTCCTCGAGGTGCCGGAAAGTCTCGAGCACCAGCACGTCCGCACCGCCCTCGACGAGCGCCGCGGCCTGCTCGGCGAAGGTGGCGGAGGCCAGGTCGAGCTCGGCCTGCGTGGCCACGCCGGGGACGAGCCCGGTGGGTCCGATGGAGCCGCCGACCCACACGTCCTCGCCGGCGGCCTTGCGCGCAAGCCGCGCGCCCGCGAGGTTGAAGGCGCGCACCTGGTCGCCGAGGCCGTGGCGGTCGAGCCGGAAGCAGTTCGCGCCGTACGTGTTGGTCTCGATGACGTTCGCGCCGGCGCTGACGTAGTCCTCGTGGATCTTGGCGACCACGTCTGGCCGGGTGACGTTGAGCTGCTCGAAGTTCTGCATGACGAAGATGCCGCGCTCGTAGAGCAGCGAGCCCATGGCGCCGTCGAACACCAGGAGCGAGCGCATCGCCTCGCGAAATGGCGTGTCCCGCCGCGTTGGCCTCATGTGGCTATGCTACCGCGGGAGGTGCGGCATGCGTGCGATGACCTCCTACGTCGAGGCCCTGCCCCTCCGCAGCGCCCGGCCGGCCAGCATCCCCGTGTGCTTGCCGCTGTCCACGACGATCTGGCCGTTGACGATCACGTAGTCGATCCCGATCGGAAACTGCTTCGGCTGCGTCCGCGTCGCCGGCGCCTTGACCGTCTTGGCGTCGAACACGACGACGTCGGCCTTGAAGCCGTCCCGCAACAGACCGCGGTCGGGTAGCCCGAGGCGCTGGGCCGGGAACGACGTCATCTTCCGGATGGCGTCGGGCAGTGCCAGGAACCGTTCCTCGCGCACGAACTCGGCGAGGATGACGGGGAAGCAGCCGTAGGTGCGCGGGCTCGGGTAGTCGCCGATCAGCACGGCGTCGCTGCCCACCATCGACAACGGATGGCTCACGAACTTCGGCAGCGTGGCGAGGTTGCCGCCTGCTGACACGTAGCAAGTCTCCAGATCTTCCTCGACGAGCAGGTCGCAGACGACGTCGATCGGATCCTTGTCGAGCACGTCGGCGACCTGGAGGATCGACCGGCCCTCGAAGCGGTGGTTGGCCGGCTTCCGGAAGTTGGTGAGCCACATGTCGCCCCACGAGCTCGCGCGCGGGCCCATCTCCGAGCGGAGCCGGGCGCGCAGCTTCTGATCGCGGAGCACCTCCATCAGTCGCGTATAGCCGCCGTCGTGGGTCCACTGCGGCAGCAGGATCGTCAGCCGGGTCGACGACAGGTTGTACGGGTAGCTGTCGAACGTCACGTCCAGGCCGGCGTCGCGCGCGTCTTCCACCAGACCGAGCATGCGGCCGGCGCCGCCCGGCGAGGTCGTGCGGTGGTAGAAGTGCGTGATGTGAACGGGGATGTCGCTGCCCCGGCCGATGTCGAGCGCCTCGCGGAAGGGGTCGAGGAACTTGTCGCCGAGGCTGTAGCGCACGTGGGTGTGATAGATGCCGCCGAGCCGGGCCGCCTCGCGGGAGAGCTCGGTGAGCTCCGCCGTGTCGGCGTAGCTGCCGGGCGGGTAGTCGAGCCCGGTTGACATCCCCCAGGCACCTTCCTCCATGGAGGTCCGCAGAAGCGCCTTCTGATTCGCCATCTCGTCGCGCGTAGCGGGCCGGTTGTCCCAGCCGACGGCGCCGATACGCAGCGGCGAATTGCCGACGATGTAGGCGATGTTCACGGCCACGCGCCGCGTGAACATCTCGAGGTACTGTTCGACGGTGGACCACCGGCCGGGGAGCCGCGGGTTGCCGTCGAGGCCGGAGTTGATCTGCACGAACTTCAGGAAGTCATCGTGGGAGTGAAACGGAGCGTAGGAATTGCCGTCGATGCCGATCAGCTCCGTGGTGATACCCTGCCGGACCTTCGGCTCGTGCTGCGGCTCGGCGAGGATCACGAGCCCGGAGTGCGCGTGCATGTCGATGAACCCGGGGCAGACCACGCGG
>Ga0075424_100007087_pt1 | contig 10845 bp, 8 predicted proteins | sample SoiMethybrSBSTD3_FD_75301 | JGI IMG/M metagenome (GOLD analysis project Ga0075424, IMG submission 75301) | Bulk soil microbial communities from a Populus tree surrounding site in Tennessee, USA - Soil MetaG P. TD hybrid SBSTD3 | ecosystem: Environmental > Terrestrial > Soil > Tree plantation...
CTAAAACCGATGCAATGCTCTCTCTATCATTACGCAAGTTTGAAAATGACATCTCTCTAGTTTCAATTGAAAAATCAGTTCTAACTAGTTTGACTCCTACAGTTCTAAACATGTATCCATTTCTTTTTACTCTTTCATAGACTTCATCTACTAATGTGTTTAGATATTGAAGAATTTTCACTTTTTCGTTAGTAGAATGTTCCAATGTCTGCTCAGTGCTTATAGAGATATTGTCTTCTCTAGGAGATACAAGGTCGTTATGTCTGCCGTTAGCCACCTGCCACATCCAAAGACCATTCTTCTTGCCAAACCTATCCATCAGACTTTGAACGTCACATTTTGCCAGCTGACCTATAGTTTCAATTCCCATTTCTTCCTTTAGGGCGTGTTGAGTTTTCGTGCCGATACCAGCTATTCTGTCGACATCTAGATTCCCAAGGAACGTTTGCAGCTTGTCTGCGTAAATAATAGTAAGTCCATCAGGTTTCTTAAAATCAGAGGCTATCTTAGCAGTTGATTTTGTCGAAGCTATTCCTATAGATGATAACAGTCCACATTTCTGCTTTATTGCATCTTTGATTTTGGCGGCATATTCTTCTATATTGACACCACTATTATTTTCTAGTGCTAATAATTTCTTGGTGCAATCCAAATATGCCTCATCTATACTGGTTTGCTCTAATACATCGGAATATTCTTCTAATATTCTCATAACTTTTTGCGATACTTGATGATAATATGCTTTATCTACAGGATTTAGAATCAATTGAGGACACAATTGCCTTGCGTTAAAGAGAGACATTGCGGATCTAACTCCATATTTTCTAGCCTCATATGAGCATGACGCAACAGCTCCTCTGGTTATCTTATCTTTGGTTTCATCAGTCATGATAACAGCATGAGGTTTTCCTTTCAAGGTTGGATCTCTAAGCTCTTCGCACGAAGGAAAAAATGAATTGAGATCTACATGCATTATTACCTTGCCAATCCATTTACTACGGCCGTATTCTTTCTCAGGCAAACCTAATAGTCTTAAAATACAATTTGCCATGGAGGGAATATTAACGACTATTATTGCTGTGTCAAGGAGTTCTTCTTCTTTTTGGTAGTTGTTATTTCTTGCTCTACTATTAACATTGTTGGACTCACTTACTTTTTCCTTTAATTTGCTAACCCACTTTTCTCCACTACTTTCTTCATTAATCCTAAGATACAGAAAGTCAGCTGTGACAACAGGATAAGAACAACGACTGCTAAACTCAGACCAAACTACAGCTGCTTTGTGCTTATTTAAGAGGTTATAGGTTAAGTCTTGAAACCAAGATGGATGTTTGAATTCAAACGCAACTGAAAATCCATGATATGTACAGGTACGCGATATGTCGTCTAGCCATTCTCTTCCATTATTTCCCAAAATTGTTAGGGATTCAACAACTACAGCTAAGGTCTTCTCTTCTAATGGCGCAAGTTCCTCAAGGAAATCACCCAATTTTATTATGTCTTGTGTAATGTGCTTAGGTACCTTTATTGCAAAGCGAAATTTGTTTGGAGTACTTTCAGCCCATTTTTTGAAAAGCGATTTGTATGGGCGTCTGCTAGTAGTAATATTCATATAAGCAGGAAGAGGACTTTTATTCAAATCTACTTCCGCGAAGTCAAAAACTTTGGAGTAGTAGGATAGATAATCACTAGAATGCAACGCGACCGGATAGAATTCTGATGACCATATCGGATTCTTCCATCCTTTACATCCAACATAATACTTCAAATTGCACTATTCACACACGCTATTTTGTATCATGGTACCGAAAAATCATACAAGCTAAAAAATGTTGTCTATATATTAAAAATAACTATGGAATTCGTAGGTACTAGTAGTCATTATAATGGTGAAGTCATTATTAACATCAAGGACAGAGGCACTGGTATCGATATTGATATGGACGACAAAATATTTTCTAAATTTGCAACTAAATCAGATACAGGATCAGGATTAGGTTGCTTTACATATAAAAAGTATTGTTGAAACTTATGGCGGTAGAATATGGGCTGAGAGTAGTAGTAGTGACTGTAAAGGAGGCAGCTTTACATTCAACCAGCCTTGTTCTTTCCTGAATTCATATTTGAGTTGACTATACAGTTGACCTGATGTCAGATATACATGCGCTACAACTTTTGCTTTTTTATATTAGTTTAAACTCTTATTTATTAAAAAAGAGAATGTAAACTCTATATGTTATGTTCAACTAAAGTAGACATGGGTCAACAAGAGAGCCCATCTCAAAATAATAATGCTACTACTAATCCTAATGTTGAAATTCTAGAGCAGGGTGCCACTTATTTCCTGTATATACCAAAGAAGGATGCACAAGAAGTAAAAGGTGTTGAAAACTAGAGGATGAGCACTAAAGATATAGAAGACCTGATGCTTAAACTAAAGACAGAAGAGCTGAACATAAAAACAGAGGAATTAAAACACACAAGTAACTCCCTACTAGCATCAAATGATGAACTCAATTTAAAGACAGAAGAATTAGCTAAAACACATGCTGAGTTATTTGAATCAAATCATCAGCTTGCTTCTGTAAATAAAGAGCTTGCAATGACTAACAAGAGATTCGCAGATACTAATAGAAGCTTTGCTCAAGTTATTGAAGAACTGTCAGCAACAAATAAAGAGCTTGCAAGGGTTAACAATGAGCTTTCTTTAGCCAATGAACAAATTAAATCAAGGCAGGAGATTACTAAAGAGTTTATTAATACAGCAGCTCATGAGCTTCGAACTCCTACACAAGCCATCCTAGGATATTCAGAGTTATTACAACAAATTTTATTTGAAGGCGATGGGGAGGAGAAGATAATAGCAAGCAATAGCGCCAATATTGGTAGCACTGCTAAGGAATTTGAAGAGCAAAAGAAAAAGGCTTTAGATGCAATAGTTAGAAATGTGACTAGACTTGACAGTTTGGAGAAGCACATACTTGATATTACAAAAATTGAAAGTAATACACTAACACTTGACAAGGAACGATTCAATCTTACTGAAAAAATACGGGATATGGTAGCAGATGTTATTGCCAATGAAATGAGAAGAGATGATACCGGCTATGATAAAAAAAATATAAAAATAGAATTTGAAACAGAAGCTGGAGCAGAAAGAGGAGAAGAAGAAGAAAAGAATATCTTCATAGATGCAGATAAAACAAGAGTATATCAGGTTATTTCTAATTTGCTTAGAAATGCAATCAAATTTGCAAGTAAAGATGGTGTTATAACTATTACAACAGATGTCATTGCAAAGCAAGCACACACAGATGATAAAGTGGGAGCCGAAAGTGGAGAAGAAGGACAAGTCGTTGTAGTAAATATAAAGGATAACGGCACAGGAATAGCTGCCAACATTTTGCCAAAACTCTTTACAAAATTTGCTACTACTTCCTCCGAAGGTATCGGATTAGGACTATATATCTCTAAGAAAATAGTAGAGGCTCATGGTGGTAGAATATGGGCTGAGAATAATCTGGATGGAAAAGGCGCCACATTTGCATTTAGTCTTCCTGCATTGTGACTAATTGTTTGATAGATATGATATATACGAAGCTATAATCCAGTAGAAGTAGACATTACCTCTCTACTTTAGAATACTTTGTTGTCAAAAGCATCATCATTTTATACACTATAGTCTCAATTCCAATTGGTTTTGTCATAAATTCGTCTGCTCCATAATCTAAAACCCTAGTCTTAGCTGTTTCATCTTCTGCAACTACACATACCTTGATATCAGAATTGATTCTTTTAATCTTAACTATTAGCATTGCTCCTCTATCTTCTGCTATTTTTCCATTTACAAAAATAACATCTACTTTTGCTTGTAACTCTTTTAACTTATTCAAGCATTCCTCTGCACTACAGGTCTTATGGACATCAAACTTTTTTAATTTAAGTGTGGCGCTAAGAACTAAATTCACATCTTTATCATCGTCTACAATTATAGCAATATGAGTAGGTAACATAGCATTTTCATAAAGCATGGGTCTTATTAACTAACTAAAAAAGAATATGGGTTTCTGAACTTAAGGAACAACTTCTATTTGTCCTACCATATTGGGATGCAGCCTACAAAAGTAAGAAAATTCTCCTGCAGAAGTAAACTTGTAAATAGTCCTGGTAATATTTCATAGTCTATACCAGTAGCCGTGTCTTATGTTAACGATTCTTTGATTACTACTATTGTGTGAGCTCAAATATTGTAGTATGCTGTTCAATGCGGTATAATTGGTAAAGCATATATCCATATATTGAGTATAATGAATGGAGGCGTTCAATTTACAGTCTAGGGTATGCAACCACTCAGACGTCGTAAGTCCCAATTATTATCGATATCAATTACGCTTGTCTTAGCACTTATTGTTGCTAATACAGTTGTTAGGCCTCCTGTAAATTATGGTATTGTATTTCAAAGCTCAGCCGATGTTGATAACAAGAGTACTACTATAATTCCCATAACAAGTAATAATAACGACAACTATGGTGGTAGCAGTAATAGAAAGGTCACAGAAGAATCATCCACTGCTAATACTAACCCATCCTCATTTGTAGTAGTACAAAAAAGCAATATTGGCAGAGCACAAGATAACAATAACGCATCTGGCAATACTAGCAGTAATGATAATATAACAAAAGCCATAGTGGTTCTAAATACAAACCGTACATATTATAGATATACAAATACAAAAAGCAAAAATCAGATAGCAAACCTAGAAAATAATACCAATGGTGATAACAATAATCCCAAGATTGGTGGCATACTAAATAAAAATATTAACATTGCACTTGTAGCTCCTATATTTACTGCTGCTGCATACGACGATAATGCATTCTATACTTTTTACAAATTATATAGCAACACATCAGTAGGAACAAATGTTACGAGCAACCTTAATCTTTTATCCAGACACATAACCAACCATGATATATTAAGAGCTTCCATTGTAATGCTCAAACTTGTAGACAATTTGAAACTAATTAACCCTAATTCGCATGTAACAATTCTAACTGATGCGGATGTTGATAACGGTTCGTTGTTCAATAACAACAATAACAATATTTACGACGTAGCCATCCTTGGCCATCAAGAATATGCTACACAACAAGAATATGACAATATGAAGAAGTTTGTAACTAATGGTGGTACTATGATTTTGTTAGATGGTAACGTCTTCTTTGCTGAGGTAAAATATAATCCTCAAACTAAAACAGAAAACTTGGTGAAGGGTCATTGGTGGGCTTTTAATGGCAAATCAGCATGGCGCAGCATAGGTGAGAGATGGGCGCAGGAAACCTCTCAATGGGTTGGAAGTAATTACCTGTGTTACAAATGTGTAAGCGCATTTGGAAATGACCCATTTGAGTATACACCACATGAGGAACAATACATAAGCAACCGCAATGATTCAATATTGCTAGATTATGACGCAGTAACGGGTAAAACTAAAATAGATAACAAGCAACCAATTATTGCAACCTATGAATTGAATTATCAAAAAGGAAAAGTTGTGGCACTAGGAATATTTTCGGATGATGTAATAGACAACGCTACGTTCAACAAGTTCTTTGATAGACTGTTGACAAAATACACTAGAACTACTGGAATTTAGTCTCTTCAAATAAGAGACAGTTTCTGAAAGTATACTGTATACAGTCAGATAATAAAAACAAAGAGAATAAAGAATAATTGAACTGAAGTAGGTGTCATCATCATCATATTCTATCTATACTTAAAGCCGAAATTATTATCAATAATGTATATTTGAACGATATCAGATTCTAAGTCCATTCGTTGATAATGACTTGAGAATAGTTTCGATCTCATATTTAGGATGCTTTTGTCTGAGAGGACTTTTGAAAATGTGCCAGACCAGATTGCTATGCATACTTTGACTTTAGGCTATTACATGAAATACTTGACAGAAATACATTGACTGCTTTGCAGTCTGTTATTTGGGTGTGTTTTGATAAATATATATTGCAACTAATATTGGGACTCAAGCAATTAATATACATTTTATAGTTTGTTATAATTACATAATAATTATTACATAAATCATCACACGATATGAAATGCCATTGCTCTGGCAGGTGACCCATCTACACCTTTGAGCAGTAATGGCAAACAAACTAAGAATACTCTCTTACCGCAGAGGTTCTTCAAATTTGATCTTAGGTTCTCGATTATTCCAACTGAGCTTGACAATAATATCTTGTGTGACAAACCTTCTTTAGATCCATACTTTTCTACACTAAATGTATCTATACCAACACATTTTATATGATGGTCGACTATCCATTGAGCAGCAGAAGGCTCAAGGTACGTAAAATTATATTTGATATTTTCATCTTCCATCCAATATTCGCTAGTACCGGTGTAAATCAAGAGAATGTAGTTATCTTTGATAAGTTCTGAATAGGGCTCGAGATCTGAGTGCGTAATTCCATCTCCAATATTACAGCTTTTAGATAGATCAACCACAACAGATTCTCCAATAAATTTGCCAGTGGGTTCCATATCAATACTATTTCCATCAACCATAAAGTGGCTTTGCGCATCTACATGAGTACCGCTATGTGATCCCACGATTATTCTAGTAACATTGTATTTATCTCTGTCTATTGTGGACGACGATTCAAAGTCCGGTTGCGGATCACCTGGGTATATCGGTATATCTTTACTTATGACCTGTGTCAAGTCATAAAATGTTCTTGAAAGTGTAATTACATTATCTCTGTCTTTCTTCTCCATTTTTTGTTTACTTTTATTATTGTGATTAGCCTAAAGTTAAAGTTGTCCATTTAAATAATAACTTTGATTCTTCAAACCTTCGTTACAACTTGTTATGGTATCGCCTTTCCGCACATGTTCAGCTAGCATATTCCTTTGCTGTTTGGTACAGAGATGTGCTAAAGGATCCCACCATTACTACCGGTATTCATCAGAGATACTGACATAGATTGTAATGTGGTAGCTGTCACTACATTTCTTAAAGAATGGTCCTACGAATATGTAGCTAAAAATACAACAATACTAACTCCTACGAAAGGATGTGTTGTTGTGGATAAGTGTCAGTTGAATTTGTCTTATCTCTTCAAGTGTCCTGGCAATCGCACCTCCAACTAGGGCCAGCAATGTAGTATCTAACACATAGAACAAATAGCCAAATTCTATGTGAATGATTATGCTCCTAATAATACCGATTATTATATAGCCACCTTGATTTTACTACAAGTACTACCTAACACTCCAATTCAACAAATGGATTAGTGATGAACGGAGCAAGAAAAAATGGTTAATGAACAAATTTACTTGATAGGTTCTATTACTGCCTTAAATCGTACATTTCCATTAGCCACTTTGTCATACGCATTGCTAATTTCTTCTAATGGGAATGTTTCAGTCATTACCCTCACTTTACCGTTTGCTACATAATCTAATGCTTCATACAAGTGCTCTCGATCATTTTGGGTGGAACCTATAATGCGGGCACGCTTAAATAAGATCTCGGGGGAGACTGTCAGAGTCTCTGTCGATGAAACCCCCATTAAAATTACACGTCCATCCGGCCTAATACCTTTAATTGCATCTGCAGTTGCTTTATAGGAATTGCTCGTAGCAAGTATTACATCTGCTCCGTCTCCACCCTTTAACAAGGCTTCCCCGTCTGAAACAACACTGTCAGATCCAAGCTTGTATGCTAATTCTTCTTTATCTTTTGAATGCGTAACAGCAATTGTTTCAAAACCAGCAGCTTTAGAATATTGAATTCCAAGGTGTCCCAAAGCTCCTATTCCCACTACTGCAACACGTTCATGGGGCTTTGGATCAGCCAGTCTCAGTCCACTATATACAGTGTATCCTGCACAAAATATGGGTGCAGCTTGATCATAGGATAATCCGTTTGGTATTAGCTGAGTGGCATCAGCATATGCAACCATATACTGCGCGTGACCACCCGAAATATTGATGCCAGTTGCTATATGGTTAGGACAAAAGAATGATTTACCACGTTGGCACCATTCACATCTACCACATGTTGATTGCAACCAAGGTACCCCTACTCTGTCTCCAACTTTTCGTGTAGTCACATCTTCACCTAATTCAACAACTTCTCCTGCAGGTTCATGTCCTATTGTATAAGGGAATTTCACTCCTAGGGCACCTTTAGTAGCATGTACATCTGTATAGCATATTCCACTTGCGTGTATTTTTATAAGCACCTGATTAGCTCCAGGTTGTGGAGTGGACACTTCTTTGATTTCCCATTTTGCATTTACTGATGGAACAACAGCAGCTAACATCTCAGATGAAGACAACTAATACATCATTTACTTATAGAAAGTATATATCAATTCCCTTTTTTCGCCATGTATATTACATCCCCTTTCAAGTTTAATTTTTGTATACATATTGTATTATTCATTGCAATTTAGAAACTACGCTCTCTTAACACGTAGAAATGTTTAATACTTGTGTTAATTTCAAAGATTAAGGTTTTGTTACAGCTGCATTGTAATTATTTTCTAAATTTAATTGCAAAAAACTCCTGCTCTATGAATATGTAAATGCTAAAGATATGACTCATTGACGTCTAATCAAAAAGTTACGATAGTAACCGGCGGTAGTTCTAGTATCTGAAGGTTATCTATTAATTTCTGGAAATCTTTAATATCTAATAAGGAGCCTTTTGTTTCTATTTGGTTTTTAAGTGCATCAATATACCACTCAAATTCGTTGAGGAATCGTTTAATTCTCTTTTCGTACGTTTGATCAATTAATTTCCCATTTTATCGAAAACCTCATGTACCTTTGATATTGGAAGTGATGAAGCTATCGAAGGAGCACCCAGCTCAGCAAATATCAACCCCATTTGCTGAGCAGCATTAATTCCGCCAAACCTTCCAGGAGAGTAAGATACTATGGCATCAGCGTCTATGTACGCAGAGATTATTATTATTATCCATGGATTTCAGTGTATCTGCAGCCATATCATATTGCGACCATAACATATCAATTAACAGAGAAATTATAAAACAAAACTCCAAACAAGCAGCAGCAGTTGATACTGTCGAGAATTCTAAAAGTTTACAGTACTATCCAGATTAAGACTTGTATGTGATAGGAATTTTCCTGTTTTGCCTTGCTGTATAGTATAGAAACACCCCTACATATATTATTGCCAGCAGCATCCTTTTCTTCTATAAGTGGCATACTTTTCATGCTGCTCTAGTCCTTCCTGAGAGGAAAATGATGTATCACATTCTTCGCACTTGATAGATGAATTAGCTGTTGTCGAGCTCAATTAGAATCAAGATGCGTCTATGAATTAAATATGTTTCAGCGCTTTCGGAAGGCTAACAATGGCAAAGTGATGAACGAAACTATAAGTAGCATTCCTTAATCGATTTATTTGAGGTAAAACTCACACGCTGTTAGTATTATTGTTCTTTACTTTATTGGTTGTGTATGCATGGTAGGTGCGTTATCAGTTATTGTTTTTATTGATTTGCAAGTCTTGGAGTATAACCTATCCCGCCTTTTATTTGTCGAATTTCTCTGCTTTCGGTAGCCTGAGCGTACTTTCAATTGCCTTTTTTAGGGTCTCTGTCACAAACGGAAGAATTCTTGGATCATTAACTTTGGGAATTATATAATCCTCTTTTAAGTGAGTTTTTTCAACTAGCGAAGCAATTGCATGTGATGCAGTTACAAGCATCTTTTCGTCTAGTCCTTTTGCTCTAGTATCTAACAAAGCTCTAATAACTGATGGAAATACTACAGCATTATTTACTTGATTTGGGTAGTCAGAACGGCCAGTGCCTACAATCCTTGCACCTGCTTTAAGAGCATCTAATGGAAGGATTTCGGGGTCTGGGTTGCTAAGCGGAAACACTATTGCATTTTGGTTCATTGATTGCACCATAGCTTCATTTACTAGCCCAGCTTTACCAGATACCCCTATGAAAACATCGGCTTTTTTAATTACATCTTCTAAACTTCCTGCTAGTTTGTTAGAATTGCTGTTCCTAGCTATTTCTTGCTTATCTAAATTTTGAGAATTAACAATTATAAGGTCTTTCCTTCCCTCGTATATTGCTCCCTTGCTATCAGTTATTACAATATCTTTGCAGCCTGCTTCTCTTAAAATTTTAAAAATTCCATAGCCAGCAGAGCCTGCTCCTGATATTACTACTTTTATATTATCTATTTTTTTATCTGTTATTTTTAGAGAATTTATCAATGCTGCCAATGTGATTACGGCCGTTCCATGCTGATCGTCATGAAACACAGGTATTGAGAGCTCATCTCTGAGCCTTTTTATTATATCAAAAACTTTGGGTGATTCTATATCTTCGATATTTATTGCTCCAAAACATGGTTCAATCGCCTTGACAAAGCGAACTATTTCCTCTTTATCTTGTGTAGCAATACACAATGGAATCGCATTAATGTTGCCTAGGGCCTTGAACAAAACAGATTTTCCTTCCATTACAGGGAGTGCTCCCTCTGGGCCAATATTTCCAAGACCAAGAACCCTTGTCCCGTCACACACTATGGCCACGTTGTTCCACTTTGAAGTATAATCATAAATTAACTCTTTGTTTTTACTTATTTCTTGGGCTACAGATGCTACTCCTGGAGTATAAATCAATCCAAGTGTTCCTTTTTCTTCATGACCGAAAGCAGTATCGATGGAAACTCGATTATGTATTTCGATCTTCCCCCTTAGCGCCCTATGAAGGTTGATGGCGTCCTCATTTAACATATTCAGCGATGTCCCCTTTTTCTGCTAT
>Ga0075424_100007091_pt1 | contig 10843 bp, 6 predicted proteins | sample SoiMethybrSBSTD3_FD_75301 | JGI IMG/M metagenome (GOLD analysis project Ga0075424, IMG submission 75301) | Bulk soil microbial communities from a Populus tree surrounding site in Tennessee, USA - Soil MetaG P. TD hybrid SBSTD3 | ecosystem: Environmental > Terrestrial > Soil > Tree plantation...
CGCTGGGTGATCCGCAGCTGCATCAAGACCCTGATGAGCCAGCCGCCGCCGTTCCTCGATCTGCTCCGGCTCTGCTCCATCAACCTGTCGGCGGTGTCGCTGGGGGATGACGAGCTGCTCGCCTTCGTGGAGGAGGAGCTGGAGGCCTCCGGGGCGCCGGCGGACAAGCTGTGCTTCGAGCTTACGGAGACCACCGCCATCGAGAGCCTCTCGCAGGCGCAGCGCCTGATGGAGCGCCTCGCCGCCCGCGGCGTGCGCTTCGCTCTCGACGACTTCGGCACCGGCATGTCGTCCTACGGGTACCTCAAGGAGCTGCCGGTCAGCTTCCTCAAGATCGACGGCAAATTCATCAAGGACGTCGTCACCGATCCGCTGGACCGGGCGATGGTGGAGTCGATCAACCAGGTGGGGCACGTGATGGGCGTACGCACCATCGCCGAAGGGGTGACCAGCGCCGCCGTCATGGAGCGCCTGCGCCTGCTGGGGGTGGACTTCGCCCAGGGGAACTGGATCAGCGCTCCCCGCCCCCTGGCCGCCGCGGCGATGCCGGCGATGCCGACGATACCGGCCGGACCGGCGCGGATGCCGCGGTCGTCCGAGAGCGACCGGTAGCCCGGCCTCATCCTCTCTGCTATCCTCACCGCCGACAAATTGACCGTAGACCGGCGAGAGCCCCACAGCGCTTTCGCAGGAGGGTAACCTCTCGACGCCATGAAGACGAGCGTTCAGAACGGCAAAAGCGGCGCGGCAACGACGGGATTCGTGCGCGAGCTGGGCCTCCTCGACTCGACCATGATCGTCGCCGGATCGATGATCGGCTCGGGCATCTTCATCGTTTCAGCCGACATCGCCCGCCAAACGGGCTCGGCCGGATGGCTGCTCATGGTGTGGGTGGTGACCGGCCTGCTCACGGTCGCCGCCGCCCTCTCCTACGGCGAGCTGGCGGCGATGATGCCCAAGGCCGGCGGCCAGTACGTCTATCTGCGCGAAGCCTATTCTCCGCTCTGGGGCTTCCTCTATGGCTGGACCCTGTTCCTGGTCATCCAGAGCGGCACGATCGCGGCCGTGGCGGTGGGGTTCGCCCGCTTCCTCGGCGTCATGGTTCCCCAGATCTCCCCCACCTCCTGGATCGTGCCGCCGATCAATCTGTCGGCGAAGTACGCCGTCAGTCTCTCGACACAGCAACTGGTCGGCGTCCTGCTGATCGTCTTCCTGACCTTCCTGAACACCCGCGGCATCCGGCTCGGCAAGCTGATCCAGAACACCTTCACGTCGGCGAAGACGCTGTCGCTCGCCGCGCTGATCGTGCTCGGGATCGTCGTCGGCCGCAACGCCGGGGCGGTAAAGGCCAATTTCAGCGACATGTGGACGCCTCATGGCGCCGCAATGCTCCGGCCGGAGATCGGCGGCCTGCCGGCGACGGCGGCGACGCTGGGGATGTTCGGCCTGTTCGTGGCTCTGTGCGTGTCGCAAGTGGGCTCGCTCTTCTCCTCCGACGCATGGAACAACATCACTTTCACCGCCGGCGAGGTCAAGGAGCCGCGGCGCAACGTTCCGCTGTCGCTCGCCTATGGCACCCTGCTGGTGATCGGGCTCTACATCCTGGCCAACGTCGCCTATCTATGCACCCTGCCTCTCGCGGCGATCAAGGCGGCACCGGACGATCGGGTGGCCACGGCGGCGCTGTCGGTGGTCTTCGGGCCGGCCGGAGCGACGATCATGGCGGTCGCCATCGTCATCTCCACCTTCGGCTGCAACAACGGTTTGATCCTGGCCGGCGCACGGGTCTACTACGCGATGGCACGCGACGGCCTCTTCTTCCGCTCGACGGGACGCCTCAACGCACGGCACGTGCCGGCGTGGGGCCTGATCCTGCAAGGGATCTGGGCCTCGCTCCTGGTGTTGCCGCGCACCCGCCTCCCCGATCTGAACGGCGTCCCGCAGTATGGCAACTTGTACAGCGACCTGCTGGACTATGTCGTGTTCTCGGTGCTGATCTTTTACATCCTGACCATCGCCGGAGTGTTCGTGCTGCGCCGGAAGCAGCCGAATACCGAGCGGCCGTACCGCGCTTTTGGCTATCCAGTGGTGCCGGCGCTGTATATCCTGGCCGCGGCGGCGATTCTCCTGGTTCTCTTGTTCTACAAGACGTCGACCACCTGGCCCGGTCTGCTGATCGTGCTCACCGGCATTCCCGTCTACTTCGCCTGGCGCAAATCGGGCTCTCCCGCCCCGGGAGAGACGAGGACATAACTCTCGCTTTGGAGGTCTAGACAGTCCAATGGCCAACCCTCTTTTTGCCCGCAAGCCCCTCGATATGCTGCTCGAGGAGATGAAGGGAGAGAACCGGCTGCGCCGGGTGCTCGGCCCTGTCCAGCTCTCCGCCCTCGGGGTGGGCGCCATCATCGGCGCCGGCATCTTCGTGGCGACCGGCGCCGCGGCTCACAACGTGGCCGGCCCGGCGCTGATGCTCTCCTACGTCGCCGCCGGCATCACCTGCATCTTCGCCGCGCTCTGCTACGCCGAGTTCGCCGCCATGGTGCCGGTCGCCGGATCGGCCTACACCTACGCCTATGCCACCCTGGGCGAGCTGTTCGCCTGGATCATCGGCTGGGACCTGGTGCTGGAGTACGCGGTGGGCAGCGCCACCGTTGCCACGGGATGGTCAGGATACTTCCAGAACGTCATGGCGAAATTGGGGTACCAGCTTCCCGTGATTCTGCGCGAATCTCCCTGGCGCTATGACGGTGCGACCGGCGGCTTCCTCCCGACCGGCTCGTGGTTCAACCTGCCGGCGGTCGTCATCGTCCTCATCATCACCGCAATTCTGGTCAAGGGAATCTCGGAGAGCGCCACGTTCAACGGCATCATGGTGGCCGTCAAGCTGGCGGCCGTGTTGTTCGTCATCGGCGTCGGCCTGTTCTACGTCAACACCACCAACTGGCACCCGTTCGCACCCTACGGCTGGTCGGGGCTCAACATCTTCGGCAACCACATCGCCGGGCAGCAGGATCCGAGCGGCAACCCCTTGGGAATGCTCGCCGGCGCGGCCATCATCTTCTTTGCCTACATTGGCTTCGATTCGGTCTCGACCCACACCGAGGAGGCCAGGAACCCGCAGCGGGACGTGCCGATCGGCATCATCACCTCGCTCCTGGTCTGCACCTTCCTCTATATCGCGGTGGTGGCCGTGCTGACCGGCATGGTCAAATACAACCAGCTCGACATCAACGCTCCGGTCTCCCTCGCCTTCAAGCAGCAGGGGCTGGGCTGGGCCGAAGGGATCATCGCGACCGCGGGTGTCGCCGGCATCACCTCGGTGCTGCTGGTGATGATGCTCTCCGGGCCCCGCGTCTTCCTTGCCATGGCGCGCGACGGCCTGGTGCCCAGGAGCTTCTTCGGCGACGTCCACCCGAAGTTCCGCACCCCCTGGCGGTCGACGATCCTGATCGGCTGCTTCGTCATCACACTCGCCGGTTTCCTGCCGATCGACGCCCTCCTCCATCTGACGAACATCGGCACGCTCTTCGCCTTCGTCGTGGTGTGCGCCGCGGTGCTCATCATGCGGCGGAAATACCCGAACGCCGAGCGCCCCTTCCGTTGTCCCTGGGTGCCTGTGGTACCGATCCTCGGCATCCTCTGCTGTATGTTGCTGATGTTCTCGCTGCCGACGGCAAACTGGTGGCGGCTCCTGGGATGGCTCTTCCTCGGCCTCGTCATCTACTTCTTCTACGGCCGCAACCACAGCGTCATGAAGCATCACCTCGACCACCAGATCGCCAAGCACGGGCTCAGCCCAGCCGGCATGATCGCGACACACCCCGAGGACGAGTAGGCCCTCGGTTCCAGGCCGCCCCGGCCGGCTCACTACCGGCCGGGAGGCGCAATCCCTTCAGACAAAAAAAGACCCCGCGTCGTCAGCGGGGCTTTGAGGAGGGAGGTTTGGAGAGGAGATTGTCTTTGAGTTGGTTCCGTCTCCACCCTGGTATACGGACGAACCCGGGAAAATGTTTGGCCTTGCCTGATCTCCCCGAGCGCCTGTATCGTTGAGCTTCGACATGCGCCGCAATCTCCTCCTTCTCGCGCTCGTGCTGGGGGTCGCCGCTCCCGCCGCCGGCATGCGCAGTGCGCCCACCCTCGTTCAATTGGCAGCGCCGCAGGCCGGGGAGACGCTGCAGGCCGGCGACACGGCCGAGCTGGCGTGGGAGCCCCGGGAGCCCTTCGCGCGCCTCGACGCTCTCGGCCAGGCCGAAGAGTGGGAGGCGTTCCTCAGCTTCGACGGCGGCGCCAGCTATCCCGTACGCATCACGCCACATCTCGACGTGCGGCTCCGGCGGGTGCGCTGGCAGGTGCCGGCGATCCCCACCAACGACGCGCGGCTGCTGCTCCGCTTCGGCGACGAGCGGAACGAGACCAGCGTCGAGCTGCCCCTGCGCTTCGCCATCGCCGAGGCGCCCTGGGCGGCCCCACTCTTCGGCGGCGTCGCACGCCACGCCGCCCTGCCGGGAGAGCCGGCTTTGCCTGGCCAGCCCGGCGTCGTCGCCTGGGTGGAGGGCTCGCGTCAAGGCGGAGACCTCCATGCCGTGGTGGCGGCCCCGCCTCCGTCCCTGGAGGGCAGGGTCCGTACGCCTGCGGGCGATTCCGAGGCCGGGGTCCTGGCGACCGAGAACACTCCCATCCAGTTGGCGGCCCTGCTGCCATCCAGCGGGACCGCAGCGCCTCCCTCCCCCCGGCGCTCCCTCTCCGCGGCCGGGGCGCCGGCCGGCCTTCCGTCACTCGACATCCTGCTCCTCACCCAACGGCAGAACGAATAAACCGCGAGCGGCTTTTCGTCGTCTCGACACCGGAGTCACTCCGCCCCTGGGGCGGGGTGCTCGTTCTTCTTCGTTCTTCTTCGTTCAGAGGAGATTTTCGTATGTCCCTTTTGAAGCTCGTCCGCGGCCTTGCCGGTCCCGCGGCTTTCGCCATCGCCCTTCCCGTGTTCGCCCAGGCCAACCCTCCCGTCACCCCCACCGTCACCCAGACCATCGAGGTCACCGCCACCCGCACTCCCGAGGATGTGGAGTCCGTGCCCGCGTCTATTTCCATCATTCGCGGCGAGGAGCTGGAGGCGCGGGGCGTCACCGACCTGCCGTCCGCCCTGGCCCTCGCAGCCGGCATCTCCGTTGCGCCCGGCGGCGACGCTGGCCCCGCCTCCTCCGTTCCCGAGATCTGGGGGCTGCGGGAGTTCGACGCCTTCCTGCTGGTGGTGGACGGAGTGCCCTGGGGTGGCGCCTTCAATCCGGCTCTGCCTTCTCTCGACCTTCACAACGTGGAGCGCATCGAGATCCTACGCGGCGCGGCGCCCGTAATGTACGGCGCCACCTCGTTCGTGGGCGTCATCCAGGTCATTCACCGCGCCGCCGGAGCTCCAGGGCGCTATGCCTCCATCTCGGGCGGCAGCTATGGGAGCTACGACGCGTCCATCTCCTCGCCCCTTCCCGGCTCGGACAGCTTCCAGCAGTCGATCTCCGTGGACGGCGAGAAGCGGGGGTTCAAGGACGACCGCACCAACGTCGACCGCGGCCACGTCCTCTACCGCTCCACCCTCAAGGCGGCGGGCGGCAGCTTCCGCTTCGACTTCGACGGCTCGGTCGTCAACCAGGACCCGGCGAGCCCGCACGTGCGCGACGGAGCGTCCCTCTCGCCGCTCACTCCGCTCGACGCCAACTACAATCCCAGCGACGCCAAACTGGACGAGAACCGTCTCCATTTCGTGGCCGGCTTCGACCGCGAGATTGCAGGGGGTGCGGGCGGCTCCTGGTCCACCACGTTGGCGCTGACCCATGGCAAGCGCGACACCATCCGCGGCTTCCTGGTCGACCTCTCCGACACCGATCCGAATGCCGTAGGCTTCAATCAGAGCCTCAAGATCGACGACCTCTACTTCGACAGCCACGTGGCCTGGCGCCTGGGATCGACGGCCCGGGTGGTGGCCGGCGTCGACCACCTCTATGGCAAGGCCAAGGCCGACGCGGAGACGTTCGACTACTTCGTGCCGCTATCCGGTCATGGCGCTCCGTCGAGCAAGGAGCAGCCCCTCGACCATGGCTTCAACCTGGAAGACACGCGCAACTTCTCGGGTCTCTACCTGCAGACCGAATGGGACGCCACGCCCAGCTTCCACATCCTGGCGGGCGCCCGGCTCAACCACACGGTCGAGAAGCGCACGGCCGGCGACCGCGAGCTCAGTTTTCCGGACCCGGGCGACCAGGGCACCGACGAGCGCAAAACCACCCGCGCGAGCGGCGTGCTGGGATTCAACTGGCTGGCCTGGAGCGAGGGCGACAAGGGGCTCTGGCTGTTTGCCGACTACCGCAACACCTTCAAGCCCGCGGCGCTCGATTTCGGCCCCGAGGCCGAGGCCGACGTCCTCAAACCGGAGACGGCCAAGAGCTATGAGGTGGGGGTCAAGAGCCGCTGCGGCCCGCTCGAGGTCGAGCTGACCGGTTTCCAGATGGATTTCGAGAACCTGGTGATCGCCTCCACCTCGCCGGAAGGACTGCCGGTGCTCATCAACGCCGGGTCGGAGCGCTTCAAGGGCGCCGAGCTCGAAGTCCGGGTCACCCTGGCCGACAGCCTGGTCGCCAAGGGCACCTACGCCTGGCACGACTCCAAGTTCCGCGACTTCGTCCAGGAGTTCGACGGCGTGCCCACCCAACTCGCCGGCAACCGCCTGGAGATGACGGCCCGTAACATCGGCTCGATCGGCCTGCTGTACACCCCGGCTCGGGGATTCAACGCCTTCGCCCTCGCCAACTACGTGGGCGAACGCTTCCTCAACAAGCGCAACACCGCGCTCGCCCCGTCCTACACGGCATGGTCCGCCGGGATCGGTTATCGCCAGGAACGCTGGGAGCTGCGCTTGACGGGCGAGAACCTGGGCGACACCCGTCCGCCGGTGTCGGAGAGCGAGCTCGGCGACGCTCAGTATTACCGGCTGCCGGCTCGGAGCATCCGGCTGACGCTCGGTACGCGGTTCTGAGGAGAGCAAGAAAGGGACACAAGGGACGCCAGGGACCTTAAGCGACTTTAAGTCCTTGGTGTCCCTGCTGTCCCTGTTGTCCCTTCTTGCTCTTCCCAGGGCGAGCTGCCACCGGCCGCCGGCTCTCCGACGGCGTTGATCTTGTCCTTGAGGGCGGCGTACTTGCCGTCGAGGATCTCGAAGATGGCGGCGATCTGCTCCAGGCGCTGGTCGAGGTCGAGCGTCCAGTGCTCGTTCTTCACCGGCTCGAGCTTCATGCCGTTGAGCCGGTAGGAGAGGGCGTCGAAGCGCATCAGCACGGGGCCGACGTGGATCTTGGCGGCGAGGATTTCGGCCCCCTCCTCCAGATAGCGGAAGAGGTCGTGGAGCACGGCGCCCGCCAGGGTCACGCGCGCCTCCCGGGTGGCGAGGCGGACGCTGCCGGTCTCGGGCTCCACCATCACGTCCGACTCGTCGAGCAGAGCGCGCAGGAAGCGGCAGCCCAGCACCGACTGCCCCGGTTCCTTGGGCAGCACGACGTCGCTGCGCTCATCCGTCTCCGGGGCCACGTCGAGCCATGGAGCCTTGAAGTCCCCCTCGACGCCGGCCTGGCGCAGGAGGGTGAGGACCGTTCCCAGCCAGGTCTTGGCCGTGCTGGCCACGTAGAGGATCGAGCCGTCGATAACGGCTTCGATGATCTTGGTGCGCGGCGCCTGGCGGGAGGCGAGCTCGCCCTCGGCCAGCTCGCGCAGCTTCTTGCGGGTCTTCGAGCCGACGAACGCCCTGCCCGTCGCCTCCATCTCGGTTTTCATGAGCTCCCGCAGGCGCTCCTTCACCGCCGTGGCGTCCGGCCGGATGCGGTCGACGCGCACGCGAAAGGCATACCGTCCCTTCGCCACCTCGTAGGGCGCGTCGAGCTCGAAGGACACGAAGCCCATGCGCTCCCGCACCTCGGAGCCCGGCTCGATCTCCCAGAAGCGGGCGCGCTCGAAATCCGGCCCTTCGGGGGGCACCACCACGTTGAATCGCGTCACGGCGACCGCTCCGCTCAAGAGTCCCATTGTCCTTTGCCTCCTGCTGCTTGCCGGCGGCGCCGGCGGAAAGAGGGGGATCTTAGCGGATGGGAGGGGGCGGCGGGGGTGGAGTCTGGGACGAGGCAGCGGGGGGCGGCGTCTTGGGGCTGGCCTCCTTCGCGGCGGGCGGCTTGGCGGCGCCCGGGTCCTGCTGGGGAGGAGTCTGTGCGGCTGGAGGAGCGGCTTCGGGAGAGGCAGCAGGCTCCGCGGCCGGCTCTTCCGCGGGGGCGTCCGCCGCCGGCTCCATCTCCTCCGCGGCTACAGGAGCCTCGGCGGCCTCGGGAGCTTCTTCCATTTCCTCGGCCGGGGCGGCCTCGTCATCGGCAGGGTCTGCCTGTGGGGCCGGCTCGGTCGCAGCGGGCGGCTCGAGCTCGCTGCCGCCGAGCTGGTAGACCTGAACGCTGCCCAGACTGGCGACCTCCTCAGCGGAAGCCCGTTGATCGGGCCTGCCCAGATTCACGGTGAAGACCTGGCCGATCTCCGAGTCGACGTAGAGGTTCTCCAGCTTCACGTCGACGCTGCTGGATTTGTTCGTCGTCGGCTTGGAAGCCACCGCTTTCCGCCGGGCGTGCCGCTGCGTCTTCGGCGTGTCGGAAGCTGACAGGCTCCAACTGGCTCCTAGAAGAAGGAAGCCTCCGAGAACTGTGGCCATGCCGAACCGTCTCATAGACTCTCCCCAGTGAACGAACCTGAGCTCCTCTATCTATCATACGCGCGAGAGGCCCAAAGTGTCATGGGACCCGCTGCTCAAAGACCCCCACAATGGTAGTATCGTAAACATCAGCTTGCGAGACATCCGAACGAAAAGACGCTGGCACCAGGTCGCGGTGCTCGGGCCACTGCAGCGCCGGCTCTCGGCGGCGCTCTTGATGGCCACGATCATACTCCTGACCGTCCTCCTTTTTTCTTCTGCGCGCCGCCGGGAGGACGAGGCTTTGCGCGCGGTTTTCGAGGACCGCGCGCAGACGCTGGCCTCGGCGGTCCGGGTGAGCTGCGAGGGCCACCTGGAGGTCCTCGACTCGCTGAACGCTCTGTTCGCCAGCGTGCCGGCGGTCAGCCGGGAGGAGTTCAGCCGGTTCGTGACCGGTTCTCTGCGCCGTCACCCGGGCATCCGAGGGCTGTCATGGGACCCGCGGGTCGACACCGCCGGCCGGGCGCGATTCGAGGCGGAATCCGGGGCTCAGATCACCGAGATCGATGCGCAGGGGCGGCGCGTGCCGGCGGCACCCAAGGCCGAGTACGTGGTTGTGCAGCTCATCGAGCCTCCCTCGGATCGGAACGCCCTGGGCCTCGACGTGTCGTCGGAGCCCGTGCGGCGCGACGCCCTGGTGCAGGCCCGCGACACGGGGCAGATGGCGGCCTCGGGACCGATTCAGCTCGTCAATGACCAGGTGGGGCAACTCTCCGTCCTGGTGTTCGCGCCGGTCTACGAGGTCGGGAGGGAGACTGCGACCCTCGAGCAGCGCCGCAGGGAGATCAGCGGCTACGCCACCGGAGCCTTTCGCCTCGGCAACCTGGTGGAGACCGCGATCAAAGACCTGCCGCGGGATGGCGTGACGGTCGCCCTGTTCGACAATCACGTCCCGGCGGCGCCCAGGTTGCTGTACGACGATGCACGGGGGGACGAGCCGGCGGGAGGCCTGGCCTGGCGGGAGCACTTCGTGTTCGGGGGACGCCCGTGGGAGGTGCGCGTGGTGGCGACGCGCGGCTTCCAGGAGGGCTATCGGTCGTCGCGCTCCTGGCTGATCCTCCTCGGAGGTTTCCTGTTCGCCGGGTTGCTCGGCGCCTTCGTCCTCGTGGTCACCGCGCGGGCGGCCAGGGTGGAGGAGCTGGTGGTCCGCCGCACCGCCGAGCTCCAGAGCGAGCTGCAGGAGCGCCAGCGGGCCGAGGGGGTCGTGCGGGTGAGCGAGGCGCGGAACCGGGCACTCCTGGACAACATGATCGGAGGGATGATCACCTTCAACGAGCAGGGCCGGATCGAGTCGGTGAACCCGGCGGCCGAGCGGATGTTCGGCTATCGGGAGGACGAGCTGGTCGGCCGGAGCGTCGCGACCCTCCTCGCCGGTGCCCCGGAGTCCGGCGCGGAGCGATACCTCCGGGAGATTCACCGCATGGCGATCGGCCGGGTGACGGAGCCTTGGGGACGCCGCAAGAACGGCGAGCTCTTCGCGACCGAGGCGGCGCTGTTCGAGTTCGCGGCTCCCGAGGGCCGGCGTTTCGCGTGCAACTTCCAGGACATCTCGGAGCGGCGGGAGGTGGACCGCTTGAAGTCGGAGTTCGTCTCCACGGTGAGCCACGAGCTCCGCACACCGCTGACCTCGATCCGCGGCTCCCTGGGCCTCCTGGCGGGGGGCGTGCTGGGAACGCTATCACCGCAGGTCCAGGACCTCGTCCGCCTGGCGGAGCGCAATGCGGTCCGGCTCACCGCACTGATCAACGACATCCTGGACTTCGAGCGCCTGGACCGGGGACAGGTCCAGATGCAGATCGCGGACGTGGACCTCCAGCCCCTGTTCGACCAGTCGCTGGAGTCGGTGCGCCCGGTTGCGGACGAGCAGCGGATCGCCCTCGTCTGCTCGCCGACCGGTCTCCGGTTGCGGGTGGATGCGGTCCGCATCGTCCAGATCCTGGTCAACCTCCTCTCCAATGCCATCAAGTTCTCGCCCCCGGACCGCGAGGTCCGGGTCTGGGCCGAGGAGAAGGACGACGGCTGGGTGCGAGTCCTCGTGAAGGACCAGGGACAAGGCATCCCCGACGGCCATCAGCA
>Ga0075424_100007092_pt1 | contig 10842 bp, 10 predicted proteins | sample SoiMethybrSBSTD3_FD_75301 | JGI IMG/M metagenome (GOLD analysis project Ga0075424, IMG submission 75301) | Bulk soil microbial communities from a Populus tree surrounding site in Tennessee, USA - Soil MetaG P. TD hybrid SBSTD3 | ecosystem: Environmental > Terrestrial > Soil > Tree plantation...
GTGCTGCATTCGCCGGTGATATGGCTCGGCCAACCCGGCCCGGCCATTTCCGCGATCATCGTTGCGGATGTCTGGAAAACCGCGCCGTTCGTGTTCCTGATCTTACTCGCCGGACTCCAGAATATTCCGCGTGATTTATACGAAGCCATAGAAGTTGACGGTGGCGGCGCATGGCAACAGTTTCGGTTTGTCACCTGGCCGCACCTGTTGCCCTTCGTCTTTGTCGCGGTGATTTTCCGGGTCGTTCAGGCTTTTGCGATTTTTGATCTGGTGTGGGTCATGACGGGAGGCGGTCCGGGGGGCGCAACGGAAACTGTTTCAATCTATACGTACCAGACTTACATGCGATATCTCGATTTCGGATACGGAGGCGCGCTGGCGATGGCAACGGTCGTGATCCTGGCAATTACCGCCGCATGCCTGCACCGGCTTTTGTTAGCAAAGTATGAACAGAATCTTTAGGCTGTTTGTTATTGCGTGGTGCGTGGTTGCGCTTGCGCCAATAGCGTGGCATGTCGTGACTTCGCTCAAGACGGCCTCCGAACTGGCACGAATTCCGCCAACCTTCATCCCTCACGATCCAACCTTGTCGAACTATACCGAACTGTTTCACAGGCGGCCGTTTTTCATGTACTACGTGAACAGCTTCACGATTGCTGCGATGTCGAGCCTGATATGCGTGGTGGCCGCCTCTCTCGCGGCGTACAGGCTCGCACGCTTGCGAGGACGTACGCGCGTGGCGATTCGCTCGGGCCTGCTGGCTATCGCATTTTTCCCGCCCATTGTGTTTCTGTTTCCCGTGTACGAACTCGTGCAGATGGCGGGTCTCGTCAATCACCCCTGGGGATTGATACTGCCGTATTCGGCGCTGAATCTGCCCTTTGCGATCTGGCTTTTGGCAGGATCATTTGAGCAGATTCCATTTGAGCTGGAAGAAGCGGCTGCGGTAGACGGTCTCACCAGATTCCAGATCTACCGGATGATCGTCATCCCTCTTGTAGCGCCCTCTTTGGTCACCGCTGCAATTCTCGTATTCATTTCCGCATGGAATGAATTCATGTTTGCACTTACGTTCATGAGTATTGAGACCCAAAAGACCGTTACCGTCGGCGTGGCAACGCTGAGCGGAGCGTTCACGTTTGAGATACCGTGGGGGCAAATCGCCGCAGGCGTGATCGCAAGCGCATTGCCTTTGATCGTCTTGCTTGCGGTGTTTCAGCGCAAGATCGTCGCAGGACTGACTGCCGGCGCTGTGAAATAGTTTTTCGGCGAGGTGCCAATGAAGTCATTTCTGGGGAGCTTAGGTTTAGGTCTGATCGCAGGTGTTCTTTCCGGACTCGTGGGCATTGGTGGCGGCGTCATCATTGTGCCGGCCCTCGTCTATTTTTTCGGTATGGATCAGAAAACTGCGCAGGGTACATCCCTCGCAGTCCTGCTGCCACCAACGGGTCTGCTCGCCTTCCTGGAGTACTACCGCGCCGGGCACGTCGACATTAGGGTCGGGGCGGCGATTGTTGTGGGACTGTTGCTGGGAGGATTGTTCGGCGGCGGATTCGCGCAGCAACTTCCACACGAGACACTCCGCAAGGTTTTCGCGGTGCTGCTGTTGCTGACTGCAATCAAGATGTGGACAGAAAAATGATTACATTGTTGCCTGAATTCGACCCTCACCCGGCGCTTCGCGCCACCCTCTCCCATTGGGAGAGGGTGGCGCGAAGCGCCGGGTGAGGGTCGAATTCAGGCAACAACCCAGTGCTCTACCCGCCCTCGCCGGCCGGACGCGTACGTGCGGCCGCCGGTCCGACGGTTTTTTCGAAGTCGGCGTTCGAACTGGGATTCCCGTGGATCGGCACATGCTGAGTAACATCGAGCTTCAACCGCTTGATGTTGTTGTACAGCGCTACCGAGTTCGGGCTGACGTTGGCAACCGGCGTCCCCGCCGCCGGCGGTCCCATGTCGGCGCTAATGAGAATCTTCGATTTCGGCAGGTACACGATCGCCATGTCGCCGGCGTGATTGAACCCATCGACATGGTAGCTGATGATCGATTGATCGCCGTCGCTGATCGCGTGGCGCTCTCTATAGGTTTCGAGCTTTCCTGGCCCGGGCCCCGTCGTCGCAAATGGGAATAACGACAGCCGGTCCTGCCCCAGCGAACGCGGTTGCGGAACAAGAACGACCCTTTCGTAGAAGTCCTTGTTCAGCTCATTGGTCACAATCGTGGCGCCTTCGGCGTAAGCCGCCCGGAGACCGCCGGAATGATCCCAGTGATGGTGCGTGTTGACGACGTAACGAATCTGCTTGCCCGGAATGAGACGCTTGGTTTCGGCGATCACGGCGTTCGTGCGCGCATCATCCAACGGCGTCTCGATGATCGCCGCGAAGTCTTTGAACTCCACCGCGACGCTGTTATGTGAGCCGCCAGCGATCAGCCACACACCGTCGGCGAGCTTCGTCGTTTGAATATTGACCTTGGGTACGCCTGCCGAGCGGACGGCGTCAGGAACCATTACGGCTGCGTTCGGTATGTTGACCTTCACGTCGCTGGCCTGGACATCCATGTAATTCATGCCGCGCACGAGCGGATGATCGCCCTGATGCATGTGGATGTGGAACGGCGCCTTGATGCCATTGCCGACATCGCGCCAATCGGTGTAGCGAATTTCCACCTGCATGTCGCCCATAACCGGACTCGGAATCCAGGTGACCACGCGCTCCAGCATGTTCTGCGCGTTGAACTCGCCGGTCGCCTTGTACTTACCCATCGTGGTGAAACCGACGACGCGCAGCGTCTTACCGTCACCGATGAATTGGCGCTCGGTCACGGTGGCGTTCGCATCGGCCAGCGCCGCCTTGATGAATCCATGCGGGCTGACCCAGATCATGAACTGGCGGGCTTCCGCGTCAGCGTTCTGCGCCTGCGGCTGGCCTTGCGCATTCAGGTTCCAGGCATAATTTCCGTTGACCAGCGTCGTCGAACTCTGCTCGCCGGTGATAGGAAATCCGGCCCCACCGCCCCGCGGCGGATTATTGCCCTGCACGCGCACCATCTGTTCCTTTGCCGACTTGCTGCCGTAGTCGATGGTTTGCGACCAGGTCTTCAAGTCGACACGCGGCCAATCGTCCACCGTAGTGAAATTCTGGCCGAGGTAGCTGATCCGTCCCGTTCCGGTGAACTGGATCGAATTGACTTTGCTCGCGCCGACAGCGTTGTCGGCGGCCTGCAGTAAGGCTTTTGCGTCCTGGGCGGTTGCCGGCGCAACCGCCAGCCCCAGTACGAGAGCCGACACTGCAATGAACGTAACGAGAACGTTTCTCATATCGCTCCTCCCGATATTGCCCTGAAGATCGAAAAGTGTGCGCCTAGGCTATCAGAATGAATTAAAGATAGGAAATTCTTCCGATGCTGGCACACTGAAGAGTAGGTAATGGATCTTCATCAATAAGGAGACAAAACAATGGCGGTCAAGATTCCCGATTCTCTGAAGAAGATACTTGAAGACAAAGCGTATGGACACGTCCTCACGTTCAACGCGAAAGGCAATCCGGAAGTCACCATGGTCTGGATTGACGTCGAGGGCGATGAGGTGCTTTTCAACACTGCAGAAGGACGACGCAAACCGGACAACATACGCCGCGATCCGCGTGTCATTGTTTCGGTGCAGGACCGTAACAATCTTCAGACCTATGCGGTCTTCCACGGCAAAGCGCGAGTCACCGATACCAACGCCGACGCGCATATCGACAAACTTGCCAAACGCTTTCTGGGCGCCGACAAATATCCATATCGACAGCCTGGTGAGAAGCGAGTCGTCGTGCGAATTGCCGTCGATCGCATCGGCGGCATGGGACCAAAAGGGGCCTGGGCTTAGCTCACAGGAACGATGGCAGAAGCGGCCTTCCAGTGGATCGAACATCACGGATATGCGGGTATATTCTCATTACTCGCCTTCGGTATTGTCGGCCTTCCCGTACCGGATGAGTGGCTACTGACCTTTTCCGGATTCCTCGTCTTCAGAGGCGCGCTGCGATTCCTTCCCACCCTCATAGCCGCATTCCTCGGGAGCGCCTCCGGGATCAGCGTCAGCTACACACTTGGCCGGGTGTTTGATGCATACGTTATCGTCAAATACGGTTCGCTCTTTCACATCACGCCTGAAAGGATGGAGCGCGTCCATCGTTGGTTCGAAAAATATGGACGATGGCCGCTCCTGCTGGGCTACTTCATACCTGGAGTGCGTCACCTGACGGGATATGTTGCCGGGGCCTCGGAACTGCCGCTTCCCAAGTTCATGCTGTTCGCTTATAGTGGAGCGTTTTGCTGGGCGGCCGCTTTCATTTCACTCGGTTATTTTCTTGGAGAAAATTGGAACCATGTTCTGGCAGAATTGCATCAAAGCAAATTAGTCATCATCGGCGTCGTCGTTATTGGCGTCGCCGGATACTTTGTTTTGAAACACCGACGGGGCTACCGATCCGAGCACGTTTAAATCGGAGTTTACGTTTTGGGTGGGCTGTGGCCCGAATGAGAGGGGGCGAACACTACTTGTGTGGCCTGACTGGGTTCACGCATCGAAATCAAGTCATAATCCCTGAACACATCCGCAGAGCTGTTCGCACGCTAATCCATCGCGGACCGGATCAGAGCGGAGTCTACGAAACTCCGGATGTGTCTCTAGGCGCGGTACGCCTGAAGATCATTGATCTCGACGGAGGAGATCAGCCTCTCTTCAGCGATGACCGCAAAACCGTCATTGCCTTCAACGGCGAAATTTACAACCATGCGGAAATTCGCGAGGAGCTCCGCGCTCGCGGGCACCGCTTCCGTTCATTGAGCGATACGGAGGTCGTGCTCGAAGCCTTTCGTGAATGGGATACGGATTCCTTCGCGCGCTTTCGAGGCATGTTTGCACTCGCCATCTGGAACGAATCAGAAAAGAGGTTGATCCTCGCGCGCGATCGCGTGGGGATCAAGCCCTTGTACTTCTTCCGCGCGGACGACGATGTTTACTTCGCATCCGAAATCAAAGCTCTTCTGGAACACCCGGAAGTGCCGAGGCAGATCAACGTCGATGCTCTCAACCGCTTCCTCTGCCTGAATTACGTTCCCGGTCCGCAGTCTATGGTCGACGGCGTTGAGAAACTGCCGCCCGGCTCTTGGCTGGAATGGACGGATGGACACGTGGCCCTCGGCACCTACTGGAAACCGCACGTGCCGCCCCGGCGTTGGGAGTTAATCGATGCGAAGCATGAGCTCGACTCTCTACTTCGACGTTCCGTGCAAGAACACTTGATCTCGGATGTACCGCTTGGAGTCTGGGTCAGCGGCGGACTCGATTCGTCCACAGTACTGCACTACGCTGCATCAACAGCGAGGCTGAAAACGTTTTCCATCACTTTCCGCGGACGCAGTTTCGACGAAAGCTCCTACATTGCTGAGCTCACCAACCGATACGCTACCGAACACACGGAATTCGACCTGAACGCCGACGTCGATCTGCCGTCGGCAATTGAACAATTTGCTTACTACTCGGACGAGCCATGCGCCGACGCGGGTGCATTGCCCGTATGGTTTCTTGCGAAGTTGAGTAGCGAGCAGGTGACCGTCGCTCTTTCCGGGGAAGGCGCCGATGAGCTGTTCGGCGGTTATACAACTTACCTCGCCGATCGGTACGCGCGCTGGTTCCGTCGTGTTCCCGTACGAATGCGAAAATCGTTGCTGCACGTGGTGCGGCAATGGCCGGTCTCGGATGAAAAGATCAGTTTTGAGTACATGCTCAAACGATTCGTTCAAGGATCATTGATGTCTCCAGAACACGCGCACGTGTTCTGGAACGGAACGTTTGCCGAAGACGAGAAACCGAAATTCTTCACCTGGGCGAACGGACATTCTTTGAAACAGATACTGAATTCAATGAATTCTGCCGAGGGCCTCAATCGATATTTGCTGTTCGACCTGCAGTACTACCTGCCGGACGACATCCTTTGCAAAGTGGATCGAATGAGCATGGCGCATTCACTCGAGGTGCGTCCGCCTTTTCTGGATCATCGGATCTGTGAATTTGCACTCTCGCTGCCGGACGAATTGAAAGTCCGGGGTTCGCAACTAAAATTCGTTCTACGAGAGCTGATGAAAGACAAGCTGCCGATCTCGATCGTGCGAAGAAAAAAAGTCGGGTTCGACATCCCCGCTCATGACTGGCTTCGGGGCGTTCTGAAACCATTGCTGCTGGACACGATCACCGAAGACGCAGTAAATAGAACGGGCTTTCTTCGTTGGAATGGAGTGCAGTCACTTATTCGAGATCACTTGGAACGCCGGGTAAACTGTGGATATCACTTATGGGGTCTGATGATGCTTCTCCTGTGGATGAAGAAGTGGAATATGCAACTGTCGCCCGCGACGCGAGATCGAGTGGAAAAAAGGCCCCTTCAAACTTCGGCGCTGAACTGATCGTCGTTGTCATCGCCGCCGCCATCTTTCTTGGCACCGCATTCAGCCCTCCGTACCTGATGGATGACGTTGATGCAGTGCAGGCTCAAATCGCCGCCAACATGGTTCACTCGGGCGATTGGGTCACTGCAAGACTCAATGGCGTCGCTTACCTCGAAAAATCGCCGCTGGGTTACTGGCTCACTGCAACGTCATACACCATTTTTGGAATTAACGATTGGGCAGCACGCTTGCCGTTGGCTCTCGCCGTCATCGCCCTCTGCTGGGTTACCTTCCGGTTTGGCCGGTGGGCATTTGGTGCAGACGCGGGACTCTACGCGGGTCTTGCACTGAGCACCTGTATCGGCCTGTTCCTGTTCACTCGCATTTTGATTCCCGACGCGATCCTGACGTTGGCGATCACTGTTGCGCTGTGGTCTTTTTTGCGGGCTCTCGATCCCGATGAGCGGCATCCGCGATTGTGGGCTGCGATTCTTGCCGTTTCGCTCGCGATGGGGTTACTGCTGAAAGGCCTGATTGCCCTTGTGTTCCCATGTGCTGCCGCGATCGGGTACCTTGCGGCAACATGCCAACTGTTTTCGCGCGCAGCCTGGCGCAAGCTGCACGTTTTTTCTGGAGTGCTGATCGCCGGCATCGTTGCTGTTCCCTGGTACGTTCTCGCCACGCTGCACAACCCGCCGTTTTTCGACTTCACCATGCACAGCGGACCAGGACAGTACCACGGCTTCTTCTGGTTCTATTTCATTAACGAGCATGTGCTTCGATTCCTGAACCTCCGATACCCGCGTGATTACAACACTGTTCCGCGGTTGTGGTTTTGGTTGCTGCACATCGTATGGTTTTTCCCGTGGAGCTTTTATGCGCCCGCCGCAATCCGGCTCGACTATGAACCGGGCAGCCGCGCTGCTCGAACGCGCCTGCTGACAATGTGGTGGATCGGCGTCGTGCTCGTGTTCTTCACTTTTTCGACGACGCAAGAGTACTACTCCATGCCGATCTACCCCGCGATTGCTCTGCTGCTTGGTGCCGCCATGAGCAGGGGAGGCGTTTGGATCCAGCGTGGAACGAGAGGACTACTGATTATCGCGGCGGTGGCGACGATCGTGATATCCACAATCCTGTGGCTGGTACGAGCCATACCCACACCGGGCGATATTTCGTCGGCGCTCACGCAGCATCCCGAGCTATACACGCTTTCGCTCGGCCATATGGGAGATCTCACGCTGCGATCGTTCGCGTACCTGCGGCTTGAATTGGCGCTTGCAGGGGTAGCCACAATGGTTGGAACGATCGGACTTTTTATTTATCGCCACCAAAATCGAAACGCCTTTTTTGCCGCTGCGTTCATGATGCTGATCTTTTTCCACGCCGCACGGCTGGCGATGATCACATTCAATCCGTACCTTGGCTCCAAGCCTCTGGCCGATGCGTTAGTGAAAGCGCCTCCCGGTAAACTGATCGAGGCCGATGCGTACTACGCCTTTTCTTCCGTCTTTTTCTATACACAGCGTACCGCTCTTCTGTGGAACGGCCGTGTCGACAACCTCGAATACGGTTCATACGCCCCCGGAGCTCCAGACGTCTTCATTGATGACGCAAAGTTTCAAAAACTGTGGCACAGTCCGGAGCGCTACTACTTGCTTGCCCGGACCGATGATCTGCCGCGCATTCGTGAGCTCGTCGGTGAATCTGCCTTTCACACTGTCAGCACCAGCGGCGGCAAATGTTTATTGAGCAACACGCAATGATTGGGATTCCTCGCACCACCTTCGGGGTGCGTTTCATGGCTGGAAACGTTTTCCCCGGGTACGCAAAAAACGCGGACCCGGGGCTAATGTCCCTGCATGCCTTCGGCATGCCACGCCGGAGGCGTGATGGGAATGTAGCCCCGGGTGGAGCGTTTTTTGCGACACCCGGGGTTTAGGATCTCCGTAAAAATTGCACCCCGGCAGGGGTGCAGGGAGTATTTCGAACTCGAATGATTCATCTGCTGTACTTCGCTTCTTTGATCGGACTTGTTTCCAGCACAGTTTTCCTGGCTCTGACTGTTGTTGGTGGCTGGCTTTATCGCCGTGCTGGAAAATCGGAAGCGTTTGCGATGTCTCAATTCCCGCCCGTAACTGTTCTCAAGCCGTTGCATGGAATGGAGCCGCTGCTTGAAAAGAATCTGGAGAGCTTTTTCCGTCAGGACTATCCCGATTTCGAAATCATCTTCGGAGCGCGCAATGAAAGTGATCCGGCGCTGAGAGTCGTGAAGTCGCTTCAGGGAAAACATCCGCATATTCGAACGCGTATTGTCTTATCGGGCGAACCGACCTGGCCCAATGCAAAGGTGTTCGCGTTGGAAAAAATGTTGGAGGTTGCTTCAGCGCCATACCTGGTCATCACCGACAGTGATGTTTGTGTTGCCGCGGACTGTCTGAAGGCCGTAGTCACACCGCTGCTTGATCCGGGAGTCGGCGTCGTGACCTGTCTCTATCGCGGGATATCGGCTGGCGGCTTTTGGTCGAGGGTTGAGGCGCTCGGCATGTCGATCGAAATGCCGTCGGGAGTTCTCGTCGCGAGAATGTTGGAGGATATGAGGTTTGCCCTCGGACCCACGATGGCGACTCGGAAAGATGTCCTGGACGCGATCGGCGGAATCGCTGTTCTCGGGGATTACTGTGCCGATGATTACATTCTGGGACATGCCGCGCATGCGGCCGGAAAAAAGGTGGTCCTTTCACAGCACATCATCGGCCACGTGGCCATGAATACTTCGCTGCGGCCATCCATTGCTCACCAGGTTCGGTGGATGCGCAGCACGCGATTTTCTCGACGCGCAGGACACGTCGGTACGGGCCTCACGTATGCGATGCCGTTTGGCTTGCTCGGCGCTGTCGCAGGTGTTCTGGATGGAACATGGCAGATCGGAGTGGCCTTGATGGGCTGGGCTTATATCAATCGTGTGATTCAAGCGGTCGCGGTCGGTTGGGGTGTGATTGGTGACGGGCAATCGTTGCGCTATTGCTGGCTGTATCCAATCCGGGACCTGATGGGTTTCTTCGTCTGGTGCGCCAGCTTTGTAGGCAACGAGATTGTCTGGCGCAATGAACGATACCGGCTCGTTGCCGGCGGCAAAATGCTTATCCAGCGTGGTGCACGCGAACGGGGCTGATTCGACGCTTGACCTCTCGCACGGAGTAGATCGCCTTCTTTTGCGACTCGTAATAAGTTCGCGAAAGCATTTCGCCGATCAACCCGATCGAAATCAATTGGATTCCACACACGATAAGAACGACCGTCATGAACAGGAGGGGGCCGTGTTCCTGGATGACGTCGATATCGTAGACAAATTTCTTGAAAATGAGACCCAGCCCGATGAGGCCGCCGGCTCCTGTGCTCAGAAGACCCCATCCGCCGAAAAACTGAAGCGGCTTTGTGGAATAGTCGAGTAAGAATTTGAGGCAGATCAGATCCAACACGACGGTGAGGGTCCGCGAAAGCCCGTAGTTCGACTTGCCGCGCTGGCGTACAACATTCTTGATCGGAATTTCAGCAATCCGGGCGCCGGACCAGCTGGCCAGCGCTGGAATGAATCGATGCATGTCGCCGTAGAGCGGGAGGTCTGTGATCACTTCGCGGCGGTATGCTTTAAACGTTGTTCCGAAATCGTGCAAATCGACACGGCACAGCCTGGCAAGTAGCCAGTTTGCGACACGGCTTGGCAACCGTCGCGTAAGCCACGCGTCCCGGCGTTGCGCGCGCCAGCCACTGACCACGTCATAACCTTCACTCAATTTTGCGACGAATGCAGGAATCTCTGCCGGGTCATGCTGAAGATCGCCATCCATGGAAATGATGACCTCACCGCGAGCCAGATCAAATCCGGCTTTCAAGGCGGCGGTCTGTCCAAAATTCTTTCGCAATTGAACCGCGATGACACGAGCATCACGTTCGCACATCTCGGAAAGCGTCTTGAATGTGTCGTCGCGGCTGCCATCATCGACGAATACAATTTCGTAGCTGTCGCTGACCTCCCGCATCGTTTCAACGATGCGGGAATAGAGCTGCCCCACGTTCTCTTGTTCGTTGTAAACCGGAATGACGATGGAGTACTTGAGTTGTGTTACAGCTTCCATGATCTCCTATCCGAACTGTAGCGGCGGTCTATGACCGCCGACAATGGAATTCAAGCGAGCTAAAGTGCGTGTTGCCCAAAGAATGAAATCCTGAAAACTGCTGCTATTCCCCTCCTCTGGAGGAGGGGTGGACGCGACGTCAAAAAATTATTGCCGAAGGCGTCCTTAGAATGGGAGCGGACGGCGTGGTCAGAAATATTCTGACCACCCCGTCTGCGCTTCAAAGGTTGCTTCGCAGCATTTTCTTGATGCGCAGCCACCCCTCCT
>Ga0075424_100007093_pt1 | contig 10842 bp, 14 predicted proteins | sample SoiMethybrSBSTD3_FD_75301 | JGI IMG/M metagenome (GOLD analysis project Ga0075424, IMG submission 75301) | Bulk soil microbial communities from a Populus tree surrounding site in Tennessee, USA - Soil MetaG P. TD hybrid SBSTD3 | ecosystem: Environmental > Terrestrial > Soil > Tree plantation...
CCTGGTCGAGCGGGTCAGCCAGTGGCCGGGCGTCCACTCCGCGGGAGCTCTGATCGAGGGTACGCCTCTCGCGGGTTACTGGTTCAACCGCACCCTGGAATTCGCCGCCCGCCTTCGCCGTGAGGATGTCGGACCGATGCGCTATGCCACGGTCGAGACCGTAACCTTTTCTCCCATACCTTGCTGGGCACATCTGTCGTCTGAAGTCTATCGAGTCCGCATCGCGGAGATGGTCGAATCCATCGAGGCCGAAGCAGCGCGGGAAAGAGAACGCACCGGCGCCTGCGTGCTCGGAGTCAAAGCGATCTTGTCATGCGATCCACAACACCGTCCCGCTTCCCTGGCCCGCTCTCCAGCACCGAGGGTCCACGCCGCTACCAAGGCTGCCAGGAAGGCGTTCTATGAGATCTACGCTGCCTTCGTCGGCGCCTTCCGGGAAGCGTCCGAAAGGCTCCGCTGCGGCGACCGCAACGCGCCCTTCCCCACCGGCAGCTTCCCGCCGGCCCTGCCTTTCGTCGCAGGATAGCGGCATCGCCGACGCTCTTTGACAGTCTCACCGCCCGCCCGCCGCCAGAGGGCCAGACTCCTGAGCCGGCGGCTCACGTAGGGGAAGGTGTATCCGGACCGGCGCCCACAATGAATCTTTCCGAGGTCTCAAGCGCACAGGCTGCCCACTTTCCGGGTTCCTAACCAACCAGATGGAGGCAGCTTTCAAAAAGACACAGGCACCTGTGCGGACCGACCCGCGGTTCCGCGGTTCCGTCTCGACCGCCGGGGTTGGCCGCCCTCCCTTGCTTTTGCCTCAATCCACCCTTACTGCAAAGACCGACATTGTTACTCGCCGGCGGGTGGCATCTCGGCTACAACAAACTCAAGCTTGCAGTCAGAACAGTTCGAGTAGGCAGCGGTGCGATAGCCCAATCCTCCAATCGCCGTCTTCAGATTGCCCTCCGTGAGACTCCGTAGTGTTTCACCCCGACCCTCTTCTCCCGACCACCCCATCCCCCGCCCCGTGAGAAGAGGGAGAAAGACGAAGACCGCGACACCGCGAGCCCCCGTAGGGCGGCATTTCCTGTAGCCCTGCAGCGGAAGAAGTGCCTGGCACCCCGCGAGGGTCCACGCCGCTACCAAGGCTGCCAGGAAGGCGTTCTATGAGATCTATGCTGCCTTCGTCGGAGCCTTCCGGGAAGCGTCCGAAAGGCTCCGCTGCGGCGACCGCAACGCACCCTTTCCCACCGGCAGCTTCCCGCCGGCCCTGCCTTTCGTCGCAGGATAGCGGCATCGCCGACGCTCTTTGACAGTCTCACCGCCCGCCAGAGGGCCAGACTCCTGAGCCGGAGGCTCACGTAGGGGAAGGTGTATCCGGTCCGGCGCCCATAATGAACCTTTTCGAGGTCTCCAGCGCACAGGCTGCCCGCCGGCCGCGTTCCTAAACCAACCAGATGGAGACAGCTTTCAAAAAGACACAGGCACCTGTTTTGGGCGGGACGACGCAGACCTCGCGGGTCTCCGAGCCACGGGCGAAGCGCAGATCATGGATCTCGAGCAGCAGCTCGACAACGCGTCCGAAGACGCCGAGCGGCAGCGCCTCGGCAGGCAACTGGAGGCGGCCCGAGAGGAGCTGCGACGCCAGTTCATCGAGGCACTGGGAAAGCGACGGTAGAGTCTCCGCAGCGTTCGTGAAGGGCCCGCCGGTCCCCCCAAGATACACTACCTACGGGCGCCACAACACGCACATGCCTACCGCCATGAACAGCATGCGCACCACTGCTAAGATCATCGATCTGTTTAGCGGTGCCGGAGGGCTCAGCTTAGGAGCAGCACGGGCCGGCTTCGAGGTGAGCTGCGCCGTTGCGCCCTTCGAGAGCATCCCGAGTCACCCCTCCGACCGACTCCACGAGCTCGCGCCGGCAACCTGGGCGGCCAACTCCGCGTCTCGCCGAGGCGGTGCCGCCCTCACCCTGACGTAGTGAATGGGCGTGGGCGGTTGGCCGAACGCTTACGCAAAGTTATCCTCCGCTCGCCTGCTACGCTTCGAGGTCGATTACGATGGCCTACCTGGATGACGTCGACACACTCCTCCACCAAGGGCAGCAAGCCGAGTGTCGACGCGATTTCATTGAAGCTCTGGCTTGGTATCGCCGCTGTCTGTCCGTCGCAAGGAATCTCCGCGATACTGAGGGCGAGTCTTTCGCCCTGCATCACATTGGGATAGTCCATCAGGAGATGGGCAGGCTCGCCGAGGCCAAGGAGTTCTTCGGCGCAGCCATTGCTCTCGAACGGCGCGGTGATGACCCGATAACACTCTCAGGTTCGCTTTATCAGCTTGGGAGGTGTCACGCCGCAGCTGGTGAATTCACTGAGGCCGAGAAGATCTATCGTGAGGCTCTCACTATGCAGCAGCGGAGTGACTTCCAGCTTGGACAAGCTCGGACATACTTCGCAATGGCGGACCTCGCAACTGATCGTCATGAGTTCGATAGGGCGAAGGCTTGTATTGTCAACGCCGAGCAACTTGACTGCGCGCGTGACAACGTCCAGCTTCAGGAGACGGCTGAATCTCTGAGACTCAAAGTCGGCTATCTCGAGGGCGATTTTGCTTCGGCGGCGAGATCGTGGCTATTATTGCTGAAACTGACTGCGAGCATGCCTGATCACCTCTCTCTGAGTCGATCTCTCCATCTCAATCTATTTGGCTTGATCTTCCTCAATGACACCCCGGGGCGCTTCGCCACTTACCTCGACACATTGCTGGAAGTGCTACCAATTGCGTCAGAGTACGGCCCATCGAGCGACGCTGGCCTCGAGGAAAAACGCCGCCTAGAGATCGTGTTCGGCCTCTTACGGCCGCTTGTGGAATGGGCACGACGATGGGAGAATGAGGGGCGACCTCAGCCATCGAATTGGTCGGTGGAGTTGCAAGCCGGATCTCACGCGCTTCACATGATCTCGCGGCGACTCATCGACCTCTTCAGGTTTATCTCGTCAACGCAGGAACCAATGTGACACAGCCTGTCAGTCCCCCGGGGTTCCTGCGCATTTCTGGAGGTCCGTTACGCGGTTATGTGGCGCAGTTGTTTGTCGATGGCAACGTGGGCGCAAAGAGCCGCGTCAATATTGACCTGACAAATATCCGCACACAGGAAATCATCGAATCCGTCGCCGATCTGTCGACCGGAGCAATGATATCTGAGTGCACAGCCGAGTCAATCGGCAGATGGCTCTACGACGACGTCTTGAATGGTTTGCTACGACATGGAGCGCATCGGCTGACTCGGATTGGATTCCACATTCTGCCTCGCGAGCTCGATTATGTCCCATGGGAGCTATTGCACGATGGTAATCAATTTCTGGTTCTGATGGACACTGGCGATATATGGCGACACCCGGGTTTCGATTTCAACACGTCGACGTATCTCTCGGGTGCGTTTGAGCCGATGCAATTCATGCGCGATGCCAACTTGCGTGCAGGCGAGGACAGAGGCATCAAGTTGATGACTGAACGACTCGTAGGCAGCAGATTGTTGGGCGTGTTTTGCAGCCCGACTACTGGATACGATCGACTGGACATGCGTCGGGAGATGGCCCACCTGCGATCGATGCTGGGCGATACAAACAGGTTTACTGGCGACATCATTCACCAGGCTGTCAAGGCTGACGTTGTTGAACGACTAGGCAGCGGCGCGTATCAGATATGCCATTTTTCCGGGCATGGCGTGGTCGATCCCGAGACCAGAAGAGGAGCATTGGTTCTATGCGACTTTGGCGGACGGCCCGAATACTTGTGGGTCGACGAACTGATGGAGCTACGGTCTCGTGGAGGTGTGCTGCCGAAGTTGTTCGTGCTGTCTGCCTGCCAGACAGCACATACTCCGTTCATGGGCGGGTTCAAAGATCTCGCGAGAGGACTAATCGAAGCCACAAGCGCGACCGTAATCGCTATGCAACAGCCCATTCTCGATGACTCGGCTATTGCGTTCAGCCGACAATTCTACCGAAGTCTCGGCGAGGGCTACTTGGTTGAGGATGCAGTGCATGCGAGCCGGGCCGAGATGTTTCGTCGGAAGGGATCCAATCGAATCGATTTTGCGACTCCTGTAGTCTATCAGGAGCGCCAAATCGGGCTTGCTTAGCGCAATCAAGTTGCCCCACGGGGTTGCACATTAGGACGAGGTTGTACGCCGCCGCTGCCAAAAAGACACAGGCACCTGTTTTGGAGACAGCTTTCAAAAAGAGACAGGCACCTGTTTTGGGACAGCATCCGTCCGCTCGACTGCCAGGGTTGGCCTGCTTTCTTCCACATCCTTGGCTTCTCAGGGCATACCGCCGGTCCGCTACCTACGAGGCCTTCTTGGCGATCAGCTGGCGGGTCGGCCAAGCCGAAAAAACCGACCTCGGATCCTTGTGCATCGCTTTCCACACGTGCTCGAACCGATCCCACTCCTCCTTTGATAAACGGCCTTCCTCCAGGAGCGTGCGACCGTGCAAGGTGAAAAACTTGTCCGGCCAGACCCAAGCTTCCGTGCCCGGGTGGACCTTTTTGACGATTTCTTGCTCGTCCCAAACGGTGAGGCCGCAGCGGCTTATAATTTCAGGGAGGTGGAGCCCAGCCTCAGGAGTGGCGATGCCTGCACGAAAGCCCTCCGCAACCGGGCGGAGTGGATCACCATTCGGATACATGGACACCGAAAGATAATTGCCGTATTCCTGAACGGCCAAGGAGGCACCCGAAGACATCAATCCGACTAACTCTTCGACGACATGAACGATGGTCTCGATCTGCAAATACATAAAGACCCAACGACCGAAGACGAGATCGACGCTCGACAGATCGATTCCGAGCGCACGAATGGCGTTTGGACTGCGCAGGTCGCATATGTGAGTCTGGATTTGGGCTAGTCTCTTTTTGCGCGCCGCCTCTGCCAAGCGGCCAATAGATTTTTCACTCCAATCCACTGCGATAACGCGACCCGACGAGCCTACCGCGCGGGCGAGATCTAAGCTAACCAACCCTGGACCGCAGCCCACGTCGAGGACGGTCATTCCCTTTCGGAGTGCCGCGCGCTGCCAGAGCAACTGAGTGTCATAGAACCAGACGCGGTGCTGTTGAACTAGTCGCGCAAGCTCCTCGTCCTTGTCAGTAAAGATGTAATCGTAGTTCAACATTTCCCGTTCTCGATAGTCTCTTCATCATCCTGATTTCAAACACGTCTTATGACAGCCAAACTTTTCTCTCTGACAGTTGATATCCATCATCGCGGCTTACAGTACGCCAGTCGCGAATTTCGAAAATCCACCATGTGGAGGAGGGTCAATCATAAGCATTCTACTTAAAAGTTGGAACTCCAAGCTCCTGACTTCCGCTTGCATGTGAGCCAAGCCTCCTCTCCTGCGACAAGAAATCGCTAAGCCAACGAACTCTCCCGTCCTTCCCAAAGAGAGAGACCCCTCGTCGCCGATAAATCCTCAAGAATCGCGCGTTAAGCCATTCCATCTCTTCATAGAGCGTCGGATCACCGAATTGCTCTCTCAACTTCCTTAGCGCGTTGTCCCCTAAAACTAGGCACTCAAAATAGCATACCAGATCCCAAGAGAATTTGTTCCAGACCATTAGTTCATCTAATGCACCGCGTCGGACAAGATGGCCGAGGTTCTCGTAGAAGCCCAGTACGCCAAAAACGGAGGCGTCAGCTATCGAGATCCGCTCTCCCTTGGCGACCGGCGCAAGAAGAGCGGCGAGATTCTTCCGACGATTCTCGAAGTCTTCCGAGTTGTACTCCGTGACCAGGCCCGTCACCATCTCAGCGGAGTGGAGGAGCCACTCGCGGCGAAGCTGATAAAAGAGGGCCAGCACCGATACAACAATTGCCGCTGTCTGGACGAAGTCGGTTGTGGCCATCTTCATATCTCCCGTTGTGTCGGCGAACGCTTGACGCTTCCACCGACGGATGGCGAAGCCAGCCGTCCGGTGCAACCGGGGTTAGCCGTCGAACGCGTGTCCCTTTGGTTCGTTTCCAAGAATCTCCCATAAAGTACCTATTGCTAGCGCTACGCTGCTGTCTGAGGAAGCCAAGTTCACTGTGTTGACCGTGCCTCCAAAGGTGTCGACCACGATTATGGCCTCGGGGGTTCCTTGCCGAAAATCGTCGGCCAGAAGCTCTTCAAAATGGTGCTTCTCGCTGACGTAGAAGAAGAAGCGATCCGCCTCGGTGTCAGGTGACTTCGGAGCTCGCCGCTTTCGGTCTTCTATCCGGCGATGGATTTCGTCCTCGTCATCACAGACGCAGTATACCACGTATAGTGGAGCCTTAAAGTCTCTACAAATCTTATAGACGGGCTCGCGCCACCGCCGGAGAGCATAGGTTCCATCCAACACAAAACGACCTTCCGAGCGAAGCCCGACCTTTAGGCGATCGGCGACCTCCGCATAGGCGCTATCCCGGCGCTCATCGCCCTGCGGGGCTGCTCTAGCCCCAACTGCTGCTCTAACCTGGGAAGTGGCCAACCGAGTCGCCTTGAAAAACTGTGCAAGGTACTTCGATGTTGTCGTCTTCCCAGCCGCAGTAACTCCATGCATCATGACCACGAGTGCTCCGAGATCTTCCATTTCACTTTAGGTCCCGCACTTGGTAGCAGCTAACGCGTGTTGCACCTCACTGGCGGCGTCGAGTGCGTTGACTCTTCGGTACAGCGAGTTGGTTGTGCGCCATATCTCTCCTACTGTTTCGCAACACGCTCAAGGTACATCAGAGATTCGTCATGGTTGCAATCGTTCGCTATTACCGACTCGACCTTCCGATGGAGAACGACCGTCATACTCGCCTGAGGCCCACAAATTCTGTCTGATGTAGGGCCTAGGATTGGGTTCGGTCCGGTCGTTTGGCGACCAGTCGCAACTTGATAGCCTACCTCGTCTCGGTAGACAATCGCCATACCTCCAGGGTCAACTATGTCGCCGATGTCACTGGCTTTCAGTTGACAAAGGCGAACTCTCGCACCTGATTGGCGGACTACCTTAATCACTTCCGCATAGCGCCGTCTGGCTATATCCCCGTTCTCGGCGATATCGCTGTCGATACTTTCCTTCGAATAGATAAGAACCAGACGCAGCAGCCTGCCTTCGTTTAATCGGCCTCTCAGATTCTGCTGCCTCAGCCTCATAAGATTCAAGACTTCGTTCTCAATGCCAGGCCATTTCGTCGCTATTTTTGGCACTAAGACCGAATCACGGTATTCCGGCGTGACAATTGCGTTGCTGAAATCGTGCGTGACAATGAGCAACTGCGATGCACTGCGTTCCATTTCGAGCTGTCGTTCGAGGTATCGAGGCCGGTTTGAAAACGGCTCGCAGCTGGTCTTGGGATCTAGATAGACTCCTTGTTGCTCTGCGTCAGCCTGTTTGCGTGACTCTGCTCGGGTAAATCGCTTTTCGGTAAAACTAACAATGGAATCAATCGCACCAGTGACCTCGCCAAGCGCAATCACCACAGCACCAAACAAAAGTATCATAGCTGTGCCACGATGGTTCTTGATCCACCTTATCTTCTCGTCGAAGCGTGTATCATCGGAATTTGAACCCACTGTTATCCTCTATCTATCTAGCCTAACACTTCACCACCCAACGCTTTGACGCTTCACCGCGTGGACGACAAAGCCGGCCGGTCGGTGCAAGCGGGTTCGAGGTTCTGTTCGTGCCACCGGGCCACCACCAGTAAGGAAACTGCTGTCAGCAGAGCAACGTCCATTGGCCTCTTAGGCTCCTCACTTCTCCTACAGACCTATGAGGAATCGCGCGGACTCAACGTTCGTCGCGAGCCTCACTTTGACGTCTTTGTGGAGAACTGCCTGCTCAAACAACCGGATGTCGGAATCATGCGGATGACTCACCGAAGGATCCTGGAAGAAGATAATATCCTGGCAAATTCCCTTGACAACCGCGTATGCGATCTGAAGATCCCCACCTTTCGGTCCAGAGTTGCAGAGCCGAATGCGCGCGACGTCAGCAGGACTCCTGCCCGCAGCCTCCATGAAGCGTTGAATCCAGCCACCCGTGTTTCCTGTGGCGAGGATGTAGTTGTAGTGACGAAAGATATGGGCTGCGTTCTCAATCGCGAATCTGCAGATCTCTAGCTTCATATTGTCGTGTGAGACCATCGCCAGAACCGAATGGCTTCTGTCTAAGCCTCTGAGTGGAGGATTCGTCGCCCGGTCCCTTACTCTGAACAACGGTCCTTTTCCCCCTGTTCGCTCCAGGATTGAACGCCACGCCTGCACATACGCGATAGCCGTGTCGACATCAGTAGCCGAGGGAACATTATGGACGTTGGCTTCGCGCGAGAGCACAGCGCTGTCGGGCTTGGCGCTCTTATCCTCCCAGTCGGTGAGATGTATCAGGGCAGATAGCCGCCCCTCGACAAGTTCGTAGGCTACGTGGATCACTCCAGGATAGCCAGACATAGTTGGTCGAAGGCCCCGGAGCACAACCTCTCGCCAGCGTGTAAAGTCGCTCTCGGAGCGGATCGGGAAGCCTGTATCCTTCTCAATGGAGGAAGTGTCAGCGGCTCCTAGAGGCCGGCGCAAAAGCTCCTTCAAGTAGCTCGTGGTGCGACCAGTAGTCATCACCGCAAAATGACTACAAAGCCCATACATATAGCGATAGATAAAGAAATCGACAAGCTCGGGGCATGTCTCGCGATACTTCGGAGTCGTAATGAAGGCGATCTTGCCGTGCTTCTTAGTTCTTTTCACAATTCCGGGACCCTAATACCGATAGCTTCGTGAGGTCGCCCAACTATTCAGCGTCTATCTGAAGTCCTCCCCACGTGATCATCAGCAGTCCTCCACCGGTCCCGGGAGGATTTCAGATAGACGCAGGTTGACCGAAGCCGCGGGGGAGTCCGAGACGGTCCTATGGAGATTCAATCCTTCGCAGGCCCTTCGCGCGACACTCTGCCGACCTCCACACAAGCCTCGAGAGCCGCCGCAAGGCTTTCAGAGGACTGTCCAGCGAAGGGATCGACCGCATGCCTTTGGCTCCTGAACTGCGATTTCGTGAAGGGGATTATACCGCAAAGGTTCGGTCAGGTACACCAAGGCCTGTCTCCACGGCTGAGCTAATAAACATTGTAATTGGGCTATGAGTGGCAGATCATCGCGGTGGACCTCTCGGCGTCTGATGGGCCACCAGCTCCCCGATGAGTTGCAGGGCGCTTTGTCCGCAGACTTCGCACCTCCTTGGGTCAAGGCCGGTGAGGTTCTGGAGCAGGGACTGCCAATCGGTTTTCGTGAGCTTCGGCCGTACGGGAGCGCCAGGGACAACCTTGCGGCAAAGGGTCAGGGCCTGCTCCCGGTGACGATTGGCCAGCAGGCCGTAGTAGCGGATCCGCACGAAGCGGTCGGGCAGCACGTGGAGGAGAAAGCGGCGGAGAAACTCCTCGCCCGAGATTGTCATCTCCCGGAGGCGCTGCCCCTGCGCGTAGTCTTTCCAGGTGAAGGTCACCTCGTCGCCTTGGAGACGCACCAGGCGCGAGTTGGAGATCGCCACCCAGTGGGTGTAGCGCGCGAGATAGGCGAGCACCTGCGGAGGCTTCGCCGAGTGCGAGAAGATCGATGTATCCCGTCTCGTTGTCGGCGCACTCTTGCCCATGCCCGGTAACGCGGCCCTTCAGGCCGCATCCTTCGGACCGGCCTGGCACCCAGGGCGATGCCCTGGGCTTAAGGATCACGGCCCCTTGGGCCGTCCTGACACCGACGTTTGCGCGATTCACCAACACCCTCGACTACGGGGGCAACTCTCTCTCCTGTCTCGGCAACGCCCACGACTGGGACGAACTTTGCCGGAAGGCCGGGCCGAAGGTCTGAGATCCCTCAGCCCAGACCAACGGACTGGGTCATGGACCTGTAACCACACCTGGCGCCCCAAAGGGGGCGCGATCAGCCGACCGTCGTCGAACCGGGTGCACTCGCGACGTTTCGGCAGGCCTTCTCGCTCGTGGCAGCCCCTCCGCCGACTGCGTGATCGGCTCTTCGTATCGGGACGGCAGTCCCATCGCCCCGGGACGGCGCGACGTTCACCGATACCTCGTTGCATTGCCCGGGGACATCGCTTCGTCGAGCAGGTACACAGCTCCGCTGTTCGTGGACACCGTCCCCAGGTATTGGGCCTTTCTCCCCTGCGCCAAGACAGGTGCCGCAACGTCCCTGGTCAATGCCGTACCGCCCCAGATTAATGCCGCAACGCGCAGGATCTTCACCGCAACGTATCGGGCAGACTAAATTCGTACCGGAGGAATTGCCGCATCACCCCCGGCTCTATGCGGCGTTTACTCAGTAGATTGCGGCGTTATCCATGAATATCGCCGCAACTACCCGGCACATTGCCGCGTTGCTCCGGTACGTTGCGGCGTTGCGCCGGGACACTGGGACTTTGTAGCGGTACATTTCTCCGTTGCACCGGTACGACGCGACATTGACCCGGCACATTGCGTCGTTGGCCCGGGGCATCGCGTCATTCATCCGATACTCTGCGGCTTTGATCCAGTGCGTTGCGACATTGACCCGGCATTCTGCGGCAATGTGCGGGTATGTTGCTGCATTGCTCCCGTGTTATGCGGCGTTGATCCAGGACATTGCGGTATTGACCCGAGACAATTTTAAAATGACCCGGGACTCTGCGGTATTGACCCGGTGCTCTGCGGCATTGACCCGGGTCTTTGCGGCGTTGACCCGGGTCATTTTTTCGTTGCACGCGGTCGATTCTCCTCTGTACGCGGTCAGTTTTTCGTTGCACGCGTCCAAGGCCGCCCCGTTCCAGGCCCGGCGGTCCCTCCCCGGGCCATGGTA
>Ga0075424_100007095_pt1 | contig 10841 bp, 9 predicted proteins | sample SoiMethybrSBSTD3_FD_75301 | JGI IMG/M metagenome (GOLD analysis project Ga0075424, IMG submission 75301) | Bulk soil microbial communities from a Populus tree surrounding site in Tennessee, USA - Soil MetaG P. TD hybrid SBSTD3 | ecosystem: Environmental > Terrestrial > Soil > Tree plantation...
TTCGACCTCGCTCCGGCGCTGGAAGTGTTCGCACGACGAAAGTGTGGTGCGCGGTACGAAATGGCGCCGGCGCTCACAGCGTAGCGGGTCCCTCCGGATCCGTCACCACCCGGATCCCGTACTGGCGCAGCTCGGCCGGCGTCGCCGGCGTGGGCGCGCCGGTGAGCGGGTCCACCCCGCCCTGGCCCTTCGGGAACGCGGTGACGTCGCGCAGCGAGGCGGCCCCCGCGATCAGCATGGCCAGCCGGTCGATCCCGAAGGCGATCCCGCCGTGTGGCGGCGCGCCCATCTCGAGCGCCCGCAGCAGGAACGAGAACTTGGCCTCGGCCTCCTCCTCGGAGATCCCCAGCAGGCGGAACACGCGCTGCTGCATCTCGGGCCGATGGTTGCGGATCGAGCCGCCGCCGATCTCGTTCCCGTTCAGGACGAAGTCGTACTGGCGGGCGCGGGCCGCCGCCGGATCGGTGTCGAAGCTCTCGGCGCACTCCGGCTCGGGCGCACTGAACGGGTTGTGCCCGGCCTTCCAGCGGTTCTCCTCGGGCAGCCACTCGAACATCGGGAAACCGGTGATCCAGAGCGGCTTCCAGCCCTCCTGGATCAGGCCGAGCCGCTCGCCCAGGTGCAGCCGCAGCGGGCCGAGCACCCGCACCGCCGCGTCCACCGCGTCGGCCACGAGCAGGATCGTGTCGCCCTCGCCGGCGCGGATGGTCGCGACGATGCCGGCCATCTCGCCCTCGGACATGAACTTCGCGATGGGCGAGCGCACCTCACCGCCTTCACCGACCTGCATCCAGGCGACGCCCTTGCCGCCCCAGGTGCGTGCGAACTCGACCAGGCCGTCGAAGTCCTTGCGCGAGAAGTCCATCGCCCCCGGCACCGCGAAGCCGCGCACGACGCCGCCGCCCTCGATCACGCCGCGGAACGCGTTGAACTCGGTGTCGCGGAGCGCGTCCGTGACGTCGGCGATCTCGCAGCCGAAGCGGGTGTCCGGCTTGTCCATGGCGTAGCGCAGCATCGCCTCGTCATGGGTCATGCGCGGGAACGGGATCGGCAGCTCGGCGTCCATCAGGTCGCGCCAGATGATGGAGAACATGCCCTCGATCAGCTCGAACAGCTCCTCCGGCTCGACGAAGCCGAGCTCCATGTCGAGCTGGGTGAACTCCGCGGTCCGGTCGGCCCGGGTGGCCTCGTCGCGGAAGCAGCGGGCGATCTGGTAGTAGCGCTCGAAGCCGGAGATGACGTAGAGCTGCTTGTAGGTCTGCGGCGACTGCGGCAGCGCGTAGAAGCGGCCCGGGTGCGTGCTCGTCGGCACCAGGAACTCGCGCGCGCCCTCGGGCGTCGACTTGTACAGGATCGGCGTCTCGAGCTCCCAGAAGCCGCGGTCCTCGAGGAACCGGCGGATGATCTGGGTGAGCTTGAAGCGCACGTGAATGTTGCGGCGCATCTCGTCGCGGCGCAGGTCGAGGTAGCGGTGGCGCAGGCGCAGCGTCTCGTCGACGCCCTCGTCGTCGAGCTGGAACGGCAGCACCGGCGCCGTCGCCAGCACCTCGAGCCGCTCGACGTGCACCTCGATGCGGCCAGTGGCGAGGCGCGGGTTGACGGTCTCGGCGGAGCGGGCGCGGACGACGCCCTCGGCCTGGACGACGAACTCCGCGCGGAGGGTGTGGGCGACTGCGTGCGCGTCCTCGTGCTCGTCCGGGTTGAAGACGAGCTGCACGAGCCCGGCCTGGTCGCGCAGGTCGATGAAGATGAGCCCGCCGTGGTCGCGGCGGCGGGCCACCCAGCCCGCCACCGTCACGCGCGTGCCCTCGTCGCCGGCGCGCAGGTCGCCGCCGAGGTGCGTGCGCCAGCTCATCGGGCCAGCTCCTCGACCAGGCCGTCGAGCGGGACGCGACGTTGGTCGCCCGAGGTCATGTCGCGCACGCTCGCCTCGCCCGCTCCCCACTCGTCCTCGCCGACGATGACGACCGTGCCCGCCCCGCGCCGCGCCGCCAGCTCGAGCGTGCGCTTCAGCCGGCGGCCGCCGTAGGCCGCGTCGCTGCGCAGGCCCGCGGCGCGGGCGTCGTCCATGAGCGCGTGCACGCGCGGCCGGGCGGCGTCGTCGAGCACCGCGAACATGACGTCGAGCGCGGGCTCGACCCCCTCGGCGGCGCCCATCTCCTCCAGCGTCAGCACGAGCCGCTCGACCCCGGCGCCGAACCCGACGCCCGGCGTATGCGGGCCCCCCAGCTGCTCGGCCAGGCCGTCGTAGCGGCCGCCGCCCGAGAGCGTCGACTGGGCGCCGAGCGCCGGCCACTGCCACTCCCACGCCGTGCGCGTGTAGTAGTCGAGGCCGCGCACGAGCCCCGGCGACACCTCGTAGCCGACGCCGCGCGCGTCGAGCTGCGCGCGGACCGCGGCGAAGTGCTCGCGGCAGGCGTCGCACAGGTGGTCGGTGATCTTCGGCGCGTCGGCGAGCACGGCCTGGCAGGACGGGTTCTTGCAGTCGAAGACGCGCAGCGGGTTCGTGTTCCGGCGCTCGCGGCACTCGTCGCACAGCTCGTCGATGTGCTCGTCCAGAAAGGCGACCAGGAGCTCGATGTACGCGGGGCGGCAGACCTCGTCGCCGATCGAGTTCAGGAGCAGCGTGAGGCCCGTCACGTCGACGTTACGGTACCAGCGGGCTTGCAGCGCGATCAGCTCGGCGTCGAGCCCCGGATCCTCGCTCCCGACCGCCTCCGCGCCGAACTGGTAGTGCTCGCGGTAGCGGCCCTTCTGCACCGCGTTGTACCGGAACATCGGCACCTCGTACCAGAGCTTCACCGGCTGGGGCCGGCGGTGCAGGCCGTGCTCGATGTAGGCCCGCATCACGCCGGCGGTGCCCTCCGGGCGCAGCGTCAGGTCGCGGCCGCTGCGGTCCTGGAAGCTGTACATCTCCTTGCGCACGACGTCCGATCCGAGGCCGGAGGTGCGCTGGTAGACGCCGGTGTCCTCGAAGGTCGGCGTCACGACCTGGACGTACCCGGCCGACTCGAACACCCGGCGCGCCTGGTCCAGCACCGACCGGCGCAGCGCCGCCCGCGGCCCGTACCAGTCGAGGGTGCCCCGCGGCGCCTGGAACTCGCGGCTCATGTCCGCAGCTCCTGCAGGAACGGGTTCGATTCGCGCTCGTGGCCGAGCGTGGTCGCCGTCCCGTGGCCGGGCAGGACGATGGTCTCCGGCGGGTAGGCGTGCATGAGCCGGCGGATGCTGCGCACGAGCGTCGGCATGTCGCCGCCCTCGAAGTCGGTGCGGCCGACCGAGCCGGCGAAGAGCAGGTCGCCGGAGAACAGGTGGCCCTCGGCCTGGTAGGCGATCGAGGCCGGCGAGTGTCCGGGGACCGGCGTCGTGTCGAAGTCGATCCCCGCGACCGTGACGAGCTCGCCGCCGTCGAGCAGGTGGTCGGGCTCGTACGCCAGGTCCGCGAGCGTGCGCAGATCGCCGGCCTCACCACGCGGCATCCACACGTCGACGCCGGCCGTCTCGGCGACCCCCTTCACCGCTCCCAGGTGGTCGTCGTGGCCGTGGGTGACGAGCACGCCGGCCGGCTTCCAGCCACGGTCGGCGAGCACCGACAGCACCGTTTCGGGCGAGTCGCCCGGGTCGATCACCGCCGCCTCGGCGGCGCCCTCGCGCGCGACGAGATAGCAGTTCGTCCGGTAGGCGCCCAGCGGCAGCTGCACGATGTCCAGCATTGAACCGGGCAGCCTAGACGTTCAGCAGCGACTCGACGCCGAGGGTGATCTCCACCCGGCGCGGGAGGGTGCGAAGCCCTCTGGCCGCGGGCTCCGCCGCGATCCGCCGCCGTTCGTCGGACGCGGGGATGAGCCCGAGCGCGACTCCCAGCGGGGCACGACCGGGCAGGCGACGTCCCAGTCGCACAGCACCGGTCCGCCCGAGGTCAGGACAACGTTCTTGGCAGACACGTCGGCGTGGCTCATCACCTCGGCCGCAGGGTGGTATCCGCCTTCGCGGACGAGACCCACCACCGTCGCGACCGCGCCCGCAGCGCCGTCGAACAGGAGCCTCCACGAGGCGCCACCCGCCCTCCCCGCGGCTTCCGTCAGCTCCGGCCAGCGGTCGGCGGTCGCGGTACCAGGCACCGGGAAGAGGCCGCGGTCAGCCGGACGGCGGCGCAGGCCGTGCAGCGCGGCAAGCGTCCGCCCGGCCCAACGACCGACGTCAGTGGCGACCGGCCGGCCTACCGTGGCGGGGTGGCCGGCGGCCCACCGATGCACGCGGACGCCCGCGTCGCCCGAGCCATCCTCACGCGCGACATCGGCGGCGCAGTCGCCCGTCGCCGGGTCGGCGATCGGAACAGGCATCGCCACCTCCGCGGCGAGCGCCGCCCGCTCGAAGCGCCACGCCTCCGCGAGCCGCGCGTCGAAGCGCGGCTCGGCCCACGGATTCAGGAGCTCCTTCACCGCATACGCACCCGCGGTCGTCTCGAGCCGGTACACGCGGTTCGACCACGCCCCCGCGACCGGCGTCATCGCCACCGGGGTCCCGGGCAGCCGGAAGGCTGCCATGACCGCGCCGGAGTCCGGCGCCGCGGCCTCGATCAGCCCGATCCGCCGTGCTTCTTCTGCCACCGCCGCCAGGCGAAGGTCTCGGTGATCGTCCCGATCGACCAGAAGAGCACGAACATCACGACGGCGTTGAACGCCTTCACACCGGCGCTCATGTTGCCGCCGAGCCCCGTGTAGGTGATGACGAGGTAGAAGAGCACCGCGAAGATCGCGGCCCGCTTGGCCGCGCGGGCGGCCGAGGGCACCGGCGGCTCCCCCCGCCGGCGCGCCGGCTGGCCCGGCCCGGAACCCTTCGTAGTCGTCTGCGGCCGCGACTCCTCGTCGCCGAAGACGCGACCGCGGCCGACGGCCCGCTGGTACTTGCGCTTCTGCTGCTTGCGGTTGGCCACGGATCCAGTCTACCGGCCGCCGGCGCGCGCGAGGGCGGCGGAGGGCCGCTACCCTGGAGTCCAACAGAGTTCCAATTGGCGTCGGGCAGGCGGTGCCAATTGCCACGTGTTCCGCAACCGCCCGCCCACCGGCCTCACCACTCTGCGTCGTCCGTCCGTCTCACCCCTCGCCGTCCTGCGGCCGGCCGCCCTCGCGGCGATCGCGGCGGCCCTCGCCGCCGCCGGCCTGGCCGCTCCCGCGCGGGCCGACGCGCCCGCCGTCCCGGCCGTCCGGGTGCTCTCCGCCGCCCAGACGATCACCGGCTTCGGCGCCTCCGGCGCGTGGTGGCCGAACGACGCCGACGACTTCTCGGCCTCGACCCGGGCTCGGATCGCCCGGCTCCTCTTCGACCGCCGCACGGGCCTCGGGCTCTCGATCTACCGCTACAACATCGGCGGCGGCGGGGTCGGAGTCACGGCCGGCCCGCGGGCGGCCCGGTCGTTCCTGACGGCGCCCGGCACGTACGACTGGAGCGCCGATCCCGGTGGCACCGCCTTCCTGCGCGAGGCCGCCCGCTACGGCGTCCGCCGCCTGGTCGGCTTCGCCAACAGCGCTCCGCGCTTCTTCACGACGAACGGCCGCAGCTGCGGCGGCGGACTGCTCCCCGGCCGGGTCGCCAACTACGCCGGCTACCTTGCCCGCGTCGCCGCGCACATGCGCTCGGCCTACGGCATCCGCCTTGCGATCGTGAGCCCGATGAACGAGCCGACCAACAGCTTCCCCGCCTGCAACCAGGAGGGGATGCAGGTGCCCGCCTCACAGCGGGCGGCGGTGATCCGGTCGGTGGCAGGCGCGCTCGCGTCGCGCTCGCCGGGGACGAAGGTGAGCGCCGACGAGTCCACGACGACGGTCGCGCTCGGCGCCGGGATCGGCCACTGGATCGGCCCCGACGTGTCCACGGTCGCGTTCCACGGCTACGACTTCCCGACCGCGGCCCGGCTGCGCGCGGTAGCCGGGATGGTGCGCGCCCACACCGGCGCGCGGACGGAGATGACCGAGGTGTGCTGCTCGAGCGGATCCGGCTACGCGCGGGGATACAACCCGGGCATGCGCGGCGGCCTCTGGCTGGCGGACACGATCTGGCGCGATCTCTCCGCCGGCGGCGTCTCGAGCTTCAGCTGGTGGACGGCGCTCTCGCCCAAGCTCGGCTGCGCGCCGTCGTCCGACCCCACCTGCACGACCGCGTCGAACTCGACCGGCTGGAACGACGGCCTGCTCTACTACGACCCCGACTTCCGGGCCGACGGCAACGAGTCGATCTACTTCACCCGGCGCTACTACGCGCTCGCGAACTTCAGCCGCTACATCCGCCCCGGCGCGGTGCACTACCGCGTGACCGGCGTCCCCGCGCACGTCCACGTGATCGCGTTTCGCCGCAACACCTGGCGCTTCGTCATGATCAACGACGCTGCGGGGCCGCGCACGGTGCGGGTGCAGCTGCTCCCGGCCGGCAGCCACCGCTACGGCACCCCGTCGGCCTACACGACGTCGGCCACCGCCGACCTGGCGCCCGCGGCGACCCCGCCGACGCTGAACGGCTCCACGCACCTGCTCACGGCCACCCTGCCCGGGCGCAGCGTCTCGACGGTCATCGTCCCCTGGTGAGGCCGGGCCCGGGCGCGACCGGGCCGGGGCCGGCGGGCCGCAGCGCCCGCGCCCGGGCCGCCAGCGTCGTCGCGCCGAGCACCCCGGCCGCCGGCAGCAGCGCCAGCGCCGGAAACAGGTAGCGGAAGTCGAACATGCTCGTCATCGCGGCCGTCAGCGGGAGCAGGACGCCGGCGGCGGCCAGGGTGAGCGTCTCGGCCCGCAGCCCCCGCCCCGCGCCGGTGCCGCCGACGGCGGCGGCCGCCAGCGCCAGCAGCACCGCAATCGCGAGCAGCGTCCCCGGCGTGTAGAAGACCCGCTGATAGTCGGCCAGCAGCCGCCGGCCCGTGTGCCAGCCGCCGACCGAGCCGCCCCAGCTCTGCACCTCGAACACGAGCCGTGTCAGCGCCCGCGGCGACTCGTGCCCGTCGACGTGGAACTGCCACTGCGTGATCGACTCGTCCAGCGGGCCGGTCGAATGGCGGAACGAGGCGTAGTGGGCCATGTCGCCCAGCACGGTCTCGGCGTAGGCCAGCGGCTGGCGGTGGATGACGCCGAGCGCGAACGACTCCAGGATCGCGTTTCGGCGCGACGGCTTGTGCGGGAAGCGGCGGTAGTGGTGGATCGACCACTGGTGCCACACGTAGTAGTTCGGGCTGGGCCGGTCGGCCGGCGGGCGCGGGTCGCACAGCACCTTCCGGTCCACCGGGCTCAGATGCATGCCCGAGCAGGTGGCGAAGTCCGCCACCCGGCCGTACAGGAAGTAGCCGTCGCGGCCGGTCAGCGCGAACGAGCCGTGCGGCACCGTGCTGTACCAGGTCGCATAGCCGGCCAGCGGCGCGGCGAAGGCGACGGCGAGCGCGAGCGTGCGCACGAGCCCGCCGCGCACGATCGCAAACGCCAGCGCGGGCGCGATCAGGGCCACGCCCACCGAGCGGGTCAGCGCCGCCACGGCGAGCAGGATCCCCGTGGCGACGCAGGCGGCCGGCGACGGCCGGGAGCGCCACAGGAGCACGACCAGCGCAGTCACGACGAGGAGCGTGAAGAGCGGCTCCGAGAGCACGTGCTGCTCGAGGTTCAGGTCGTAGGCGTCGAACAGCACCGGCGCGGCGGCGATGCTGCCCGCCGCGGGGCCGCCTCCCAGCCGGCGGATGAGCGCATAGACGAGCCCGCCCGTGACGAGGCCGAAGACGTGCTGGACGGCGGGCACGACGGCGAGGTCGTGGACGGCGAGGACGGCGCGCAGGAACGCCGGGTAGCCGGCCGGGCGGATCGACTCCGGGTCGAGATGGGCGGCATTCGCGAGGTAGGCGATCGAGTCGCCGTAGAAGAGCAGCGCCGGCCGGTAGGAGATCTGCACGACGACGCGCAGCGCGGCCGCCGCGACGAGCAGCGCCGAGAAGAGCCGGTGGCGGCCGATCAGGCCCGCAAGGCTGCGCGCGAGCGCCGCAGGACGGTCGAGCGTCACAGGCGGTGGTGGTGGATCTGCGTGGACGTCACCGGGTGGCGGTGCAGGTCGAGCCGCGCCTCCCCCGCCACCGTGATCGTCACGGCGACGAGCACGGCGACGGCGAGCGCCACCCGGGGCCGCCGCCAGGCGCCGAGCAGCGAACGGCGCGGGCGGTCGAAGAGGAGCAAGCGGTACGCGCGCACCATGAGTGCCGCCTGCGCCAGCATCCCGCCGACCCAGACGAGCCCGCCCCCGGCCACGACGGCCACGTCGGTCGGCGAGCCCAGGATCAGCGCCGCCCCGAGCGCGACGAGCGCCGCCGCCGGCACCCAGATCAGGGCGGCGCTCGTGCACGCGAGCATGAAGCGGACGTGGCGCAGCCCGTCGGGCACGGAGCGCAGCTTCGAGCGGCTGCCCTCGGGCCGGGCGGCGTAGGTGATCGGCGTCTCGGCGATGGCGAGGTGCGCCCGGGCCGCCTGGATGATCATCTCCGAGGCGAACTCCATGCCGGTGGTGCGCAGGCCGATGCGGTCGGCGGCGTCGCGGCGCACCATCCGCAGGCCGCAGTGTGCGTCGGACACGCCTGCGCCGAACAGCAGGTTCAGCATGCCGGTCAGGATCGGGTTTCCGATGTAGCGGTGGTGCCAGGGCATCGCGCCCGGCATGATCCGGCCGCGCAGGCGCGAGCCGATCACCATGTCCGCGCCTGCGCCCGCCGCCAGGAACCGCGGCAGCTCGCCGAAGTCGTAGGTTCCGTCGCCGTCGCCCATCAGGATCCAGTCGCCCCGCGCGCGGCGCATCCCGGCCAGGTAGGCGCTGCCGTACCCGCGCCGAGCCTCGTCGACCACCACGGCGCCTTCCGCCCGGGCCAGCTCGGCGCTGCGGTCAGTCGAGCCGTTGTCGACGACCAGCACCTCGCCGTCGGCGCCCGCGGCTCGGATGCCCGCCCAGGCCGAGCGCACGCAGGCGGCGATGGTCGCCTCCTCGTCGAGGCACGGGATGACGACCGTGACCCTGGGCGGCCCGGCGTCAGGCAGCCGCCGTGCGGCCGGCTCGGGCCGGCGCACGCGCAGCCGGGCGGCCCGGACGATGCCGACCGCCCCCAGCGCGACCAGCGGGATCGTGTTCACGGCGTGCAGGACGACGGCCGCCGAGACCGCCGCCGCCGGGGCCGCGCCGTAGGTCGCCACGGCCGCCCGGCCCGCAGCCTCGAAGACGCCCAGCGACGCGGCCGATGCGGGGATCACCTGCACGAGGTTCGTGACGACGAGCGCCAGCACCGCCGCCTTGGCCGGCGAGGGGATGCCGAGGCTGCGCAGCACCGTGTAGTACGAGACGGCGAGGACGATCCACGACGCCATCGACCAGGCCGCCACCTGCGCCGCCATGCCCGGGTCGCGCAGCCCCCGGGCCCCCTCGGCCAGCTCTGCGACGGTCGCCCGCGCGAGGGAGCCGCGCACGAACGGGATCCGCCGTGCGGCGGCCGCGAGCCGCCCACGGACGCGGCTGCGTCCGGCCGCGACCAGCAGGAGCCCGGCCAGGACGACCAGCGCGGCGCACGTCCACTCCGTCGCGCGGGCCGCCCGGCTCGAGCCGAGCAGCGGCGCCGCAACGAGCATGAGGATGGCCAGCGCCGCGAGGTCGAACACCCGCTCGACGGCCACGCTGGCGGCGCCGCGGGCGGCCGGCACCCCCGCCTCGCGGCGCAGCGCGACGACGCGGGCGGCCTCGCCGGCGCGCGCGGGCAGCAGGTTGTTGAACAGGTAGCCGATGTTGAGTGACCAGAACACGGCCCGCCGGGGCGGGCGTCGGCCGTCGGCGAAGAGCGCGCGCCAGCGCTCGGCCCGCATCCAGACGGCGAGGGCCAGCAGCAGCAGGGCGGCGATGAGCCAGACCGGCCGGATCTCGCCGAGCGAGACGCGCACGGCGTGCCACGAGACGTCGCGGATCGCAAGCCACCCGAACGCGACCGAGATGGCGAGCCCGGCGACGGCGTGGATCCAGCCCGAGACGCCCCGCCGCAGCACCCGCTCCAACGCCACGTCCCGTCCTTTCCGTCGCCCGTCCAAGCTCGAGCGGCGGCAGGGTAGGTAACGGGGATTGGCGAACTCTTCGACGCGGGGTTGCAGGTTCACCCGTTGCGGCTAGGCTGGGAAAGGCCATGAGCGCGTCCCTCTCCTCCATCACCTCGCTGCTGCCTGCTGCGAGCGTGATCATCACCGGCGTCATCTTCGGCTTCCTCCTGGCACGGGTGGACAACCGGGCCGAGGAGCGGCTCGACCCGTAAGGGGTCGGGCGCGACGATGACGACGACTGCGATCTCCCGGCGTCGCCCGCGCGCGCTGCCCTCGTCGACGCTGCCCCGGTGGGCGACGCCGCCCCAGGGCTGGCAGCCCTATGCGATCTTCCTCGGCCTGCCACTGTGGTGGCTGGCCGGGCTCTCGTTCTTCATGTGGCCGCTGATCGTGGCGCCGATCGTCTACCCGCTGCTGCGCCGCGGCGAGCTGCGCGCACCGCGCCGGTTCGGGATCTGGCTGCTCTTCATCGGCTGGATGATCGCGTCGGGCATCGAGCTGAACAGCCCGTCGCGCATGATCGCGTGGTCGTGGCGGCTCTCGTTCTACATCTCCGGCACGATCCTCTTCCTGTGGATCTACAATGCGACGCGCGACCGCGTCCCCACCCGGGCCGTCATCAACGGCATGGCCGGGTTCTGGGTGGCCGTGATCTACGGTGGCTGGCTGGCCGTGCTCTATCCCACGCTCCAGCTGAAGAGCCCGGCCGAGTACGTCTTTCCGCACTCGCTGCTGAACAACACGTACTTCTACTCG
>Ga0075424_100007096_pt1 | contig 10840 bp, 9 predicted proteins | sample SoiMethybrSBSTD3_FD_75301 | JGI IMG/M metagenome (GOLD analysis project Ga0075424, IMG submission 75301) | Bulk soil microbial communities from a Populus tree surrounding site in Tennessee, USA - Soil MetaG P. TD hybrid SBSTD3 | ecosystem: Environmental > Terrestrial > Soil > Tree plantation...
TCACGATCTTGGCGGCGTTGGTTTCCGAGAGCGATCCGCCGAAGACCGTGAAGTCCTGCGCGAACGCGTAGGCGAGCCGGCCGTCGATGCGGCCGTGTCCGGCGACAACGCCATCGCCGGGAATGACCTGATCCGCCATCCCGAAGTCGAGACAGCGATGCGTGACGAACTTGTCGATCTCTTCGAAGCTGCCCGGATCGAACAGCAGCTCGATGCGCTCGCGCGCCGTCAGCTTCCCCGATTCGCGCTGGCGGCGGAGCCGCTCTTCGCCGCCGCCCAGCTCCGCGCGCCGATCGAGATCGGCGAAGACGTCGTCCATCAGGCGTTGTCCACCTAGACCTTTGCGCCCTGGGCTTTCTCCCAATCCTTCAGGAAACGTTCGAGGCCGATGTCGGTGAGCGGGTGCTTGAAGAGCGACTCGATGACCGCCGCCGGCACGGTCACGATGTCGGCGCCCATGCGACCGGCTTCGATCACATGAACCGGATTGCGCACGCTGGCGACGAGTACCTCGGTCGGATAGTCGGCGTTGTCGAACATGTCCACGATCTCGCGGACGACCTGCATCCCCTCGTTGCCGATGTCGTCGAGCCGGCCGACGAACGGGCTCACGTAGCTGGCGCCAGCTTTCGCCGCGAGCCATGCCTGCACGGCCGAGAAGATCAGCGTCACGTTGACGCGGATGCCTTCACCCGACAGCGTCTTGCACGCCTTCACACCGTCCTTGGTGAGCGGCACCTTGACGACCATGTGTTCGTCGATCGACGCGATGTCGCGCCCCTCGCGTACCATGCCCGCGTAGTCGGTGGCGACGACCTCGCCGCTCACGGGGCCTTTCACGATGTCGCAGATCCGCTTGAGGATCTGGCGGTAGTCGCCGCCTTCTTTGGCGAGCAGCGACGGGTTCGTGGTCACGCCATCGAGGATGCCGATCGCGGCCAGCGCCTCGATCTCCTTCACGCTGCCGGAGTCTACGAAGAGTTTCATAATGACCTCAACGCGCCGTCTCTTCGACGCGGTTCGACTCGGCGCTCACGTTCGCGACGGGCAGGCGTGAGTCGAGCGCGACGACGGCATACATATATTTTTTCCCGGGAGCGACGTGCGTGTCACGAAATCGTGGTTCAGCAACCGGTGTCGGCGTGAGCGGTTGGAGTGTGGCATCGCTCGCTTCGCCGCGCAAGACCATATAGCCGGTGACGTCGGGCTCGGCATTGGGTTCCCAGATGAGGCTGATGCCGCCTTCATCCGCCACCGCGACCAGACGAGCCGGCGCCGCCGGCGGAAACAGATCAACTGGAATGAAACAGTTGGGCGGCGACGCATCGCCTTCAACGGTGTTCGGCGCAGCGCCTCGAACAGGCCTCACGGTATAGCAGCGCTCCCGATCGAACTCCACCGAGTCGGTGAAGCTCGTCGTCGGCAGCGGCATCGGATTAATCGGCGCCGGCGCCGTGCCGGCCCACGGCACGAGCGCGGTCGTATCCGGGAACGCAAGCGGATCTGGCGCGACCTCGCGGTACACGTTGTACCTGACCGGCCCCGTCGGCAACACGATCGGCGCACTTCCGGCCGCCGGAGTCGTGACGACAGGCGCCGGCTCGAAGACGTCATTCAGCGGCGGATCCTCAAGCGGAAGGGCTCTGTCGAACAGGAAACCGATGATGCCGCCTGACGGCGGCCATTCGAGGTTCATCATCGTTTCCGTATACGAGGCGTTGACGAACGCAGGAGGCTCGGGCGCTTCGACGACCGGAAACTCCGCGGCCGTGCCGGGCGGTCCCGGGCGTCCGCGCTCGCTGAACGCAATCGCCATGTAGAACCGGCGCAACACGTCCGGCTCTGTGTTCACCACCGGAACAACCGGCGCGCGTCCACGGACCGGCTCTTCGACCGGCTTCCCTTGTACGAGCTTCTGCGGTGTCAGCGCATCGAGCACCGTCACCATCGCGCCCGTCAACGCGCCTTTGGAGAGATCCGGCGGTAGAGACGGGTCCGCGGGCGCAGCATCAGGCGGCGGCGGTGGAATGACGGGAATGGTAGCGACAAGATCGGCGACCTCCACCCACCGCGCGTTCGGCGGCGGGCGGCGGCCCGTGTAGCCGTAGATCTCGATGCGGCTGATATTGACCGGCATCGACCCGTCGATGTTCTTGGTCGGGACCGTCAGCGTGACGAATGCATCGCTGCCGATACGCTGCGCCTGGATCATCGAAACCGGTGCGGGAATGCGGACGATGGGGGCGAGCGGCGGCCCTTTCTTGCCGCAGGCCGTAACCACGAAGGCCGCCAGGATGGCGGCAACGCACGAAGCCCACGAAGAATTTCTTTGAACCACGAAGTTGAAAACCAAATTTTACTTCGTGTTCTTCGTGGCTCGCGCGCGAAGCGCGCCTCCGTGGTTACTATTCGTTGACCGCGTGCTCGGCGGGCATCGGCTGATCGACGTCGGGACGGCGCATCGTGCGGCGTCCCCCATCGGATGGACGGAACCGCCGCACATCGACGCCGAGGTTTCGCACCTTGTAGTTGAGGATGCGTTCCGTCGTGTCGAGCAGACGCGCCGCTTTCGCGCGGTTGCCGCGCGTGGTCTTCAGCGCATCCTGGATGAGATCGCGCTCGAACCCTTCGACCGCGTCCTTCAGCGACACGCGTGTGACCGTTCCCGACGCGTCCGCCGTTTGCAGCGAAGGCGGCAGATGGTGGCCGTGAATCACCTGACCGTCGCAGACAAGCACCGCACGCTCGAGCGCGTTCTCGAGCTCACGCACGTTGCCCGGCCAGTGATAGGACATCAGCATGTCGATCGCCGGGGTCGAGATTCGCTTGATCACCTTTCCGTGCTCGCGCGAAAACTTCTCCAGGAAGTGATCGGCCAGCAGCAGCATGTCGGCCTTCCGGTCGCGGAGCGGCGGCACGAAAATCGTGAAGACGTTGAGCCGGTAATAGAGGTCCTCGCGGAACGTGCCGCCGGCAATTGCCTTCTCCATGTCCTTGTTGGTCGCGGCGATCACGCGCACGTTGACGCGAACCGATTCGGTGCCGCCGAGCCGTTCGAACTCGCGCTCCTGCAGGACGCGAAGCAGCTTGACCTGGGTGCTCGCGTTGATGTCGCCGATCTCGTCGAGGAAGATGGTCCCGCCTTCCGCCAGCTCGAAGCGGCCCTTCTTCCGCGCGTTTGCGCCGGTGAAGGCGCCCTTCTCGTAGCCGAACAGCTCCGACTCGATCAGGGTATCGGGGAGCGCCGCGCAGCTCACTTTCACGAACGGCTTCTTGGCGCGCAGCGAGTTGTAGTGAATGGCGTGGGCGATCAGCTCCTTGCCGGTGCCCGACTCGCCGCGAATCAACACGGTCGTGTTCGTCTGAGCCACCTGCGCGACCTGCTCGTACATCTGCCGCGTGGGACCGCTCGTCCCGATGATGTTCGAGAAGTCGTAGCGCTCGCGCAGTTCCTGCCGCAGATGCGTGTTCTCGTCCACCAGACGACGCCGCTCTTCCTCGACCAGTCGCTGGACGTTGAGCGCCTGCGCGATCATCGAGCTGACGATGCCGAAGAACTTGACGCTGCTTTCGTAGTCGCGCTCGGCCTTGAACTTCAGGTCGATGGCCAGCGTGCCGACGGTGGAGCGCTGCACGAGGATAGGCACGCAAATGAAGCTCAGTTCCTGGCGCGAAATGTCGGAGCGGCGCGGCATCCGGTTCAGAAACTCGGGCTCCTTGCTGATGCGCGGCACCACTATCGGCTTTCCGCTCTGCACGACCTGCCCGGTGATCCCTTCACCCACCTTGAAGATGATGGTCCGCGCCCGGTCGTCGAACCCCTCGATGGCCTCGACGTGGAGCTCGCCTTCCCGCAGCAAGGTGACCATCCCGCGGACGACGCCGTGGTGACGAATCAGGATCTGGAGGACCCGCTGCATCGACGACTTGAGATTGAGGGTGCCCGACAGCGCCTGACTGACCTCGAGGAGCGTCGAAAGGCGTCGGGCGTCCCGGGCGGCGATGGTGGCATCGGGTCCTGGTTTGGCGGCGGGCATGGGGTCTCCTACATTCCTGATCGGATGAGAGTCGGTATGAACAAAGATGTCTGAAACGCTTCGCGCGGAGATCTCGTGCGATTTCGTGCGATCTCCCTCATTCACATACGTTGGTGTCGTAGACCGCTCACTATAGAACATTTTTGTGTGAATTCAGCGGCTTAAACGGCGAACGCAGGGGCAGAAGGCAAGCCGCGGGCCAGTGGGGACCCGGGCAGGGGTCAGGAATCAGGGATCCGGCCTAGAGGATGTAGCGCGACAGATCTTCGTTACGGACGATATCGGCCAGCATCCGATCGACGTACGCCTCGTCGATCATCGCGGTCTTCTGCCCCAAATCGGGTGCCTCGAACGACAGCTCGTCGAGCAGCCGCTCCATGACCGTGTGCAGCCGGCGCGCGCCGATGTTTTCCGTGGCATCGTTCACGCGCGCCGCGAAATCGGCGATGCGCTCGACCGCCCCGGAGGTGAAGGTCAGCGTCAGGTCCTCGGTTCCGAGCAGCGCGGTGTACTGCTTCACCAGCGCGTTGCGCGGCTCGGTGAGAATCCGGATGAAGTCCTCACGCGTGAGCGGCTCGAGCTCCACGCGAATCGGAAACCGCCCCTGCAGCTCGGGAATCAGGTCCGACGGCTTCGACACATGAAACGCTCCGGCGGCGATGAACAGGATGTGGTCGGTCTTCACCATGCCGTGCTTGGTGTTGACCGTCGTCCCTTCGACAATTGGCAGAATGTCGCGCTGCACGCCTTCCCGGCTGACGTCGGGGCCCCCATGGCCGCCGCCCGCCATCCCATCGCGGCTCGCGATCTTGTCGATCTCGTCGATGAAGATGATCCCGGCGTGCTCCACGCGCTGCACCGCGGCGCGGCTTACCGATTCCATGTCCACCAGCTTGCCCTGCTCTTCGGCGACCAGATGCTCCATCGCCTCGGGCACTTTCAGGCGGCGTGATTTCGTGCGCCCCTGAAACATGTTGCCCATCATGTCCTTGAGGTTCACGCCGATCTCCTCGACGGACGTGCCGGCGATGATCTCGAACGACGGCATCGCCGATTCGCGCACCTCGATCTCGACACTGCGATCGTCCAGCCGGCCACCGCGCAGCGCTTCGCGCATCCGCTCTCTTGTGCGGTTCGCCTGCTCTCGGACGGCGGCCGGGTCCTCGCCCGGCGCGGCCACGCGCGACGGCGGCAGGAGCAGGTCGAGCAGCCGTTCTTCGGCGGCCGCCTTCGCCTTTTCCTGCACCTCTTCGGCTTTTTCCTCGCGCACCATGTCCACTGCGAGCTCGACGAGGTCGCGGACCATCGATTCGACGTCGCGCCCGACGTACCCCACCTCGGTGAACTTCGAGGCTTCGACCTTGATGAACGGCGACTGCGCAAGCCGTGCGAGCCGGCGCGCAATCTCGGTCTTGCCGACGCCGGTCGGCCCGATCATCAGGATGTTCTTCGGCGTCACTTCTTCGGCGATGTCGGCCGGCAGCTGCTGGCGCCGCATCCGGTTGCGCAACGCGATAGCGACGGCCCTCTTGGCTTTCGCCTGGCCGATGACGTACTTGTCGAGCTCCGCCACGATCTCGCGCGGCGTCAGCGAACGCACCGCGGTCGCCGTTCGTTCCGGGAGAAAAATTGCCATTTCAGATCACGAACCACGGAGACATGGATGGCGTGGTTCGTCTCATAGTTCCTCTATCGTGAGATTCGGGTTCGTATAAATGCAGATGTCTGCGGCGATCTTCATCGCTTCGGTTGCAATCTCACGCGCGTCGAGCTCACTGTGCCTGGCCAGCGCTCTGGCGGCCGCCAGCGCAAAGGGGCCGCCGGATCCAACCGCGACGATCCCATCGTCGGGCTCGATCAGATCGCCGGTACCCGAGAGGACGAACGTCGAGCGCTTGTCGGCCACGATGAGCATGGCTTCAAGCCGGCGCAGCAGGCGGTCGCTGCGCCAGTCACGCGCGAGCTCAACGGCCGAACGTTCGAGATTGCCCCGGTACTGTTCGAGCTTCGCCTCGAACCGCGAGAACAACGCAAAGGAATCGGCGGCGGAGCCCGCAAAGCCAGCGAGAATGGAGTCGTTGTAGAGCCTCCTGATCTTCCTGGCGCTCTGCTTCAGGACCGTGTTGCCGAAGGTAACCTGGCCGTCACCCGCCATCACCGAGCGGTCGTGGTGTCTGACCGCGAGAATCGTCGTCGCATGGATCACTCTGGCCAGTATGCCTCAAAAAAAGGGCACGGCCGGGGGTCCGCGGCGGCCCCGCGGGATGACAGCCGCGCCGTTTCCTCCCAGAAACCGCCTTATTTCCGGCAATCGATGCATGGTGCCCGCTGGCAGCATCGTTGCTCAGCTGGTCAGTACTATGACTCCCAAATCGCTCCTGATTGTCGCGTCTCTGTTCGCGATTGTGCCGGTTCAGGGGCTCTACGCGCAGGACGAGCGGTCCGAGGGCGACAAGCCTCATGCGACCGTCCGCACGCAGGATGGCGGCCGTGAAGCGACAGGCCCCGTTGTTGGTCAGGCCGTCGAACGTTCGGCTCCCGCGCCAGCCGCACCGGCGGCTGCTCCAGCCGCGCCCCGCGTCGAAACGCGCGCCGCATCAGCTCCGGCGCCCGCGGCGGCCGCCTCCGCTGACGATCAACGGCGCGCCCGGCAACGCGATGAAGGCGGGCGAGACCGTGGCGACAACCCTGTCGTCGGCCGTGCAGTGCCGCGCGACAGCCGCCCGGTGCCCGCCGGGCCGGCGCCGTCGTCGCGCGGTGCGCGCAATGAGCCGCGGTACCGCAGTGGCGGCGTCTACGTCGCGCCGCCGACGTACAACTATTACTACTATCCACGCCGGTATTATCCGTACGGCTACGGCGCGTTTGGTCTCGGCTACTTCTATTACGACCCGTACACCTGGTATCCGCCCAGCTACTACTCCGGTTATTACGGCGGCGGCGGCGGCTACTACGACCCGTTCTACGGCGACAGCTTCTTCCACGATATCGGCGAGCTGCGGCTCTCGGTGTCGCCGCGATACGCGGACGTCTACGTGGACGGCTACTTTTCAGGTCGCGTGGACGACTACGACGGAGTGTTCCAGGCGCTGAAGCTCGAAGCGGGCCCGCATCACATTCAAATCGTAGCGCCCGGGTTCGCACCGCTCGATTTCGACACACGGATCGAACCGGGACGGAAGATTACGTATCGGGGCACGCTCCAGCCTTTCCGTCCATAAATCACGAACCACGGAGGCACGGAGAACAGGGAGAAAACCATTTTCTCCCTGCCTTCGTGTCTCCGTGGCTCGTGAGTGCTAATGCGGCTTCAGCGTTGGGGATTTGAGATTTGCCGCCTGAATCCAAGGTATACGGGGATGCCGGCGGCAATAATCAGCGCACCCGCTCCAGTCGGTCCCGGCGCGCGAACTAAACCGTTCACAACAATCGCAGCGCTCGCGATCGCGTAGACAGCGGGCGCAATCGGATAACCCCACGCGCGGAACGGCCGCGGCGCATCGGGCTCCCGTTTGCGCAGCACGAACAGCGCCGCAACCGCAACTCCCGAGAACAGCACAATCGCAAAGCCGGTGTACTTCACGAGCGTGTCGGCCGTTGCCGTCAACACCAGAAGCGAACTCCAGACTGCTTGCGCGATGATGGCGGATGACGGTGTCCTGTATCGTGGGTGGATGGTTGCGATTCGTGGGAAGAAGAGACCGTCGCGCGCCATCGCGTAGTACACGCGCGGGCCCGCGAGTGTCATCGCGCTGATGCTCGCCGCGAGGCTGACAATCGACACAATGCCCATGATGTCGCCAGCGCGACTGCCAAGCAGGCGATCGGCGATGACGTCGAGCACACTGCGGTCGATCCCGGCAAGCTCGCGCGCGGGGATGACGTAGAGATAGAGGACGTTCAGCAGCAGGTAGATCGCCACGACACCGGCAGTACCGAGCGCCAACGCGCGCGGCACGTTACGTCCCGGATCCCTGATTTCCTCCGCGACGTACGCAGCCGCGTTCCACCCCGAATAGGTGAACATCACCGGAATCAACGCAAGCAGCCAACCGGCCGGTGCGACGGGAGCACGCTCGGAGAGATGCGCGACAGCGCCGGTTCCCCACGAAAAACCGATCGCGATAAAGAGGATGAACGCGGTGACTTTGAGCGAAGCGAGAAGATTCCCGACGATGCGGCCCGGTCCGATGCCGCGGCGATGCAGCGACGCCATTGCGCCGATGATCGCGATCGCCGTGATGGTCTGTGGTGAAAACGTCAGCGTGACCGTTCCCGGCACCAGCGGGACGACCACCCACGGCAACGCACCGGCCAACCCCGGCGCGAAGCGGCCGATATAGAACACCATCACCGCTGCGCTCGTCGCAATGGCGCCGGAAAAGCCAGCGATAAAAGAGGTCCATCCAGTCAGAAACGCGGCCGCGTTGCCAAACGCCTCTCGCAGGTAGACATACTCGCCGCCCGCGCGCGGGCGCAGGGCCGCGAGCTCCGCGTAGGCCATGGCGCCCGCGAACGCGAGCGCTCCGCCCGCGATCCAGGTCGAGAGAAACAGCGCCGCGTCGGGGACGAGCGTCGCGACCTGTGGCGGTGTGAAGAGGATGCCGCCTCCGATGACATTGGAGACGATGATGGCCGCGGCATCGAGCGGACCGAGACGCCGCTCGAGTGCGTGAGACGCCACCCCTCGACTCGCTTCGCTCGCTCGGGGCAAGACTACTGCGTCAGCAGCTGCCGATCGATCTGGTACTCGCCCAGCTTCTGCCAGGTGCGGGAGCCGTGCTTGCCGAAAATCTCCACCTTCGCGTCGACGAACTGCTTGTTCTGCAACATCTGCAGCCGCGACTCGGTGCCGGTGTATCCAAGATTGGAGCGGAGCACGAGCATGCCCGGTGTTGTCTGGCCGGCCGGAAGGCCGTCGCGATCGATGGCGGTCACGAAATGCTCGCCCCAGGCCTGGGTGTCGCCGACCTGCCGGAAGATAGCGTTGACCTGGACGCTCTCCACGGGCTCGTTGGAGACGTTCTGCAGCTTGAGCGTGATGCTGGGAACGAGCTTGTTCTTGCCGTCCTGGATGCCGGCGTCGTACCAGCCGGTGTGGACGTCGGTGATCTTCAGCGCCTTCTCAACGTCGAAATCGTGACCGCAGCCGGCGACGAGCAGCGCGGCGGCCGCGGCGAGAACGACCCGCCTCATAGCCCAATTGTAGCGCCGATCAGAACTGGCTCACCTCGACGTGCTGGCGCGTCTCCTCCAGCGTCATCCGCCCGGAGCGAAACGCGGCGAGATCCGACCCCTTTATACGGAAGACGATGCTGCTGATGTTCGAGGTGTCGCCGGGCACGAGACGATCCGGACGCACGTTATCGCGTGCGGCGACCGTCAGCCACTCGTTGTCGCCGACCGGCAGCGGCCCGCTGTTCTCGATCATCGCGTCGATGATGGCCACGCTGACCTCGCGCGTATACGCGCCGTTCGGATCCTCGACGACAGTCGGATCGACCTGCGGCGCGGCGGCCGCGGGCGTGACGACAGATTGGGCGGCCAGCGTTGAGCCGACGGTGCGTGGTCCCGCGTTCTGCTGGACGGGACCGACGGGACCGACCTGCAGCTCGAGCCGCCGCAGCGCGCGATCGAGATTGGCGCGCTGACGCGGATCCTGCACGGTGGCGATGTACGCCTTGAGCTGACTGACCGCCGCTGCGGCGCCAAGGCCGTTCTCGTCCACCATCTGTCGCAGCGTCCATGCCATCGTCCGCCTGAACGCGGGCACTTCGACGTCGAAGAACAGTCCGTAGCCTTCGAGACGGAACCCGCGAGCCGATGGCGCACCGGTCAGCACCAGGGCGTCGGGCGGCATCACTGCCCGGACAGCCCGCATCAGGCTGTCGGCGCCGTTGGCGACGGCGCTCTCGAGCACGCTCTCCATCATCGAAATTTTCTGACGCCCCTTGACCTGATCCGCTTCCGTTCGAGGCGTCTGCGCAAAGGCGGCCGGCGCGGTTCCAACAACAATTGCGATCATGAAAAGACTGCGTTTCATTACTGTCCTCGCTGCGAGACGCGCATCAGGTAGTTGAGCATCTGGCGTTGCTGCGCCACTTCGACACCCGTCGTGCCATCCATCTGACCCAGCGTGCGCTCGATGCGCGCCAGATCGTCGTTCCGCTGCGCGTCGAAGTCGCGCACCATTTCAGTCGTTCGCAACGCGAGCTCACGGCGCTGCCGCTGCTCGCTGTCATCGATCATCGCGCGCACCTGCTGCAAGATCCGCTGATCCGCCGGCGTCGCTGCCGCCGGCGCACTGGCCGCGCGTGTGTTCGACACCTCGGATCGAAGCCGCTGCTCGAGCGCCACCAGATCCGCGCGCGTGACAGGTGCCGTTCGCGGACCCGAAGGATCCGCGCTGCTCGAAAGCGGTCCGCGATCGACGCCGCGAAGCATCCCAAGGCCGACACCCGTCGTGAAGATCAGCGCTGCCGCCGCCGCCTGCGCCCATGCGGGCATCGGCCTCTGCCACCAACGCGCGGTCAAAGGCCGCAACACGTTTGATCGCGGTACCTCTGATCGCGGTACCTCGGACACAATCCGGAATCCAAGCTGCGCATCGGGCGGCGTCCACGTCGCAAGCTGCTCGCGCGTGGCGCCGAGAGCCGTGAGCTCCTCCGCGCACGCGCCGCAGATGGCCACATGTGCGCTGATCACCCGCCGCTCGGCGAGCGAACATTCGTCGTACAGATACGACATCAGCGCGCCATGATCTCCGCACGTAAAGGTTTCGGTCATGATCGTTTCACCAGTTG
>Ga0075424_100007098_pt1 | contig 10838 bp, 9 predicted proteins | sample SoiMethybrSBSTD3_FD_75301 | JGI IMG/M metagenome (GOLD analysis project Ga0075424, IMG submission 75301) | Bulk soil microbial communities from a Populus tree surrounding site in Tennessee, USA - Soil MetaG P. TD hybrid SBSTD3 | ecosystem: Environmental > Terrestrial > Soil > Tree plantation...
TGATGGCGCCGACCGCCATCCCGGGGATGTTCCATTCCTTCAACATGCCGTCGGCCCACAGGTCGAACCCGTTAGGGTTCGGCGCCGCGACAGGAGCCGACGTGCTCGCGCGAGCACCGCTCTGCGCGAGCATCGGGAAGTTCATGGCCGCGAGCAGCAGGCCGGCCGAAAGGATCGCGAGTCGCCGTGACATAGCCCTCTCCGATCGATTTGAGGTGAGACGAAGATACAGCCATTTTCCAGGGCTTCAACGCGACCACGCCCCAGCCGACTCGTATGGCATCGCATCCCGATCGAAGCATCTCGCGACGGACGGCCCTCGGCCGACTCGGAGTCACCCTCGTTGCTTCGCCGGCGATTCTCCGCGGCCGCTTCCGCGTGTTCACCGGCGCGGCGACGGAGTACTCTGCCCGGTGCATCAAGCTCATGGAGGAGAGCATCGTCGTCGACCTCCTGAATCAGTTCCGCTTTCAGGACTTCGCCGAGAAGCCGCCGAGGATCGAGCGGTGGCTCAAGGAGCCGGGTGCGCTCTCCGCCGCGGACGCCGACATCTACCGCGGATCCCGGATGACCGCCGTCGCGCTCGGCCACTCGCCGGCGGACTACGACGAGGGCATCCGGTTCTTCGCGGACTGGAACGGACTGCTCGCCGGCTACAGCGATTGGTTCACGCGCATTGACGACGCGAGCGACTTCGCGCGGGCGAAGGCGGCGAAGAAGCTGGGAATCATGATCACGTTCCAGAACTCACAGCATTTCCGTCGCGCTGACGACGTGAACACGTTCTGGGGACTGGGCCAGCGGATCTCGCAGCTGACGTACAACATGAACAACGGGATTGGCAGCGGGTTCCTCGAGCAGCGCGATGGCGGGTTGTCGATGTTCGGGCTGTCGATCGTGGAGCGGATGAACCAGGTCGGTATGGCGGTGGACCTCTCTCACTGTGCCGATCAGACCACGATGGACGGGATTGCGGCGTCGAAGCGCCCCGTGGTATTCACGCACGCGAACTGTCGGGCCCTGGCGCCGAGCCTAACGAGGCTCAAGACGGATGAGGCGATCAAAGGGATGGCGAAGACCGGTGGTGTCATGGGCGTCGCCTTCATTCGCTTCATGGTGCGCGAGCAGGAGCCGGTCACCATCGAGCACGTGCTCGATCACGTGGACTACGCGGCGAAGCTGGTCGGTGTCGAGCACGTGGCGGTCGGGAGTGATCTCGACATGGTCGGGAATCCGAACCCGATTGGCGGCGGGATGGACCCGAAGAAGCAGCCGAACTTCGACCGGTATCACTTCCACACGGATTCGGCGGGGAAGCTCACGATCGCGGGGCTCGACCATCCCAAGCGGATGTTCGATTTGACCGAGGGGCTCATCCGTCGTCGGTACAACGACGCGGATATCACAGGCATCGTCGGCGGAAATGCAGTGCGGGTTCTCGCGCGGATCTGGCAGGCGTAACCAGTTTGAGTTATTCAGTCCCAAGTGCGGTGATTGGATCGGCCCGCGATGCACGAATGGCGGGGATGACGCTCGCCACGAGAGCGACGACCGTCATGGCTGCGCTCGCTCCGGCGCAGATCCACGGATCCGTCGCTGACTGCTGAAAGAGAACCGGCTGCAACCAACGGGCCGACACCACCGCGAGAGCGACGCCGCCGGCTGCGCCTACCACCGTCAGGCACGGCGCAGTCGCCTCTCGCATGCGAAAGCACTTGCCGAGCGCGTCCTGACCGGGCCAAAGCGTGCGCGCCATGCTCTCGCTCACCACGGCGGCGTTAGGCGCTCCCGCGCGGTCTTCGGGCATGAGCGGCCGGCCGCGGAGAATCCGGGTACCCATCGTCCGGAAGTAGTCCGGCGTCGTGGCCTGGTAGCTGAAGGACCCGAGCGCGTCGACGGAATCGATTCCGAGCACATAGAGTCGTGTACTCGACGTGCTCACGAACGGCGCGCTGCTCATCCACGCCGCGGACTCGACGTCGGGCAATACGCGCGCGGTCTCGAGCAACCGAAGGCGGAGCAGTCGCTGCGTGCTGTCGTTGAACCCGTCACGCTGGATCACCCGATTTACGAGGAGCACACGGTCCGCGTCGTAGCCGATCGGCATTGACTTCACGCGCTCCACGCTGCGTACGAACAGCGCCGCTCCGATGAGGAGGGCCACCGAAAGGGCGGCCTGCGTGATGAGGAGTCCAGCTCGAAGGCGAGTGCGCTCCGCCACGCCACCGCGGGCGCCACCCGGAGTGTCTGGCTGAGGTCACCACGGTCGGCCGACATCGCCGTGGCAAGTCCCACAAGGATCCCCGCGGCCGCCGCCAGCGCGATCGTTAGGCCTACCGTTCGCGGGTCTGTGAACACGGAAGGGGACGGAGCACGTGCCATGACAAGGAGAGTGCGGATCGCGGCGCCAGCCCACTGGGCGATCAGGAGCGCAGCGCCCGCGCCCATCACCGAGAGCACAAGGCTCTCCGTCATTGCCTGCATCACCAGTCGGCCTCGGCTCACCCCGAGTGCGAGCCGGACGACCGTCTCGCGACGACGGCGGAAGGATCGCGCGAGGAAGAGGTTCACGACGTTGGCGGTCGCAACGACCAGCACGATCGCCGCGACGACGCTCACCCACAGCGCCGTACGCGCCTCGAGGGCGGGCTGCGGGCCTGCGCCAGGACGCACGGCCGATACGGCGACATGCGGGCGCGCGGATTCGATCGGCGGGGGTCGTCGGGTCAAGGGCTGCGCTCGCCAGGAAGCTGCGGCGAAACGCCTGGGTCGCATCCGATTCGGCAGCGGTGAGTGTGACGCCGGGTGCGAGGCGTACTATCACGTTGACCCAGCCCCACTCGTAGTGCGTGTAGTAACGGTTGGCGTCGTTGGCTCCGCCGCTCGCCGCGTACGTAGTGATCGGGACGTAGACGACCGGCGGGTTCGCGTCGTTCACTCCGTCGAAGCCGTGCGGTGCGACGCCTTGGTTGGCGGTGCATCCCAATGCTTCTTTGGGGGTCAGACTCCGTTTACATCGTTTCAGCGCGCGTTCGGCGTCAGGTGTCGTGCGTGGTTATGATGAATTGCGACTCTGACCCCCAACGAAGCATTCGACTTCGACCGCAATGAAGCCGCTGCCAAAGTCCGACCAGGCGCTGGTTGTCCGAACGGACTTCTCCGACGACACGGCGTGGACCAGCGTTGTCTCGGCGATAAAGCGACCGGTCGATGGCTTCTTCGCCTATGTCGATTTCGTCGATGACCCGGCGTTCGGCGGGCTGACGGTGGAGCAGCTCGTGGCGCTCCGCGACGGTTTGTCGAAGTCGTACGTGATCGTGGCGGATGCCGTTACGATGGGTGCCCCGGAGCCCTCACTGCTCGTCGTCGACCTGTTCGAGGAGCCCGGTCGAACGTTCCGCGCTGTCCCATCCGCGATCCAGTCGATCGAGAACAACCTCTCGATCGCCAACATGGACTTTTGGGAGTTCGCGGACAACGTGGACGCCGACGGCGTGTTTCGCGATTTCAAATGACGGCGTCGCCGCTGCCTCGGCGCCCTAACGCGGTGCGTCCTCCGCCTGCGGCACGGCCAGTCGGGCACTGACCTGCGTCAGCGCGTCGTGATCGGTCAGGTCGAGCCGCAGCGGAGTGAGGGCGACGAGGTTGTTCCTGACCGCCCACAGGTCGGTCCCCTCTTCGACTTCTTCTACGGGTCGGATGCTGATCCAGTACAGCTTGCGACCCATCGGGTCCTCGTCAGGCACGACGCGTCCGTCATAGTGGCGGACGGACTGCCGCGTCCACTGCAAGCCCGTGGGCGCCTGCGGAAAGTTGACGTTCACGAGCTGTAGCGCCTGTTCGGGGATGAGCACTGACAGCACCTGCGTCACGAACGGCTCGAGGCGCGCGAAATCGGGCTCGTCGCCGCCCGTGCTGGCGCTGAGCGCGATGCCGCGGGTTCCGAGCAGTGCCGCCTGCTTCGCTGCTGCCAACGTGCCCGAGTGCCAGATCGAATTTCCGAGATTGTAGCCGAGGTTGATTCCGGATAGCACCAGGTCCGCGCCACCCCATCCGTCGACGCCGAGCGCGACACAGTCCGCCGGCGTTCCATTCACGCGATAGGCGTCGAAGTCATCGATGGGGGTGCGTCGAATGCGAAGCGGACGCGAATGCGTGATGGCGTGACCCATCGACGACTGCTCGACGTCGGGCGCGACGATCCGTACGTCGCCGAACTCGCGAGCGGTGCGCGCCAAAGCACGGAGCCCGGGGCTGTAAATCCCGTCATCGTTGGCAACAAGAATTCGCACGTAGGCAGCCGAGGGCTGAAGACCGTCACGACCCAAGGCAACAAGCGGGCCCGCCATGTGCATAGGTCCCGGCTTTGCACCGGTCCCTTCCATGCGAGTTACCGTCGTTCATAATCCAGACGCCGGCTCCGGCGATCACCTTGGCAGTGAGTTGCTGGCGCGCCTACGCGACGCGGGGCATGCGCCCGCGTACGCGTCCACCGAAGCCGCATCGCTCACTCAGGCGCTCAGGGCTGCGCCCGACGTGGTGCTCGCCGCCGGCGGTGACGGCACGGTGGGCGCGGTCGCTCGCCTGATGGCGGCGACGACGCCGGACATCCCCATGGCGATCCTCCCGGTCGGGACGGCCAACAACCTTGCCCGCGCGCTCGGCGTGAGCGGCACGGCAGACGAGATCATTGCTGGCTTGGGGTCGGGAGCAATGCGACGCCTCGACATCGCGACGGTGCGCGCCCCGTGGGGAACCGCGAGGTTCGTCGAGTCGGCCGGCGTTGGTGCGTTTGGCGCCATGCTGCGCGACGCGGAGCGGGAGAACGCGGGACAGCCGCCGGCCTCGCCGACGCCTAACGGCCGCGGGTCTCGCCTGCGACGCGTGCTGGAGCGTGCGCGCCCTCGCCACCGCCAGATCGATGCCGATGGCGAGGACCTGTCCGGCACGTACCTGCTGGTGCTCGCGCTGAACATCGCCTACGTGGGCCCCGGCTTGGCGCTAGCGCCTGACGCCGATGCGGGCGACGGTCAGCTCGATCTGCTGCTGGTCGGCGAAGCCGACCGCGATGCGTTAGGCAGCTATCTCACCGCGATCTCCGCCGGCGAAGAGCCGACGCTGGCGATCCGGACCCGTCGCTTCACCCGCTTGCGCATGGAGTGGAGCGCGGCGTCGGGACACGTCGACGACCACCCGTGGCCGGAGCGCAGCGGTGACGCGGAATCACTCCCGACGGGCGACGCGAGACCAGAAATCGACGCCACCGGGCCATCAATCCAAGTGCTCGTTCCAACTTAGTTGCCCGAGCCCTTTAGGACGCGTCCCGGTGTGGCTCCGGTATGTTTGCCGTCCTTGACGACCTGCACGCCGTTCACGAACACCTGCTCGACGCCTCGGCTCACCTGGTGCGGCTTTTCGGGCGTGGCGAGGTCGATGATCGTCGCGTCGTCGAACACGACGACGTCGGCGAACATCCCCTCACGCAACAGCCCACGGTCGCGAAGTCCGAGCCGAGCGGCGACGCCGCCGCTCATCTTTCGCACCGCCTCCTCGAGCGGAAACAGCTTCTGCTCACGCACGTACCGCCCCAGGATGCGCGGATAGGACCCATACGAGCGCGGGTGGACGACCACCTTGGTGCTGTCGGGGTCCACGCCGCCGGCATCGGTGCCGATGACGACCCACGGATACTTGATCTGCATCCGGACGTTGTCCTCCGACATCGTGAAGTTGATCTTTGACAGGTCACGCCCTTCGCTCGTGATCAGCTCCACGACCGTTTCCGGCCATGGCTTCCCCATGTCGGTGGCGATGGCACTCAGCAGCTTGCCCTCGTACTTCGCGTGCTCGGGCTTGCGGAAGTCGGCGATCATGTACGCCGACGGGCCTTCGATCTGACACAACGGCGCCCCGTTAGGGTCCGCCATCTCGCGCAGGATTCGCGAGAGCGTCTCCGGATTCTTCAGGTTGTCCATCAACTTCCCATTCTCGGCCGCCCAATCCGGGAAGCACTCGCCGAGGTTGTTGCCGGAGAACGGGTATGGGTACATGGTCGCGCCAACGTCGAGCCCGGACGCGCGCGCTGAATCGATCTTCGCCACCATCGCTGGCGCCTTGCCCCAGTTCTTCCGGTTCGACGCCTTGAGGTGGTAGATGTCGAGTCGTACGCCGCCTTCTTTCGCGATGCGGAAGGCTTCGTCCATGGCCTCGAACAGGGAATCGTCCTCGGAGCGCATGTGCGTGATGTAGCCGCCATGATACGGCGCCATCGCCTTGGCCATCTCGATCAGCTCGGGCGTGCCGGCGTACGACCCCGGCGGGTAGATGAGCGCGGACGAGATGCCGAACGCGCCGTCGCGCATCGCGTTGCGGACGACAGCGCGCATGCTGTCGAGCTGATAGGCGTTAGGCGCGCCGGGCGCCTGACCCATCACGTAGCCGCGCACGGTCGTGGCGCCGAGATACGATCCGACGTTGACGGACTTGGGGTGGCGTCCGAGCGCGTCGAGCCAGGCGCCGAACGCGTGTTCTCCGCGGAAGCCGCGCTGGAGCGCGGCGCGCGGCGGCTCCATCGAGCCAATGTCCACGACCGAGTCCATCTTCTCGTTTGACGGCGCCGGAGTCGTCGCCTCGCCGAGGATCTCGCTGGTGACGCCCTGGGTAACCTTGCTGAGCACGCGCCCGTCGCGCCACAGGAGCGCTTCCCACGAGTGCGCCTGGATATCGATGAACCCGGGTGAGACGATGTGTCCGCGCGCATCGACGCGCTGCCTGGCCGAGGCGTCGTGAAGCCCGCCGCGCGGCGTGATGGTCGCGATGCGGTCGCCACGGATTCCGACGTCGCCGTAGGTCCACGGGTTGCCCGTGCCGTCGACGATGCGGCCATTCTCGATGACGACGTCGTACGAACCGCGGTCGGGGCTCGGCGCACCACCAGGCGTCGCGCGAGTGCACGCGGTGGCGGACACGATGAGTGCGACGCGGGTCAACCAGTTCGAATACATTCTCTGATGGGATGAAGGCGCAGAGATCATGAGGCGCTGACAGTAACGTCGCAAGCCGATATGGCGCAGGGCACTACGGCGCTGGCAAGGGCGGCGCAGGGCATGAGGGCGCTGGATGCCTAAGAGCGCAGAAAGGCGCCGTCAGGCATCCGGCGCCTTTCTGTCCTGCGCCCTTTGGGCGCTGCGCCGTTCTTGCCTGCGCCGTTCAAGGAGGTCGTGAGTGTTCACACGTTCTAGTCTGGCTGCGGATCTTGCCGCGTTAGGTCTTTGCTCTGGCGACATCGTGATGGTGCATGCGTCTCTCAGAGCCGTTGGCGAGGTGGCTGGTGGCCCTGATGAGGTCCACCTCGCGATCAGGGACGTCATCACCGACCGCGGGACGCTGTTCATGTACGCCAGCTGCCCGGCCTACGTCGACGAGGTCGGGCGCGGCAACCTCACGCCGGCGGAGGAGGTGGAAGTGCTCGAGACGCTCCCCGCATTCGACCCGCACACCGCGCGCTCGGCTCGGGATAACGGCGCGCTCGTCGAGATGTTCCGAACGTATCCCGGCTCCCGCGTGAATGCGCACGTCGCGCGATTCGTGGTGTGGGGCGAGCACACCGATCGGCTCCTCACCCCGCAGCCCTGGGACTACCCGTTCGGTCATGGATCACTGCTCGAGCGATTCGTGGAGCTCGACGGGAAAGTCCTTCTCCTCGGGTCCGATCACGACAACGTCACCTTCCTCCATTACGCGGAGCACATCGCGGACATCCCCGACAAGCGCATCGCACGCTTCAAGGTACCGGTGCTCGAAAATGGCGTTCGCGTGTGGCGAGAGATGGCGGAGGTCGACACGTCCAGCCAGGGCGCGCATGCAAGCTGGCCCGATCGGTTCTTTGCCATCCTGGTCGACAGTTATCTGGCGGCGACGAACAACCGCGGCGGGCGAGTGGGCAGAGCGGAGTCGTACCTATTCTCGGCCAGAGGGCTGCTCGAGCATGCGCTGCCGAAGATGGAGGCGATTGCGAGACCGAGTCGTTAGCTGTCGCGCGCGATGCCCTCCCAGTGGCGGCGTCAAGCGGACCTCACCACGAACGAGCTCCGATTTCCCTTCGGGAAGGTCGGCAACCATGAACTCGTCGATCGTCATCCTCATCATCGTTCCCTCTCGCCGCGTGTCAGTGAGACCGACTCAGCGCGTCGTGAATCACTTTCACGAGCGTCCCGTCGTCGCCGCCGATCTCCCACGCCATCACTCCGCCGAGCTCATGCGAGCGAACGTACGCCGCCTTCTCGGCGACGGATTCGGCATCATCGTACGTGATCCACGTACCGGTGGTCGCATTGAACAGGAAGGGGACGCGCGCCTCGGGGTGCATCACGCGCCGGAAGCCGAGTGATTCGGGGCGGCGCCTAACGATCGACCGGTAGTCGGTACCGCTCCGCCACTCGTCAGGCACGGGCCCGGGCGCTGGCTGGAATAGGCCGTCGTTCGCCGGACCCACGCCGCCATACACACGGCCGTAGAACGGGACCCCGACGACGATCTTCGCGCGCGGCACGCGGGCCGCAATGTAACGCTGCACTGTCGAATCCACCGTGTACGACGGCGTGGGGTCGCCCGACGCCGTGTAGAGCGGCGCGTTGAAGTGCGCGATCTTGGAACCCGAGTGGAAGTCGTACGTCATGACGTTGAACCAGTCGACGATGCCGGCCACTGTCGCGAGATCGAAATGCCTCGGCGCCGACGGCCCTGCGATCGTGGCGATGGACAGGAGATACCGCCGCCCATCGCGCTCGCCTTGCGCGTCGAGCTCGCGACGCAGCTCGAGCAAGAGGAGGGTGCAGTTCTCGTAATCCACGGGGCGGGCCGCGTTGCTCGGCAGCCCGCCACCGACCGGGTACTCCCAGTCGACGTCGATGCCGTCGAACAGTCCCGGCGAGCGCCGAATGGCGACATCCACCGCCGATTGCGCAAACGTGCGGCGAGATTCCGGTGTGAGCGCGACGTCGGAGAATCGATCGGACCCCGTCCATCCCCCCACGGCGATCAGAAGCTGGAGATTCGGGTAGCGCTCCTTGAGCCTGCGCAGCTCGGCGAAGGTGCCGCGGTCGGTGGAGGGAAGGGGAGCGCCCGGCGCCGCGCCGCACTGGCCGACGTCGATGCACGGATCGCCTAACGCGAAACGACCATCCTCGGTGATCCGCGCGAAGGCGTAGATGATGTGCGTGAGCTGGTCGCCGGGCAGGTCGGCGATCCGGATACCCTTGGGCCGGACACCCCACGAGGCGAGGTACCCGATGATCCGCGGGCCCGGCGGCGCTGGCTGTGGGGCCGGACGGGTGCCGGGCGAGCAGGACAGCGCAGCAGTGGCGAGCAGGACTCCGATCCGGAATCTCGGCATGTTGACGACGATGTACCGAGCTTCGGCGTCTAGTCAACATCGTCATCGGTTGCCGCAGCGCATGGCACTCGGTAAGCTCAGGTAGAGCGCCAGGGGCGCCACCAGTCCGCGGAAAGGGCCATGCCCACCCGTCAGCATCCAGTCCGAAGGTACGAACCTTCTTTCCTGCCCGATTGCGTGCGGACTCCGGGCGATCTCGCGAAAGGAGATTCGTATGCAACCGCGCGGCACCGACGCCATCCCGCTCCCGCCCAGAGCGAACCTCGAGCAGTACCACAACCGGGCGAAAGGTCTCCTCAAAGCGTGCAAGTCCGACGACGGCGCCGCCGTTCGCGCATGGGCCAGACAATGGCTCGAGTCGCTCGCAGCGTTGACGGACAGCGCAACGGCGGACGCGCCCGCCAAGACCGCGGAGCGCATCCGACGGCTGTATCGAAAGCAGATCGACCGCGAGGTCGACCAGATCGAGCGTGACGCGCGCGAGAGCGGCCTGCTCTCCAACGACACGACCGCCGCCTGTTCGCTCGCCGACGCGCAGCTCTTCATCGCCCGACTTCACGACTTCGTCAGCTGGCCCAAATTCGCCGCGCACATCGAGGCGCTTGCGCGAGCGGATTCGCCCGACGCCGAGTTCGAGTCCGCGGCGGACGCGGTCGTCGCTGGTGAGGCAGCGACGCTCCGCCTCATGCTCGAGGCAAACCCGAACCTCGTTAGGGCACGCTCGGCCCGTGATCACGCGGCAACGCTGCTGCACTATATCGCGGCGAACGGTCACGAGAGCTGGCGCCAGAAAACGCCGAAGAATGCGGTCGAGGTCGCACGCCTTCTGCTCGATGTCGGCGCCGAGCCCGACGCGCTCGCGCACATGTACGGAGGTGACGCGACGACGATGGACATGCTGGTCTCGAGCGTTCATCCGCACGCCGCCGGGGTCCAGGTCGCGCTGGTGGACATCCTCGTCGATTACGGCGCTGCCGTGAACGGCGTCGAGAACAACGGGTCGCCGCTCATGACGGCCTTCCGGTTCCACTATCCGCTCGCGGCCGAGGCGCTGGCGAAGCGCGGGGCGCGGGTGGACAACGTGATCACGGCTGCGGCGTTAGGCATGGCGGATCTGGTGGACGCGTTCATCACCGACCGGGGCGAGCTCAGGCCCGACGTTCCGCTGGCGCAGGTGCGCTGGCCACGACTTCCGCGTGATCCGAGGGTCCATCTCGGATACGCGCTCACCTGGGCGGCAACATGGGGGCGCCGGGAGGTCGTCGAGCTCATGCTCCGGAAGGGCGTCGATCCCGGTGGCAAGGACGACGACGCGACCGCTCTCCATTTCGCGGTGGCGCACGGCCACATGGACATCGCGCGGCTCCTGCTCCAGTACGGTGCGTCGCTGGAGGCCCTGAACAGTTACGGCGGCACCGTCCTCAGTGGCACATTGTGGTACATG
>Ga0075424_100007099_pt1 | contig 10838 bp, 11 predicted proteins | sample SoiMethybrSBSTD3_FD_75301 | JGI IMG/M metagenome (GOLD analysis project Ga0075424, IMG submission 75301) | Bulk soil microbial communities from a Populus tree surrounding site in Tennessee, USA - Soil MetaG P. TD hybrid SBSTD3 | ecosystem: Environmental > Terrestrial > Soil > Tree plantation...
CTGAAGGAATGGAGCGTGGCGACCGAGGAGGTCGCGCGCCGCGCGGCACGGAACCCCGACGAGACGGGCGCCGCCGCGATGGACTACCTGCAGCTCACCGGCTACCTCTGCCTCGCCTGGTGCTGGGCCTGGATGGCGACGGTGTCGGCGGCGGCACTGAAGGCGGGTACCAAGGAGACGGCCTTCCACCGCGCCAAGCTCTCGACCGCGCGCTACTACTTCCAGCGCATCCTGCCGCGCGCCGAAGCGCACCTCGACGCGATGGGCGCGGGCGCACGCTCGCTGATGGAAATCCCGCCAGACCAGTTCGCGTTCTGACCGCTCAGCGCGCCTGGGCCGCGAGACCGCCCTCGAGCGACCACACGTTCGGATGTCCGCGCGCGCGCAGGAATTCCGCAGCGGCGTGGCTGCGCACCCCGTGTGCGCAGACGAGGAGATAGCGCCGCCCGGGATCGACGGCGAGCCCGCCTTCCAGCAGCCGGGCGAGCGGCAGCGATTCCTGGCCCGAGAGCGGCAACGGCTCGAATGCGCATTCCATCGGCTCGCGGATGTCGACGATGCGATAGCCGGCCGCTGCCGCGGCCTCGAGCGGCATCGCGACGTCGAGAGATTCCGGGGCCGTCGCCGCCGCGGCATTCGCGACGCGGATGCAGCCGCCGGCGCAGCGCGGGTCGCGCGGCGCCGCAAGTCGTCGCTGTCCCAGCGCGAGCAGGTCGACGAGCAGCACCTCGTTTCCGAGCTGGCCTTGCAGGCCGAGCAGGAGCTTCAGGACTTCCATCGCCTGGAGCTGGCCCAGCACGGCCGGGACGGGCCCGAGGACGCCCGCCTGCTCGCAATTGCCGACGAGCCCGTCGCGCGCGGCCTCCGGCCACTGGCAGCGGAGGCACGAACCCCCCCGGTCCGCCCGCACGACCTGCAGCTGACCCTCGTACTGGTACACGCTCGCGAGCACCGCGGGCACGCCCGCGCGCATCGCCGCGTCGTTGACGCGGAACTTGGCGGCAAAATTGTCCGTGCAGTCCACCACGACGTCGGCCGCAGCGACGCGCGCGTCCGCCGTCGAGTCATCGAATCGCTCCGTCACCGCGTGCACGACGATCGACGGGTTGTAGTCCCGGATGCGGGCGGCGGCAGCCTCGGCTTTCGGCCGGCCGACGTCGGCGGGGCCAAAGAGCGGTTGCCGGTGCAGGTTCGAGGCCGCGACACGGTCGTGGTCCATGACCGTGATTTCACCGACGCCTGCGCCCCCGAGCGACGTGAGGACGGCGCAACCGAGCCCGCCGGCGCCGACGACCAGCACGCGTGCGGCGGCGAGCCCCGCCTGTCCTTCGGCGCCGACCTCCGGAAGCGCGAGCTGGCGCGAGTAGTCGAAAGCGGGCTCCGTCGCGGCGGGCGCGTGCTCGCAATTCACCCAGCCACTGTCGCCATCGGAGTAATGCTCTTTCTTCCAGATCGGCAGTCGATGCTTGACGGCATCGATGATCGCGCGGCAGGCCGCGAATGCCTCGGCGCGGTGCGGCGCGCTGACGCCGATCCAGACCGCGACCTCGCCGACCGAGAGCCGCCCGAGCCGGTGGACGCAGCGGGCCTCGAGCGCGCCGTGACGGCGGAGCGCGTCGGTGACGATGCGGCCGCCCTCTGCGACGGCGAGCGCCTCGAAGGCCTCGTAGTCGAGCGCAGTCACAGCGCGTCCCTCGTGGTGGTTGCGCACGCGTCCCTCGAAACTCGCGAATCCGCCGGCATCCTCTCGCTCGAGCGGCGCCGCGAGCGAAGCCGGATCGATCCGGCCCTTCGAAAATGCGAAGATGCTCATCCGCCGGCCACCGGCGGGATGAAGACGACTTCATCGCCGTCCTTGAGCGCCTGGTCGAAGCCGCTGAATGCGCCGTTGACCGCCACCTGGAGTTGCGAGGCGGCCAGGCGGAAGCGGTGGCGGGCGGTGAGCTCGGCATAGAGCGCCGCGGGCGTCGCCGCCCCGGTCTCGACGCTCTCCGACGAGCGCCCCGCCTGCTCGCGCAGCACCGCATAGTAATGAAGGGTGAGGCGCGGCATCAGGCGGCTCCCCGCGATGCAAGCGCCGCGCGCGCCGCCGCGGCGTCCGCGGGCGTGTTCGCATTGTCGAGCGCGCCCGCAAGCACGGGCTCGAGCAGCCGCACGTCGTGCGACAGGAGGAACTTGCGCGGGCAGTCACGGCCTGCGGCGATGTGTGCGCGGAGCGCATCCCGGCTTGCGGGCTCGTAAATTGCGCAGAGCGGCTCGGGCAGCCCGTCGTGGCTGCTGCGGTATGCCGTTGCGAGCCGACGCGCGTCGCGGCCGCGCAAGAGCGCCTCGACCGTCGCGTCATCGAGGAAGGGCAGGTCGCAGGCGACGACAAGCCAGGCTGCATCGGGATGGCGCGACTGCGCGGCGACGATCCCGGCGATCGGACCGCGGCCTTCCGGCCCGTCGACGATTTGCGGGAAGCGCGCGCGCAGCGGCTCGCCGGCCTGGTCCGGACGCACCGAGATGAATGCGCGCTCGACGTGGCGCGAGACGAGCTCGTAGGCCGCGGCAAGCTGCGGCTGCGGCCCGTAGGCGAGCGACGCCTTGTCCGCCCGCATGCGTGTCGACTGTCCCCCTGCGAGCACGAGGCCGAAGAGCGCGGTCATGGCGCGGCCTCCGCTGCAAGGTCGCTCTTGCCGCCGGTCTTCTCGATGAGCCGCAGCGACTCGACCACGATGCCGTGCGAGAGCGCCTTGCACATGTCGTAGATGGTGAGGGCCGCGACGGCGGCGCCCGTCAGCGCCTCCATCTCGACGCCGGTCCGGTGATGCACGGCGGCCGTACAGCGCACGGCGATCGAGTCATCGCCTTCCGGCTCGATTGCGATGTCGCAGCGCTCGAGGCCGAGCGGATGGCAAAAGGGGATCAGCTCGTGCGTACGCTTGGCGGCCAGCGTCCCCGCAACGATGGCCGTGTGGAATACGGGCCCCTTCGCGGTCGCGAAGCCCTGCGACTCGAGTGCCGCGAATGCGTCGGCCGGGAAGCGAACCCGCGCCTCGGCGCGCGCGACGCGCAGGCTCGGAAGCTTTGCGGTCACATCCACCATCGCCGGCGCGCCGTCCGGGGCGACGTGCGAGAGTCTTTTCGCCTCATCCGCCAATGTAGTACATCTCCACCTTGCGCGGTTTCGCCGCCTCCGAGGTTGTCGCGCGCAGCTCGCTGTAGCGGTCCTCGCGCCGCCGCCAGGTCGCCTGGATCAGCGCGCGCAGCTCCGCGTCGTCCGCACCGGCGCGGAGCTTCGCCCGGAAATCGGTGCCGCCGGCCGCAAAGAGGCAGGTATAGAAGACGCCGTCGGAGGAAAGCCGGGCGCGCGTGCAGCCGCCGCAGAATGGCTGGGTCACGGAGGAGATGAAGCCGATTTCACCCGCGCCGTCCGCATAGGCATAGCGCTCGGCGACTTCGCCGGGCTGCGTGGGCGCCAGTGTGCGAAGCGGCCATTCGGCCGCGATCGCGTCCCGGAGCTCGCGCGACGGCACGACGAGCTCGCGCCGCCAATCGTTGCGGTTGCCGACGTCCATGTATTCGATGAAGCGTACGACGACGCCGGTCCCGCGGAAATGCCGCGCGAGCGCAAGCGCCTCGCCATCGTTGACGCCGCGCTGCACGACCGCGTTGACCTTCACCGGCGCGAGGCCGGCTTCGAGCGCCGCCCGGATGCCGTCCAGCACGCGCTCTAGCCCGTCGAAGCCGCCGCTCATGCGGCGGAAGGTCGCCGGATCGATCGAGTCGAGGCTCACGGTCACGCGCGACAGGCCCTGGGCCCGCAATTCGGCAGCGTGTTGCGCGAGCAGGACGCCGTTGGTGGTGAGCGCGAGGTCCGCAATACCCTCGATCGAGGACAGCTCGCCGACCAGGTCCGCGATGCCGGTCCTGAGGAGCGGCTCGCCGCCGGTCAGCCGGATCTTGTGCACGCCCTCGGCGGCGAAGAGCCGCGCGAGTCGCGCAATCTCCTCGAACGAGAGACGCTCGCCCGCCGGCAGGAACCGGTAGCCCTCGCCGTATGTTTCCCGTGGCATGCAGTACGGACAGCGGAAGTTGCAACGGTCCATGACTGAAATGCGAAGGTCGAGCAGCGGGCGGCCGCGCAGGTCGGCCACCGCGCCCGGCGCGCCGATCGCCACCAGCTTTGCATTCGATCGTTCCGTCATGTCCTACCAGCGGTGGAAGGGAACCACGAGCCCTGCCGGGTGAGTCGCCGGCCCGCGCGGCAACTCCACGAATCCGTCGGTGCCGGCGAGCGCGATGAAATCGCCGGAGCCGTCCGTCGGACGCGGCTCGGCGAGGGCCCGGCCATCCCGATCGTAACCGAGCGTCACCGGCAGGAAACAGGTCAATGCCTTCGCGAAGACGTAGGGCCTTGCCAGGGCAACCTGCGGGATCGCACGGCTGTCCGCACCGACCAGGCGGGCGAGGGCAGGGACGACATAGCGCGCCAGGCACACGAGCACCGAAACGGGATTGCCGGGCAGGGCGAAGACGGCAGCGCCTCCGTCACCCGCGCCGAACCACATGGGCCGTCCCGGCCGCTGCGCGATGCCGTGAAAACGTTCGCGCACTCCGAGCGAAGTGAGCACGCGGGGCACGTGGTCAAAACGGCCCGCCGAGACTCCGCCGGAGAGGACCAGCGCGTCGTGACGCTCGAGCGCGGCGCCGAGCGCCGTCGCAAGCGTCTCCTCGTGATCCGGCAGCTGCAGGTTGGCGTGCGGCGAAAAACCCGCCAGCGTCAGCGCCGCGGCGATGCCGTAGGCGTTGGACCGTCGCACCTGGTGGCCCTCGATCGGCTGTCCGGGCTCGACGAGCTCGTCGCCGGTCGTGATGACCGCGATTCTCGGTGCGCGGGAAACTGAGAGCAGCGCCTCGCCGGCCGAAGCCGCAACGGCGAGCTCGGGCGCTCCAAGCCGCATCCCGGGCTCGAGCAGGCGATCGCCGGCCCGCGCGTCAGCGCCGCGCCGATGGACGTGGCGCCAGGGCTCGGGAATGCACGCGGCTTCGAGCTCCGCATGACCGCCGGTGATGCGCAGCTTCTCGACCGGTACGACTGTGTCGCAGCCCACGGGCAGTACCGCGCCGGTCATCACTTCGAAGCAATCGCCGTCCGACGCGAGCGAGAGCGCAGGGCTGCCGGCGGCCTGGATGCCGGCCACGCGGAACCGGCGGCGCGCCGCCGGGCCGGCATGGAACGCAATGCCGTCCATCGCCACGCGGTCGAACGGCGGCGCGTCGCGCTCGGCGAAGAGCGGGCTGCGAAGGATGCGTCCGGCGCAGGCCGCGAGTGGAACCTGCTCGGACGACAGCGGCGCGATCGCGGCGGCAATGACCGTATCGGCCTCGGCAGGCGTCAGCACGGCGACCTCGCCGCGGTCAGTTCTGCTTGTCGCGGGCTTTGAAGATCCGCAGCTGCTCATTGAATCGGTCTGCGATCGCCTGGACCTCGTCCACGGCGGCATTGTTCTTCTTCGCCTGCATGGCTCGCAGCTCCGTCAACCGGTTCTCGTCGTACTGGCCGCTCTTCTCGAAGGTCGTCATCTCGAGGTCGAGGCATGAGTTATAGGCGTTGATGTCCTCGTTGAACTGCTTCACGACCTTCTGGGCGGCGACCATCTCCTCGTACGTCGCCGTGGCGCCGTCGGGCAGCGCGGCGGGCGCCCGTGGATAGATGCAGGTCGCGTGGGCCGCTCCCGAGGCGGCCAGTGCGAGCAAGGCAAGCGTCAGACGGGTCATTGCGGCGGTCTCCCCCTGCAGACTGGTGAACTTGGGACAGCGCGAGGCCGTCCGGGTTCGCAGGGTTTTGGATTCTAGCGCAGCCTCCGGCAACCCGGGCCGCCGCATCGGCCGACATCGCCCGCGGCCCGGGTTAAACTGTCGAAAAATCGCCTGCCGGTGCGCGGTCGCCGGCCCGCCGCCTCGGGACTTATCGATGCCGGATTGGAAATCCGTACTGCGCACGGTCTTCGTCTCGCGCGCGCTCGACGCGCTCGAGGAAACGCGGCTCGTGCCCGAACGCAAGGTGCTCTACCAGTTCTGCGCGCGCGGGCACGACGTCACCCAGGCGCTGATCGGGCAGCGGCTCACGGGACGGCAGGATGCGATCGCACCTTACTATCGCTCGCGCCCGCTCGCGCTCGCGCTCGGCCTGTCCGCGGAAGAGGCGCTCGCTTCGACCATGATGCGCGCCGAGGGCATGTCGGGCGGCCGCGACATTGGCGTCGTGATCAACTGGCCGAACCGCGGCGGACCCTGCCTGCTGCCGGCCTGCGGCGGCGTGGGGGCGCAGTTCACGCCCGCTACCGGCTGGGCGCAGGCACTCGTTTACCGCCAGCGCGTGCTCCGCGACGATGCAGCCGCGGGAAGCATCGCCGTGGCGCATGGCGGAGAAGCATCGACCTCCACCAACGGCTTCTGGGCGTCGCTCAATATCGCGACGACCCTGCGGCTGCCCTTGCTCTATTTCATCGAGGACAACGGCTACGGAATCTCCGTCCCCGCGTCGCGGCAAACGCCCGGTGGCGACATCGCGGCGAACCTCGCCGCGTTCCGCAACCTCCGGATCCTGACGGGCGACGGCTCGGACCCGTTTGCGGCATCGGCGCTCATCGACGAAGCCGTATCGGCGGTCCGCGGCGGCGATGGGCCCGTGTTCCTCCGCCTGCGCGTGCCGCGTCTGTCGGGGCACTCCGGCCAGGACACGCAGGCCTACAAGAGCGCCGAAGAAATTGCCGATGAGCGCGCGCGCGACCCGCTGCTCGCGCTCCAGAGAAGCCTCGTGCCCGGCGAGCTGGCGGAGGACGCCTGGCAGGCGCTCGAGGCCGAAGCCGCGTCGATCGTCGAGGCGGCGCTGCGCCGCATCGAGGCGCGGCCTCCGCTTTCGACCGACGGCGTCGCGCGTCACGTGTTCACCGAGCGCGCTGCCGACGGCAGCCCCGTGCTGCAGGCCCAGGGCGGACAGTGGCTCGACGGCGCGCCACTGCCCGCGGGCGAGCCGGTTCCGCGCCCCGAAGGTGCGCGCATCAACATGCTGACCGCGATCCGGCGCACGCTCGAGCACGAGCTCGCGACCAATCCGCGCCTGCTGGTCTTCGGTGAGGATGTCGGCCGGAAGGGCGGCGTGCACGCGGCGACGCTCGGGCTGCAGGAGCGCTTCGGCGAAGACCGCGTGTTCGACACCAGCCTTTCCGAGGAAGGCATCATCGGCCGCGCCGTCGGCATGTCGCTGGCTGGACTCATGCCCGTGCCGGAGATCCAGTTCCGCAAGTACGCCGAGCCCGCGGCCGAGCAGCTGCACGATTGCGGCACGATGCGCTGGCGCACGATGAACCGATTCGCAGCGCCGATGGTCGTGCGCATGCCGGGCGGCTTCTTCAAGTGCGGCGATCCCTGGCACAGCCAGTGCAACGAAGTACAGTTCGTCCACGCGATCGGCTGGCAGGTCGCGATGCCCTCGAACGCCGGGGATGCCGTGGGACTCCTCCGCACGGCATTGCGGGGCAACGATCCCGTCATCTTTTTCGAGCATCGATTCCTGCTCGACGGAGCGGCCGCGCGACGTCCGTGGCCCGGCGATGACTTCGCGCTTCCGTTCGGCGTCGCCAACCGGTTGCGAGAGGGCGCCGAGCTCACGGTCGTGAGCTGGGGCGCGATGGTCGAGCGCTGCGAGCAGGCGGCCGCGCAATCCGCCGTCGACGTCGAGCTCCTCGACCTCCGGACTCTCGCGCCCTGGGACCGTGACGCGGTCCTTCAGTCGGTCGCGAAGACGCGGCGCTGCCTCATCGTGCACGAGGACACGATCACGGCGGGGTTCGGCGCCGAAATTGCAGCGCAGCTCGCCGAACGGGCGTTCTTCGATCTCGACGCGCCTGTCGAGCGCCTGGCAATGCCGGACGTTCCGAGCCCGCACAGCCCGCTCCTTCTCGATGCGGTCGTCCCGGGCGTTCCTGATATCGTCGCGGCGATCCGCCGCATCGCGAGTGCATGAGCCATGAGCGACCTGATTGACGTCGTGCTGCCCGAGGACCAGGTCGAAGGATCGCGCTCACAGGTGCAGCGCTGGCTGAAGGCCGTGGGCGAAGGCGTGAAGCGGCACGAGCCGCTCATCGAGATCGAGACCGACAAGGTCACGGTCGAAGTGTCAGCGCCGGCCGACGGCATTCTCGCCGAAATCGTTGCGGCCGAAGGCACGGACGTCGCGCCCGGCGCCGTGCTCGGCCGGCTGCGGGCCGGCTCAGCCGGGGTCACGACCGCTCCCGCACCGCCGCCGAAGCCGGCCGCTCGCGCGCCGACGGGTATCGCGAGTGCTGCAACGCCGGGCGGTGGCGGACGCCTGAGTCCGGCGGTGCGCCGCCTGCTCACCGAACGCGGCTTGCGCGCGGAAGACGTCGCCGGCAGCGGCGAGGGTGGGCGCATCACGGTCGAGGACGTGCTCGCGGCCAAGCCGCAGGACGCAGCGGCGGCGGGTGTCCGCGCCGCCGCAGCGCCGGGCGAGGAGGGAGTGCGCCCCATTCCCCACACGCCGATGCGCCGGCGCATCGCGGCGCACATGGTCGAGAGCCTGCTTCGCACCGCACCGCATGTCACGACCGTGTTCCAGGCGGACATGACCGCGGTTCTTGCCGACCGCGCAAGGCGCAAGGCCGAGTTCGAGCGCCGCGGCGAATCGCTGACGCTGACCGCGTATTTCGTCGCCGCCTGCGTCGATGCCATCCGCGCCGTCCCGGAAGCGAATGCTCGCTGGACAGCCGACGCGATCCTGGTGCATGAGAGGATCGACATCGGAGTCGGAACGGCATTGCCTGGCCGCGGCCTCGTCGTGCCCGTCATCCGCGACTGCGGCCGCCTCGACCTTGCGCGGATCGCGACGGCACTCGCGGCGCTCGTGCAGAAGGCGCGCGACGATGCACTGGCTCCCGCTGACCTGCAGGGCGGAACGTTCACGATCTCGAATCACGGCGTGAGCGGGAGCCTCGTGGCCGCTCCCATCGTCATCAACCAGCCGCAGTCCGCGATCCTCGGTATCGGCAAGCTCGAGAAGCGAGCCGTCGTCGTGAGCGAAGGCGGTGAGGACCAGGTCGCGATCCGTCCCTGCTGCTACGTGACGCTCACGATCGACCACCGCGTACTGGACGGGCACCAGGCCAACCACTTCATGCAGACGCTCGTAAACCGGCTCGAGGCCTGGAGCTAGGGTCGGCGCGACCCCATCCTCCGCCGTGCCAAAGGCCGTCCCGGTGTGTCAAAGTGGACGGTCCGGGTGCGCGGTCCGTGGAGGCTCGGCATGTATACACAAGGACTTGATTCTCTTGGCAAAGACTGCCTTCGCGATGAGGCGCGGGACGGCGCCGCCCTGGAAACGCGCTTCCAGGCACGCGTGGACGCCGAGGAGAAGATCGAGCCCAAGGACTGGATGCCCGAGGCCTATCGGCGCACGCTCGTCCGACAGATCTCGCAGCACGCGCATTCCGAGATCGTCGGCATGCTGCCCGAGGGCAACTGGATCACGCGGGCGCCGTCGCTCCTTCGCAAGACGATCCTCATCGCCAAGGTCCAGGACGAGGGTGGCCACGGCGCTTACCTGTACAGTGCGGCCGAGACGCTCGGGGTCGCGCGCAGCGAGCTTGTCGAGCAGCTCCTGACCGGCAAGGCCAAGTATTCGAGCATCTTCAACTACCCGACGCCGACCTGGGCGGACGTCGGCGCGATCGGCTGGCTCGTGGACGGCGCGGCGATCATGAACCAGATCCCGCTCTGCCGCTGCTCCTACGGCCCCTATGCGCGCGCGATGGTGCGCATCTGCAAGGAAGAGAGCTTCCACCAGCGCCAGGGCTACGAGATCATGCTGCGCCTCGCGCGCGGCACTGCGGCACAGCGCGACATGGCGCAGGCGGCGCTCGACCGCTGGTGGTGGCCGTCGCTCATGATGTTCGGGCCGTCCGACAATGACTCGAAGCACAGCGCGCAGTCGATGCGCTGGAAGATCAAGCGATTCTCGAATGACGAGCTCCGGCAGAAGTTCGTCGATACGACCGTGCCCCAGGCAGACTACCTCGGCCTGAAGGTGCCGGACCCGGAGCTCGCTTGGGACGAGGCGACGCAGCATTACCGCTTCGGCCCGATCGACTGGCGTGAGTTCGAGCAGGTGCTGGCTGGCCACGGGCCGTGCAACCGGGAGCGGCTGGAAGCGCGTCGCCGGGCGCACGACGAGGGACGCTGGGTGCGTGAAGCCGCGACGGCCTGGGCCGCGAAGCGAAGCGCCGAAGCGGTGCAGGCGGCCTGACGCGGAACGGAGGAGTTTCGGTGAACGACAAGCAGGACTGGCCGCTCTACGAGATCTTCATCCGTGCTAAGTCGGGGCTCGACCACAAGCACGTGGGGAGCCTGCACGCAACCGACGCACGGATGGCGCTCGAGCACGCGCGCGACCTGTACACGCGGCGTCAGGAGGGAGTCAGCATCTGGGCCGTGCGCTCCGCCGACATCGTCGCATCGGATCCCGCCGAGTCGGACGCTTTCTTCGAGCCTGCCCGCGACAAGGTCTACCGGCACCCGACTTTCTACGACATCCCGGACGAGGTGAAGACGCTGTGACCGCGCGCTTTCGCTACGTCCTCCGGCTCGCCGACACGAACCTCGTGCTGGCGCAGCGGCTCGGCGAGTGGGTGGGGCACGCGCCGGCGCTCGAGGAAGACCTTGGACTCGCAAACGTCTCGCTCGACCTCCTCGGCCAGGCGAGGCTTCTCTTCGCGCATGCGGGCGCGCTCGAAGGTCGGGGGCGTGGCGAGGACGAGTTCGCTTACCTGCGCGAG
>Ga0075424_100007101_pt1 | contig 10836 bp, 7 predicted proteins | sample SoiMethybrSBSTD3_FD_75301 | JGI IMG/M metagenome (GOLD analysis project Ga0075424, IMG submission 75301) | Bulk soil microbial communities from a Populus tree surrounding site in Tennessee, USA - Soil MetaG P. TD hybrid SBSTD3 | ecosystem: Environmental > Terrestrial > Soil > Tree plantation...
GCCCCTTCCTGCGAGGCGGTCGCCACAACGCCAGGCTCCAGTCCCGCGATCTGCGCTTGCTGCGACCGCTGCTGGCGGCGCGGCCGATGCGGCCGCCGCTCGAACCTGCCTGCGGGCCGCCACACCTCGATGATCGGTTCCTCCGCAGGCTTATTCTCAGCGGGCGTGACATCCCCGGCGGGTGCAAGGTCTGCAGGTTCCGCCGGCGCTGCCGGCTCTTCTGTCGCGAGAGGCACCGGCTCCTGTACCAACGGTGGTGCGACTTCCGCCGCGGCCAATTCGGGCTGAGGCAATGGCATGTGCGACGGGGCGTCGTTGACCAGAACGGTTTCAGCTGCGAGCTCTGTGCCTACCGCTCCTGTTGCGGTTTCCGGTGATGCGTCCGCGGCTTCGCTTGTCGGCACCGTTTGCGCGGGCCCATTTGTCGAAGCATCGGCCGTAGCCGCAGGAGTGGCTGATGCGGCTGCCGCGACCGGCTTGGGCTTGCGATCCATGCGATAGCCGAGCGAGCGTAGAATTGAAGCGAAATCCTCGCCGGAAGCCCCCGTGAGAGAAGTCATGGCGCCGGTAACTACAAAGCTGCGTGCGTCGAAAAATCCGTCCGGCTTCGGACCGGGCGCACCTTCACGCCAGGACAGCGCCGGCCGGATGAGATCGGCAAGCCGTTCCAGAATATCGACGCGAACCGCGCGTTCTCCGCAAACGCGATAACCGGCGGTTCGATAGAGGGCTTTGGGCGTATCCTTGTCGACGGGGATCGATGTGCGCCCGCTCGCCGCAAGATGCAGGAGATCGCCGACACCCTTGGCTTCCGGACTTTCGTGCTTGACCGCCCACAACTGCGTAGCGAGCGCGCGCGGCGCCGGCTTGAGCAGCGCCGGCAAGTAGATGTGATACGCGCCGAATCGCACGCCGTACTTGCGCAAGATCGCGCGGGCCGGCTGATCGAGCGCTTTGACTTCCTCGGCCACTTTCTGTCGCTCGAGCACACCAAGCGACTCCACCAGCTGAAATGCAACACCGCGCGCCATGCCGGTCACGTCGTCGGCCGCCGTCAACGAGAACAGCGGCGCCAGCAATTTCTCGATATGGGTCTTCAGCCAGAGGTCAAGCCTGGTCTGGACCAGTTCGCGCGCCGGGCCGGTCAGATGTTCGTCGGCGATTATGCGCACTCGCGGGCGCAAGGTGTCATCGCCCGGCATCAGTTTGGCCACGAGATCCCCGGTCCAGCGCAATGCGCCGTCACTCGCCAAAACAATCTGATCGTTGGAAGCCTGGGAAATCTTGGTGGCGCGTGCCTCGATTTCGCCAGCCAGAACCTTTTGAGCTGCGGCGTTGAGCGCCTTCGCTTCCGAGCCTGCGGCCGCAGCGTCGGGAGCAAACATGAATCCGTCGAGCCGACCGATTACGTGACCCTCGACCGTGACTTCACCAGACTTTCCGATTTCGGTTTCCAGCATCGCCTTTTCTCGAAGCCGTCGCATCAACACGCTTGTGCGACGGTCCACGAAACGCTCGGCCAAACGTTCGTGCAGCGCATCGGATAGTTTATCCTCGACCGCGCGCGTGACACCTTGCCAGTGCTCCGGATCGGCGAGCCAATCCGGTCGATTGGCAACGAATGTCCAGGTCCTGACATGCGCTATCCGGTTGGAGAGAGTGTCGATGTCGCCATCGGTTCGGTCGGCATGGGCAACTTGACGAGTGAACCAATCCGTCGGGATGTTACCCTCTCGCATCAAAAATCCATAGAGGGCCACAACCAGTTCTGCGTGCGTCGCGGGAGCAATTTTTCGATAGTCTGGAACCTGGCAGGCATCCCATAGGCGCGCAATGGAAGCGCGGTCGCGCGCGAGCGAGCGTACATCCTCGTCGCGGGCGGCATGCTCGAGAACCAATATATCTTCACCGATGGGTGCGCGCGTCAGTCCCTGCTCTCCCGGCAGAGCGGCCAGGGACGCCTGCAAAGCGCCGATCGAAGCAAAATCAAGATCGGTATTGCGCCACTGCAGCAGGCGAAGCGGCTCGAAGCTGTGACTTTCCAGTGCTTGTACAAGTTCAGGTTCGAACGGGTCGCAGCGTCCGGTCGTGCCGAACGTCCCATCACGGGTGGCCCGGCCCGCCCGGCCCGCGATTTGAGCGAGTTCGGCCGGATTGAGCTTTCGAAACTGATAACCGTCGAACTTTCTGTCGGATGCAAACGCAACATGATCCACGTCGAGATTGAGTCCCATGCCGATCGCATCTGTCGCCACGAGATAATCGACGTCGCCGGACTGGTATAGGGCAACCTGCGCATTCCGCGTTCGGGGCGAGAGAGCACCCAGCACTACCGCCGCACCGCCACGCTGGCGGCGGATCAGTTCGGCGATTGCGTAAACCTCATCCGCCGAAAAAGCGACGATCGCCGATCGCGGCGGCAACCGCGTCAGCTTTTTCTCGCCGGCATAACTCAGCGTTGACAGCCGCGGCCGGCTGACGATGTGGGCGCCGGGCAGCAATTTCTCCACCATCGGCCGGACCGTCGCGGCGCCCAACACCAGCGTCTCCTCACGGGCGCGTGCATTGAGCATCCGGTCGGTGAACACGTGGCCGCGCTCGAAATCTGCCCCCAGTTGCACCTCGTCTATGGCCATAAAGGCGACGTCGAGATCGCGCGGCATCGCCTCGACGGTACAGACCCAGAAGCGCGAGTTTGGTGGCTTGATCTTTTCCTCGCCCGTGACCAACGCGGCTGCGTCAGTCCCCACCCGGTCGATGACCTTGTTGTAGACCTCACGCGCAAGCAGCCGCAGCGGCAGTCCGATCATGCCCGACGAATGCGCCAGCATCCGCTCGATAGCGAGATGGGTCTTGCCGGTGTTGGTAGGTCCCAGCACGGCAGTGACGCCGGCGCCGCGCGTTCGCGATGTTCGATTGGGCTGCGGGGAAAAACTGATAGGCATACGCCGTCCGGACTAGTGGAAGAGCGCTCAGGCAATCTTCCGAGAGGCTTTCTGTATCACAATGCGACGCTGGAGCATGCGCGTGGTTAAGCTTTAGAACGAGTCTGGAACGAATCGCGCCCGAATCGCTGACTCCGGAGCAGTATGGCTTCGTTCACGGCGATATCTGGCCGGCGTCGCCTGCGCAACCACAAGATGGAGTAGGGGGTCTACCGTTCAAGTGGCTGTAAGCGGTCCCGAAAGTTAACACCGCGCCGTCCGCCCCCGCTTGCAAAGAGTCAAGGGGCTTATTGCGTCTTCGACCCATTGGCCGATGCCCCGGCCTGAATTGGAACTGAAACGAATTCCCACGCCTCGAGAATTGCCTGGCCGAGGGGTGTCGGCCCCTGCGCCCGATAAGGAACCAGTACACGCGTTCCAGCAATCGGCGCGAGCCATACTTCCATATCGCGCTGCTTGGCAAGGTATCTGATCGCCGCGCGCGAAGGGATAAACCCTGCGACCGGTATGAAGTAGGCCGAGCAAACTACCACGGGCCCGGAATAGCCTTTGATCGCCTTCACCCGGTCCATTCGCTTGAAGGAAAACTGCATGTCGTAACGGAGCCTGCCGTCGAAGACTTCCTGCGTGCGCTGGCAGGCCTCGGGAACGAGAGGGTCGCCGTTCCCGGGCATGCGCACGAGTGCGGCCGTCATCGGATCAAGAACGCCGCGCTGGGAGGCTTCCGTGATCGGCACACGATTGGGGTCGTGATCCGCAGGCGGATCGACCTTGTAGTCCTTCACGTTGCCGTTGCTGATGGTGATACGAATTGAATCGAACTTCTGATTGTTGCGTAAGCTCATGCTCGCCGCGTAGATCGAGGACAGTCGTCCACCGCTCAGCGTGCCACGTGCGGTCGCGCTGCCTTGGCCGCCGGTGAACGCGCGCAACAAACCCGACGTCGTGCCGTTGACCATGGCAGTGTACTGGGCGTCACTCACATCGATGGCCCAGCTGCCAGTCCCGATCGGAATGCCGGCAACTGTCGCTGAGTAACGCGCTTCGAGGCGTGCCTGGGCAGACGCAGGAACCGGCGACGCGGAGATCGCCAGGACCAGCATCACTGACGTCAGGAGCAGGTTGCTCTCTTTGTCACGCAAGACTTGTTCCTTCCGCGCTCGGCGCCAATTGCCTTACAGGGCCGATACTATCACCCAACCCGGCAAGCGATGCGCGCGTGTAGCCGGAGGCCGGCCGCAAGGTCGACGCCGAACGGCACTTCGTCGGCGCGGATTTAGTCGAATCTGTGTTCGCAGCCGGGAAAGCATCGTGAAGGCATAGAAAATCCGTCAAATTCGACTCGATCGCTCGGCTTGACGCCCTTAACCACGCTCTCTATACGTCCGCCTCATCTTTAAACCCGGCGTTTGACCGATTTCCGACACCTGCGGGTGCCCGTGTTTTTGAGGACAGAGCTATGTCACGGCGTTGCGAGCTGACCGGCAAAAAGCCGCTGGTCGGCCACAAGGTGAGCCATTCCAATATAAAGACCAAGCGACGGTTTCTGCCAAACCTGCGCAACGTCACGCTAATCTCCGATACGTTGGGGCGCAGGATCCGGCTGCGCGTGTCGGCCAATGCCTTGAAGACCGTCGACCATCGCGGCGGGCTCGATGCATTCCTGCTGAAAGCAAACGACGACGAATTGGCTCCTCGAGTGCTTGAGCTCAAGCGTCAAATCGTGAAAAAGCGCGACGCCAGCGGGGGCTGACGCCCCATCAAGGGAATTTCATTGATCATGCCCGGCCCTGTGCCGGGCATCGGCGTCTTTGCGGCAAGCATCAAGACATGACAGCCGGACAAACTCGGCGCGACGGGCCTACTCTCCCACAATCGAAAACTGAAGCAGCAGGTTGCGCTGGATGAGGGAAAAATTGTCATCCGATACCAGCGTGAGAATTGTCTCACCACCGGCGGTACGGTGCACGGCAATTCCTTCCATATTATCGATCTGATGCCCGAGATCGGCCTCGATCATCGAATGGCCATCGATCACGGCACCTTCCCTGAGGGTAGCCAGCGGCATCCGGCGGATGCGCATCGCAACGCCGCGCACAGGCGAATAGCGGCGCTCCAGCACCAAAAGATCGGGTGGAAGGAGCACGCAGTCACTGACTTCGAAACCCCCGGTACGCTTGACGCTGAAGCGGGTGACCTTGTCGCTGCCAAGTACAAATCCCCGCAAGTTGCCGGCGCGGTCGAGACTGCGCTCGGTTATTGCAATCAGGTCCCCGGCCAGTAAACCTTGCCGTGGCGCAGCGAGACACTCGAGACCTTTGTTGTAGGTGAAGGTTTTGAAATCGGGCGGCACCTTGATCGGCTGGCCACGTGCCGGCAGGCCGTCGCGACGATAGTCAAAGCGCACGATCTGTTCGACCCGCTCAATGCCGACGTAAAGCATGCCGTCCCGCTCGGCGAGCGATTCGGCGTCATACCAGCCCCGCGCGGCCAACGGTTTGCCATCCGGTCCGAGTATCGGCGCTAATTCGGCATCGGCTATGGCCGCCGGTCTTCCGTCGCGATAGACAATCCGCCCGCGCAGCCACGAGCCGCGATCGGTAATCGCGATGAAATGACTGCCGTCCGCCTCGAGGTAGATGCCCGAGAGCCCGCCGAAGGCGGGGTTGTTCGACGCCAGCACAAGTCCGCCGCGGAACTCCAGATCGCCAAAGCGCGTCAGCGAGGCATCGCGATTGTCGAACGAAGTTATCGGCGTTGCATCGATTTCGATGCGCGAGATGCCTGCCGCGTAGTGAGGCGGATCGGCGAAAGCGAAAGAGCCGAGAACGGCAAGCGCAACAAAAAACAGGCTCGCAACGAGCGCGCGAAAACGCGGAGCACTCAAGCTACGCGTCTCCGGACGCGCGGCCTCGACCAGTCAACGCTGCCATGCTCCTCGAACAGTTCGGCAAGCTTTTCTGTCATTGCACCGCCAAGCTCTTCAGCATCGACAATGGTTACCGCCCGGCGATAGTAGCGCGTCACGTCATGGCCGATGCCGATGGCAATCAGTTCGACCGGAGATCGCGTCTCGATCTCCTCGATCACCCAGCGCAGATGGCGCTCGAGGTAATTTCCCGGATTGACGGAAAGCGTGGAATCGTCAACCGGCGCGCCGTCAGAAATCATCATCAGAATCCTGCGCTGCTCGGAGCGCCCAAGCAGTCGCTTGTGTGCCCAATCGAGCGCTTCACCGTCGATGTTCTCCTTCAGCAGACCCTCGCGCATCATCAGGCCAAGATTTTTCCGAGCGCGACGCCACGGTGCGTCCGCCGATTTGTAAATGATATGGCGCAGGTCGTTCAGCCGGCCAGGATTCGCCGGCTTGCCCGCCGTAAGCCAGTGCTCGCGCGACTGCCCGCCCTTCCATGCCCGCGTGGTGAAGCCGAGAATCTCAACTTTGACCCCGCATCGCTCGAGCGTGCGCGCCAGAATATCGGCGCAGGTCGCGGCAACCGTAATCGGCCTGCCCCGCATCGAGCCGGAGTTGTCCAACAAAAGCGTCACCACGGTGTCGCGAAACTCCGTGTCTTTCTCGGCCTTGAACGAAAGCGGATGCAAAGGATCGATAATGACGCGCGACAGGCGCGCCGGATCGAGCTGACCTTCTTCGAGATCGAATTCCCAGGACCGGTTCTGCTGTGCCATCAGGCGGCGCTGCAGCCGATTGGCAAGGCGCGCCACGACGCCCTGCAGGTGAGAGAGCTGCTTGTCGAGGTAGCCTCGAAGGCGATCCAGCTCTTCCGGCTCGCAAAGATCTTCGGCTGCGACAATCTCGTCGAACTTCGCGGTAAAAGCGCGGTAGTCCGGCCCGCGCGGTTCGTTGGCGCCAAAATGGCGCGGGCGCTGCGGCTCTCCAGGAGTCTCCGCGTCACCAAGGTCGGTGTCGTCGGCGGTATCAGCGCTCGGAGCCTCGACCGCGTCGGCGGCAGCGTCGGGCATATCCTCCGCGGACACCTGCGTGTCTTCCATGCTCATCCGCTGCATTTCATCGGAATCCGCGGCTTCGCCGTCCTGGCCGGACTCCTGCTTGCGGCGATCATCCTCGCCTTCGTCTTCTTCCTCGGAGTCGTGGCTGCGGTCCTCGCCCATTTCGAGAGCGTCCAGCAGGTCGTGGACGACGTCGCTGTACTGGCGCTGATCCTCAACCAGGCCCTCGAGCCGATCGAGATCGCGGCCGGCACGCTCTTCGATGAGCGGGCGCCAGAGATCGACAAGCTTCCTCGCCGCAGGCGGCGGACCCATGCCTGTCAGGCGCTCGCGCACCATGAGCGCCAGCGCATCCTCGATCGGCGCATCCGCGCGCTCGGTGATCTGATCGAACTTGCCGCGATGAAACCGGTCATCGAGCATCGCGGCAAGATTCTGCGCGACGCCATTCATGCGCCTGGCGCCGATCGCTTCCACGCGCGCCTGCTCCACGGCTTCGAACACAGCGCGCGCCTGCTGACCGGAAGGTTGGAGCCGGCGATGCAACGCCTGGTCATGACAGGCAAGACGCAGGGCAATTGAGTCGGCATGGCCCCGAACAACTGCAGCCTCGGTTTTTCCCAGCTTGCGTGGCGGCTCGGGCAACCGGACTTTTCCACCCATCAACCCCGGACGCTCGGCGGCGAATGCAACTTCCAATTCCGGCTTGCGCGCCAAGGCGCGCAAGCAACCGGTGACCGCGCGCTTGAAAGGTTCGGTCGGCGATTCTTTCGGCGACGGCTTGATTTTGATGTTGGAGACCATGGTCGCAGATCTTGATGCTCGTCATTCCGAGGCGGACGCTGCGCGCCGTCCCGGAATGGCCAGTCGCTACGTCAATGCCACATTCACCGATGACTCCGGAAGTTCGACGCCGAAGCAGCGCTGATAGAATTCGGCGACGATCGGTCGCTCAAGCTCGTCGCATTTGTTGAGAAAAGTCAGCCGGAAGGCAAAACCGATGTCGTTGAAGATCTCGGAATTCTCCGCCCAGGTAATGACGGTGCGCGGACTCATGACGGTCGAAATATCGCCGTTCATGAATGCATTGCGCGTGAGATCGGCGACGCGCACCATCTTGTTGACGGTATCGCGGCCCTGCTCGTTGCGATAATGCCTGGCCTTGGCCAGAACAATCTCCACTTCGTTGTCGTGCGGCAGATAATTCAGCGTGGTGACGATCGACCAGCGGTCCATCTGGCCCTGGTTGATCTGTTGCGTACCATGATAGAGCCCCGACGTATCGCCGAGACCGACCGTGTTGGCCGTAGCGAACAGACGAAACGACGGGTGCGGCTTGATGACCTTGCTCTGGTCGAGCAGCGTAAGCCGTCCGGAGGCTTCCAGCACGCGCTGAATGACGAACATCACGTCGGGCCTGCCGGCATCGTATTCGTCGAAACAGAGCGCGACGTTGTTTTGCAAAGCCCACGGCAGGATGCCTTCGCGGAACTCGGTGACCTGCTGGCCCTCCTTGATGACGATCGCGTCCTTGCCGATGAGATCGATGCGGCTGATATGGCTGTCGAGGTTGACGCGCACGCATGGCCAATTGAGCCGCGCCGCCACCTGTTCGATATGGGTGGACTTGCCGGTACCATGATAGCCGGTCACGATCACGCGGCGGTTCTTGGCGAAGCCGGCGAGAATGGCAAGCGTAGTCGGGCGATCGAACCGATAATCGGCATCAATGTCCGGAACGTGCTCATCGGCCTGCGAATAGGCGGGCACTTCCAGATCGCTGTCTATTCCGAAAACCTGCCGAACCGAGACTTTCATGTCGGGCAGGCCGGCAACTTCCTGCATTGCGGCGGTCATTGATCCTCCGTGGCTCCGGAACTCCGAAGCCCGTGATGCGGTGCGATTCGTACGGTCCGGCTGATAGCGGCAACTTACCAGAGGCCACGGCGCCGAAAAACCCGCCGCAGCCAAATGCCACCATCAATTATTTCAATAAGATAGGCGTAGCGAGCCTTGTACGAAAGGCAGGGCTGGGTTGATTTGACGAGGGTCTTCGGCCGGTCAGCCAAATCCCACTGATTTCAAATAATTGTACGACTGGATGATCTCGACCAGCCGATCCTCGGTCGACCGGTCGCCGCCATTGGCATCAGGATGGTGGCGTTTTACCAATTCCTTGAAGCGCATCTTCACCTGTTGCGGAGTGGCGCCAACCTCGAGCCCCAGCGTATCGAGAGCCTTGCGCTCCGCGTTGCGGATCGGTCGCGCTTCCGCGCGCGCCTTCTGCTCCGCTCTCACACCTTCGCCGAACAGACCGAATGGATCGGCATGAGTGCCGAAAGCACGCATATCCGGCCGCATCGTGCTTTTTCCGGTTCCCATCTTCCAGGTGGGGCGGTGGCCGGTCAGCGCGTCCTTCTGGTAGGCCATCACCGCCGCATCGCTCATCCCGGCGAAGAAATTGTACGACTGATTGTATTCGCGCACATGGCTAAGGCAGAAACGCCAGTATTCCTTTTCGCGGCCCCGGCCTTTTGGCGCACGGTGCGTCGCTTTTTCCTTGCAGCCATGCCATTCGCAGCCCGGGCCACCGGTTTTTGGACGGCGGTCCCTCTCCGGCTTGACGCGGATGCGGTCAAAAAGAGGTGAGTCGAATTTCATGACCGACCATTATGCGCTTTTGCGGGTGACGCCTTCAAGGCTTGATCGTGACAGGACAATGCCCACCATTGACCTGCACCCTGCCCTCTCCTAAGCGGGCACATGCGAACCGCCGATCTGATCACGAAGAAGTTGACCGAAGCTTTCGCGCCGCAAAGCCTTAAGGTGCTGGACGAATCCCGCCAGCATGAAGGCCATGCCGGACACCGGCCGGGCGGGCAAACTCATTACCGCGTCTATATTGTATCGAAAGCTTTCAAAGGAAAGACCCGGCTCGAGCGCCACCGCATGATCAATCAGTTGCTTGCAAGCGAACTCGCTGGCGGAGTCCACGCACTCGCCATCCACGCCGCCGCGCCGGGAGAAGGTGAGGTTTGAATCGCGTCCGTCACCCGGACATCGCGGGCTGCGTTCTTGGCAACGGCTGAATGCGCAATGCGGTGATGCGATTGCGTGCACGCCGCAAGACCCTGAAACGGAACCCATGAAAAGTGAAGCTCTGCCCTACCTCGGGAATTGAGCGCGCTTCATGGATGACCAACCCGGCGACAGTGGTCGCCTCGTCGTCGGGCAAATTCCAGTCCATGACCCGATTGAGATCCCGGATAGGAACGGCGCCATCGACATTGACCGAGCCATCGGGCTGGCGCCGCACGCCAGGCATGGCGACATCGTGTTCGTCGGTGATGTCTCCGACAATCTCCTCAAGTATGTCTTCCAGTGTCACCAGACCCTCGACTTCGCCATATTCGTCTACCACGAGCGCAAAGGGCGTCTTGCGGCGGCGGAACGCCTTGAGTTGTTCTGAAACCGGGCGCGTCTCCGGTACGAACCACGGCGGCGTCATCAGCGAAGCGACGTCGATCTTGGAAGCATCGCCTTCAACCGCATGCAACGCGCGCAACAAATCCTTCACATGCAAAATGCCGACAATGTTTTCCGGGTTTCCGCGCCATAACGGAAGGCGCGTGACCGGTGAAGCGATCACTGCGTTGACAATATCCTCAGGTGGATCATCGGCGTTCAGCGTGATCATGTTGGTGCGATGAACCATCACGTCGGAGACCTCGAGCTCGCCAAAACGGAACACGTTCTGGATGTATTCGGCTTGAACTTCCTCGAGCTTGCCGTGCTCGGCGGAAGTCTCCACCAGCCCCTCGATCTCGACATCGGTCAGGATCTCCTGCTGCGAACCTTCCTTGACACCAAGCAGGCGCAGTATCGAGCGCGAAGCCGTGTTGAGAAGCCAGTTCAACGG
>Ga0075424_100007103_pt1 | contig 10835 bp, 10 predicted proteins | sample SoiMethybrSBSTD3_FD_75301 | JGI IMG/M metagenome (GOLD analysis project Ga0075424, IMG submission 75301) | Bulk soil microbial communities from a Populus tree surrounding site in Tennessee, USA - Soil MetaG P. TD hybrid SBSTD3 | ecosystem: Environmental > Terrestrial > Soil > Tree plantation...
GAAGATCACAGCCAGAAGCAGGATCGCGGCGACGGAGGCCGCGATCGTCACGCGGAGCGGTGTCGGCGTCATCGTTCCTCCACCGGTGCGGGTGGGCGGCGGAACAGACCTACGAAGAGCGCCAGAGAGACTTTGATCATGTAGTAGGCGGACATCCGGACGTTGATCGAGGACGCGCCGTTGACTCGATTGCGCATGCAGACCGGCACCTCGACCAGCCGCAGGCGGTGCTTGAAAACGAGGACGTTCGCTTCGACCTCCGGGTAGTCGTGCGGGTAGTCGTCAGCGAACAAGAGAATCCCGCGGCGGTTCATCGCGCGGAACCCGGAAGTCGTGTCAGTCAGCTGCTGGCGAACGATCAACGAGACGAGCCCCGCGAAAAGCTTGATCCCGACCCGCCGGAAGAACGGGGGCTTGTATCGACGCCCGTTCAGGAAACGGCTGCCGACGACGAGGTCGGCACGATCCTCGACGATCGGCGTGAGCAGCCTCGCGATCTCCGCGGGATCGTGCTGTGCGTCGGCGTCGACTTGCACGGCGACGTCGAAGCCGTGGTCGCGCGCGTACATGAGACCGGTCTGAACGGCGCCGCCGATCCCGAGGTTGAACGGCAGCCGAACGACGTGCGCCCCGGCGGCGAGCGCGCGCTCCGCGGTGCGGTCGGTCGAACCGTCGTCGATGACGATCACCTCGAAGCCCGGATCGGCCGACTGGACCTCGGCGATCACGCCCGCAATCGAATCCTCCTCGTTCAGCGCCGGAATCACGGCGATCCGGCGCAGCGCGGCCACCCGCGAGTCGACCCGCAGCGGTAGTGGAGCGGGAAGCGACGGGACGTCTCGAGACAACGGGCGAACCTCCGAAGTGCGCACTGCCACAGCCCGAGCATCGCCGAACAGGCCGCTCGTGGCGACAGACGAAGGTCTAAGCAGCGCCGGGCAAAGGGATGGGTTACCCCTTTCGCCGCATCACGACGACGCCGTTTGATTCGTAGACGGTCACGAACGCCCCTGCGCGGCGGACCTTCCCGACTTCGGCAGGCAACGAGATCGGGCCTTCCGCATCCGCGGTGTCCACCGCGATCCACTGCGCCCGGCGTGTATTCGGGAACAGCATGATGCGCCGGCGGTTGGAAAGGTGCGCGCTGATGATGTTGGTCGCGCTGACCGGAACGCCGTCCGGGATCAGCCGCACGGCGTGGCGCTCCGCGGTGAGGAGCCCCGATCCGGTTACCGCGTCGCGCGCGACATGGCCCGCAGTCCAGAAGGGCGAAAGCACGGCTGTGACGGCCACCGCAGCCAGGACGATGCCCGACGCGCGGGCCGGATCCCGTGTTCGCGCGGCGCCGAAGATTGTCGCGCCGAAGAGGACCGCCGTGGTCGCAGCCGCGTAGTGGCTCCAGACCGACGTCTGATCCGTCGACGACGAGAGCAGGTTGATCAGGAGCAGCGGCGCTGCTGCGAGCAGAAGCAGCGGCGCACGGAAGCAGAGGCCGAGCAAGGGGATGAAGAGGAGCGCGAGGTAGACCAGCTTGTGTCCCGTGAAGACGACCTCGGCGACCTTCAGTGGATGAAGCACGGACGTCTTCACGACCGCGCCGGCGCTCCCGCCGAGACCGGCGTAACGGTCCGAGAACGGATTCGTGCCCGACATGCTGTAGTGCGGGACGAGGTACAGGAAGTCGAACGCGGTGATCGCAAGCCCGGCCGCGAACAGCCCGACACCGACGGCCGGCCGCTTGCGCGCCAGTCCGTACCAGAGACCGAGGCAGCCGACCACGAGCGGGATCTGCTCGTTCGAAGCGGCAGCGAGCACGGCCGCGATCGCAAAGGGAATCCAACGCTCCTCGTCGAGCCACCAGATCGCGTAGAGCAGGAGCGGCAGGGCGAGGCTGACCGGGTGGAAGCCGAGGTTGGGGTCGAGCGCGTTCCACTGGGTCGCGGGGTACGCGAGGTAGGCCAGCCCGAAGCACGCCGCGGCGCGCTCAGAATGGAGGTGCTTCCTCGCGAGCCAGAAGACCGGGAGTGCGCCGGCGCTCACCGCCGCCGCCTGGACGACGAGCAGGATCACCGGGCTCGACCAGACCAGCCAGAGCGGCGCGAAGAGCGTGAGCAGTGGATCGACGTGCCAGCCGAGCCGGGAGAACTGCTCGCCGTTCTCGGCGGTCGACTCGAGCAGCCGCCCGTGCGCCGTGTTCCAGATCGCCTGCACGGCGTTGCCGAGGTCGTAGCCGGCGCTGCGGAAGCCGACGTAGTCCAGGACGCCGGCGACGCTGAACACGATCGCGTACGCCGCCGCGGCGATCCGAACGGATACTGACGGCGAGAGCGCAAGCGTTCGCGCGCGCGGCGCACGCGCGGTGCGTAGCTGCGCCGAGGAAGCTACGGCCACGGCCCAAGGATCGTCGAATCGGCGCCCGACGGCGACAGACGATCGGCTAACGAGGCCCGTGCCAACGGATGGGCACGGCGGCTCGGTCCACGGGCGCTTGTAGCCTGTTGGCGCATGCGGGCTGTGATCCTCGCCGGTGGTCTGGGCACGCGCCTGCGGCCTTACACGACGATTCTCCCGAAGCCGCTGGTGCCCGTCGGCGACCGCCCGATTCTCGAGCACATCCTCAGGCGCCTGCGCACCTGCGGCATCGGCGAGGTCGACCTCTGCGTCAGCCACCTCGGTGAGTTGATCCAGGTCTACTTCTCGCAGGACGGCACGCTCCCCGACGGGCTGGAGCTGCGCTGGCATTGGGAAGACGAGCCGCTCGGCACGGCGGGCGCACTACGACTCGTGCCGGACCTCCCGGGCACGTTCATCGCCATGAACGGCGACATCCTGACGACACTCGATTACGGCGAGCTGGTCGCGTTCCATCAGCAATCCGGTGCGGCGCTAACGGTCGCGATGCATTCGAAGCAAGTGAACATCGACCTCGGCGTCATCGAGAGCGACGGCGATCGAGTAACGGGATGGCGAGAAAAGCCACAGTTGGACTACGAAGTGAGCATGGGAATCTACGTCTACGACTCGCGCGCTCTCGCGCATTTGCCCTCGAGTGGCCCATTCCAGTTCCCGGAGCTCGTCGAGCGGCTACTGGAGGTCGGAGAGTCGGTCGCGGCTTTCCGGAGCGATGCCGAGTGGTTCGACATCGGGACGGTCGGCGAGCATCAGCGCGCAGTCGAGGCATTCGAGCGCGCGCCTGAGGTGTTCGCGGCGTGAGCGACGCCGAGCTCGAGCGGATTCGCGCCGCCTACCGCGAGCGCGATGCCGGCACGGATTCGCCGTACCGCTGGGATAACCCCGGCTATGTCACGTATATGCAGCAGGTGGAACGAGCGCTCCTTCGGGCTCTCAGCGACTCCGGATTGTCTCTCGTCGGACGCCGCGTCCTCGATGTCGGCTGCGGCAGCGGCTACTTCCTCAACCGCCTGCACGAGTACGGCGCCGGCGAGTGCTACGGGATCGATCTAATGGAAAACCGCGTTGCGGAAGGCCAGGAGCGCTATCCCGCCCTCCAGCTTCGAGTCGGGAGCGCCACAGATCTGCCCTTCGCCGACGGCGAGTTCGATCTCGTAACTCAGTTCACCTGCCTCTCGTCGATTGTGGACGCCGAGGTACGGCTAGTCGCTGCGCGCGAGATGCGCCGCGCCGCCCAAGGCGGCTGGGTGATGTCGCTGGATATGCGCGGCATGCTGCCGTTCGCTCTCCGACGCAGAGGCTCGACTCCAACGGTCGGTCTCGACGAGGGTGAGCTCCGACGTCTGTTCGGCAAGCCGGCTCTGCTGCGCCGCGTTGCCCTGGCATTTGATCTGGTGCAACTGACTGGTCGTCACGCGCTCCTGAGCACCGCGCTTGCCGCGCTCCCGCCGCTGCGTAGCCATCTGCTCGGCTTGTGGCAGGTCCCAGCCGAGCACTAAACGGGCTCGGCCGATGATCGTCGGCGTGCGAGCACAGCGAGCCAGAACGGATGGCGTCCCTTAGAACGCAGGCGGTCAGTTGCCCTCTTGAGTAAGTCAAGGTATGGCGGGAACGTCCGCATGTCCGAGAAGTCCGCGTTCCCGCATCCCGCGCATTGCGAATGCTGACCCTCCGTCGTGTACCAGCCTCCGAAGATGTTGTGCACGATCCAGAGCAGCGGTCTCGGCCAGGCCGGATCTTGCATGTCGCCGAAGATACGCGTATTCACCGGACCGAATTCACCGAGATCCCGGATAAGCGACCCGGAGGTGAATCGGCGAACGTGCCCCCAGACATGCTGGCGAAGGCCACATCTCGGACAGCGGATCATCCGCATGCCGAGGTCCTCGGCGTACGGCACCGAGATCAGGAGGTATTCGCGCGCGACGCGACGCAGCTCTCCTAACGCGGCGCGATAGGTCGCATCGTCGAGGTGCTCGAGCATCTGACTCGTCATGGCCAGATCAAAGCTCGCGTCGGCGAACGGGAGTTCGCGGGCATTCGCGAGCACAGCCTCGGTGGTTACGTACTTGAGCGCCTCGCGACTAGAGTCGACTCCTGTCACCGACCATTGCCGACCGAGCGCATTGGTGATAGCGCCATCGCCGCAGCCGACGTCAACGATCGTCTCGACTCGCTTCGGGATCATCTGCCTGAAGACGCTTACCTTTTCGCGGATGTCAGGGGCCTCGCTGAGCTTCCCCCATATTTCTGCCCGCTCCATACGGTTGACCGGCCCTTCTGGCATTTACAGAACGTAGCGCGGAGCTTCGTGTCCCGTTTCAGCGCTCAGCGCGTAGGGCGCCATGTCCGTGCGAGCTGAGCTAATCCCCCGTAATCGGCAACGTCCTCGGGACGCGGCACGAAGGCCTCGCGGAGGCCAATCCCCGTCACGCGTCGGAAGAACAGGAGCCACAGCAGAGCCATGAGGCCGTATGAAATCGAGGACGCGACCGCCGCGCCCCATGCGTGAAACGCCGGGATAAGCGCTAAGTAGAGCGCCAGAGTGAGCAGCGCCGAGATCACGCCGCTGTAGAGCATGTATCGAGGGAATCCCCGGCCGGCGATAGCTGACGTCAAGACCTTTCCGATCCCAAGCAGAAGGACACCCGGGAGCAACACAAAGCCCAGGCTCGTCGTCTCACCGAACTTCGGACCGTAGAGCACCGGCACGGCAACGACGAGAAGAGCGCTAATCAAGAGGGCTGCCGGAACCGTAAGCAGCACACTGTGTCGAACGGCTTTCGCAACGGCGACGTCCGACTCTTGCTCACTCACTTCTCCGAGCCGAGCCGACTCGTCAAGGCTGGCAGCCCGTGGAAAAAGCACTGTCTGAAGCCCTTGCGGCAGCACCCAAGCCACACTCGTCAGGGTGAGTGCGACTGAGTAGACGCCCACGTCTTTCGCGGTCGCGAAACCACCGAGGATGAGAACGTCGAACCGGTAGTTGATCTGTTGGAGGAGGTTCGCGCCCCAAGTCTGGAGCCCAAAGCGAAATGCTTCTCGCAGAGATTCGCCACGGTCGACGACCGAGTCGCGTCGGGCCTCACGGGCCAGCACCCATGCACCGGCGAGGGCGGCGACAAGGGCGGCCGCAAACAAGCCGATCACAGCGCCCGTGAGCCCGAAGGGAATCGCGAGGACAGCACCAATGAGGAGCAGCGTCAAAGAGTGCGAGAGCTCAAGACCCGCAAATGCTTCGTAGCGTTCACGTGCGAGCATGATCGAGTCTGCGTACTGGTACGCGAGCACCGGGGGCAGCGAGCAAAGTGCGAGGACCGCCACCCACGTTGAAATCCCACTGAAGACTGAGTGGTGCAAAAGCGCGAACACCGCCATTCCGCCGACCAGACCGAGCGACCCGAGCGCCACGGCGGCGACGTAGCTCGTTCTGAAGGCCCTCCGGACCGACCAGCGGCGACGGCTGACTTCGTGGGTAATGCCTGCAGTCAGGCCGAGGGAAACGACCAGCGCGGTGATGCCCTCCAGCGTCACCAGAAGGGCAAAGTGCCCATTTGCCGACGGCCCGATCGTGCGTGCGAGCACGATGCTGAGTACGGCGGCGGCCAACAACGGACCGCCTTGCACAAGTACAGACAGCGCCGCGCCGGCGCCTAGATGGCGACGCGGTTCAGGCAGAACGACCACCCACCAGCGAGTGGTAGAGGGCGTCGATCCGCGCAATGGATGCCTTCTGATCGAGCGTAGATACCGCGAGTGCGCGCCCCCCCTCGCTCAATCGGCGCGCGAGTGCCCGATCTTCCAAAACTCGCTCAATGGCTGCAGCGATTGAGTCTCGGTCGAGTCGCGTGATGACGGCCTCACGATCAGGCGCCAGCTCATCGCGAGCCCAAGGCAGGTCCGAGACAACCACCGGACGACCACACGCAAGGGCCTCCCAAACACTGCGCGGTGAGCTGTCGGTTGAAGCAATCGAGACGATGACATCCGCTGCCCGATAGACGTCTGGCAACCGCTCGAAAGGCAAGTTGCCCAACATGGTGACTGCCTCGGAGATGCCGAGCTGATTGATCGCGGCTTTGACCCGCTCGGCCTCCTTCGATGCGCTCTCTAGCGGAAACTTGAAAAGGAGATGCGCGTGGACTCGGCTTCGAACCGCGGCAAAAGCCTCCAAGAGCAGCTCGGGGTTGTAGACAGGGTTGAAGCCGCGCACACTCGCAATAAGCGGGCCGCGATGCGCGATACCCAACCTCGCTCGCGCCTCCATGGAATCACCGGGCGCAAAACTCTGAAGATCTAAACCCCAGCGTACTACCTCCACGGATATGTCGCGCTCCGCGAGATCCCGAGTTGCGCGCGCAAGCGGCACCGAGTCCGCAAGCACCAGGTTCGAACCCTGCAGCGCACGCTTGGACCTGTTTCGCCCTATGCCATGCACGCCGAAGACGTCGGAGCCCCACGCCGAGCACACGAGCGGCGTCAACCGTTCCCGGGCCGCCATCCAACCGAATTCCGGAAGCCAGTGAGCGTGGACAATGTCGGGCTCAACAGCGGCCGCGATCCCCGCCAAAGCCCGACTCATCCTCAGGCTCCGCACAAGCGGTGGACCGCCCGTGGGCAGCCTGTGCATCTCCGCGGGAACTTCGGCCATCGGCGAGTCCGGCATGGGGCGACCTGCCAGATGCACTTCGTGGCCGCCCGCCGAAACTGCTTCGACCCAGGAGACGACATGGGGCGAGTTCAACCATCCTGCGACCAGCACGCGTAGCGGGTCAGCCACTGCATAACTCATCGAATTGCTGGGCCAGGCGCATCGTGTTCGCTCGCCGCGAATAGCGCTCTAAAGTCAAGCGGCGAACCTCCTCTTGATCAGGAAGATCGCCGTCCTCCCAACGCTGCCAGAGCGTCAGAATCGCGCGCTCGATCGCCTTGGGATCATCGGGGTTAGCTGTCGTGCCCGCGTTCCAGCTGCGCACGAGGCGACTCGCGAGATTGTCGGGATGCGTCAGGCACAAGATGGGGCGGCCCGACGCGAGATACTCGAATACTTTCCCGGACGGCGCGAGTGTCGAGCTCGGCCGGTAGAGGAGCAAGACAGTGGCTGCGAACATTTCTGCCACGGCCTGAGAATGGTCGACGTAGCCTGTGGTGGCGATCGTGATCCCAGTCGGCGGAACGAAGTGGGGCTCCCAGATCGAGCCGACGAGACGCACCTCTAGTCTTTCGGCATCGATGGCGCCCTTGGTGGCCAAGGCGGCGAGCACGCGTAACCCCGGGCTCGGGTCGATCGATCCATAAATCGTCCCGACGTTGGTAACGACGAACTTATCGGGTCGCGGTAAAGGCGGCGGATTGGGCAGATCCGCTTCGTCGACGCCATTGACGATCTCGACTCGTCGTGGGTCGTCGGCTTCGATCCCGACGAGGCGGAAATAATCGGCAACAACAACCACGCGCCGCGCCTGCTGTGTGACAGCTGATTCACTGCGGGCCGTTAGCGCTGCTAGCGCTTTTGGCTGCTCCATCAACGAGACATTGGCCGACCACTCGTCTCGGAAGTCGGAAACCCAGGGTAGGCCGGTCAGTCGCGCAACGAGAAGTCCGACTAGGTGGGCGCCGTAAGGCGCTGAAGTCGAAAAAAGGACATCCGGCTTGTCGCGGCGGGCCGCACGCAGCGCTGAAAGAAACGCGAACGGTGCCCATCCGAGGCCGCTATCAGGCCAGAGCACTAACGCTCGGAGCCTCTCTAGTCGCAATCGATGGAGCGCGATCCCGAGGTAGTGGCCCAGCGGGAGCGCACGGGTGCGAACCACGCGCGTCGACGCCGGTACCTCAGCGAGCAAGGAAGGATCTCGAGCGGGGTAAAGCCGCGAGCGTGTCGAGATGACGGTTGCATCCCACCCGAGCGGCTCGAGATACCGGACGAACTTCAGGGTCCTCTGCACCCCTCCGCCACCAAGCGGCGGGAAGTAGTACGCGAGCACGAGGACTCGCCGCCGCCTCGGTTCCATGAGGCTGAACCTAGCGAACGCATAACCTGGCACCCGTCGTGGCCCGGACGCTCTTGGTCGTCTCGCAGCGCCCACTCGATGCCGGCGGCGGGGGCAGCGTTCGTTGGCGGCACCTCCGACGTGCGCTGCCGACTCACGGGTGGCGGGTCGTCGAATGCAGCCCACCGGCCGGGATCGCTGCGGACGAAAGCAGCACCGACCCCCGCGCCGCCCGACTCGCGGCACGGCGCGCCCAGGTGATGGCGGTTGCTAGTCGCGCGCTCGAACCGCTTGCACGCGGGCTTCGCGCCCAGCCGGACGCCTTCGCGCCGAACAACCTCTGGGCCCTCACTGGCAGACGGGCAATTCGCGCCGCCGTAGAGCGGGAAAAGCCAGACGTCGTCGTCGCAACAACTCCGCCGCCGAGCGCGATGCTCGCCGCGGCCTCAGCCGTTGTAGACGCTCCTCTCGTCGTCGAGTTCCGGGATCTCTGGGCCGGAAACCCGTTCTTCGACCGCGGCAGCCCTCTGATTCGCCGACTCGAGGGGCGCGCAGTCGCAAAGGCGGACGCGGTCGTGACGGTGACTGATGGGTGTCGCACAGTCTTGCTCGAGATACATCCGGAAATCGCCGACCGTCTTCACGTCCTGCCCAACGGTTTCGAGTCGTCGCTGTTGATGCGCCGGCAGCCCGCACCAGAGGATGACCCGGCGACGCTGATCCACGCGGGCTCTCTTTACGGCGATCGCACTGCCGAGAGTCTGATTGTCGCGCTCACGCGTCCGGAGCTGCGACAGCGTGTGCGGCTCGAACTCCTCGGCGTTGTCGATCCGCGCACACGGCGAGCGCTGACGGTAAACGATGGTCTAGCCGTCGAGCTCGTCGGCTCGGTCGATTGGGAGGATGCGGTAGAACGCGTGGTGGCGGCGCAGATCGCGGTGGTCATCAACGCGCCGAGCACCGGCGGCGATATGGCGCTTCCGAACAAGCTCTTCGAGGCCCTCGCTCTCGGGCGACCTGTGCTTGCGCTGACGACCCGGAGCAGCGACACCGCACGCTTGCTCGAGCGGCTGGGGCAGGACGCCGGAGTCGCGCCTCCGGACGATCCGGCCGCGATCGCGGCCGCGATAGAGCAGTTGCTGACGAACCCGCCCCCGTCGGTTCCACCCGAGGCCCTGCGGCAGTTCGATCGTGACCGGATCGCTGCTCGCTACGCGGCGCTGCTCGACGAAGTGGCGACCCGCTCGAGCAACGCCAGCAGTTCCGGCACCACCTTCTCGCGACGGTAATCGGCCGCCAGGGCACGGCCGGCGTCGCCGAAGCGGCGCGCCCGCTCCGGATCGCTCAGGAGCTCGACCAACGCCTTTGCGGCGCCCTCCGCGGTGCCGTCGCACACGATCCCAGCGACACCGTCCACGCCTGGCACGTCGGCCCCCGGGGAGAGCACGACCGGGGTCCCGCAGGCCAAGGCCTCGAGCGGCGTCACGGGCAGGCCTTCGCTCGCCGAGAGAAGCGCGAACACGTGCGCGGACGCGAGCGCACGGCCCTTCTGCTCTTCGGGGATCAGCCCTCTGAACGAGACGCCTTCGTCGCCGCGGCCGCGCAGCTCCTCGCCGTAGTGGCTCGGAGCCCCGATTACCTCCAGCCTTGCCTCGGGCACCTCTACCCGCACCTGTCCAAAGGCATCGAGCAGGACGTCCACCCGCTTGATCGGATGCAGCTGGCCGAGGTAGACGACCGTCGGCGCGGCCGCGCGCGGGGTGTCGTCCGGGTCGGGCAGATGGAGCGGCGGCGGCATGCGATCGACACGGCCTGGCTCGGCGCCCTGTGCGAGGTACTCGTCACGCTCCAGGTCCGACATGTACAAGCAAACCGCGGCCTCGCGCACGGTTCGGCGCCCCCAGAGCGCGAGAAACGCACCCTTCGCGGCGGCCCTCCCGCGCTCCGGCGTCGTCGGCAGCGTTCCGAGCGTCTCGAGCACGTACGGGACCCCCGCCCGCACTGCGGCCCGGGCGGCGAGGACGCTCAGCGCCGAGTAGACGTCCAGCAACAGCACGACATCGAACTCGCGAATGTGCGCGCGCAGCCACCGGCGGAGCCCCCGCGGGAGCGGCACATTCGTCGCCGCCAACCGCTGAGACACATTCGGGAAGCGGACAACCCGGGCGCCGGGAGGCTCAGCGGGCGCGTCGGCCGGCACGCGCGATTGAAGGTCGAGCGCGTCGGTTGTCGCGACCGTGACTTCGTGCCCGGCTTCTACCGCGCCCGTGACCGTCGCGACGGCCACGGTGACGGTGCCGCCGAAGGCGCGGGCAGGCACGTACCAGGGGGTGCAGACGAGCATCCGCATGAGTGAGTAGATTGCCTTTCAGTGCCGTCGGCACCGGCAGACCTGCAATCCTGGGCCGGCCGCAGCGTCCTCGTGACCGGCGC
>Ga0075424_100007106_pt1 | contig 10833 bp, 14 predicted proteins | sample SoiMethybrSBSTD3_FD_75301 | JGI IMG/M metagenome (GOLD analysis project Ga0075424, IMG submission 75301) | Bulk soil microbial communities from a Populus tree surrounding site in Tennessee, USA - Soil MetaG P. TD hybrid SBSTD3 | ecosystem: Environmental > Terrestrial > Soil > Tree plantation...
TTGATCCTCGATGAGCCTTCGGTCGCGCTCGATCTCGGAGCGCAGCGTGAATTGCGTGGAATCTTGCGGAAGCTGGCACAGTCGGGCATCGCTATTGTGATGGTGACTCACCACCTATCGGATCTCATTCCTGAGATTGAACGCGTCCTGTTGATGAAGCGCGGCAAGATCGTGGCAGACGGCCCCGTTCGCCAGGTCTTGGTGGAGTCTGCACTCTCAGATCTCTTCGGCCACCCCTTGCAGTTGTCCGAACGAGATGGCTACTACAACCTGTGGTGACCGTAGCGCGGTTTAAAATGTGATGTGCAAAGACAATCCTTGACGATCCCTGGTGAGAACAGGAGCCAGCCGCAGCGATGTGGTGGGAAGTTGAAAAGCAGTCTCCATTTTCTTGAATGAGAAATCGATGAGGGCCCCACCTGTAACGCCAATTGCCATGCCGCCGAACAAACCGGCAGGCACTGCATTTGCCAGGCATTCACCGTAATCGCCGCAACTCGAACGGCCGAGGAGCGTTCCGGCCAAAGCGCCGGCGCCCATGCCTATGAGAGCGCCATTCCACCAAAGGTCTTTTTTGCGCTTTTTGATCTCTCGAATTTGGGCTTCATCCCATTCATGCGTGGTGCCCGCAACGCGAATCCGCACGGAGCTGGAGGAAAGTTCGACGATCTCGCCCTTCCACACGGTTCCATTGAGTTCTACCACATCGACTCGTTCCCCGTACTGAACGAGGGCCCGCAGATCTGCCAGCGTGCGAGCCGGCTTGCCTGGGAGCGACACGGAATTCGTCGGAGCGCTGGTCGGTCTTAGCTCTCTGCGCTGAAATACGACCGACGTTTTACGTATCGATGCGTCGACGACGGTGCCCAGCAGCATTCCAAGCCCGGTATCCAGTCCGAAGACGCCAATATCGGCCGCTCTGCACGATCCGTAATGTGAACAGTTGTAACTTACATTGGCAATGCCGGCTCCAACACCGATCGCTGTGCCGATTAACCAGCCGTTCCTGAGGGAATCGCGCAGCCGCTGCCGCACTTCGGTTATATCTGCTTCGGAAAATCGCTGGGTGGAATTGTCTATTTGCAACGCCAGAGCCGAGTCCGTCAATTGCACAACATTGCCTCGGCTCGTCTTTCCTTTGGAATCCCTGACGAGGACTCTATCGCCGGGTTTTGCAAACAACTGTAACTCGTCGAAGGAACCGGCCGGCTGAACTTGCGCGCTCAATGGCCGGAGCGCACCCAGCGATACGACTGCCGCGACGACTGTGAGGACTCGGACAAGCCTGGCCATGCGCTGCTCAGTCTCGTCCACGGTCGTGCGAGTAGCAAGAGAGTTCCTAGCTCATTCCGGGAACGGGAATCCCACAGAATAATGTGTCTCGGCTCCCAGGTTCGCTACTTCGCGCGACCTTTGAAACCCTGGGCGAGCATGGGAATTTTGAAAATCGTTTTGGCGTTGTTGCGGACTCCTTGCGGGGTTTCGAATTCTTTGCCGTCGCGTCCGAGTGCGCCGCCGCCGACAACATAGAGCGTCTTTTTATCGGGACCGGAAAAAGCGACGCTGATGACAGGACGAGGCGTTGGAATGAGGCCGAGATATTTCCCCTGCGCATTGAATACCTGCACGCCGGGCGCTGAAGTCACGTAGAGCCGGCCGTCGGCGTCGATGGTCATACCGTCACCGGCGCCGCCTGCCTCGAGTTTGGCGAAATCACGCCGGTTGGTGACTGAACCATCCGGCTGTACATCGAGCGCCACCACAACCATGCCATTCGTGATGTAGAGAGTCTTTTCGTCGGGGCTCAGCATGATTCCATTCGTGCGAAGTTCTCCGCCGATGGTGCTCACCTTGCCGGCTGGAGTCAGATGAAAAGCTCCGCCCGAAGTGAAATAGATATGACCGTTTTTACCCGCGACGAGATCGTTCAGTCTTCCAAGAGACTTTCCATCAACCGTTTCGGCCAGGACCTTTCGCTGCGGAGTGAGAAAAGCGACAGCTGTTGGCTCAGTGCACGGTGCAGTGATACCGCGGCCGGCGTTCCCCGGGTCGGTACAGGTTCTTAAAATCGCAACAACCTGGTTCTTCGAATCCATCGAGAGCGAGCCCGCGCCATGCGTGTCTTTGATGAAAACCGAAACGCGGTCATTCTTGTCGAGCTTGCTCACCTGGTTAGGCTGTTCCTGAGCAAACAGCAGGCCGCCGTCTGCTGTTCCGACGATGCCGTCGGCGTTGTCCGTACCCTGCCATGCGACGGTCCACTTCGCACCCGCCTGAACGACTCCCGGGATTTCCGACACGGTGACCTCGCGAAGCTGTGCCGCGGCGATCGCGGATCCAAAGAAAACCAACGTGGCAAGAAATGTTGCTCTCAAATTCATAAAGGCTCCTCGCACCCCTTCGGGGTGCGGTTTTCGCAGTGAACCGTTTTCCCCGGGTACGCAAAAAACGCGTACCCGGGGCTAATGTACCTGCACGCCTTCGGCGTGGCCAGCCCAGAGGGCTGCAGGGAACTTAGCCCGGGGTGGAGCGTTTTGTGCGACACCCCGGGTTAGCGTCAACGAGAAACCACGCACCCCGGCAGGGGTACGAGGAATTGTTGTTCGTCAGCCCGTCGTTGGGCATTTCGTGAACAACTCGACGACGTAATCGGTGAGGCAGTCGTAGAGAAGTTTCTGAAAGGTCCAGGCGAACTGGCTGCTGCTCAAGTCTCTCTCCAAAAAAGTAATCCGGTATTCCGGCGAAAGGACGTTCGGAATTTTCGAGCGAATGCAGAGTTCGACCCCGCCGTCCTTTTTTGATGCTGAAAAGTCAAAGAAAGGGTGTTCGTACTTTTGAATTTCGTCAAGAACCCTTTGAAGAGGTTCCATGAGACTACTTATCTTTCTTCACGAGCATGACAATGATCCACGTGAATAGCGCGAGAGTCCCTACAACGGAGGCTATGGCCAGGGTCCATTGAATTACGCCAAGCACGGATCTCATCGTCGTTACACCGTCTTTTCATCGGAGTAGCAGAGGTGTTCGATCGGGCATTCGGCGCATTTCGGTCGCAGCGCAGTACACTTTGCTCGCCCATGGTGAATTAAAAGATGTGCGAACTCGATCCACTTGTCCCGCGGCACGATGCGCATGAGATCTTCTTCGATCTTGTCCGGACGCGTTTCTTTGGAGAGATCAAGCCGCCGCGAAAGACGCTGCACGTGCGTGTCAACAACAACGCCTTCGGCTTTTCCGAAAGCCACGCCGAGAACAACATTGGCTGTCTTGCGCGCTACGCCCGGTAACTCCAGCAGCTCTTCCATGGTCGAGGGAACATTGCCGCCATGCTTTTCGGCAATCAGACGGGTAGCTGCCTTGATGCTTCTCGCCTTGTTCCGGAAGAATCCACTCGAATGGATCATCGATTCGAGCTCCGCGGTATCCGCATCGGCGAATTCTTTCGCGGTTCTGTATTTGCGGAATAGCGCCGGGGTAAGGGTGTTCACCATCTTGTCGGTGCTCTGTGCCGACAAGATGGTGGCGACTAGCAGCTGCAACGGATTCGTGTGGTCGAGTGCGCATCGCGCGTCGGGATAGGCCGCTTCGAGGCCCTGGATGATGCGGGCGACGCGGAGGTGATTAGCCTTTGGAGCCGTTCGACTTCGACGAGCTGTCTTTTTTGGCGGCTTTCGTGGAGGCGGACTTGTCCGCGCTTCCGTCCTTTTTTTCATGGGAAGAGGTTTCTTTGCCTTCGCTTGCGGTTGAACCCGAGCCGGATTCCCCTGTCGCTCCTTTGCGAGCGTAGTCGGTTACATACCAGCCTGTTCCTTTGAACTGGAAGGCTGAAGCGGAAATCAGCTTGGTGAGGTTGCCTCCACAACCCGCATGCTTCTTCAGAGGCTTGTCTGAAATCTTCTGTATCACTTCGATCGTTTGGCCGCATTTGGAGCATTCGTATTCGTAAATCGGCATGCCGCTTTAATAGCACAGTCCCGCTGTATCTGAAAACAGGTTGCAGCGTGTTACTATGCTCGGCTTGAAGGAGGGGTCATGAAAAAGCTGTCCCATTGGGTTGCAAGCACGGTTCTTGTATTCGCAGTTGTGATGCTTTTTGTCCCGAGTCATATCGTCGCGCAGGGCCGGGGTGGCGGAGGCGGAGGTGGTGGTCAAGGGGCTGGAGGCGGTGCCGAACAGCCCCTCGTTAACGTCCAAGTGCTGAAGGGCATGACGCGCGCGCAGATCGTCGCCAGGATGCAGCAGATCAATGTTCAACTCGGCACAGCGTGCACCTTCTGCCACGTTCAAAAGGATGGGCGGAACGATTTTCCAGCTGAAGATAAGCAGCACAAGCTGATTGCTCGCGAGATGATGAAAATGGTTCAGACCATTAACGAGCAGGCCGGCATGTCTGCGGTGTCTCGACAGGTGGAATGCTGGACATGCCATCGTGGATCTCCCGCGATCGGGAATCCGCCGGCACCTCCGGCCCCGCCGGCTCCCCCGCAGGGCGGTGGCGGTGGTGGCGGCGGTGGTGGAAGAGGTGGTGCGCCGCAGCAATGATCGATCAAATCCGAACCATCCTGGCAGAAATCGGCGAGGATCCTTCTCGTGACGGCCTGGTGAATACGCCGAAGCGTGTGGATCAGGCGTTGCGATTCCTGACATCCGGATACAGGATGAATGCGGATGAACTGCTGAACAGGGCATTGTTCGATGTCGCTTACGATGAGATGGTGATCGTAAGAGACATCGAACTGTTCAGCCTTTGTGAACATCATCTGCTTCCGTTCTTTGGCAAATGTCACGTTGCTTACATTCCCAACGGCCGCATCATCGGCTTGAGTAAGATTCCCCGGCTCGTCGATATGTATGCGCGACGGCTGCAGGTTCAGGAGCGGCTGACGATGCAGATCGCCGAGACGATCGATAGGAAAATCAAACCCCGCGGAGTCGCCGTGGTCATCGAAGCGCAGCATCTTTGTATGATCATGCGCGGCGTTGAAAAGCAGAACTCGGTGGCGGTAACCAGCTCAATGTTCGGCGCGTTCAAGGACAATCAAAACACGCGCAACGAATTCCTCAACCTGGTTCACAAACGTTAAGGCTCATGGGGGAACCGATCTCGGCCGTCATTTTCGATCTCGACGGCACGCTGACCCTCACCCCAAGTCCGTGGCAACACGTGCACGAGCGGCTTGGCGTTTGGGAAAGCATTGCCTGTACGCACCTCGACCGATGGCTCTCAAAAGAGATCTCATACGAGCAATTCTGCCGGCTCGATGCGAACCTCTGGAACGGGAGATCTGTCGGCGAGATTCACTCGTTCCTGGACGAAATAGAAATTAATCGTCACGCTCCGCGAATTATCCGGCGGCTTGTCGAATCCGCAATCCCATCTATCATCATTTCCTCCGGCTTTCATTACATCGCCTCCAAGATTCAGCGGCGATGGTCGTGGCAGCCGCTGTTGATCTACGCGAACGAACTGACCGAAGGGCCGGAAGTTCAGATCAACGTGTCCGGTGACTGGGGGAATCCACTTTCCAAGAGATCCCTGGCTGAAGAAGCGTTGAAGCTCGTCGGCTCTTCTTTCGAGAGAACACTCGTCGTGTCCGATTCAGTACACGACCTGGAACAACTCTGCGACTGTGCCCACAAGGTCCACATCCAGGAGGAAGACGATCTGCTTCGCGTAAGTGATTTCGTATGAGCGACGATCTAAAGAAGCAGGCTGCCCTTGCCGCGCTCGATGAAATCCGCAGCGGCATGGTCGTTGGCCTCGGCACGGGGTCTACCGCAACACACTTCATTCGTGGCCTGGGCGAGAAGGCCCGGGCCGGCATGAAGGTCGTCGCGATACCAACCTCCGAAGAATCTCGACGGCTCGCTGAAGAAGTCGGTATTCCACTCACGACTTTTGAAGAGCATCTCGATATCGATGTGACCGTTGACGGCGCTGATGAGGTGTCGCCGCACCTCGACCTCATCAAGGGCCTCGGTGGCGCGCTGGTGCGAGAGAAGATCGTGGCGCACGCATCGAAGCGCGTGATCATTGTGGTTGATGAATCGAAATTGGTGAGGCAACTGGGAGCGAAAACAGTGATTCCTGTTGAAGTCATCAGCCTCGCTGCGGACCGCGTCATGTTTCAGTTGCGGCAGCTTGGTGGAGAAGCCGTCGTACGCGAGAAGAACGGACACCCCTTCATCTCCGATAATGGCAACACGATCGTGGATTGGTACCATGGCGTCATCGACGATCCAGCGGCGCTGGAAAAGCAGCTGAAAGCAATGACAGGCGTCGTGGATTCCGGAATCTTCGCGGGTGTGGCGAGCGCCGTGATCGTTGCTGCGTCGTCGGGAGTCCGGAAAATCGAAAGGTAATTTGGAGGTAATTCGGGGACAGACGCATAAATCACCTAATTAGGTTCAAAGCCGCTGGTCGCTAATTAGGTGATTTATGCGTCTGTCCCCGAATTACCTCCAAATTACCTCAACTGCGCGCTACGGATCATCTGCTCAAAAATCGGTTCGTAACTCGGGAATTCATCTTCAGGCGCGACGAATACCATATAGAACAGGCTCTGGTAGTAAAGCCGCGTTACGACCCACACGACTTCATTTGAGTTTGAAGCCCCCGATTTCCCCAGCATCACTGTGCGGAGGCCGGGTTCGTCACTAATGAGAGTCTGGCGTTGCGCACCGGGCACGATGCGAAGCGACTGGTTGTTCTGACGCAAGTAGATGATCAGGCGATTTGTCGCCTGATCGAGGGTCAGCGCGCGATCGGCGACGGACAGATCGAACAGGTCGAGCATTGCTCCGTGAGTCACATCGTCTCCGGCGCGTGATGACTGAACGCCATCGGTCGGTGCGATGATGGCGCCATTGGGTCCGGTTCTAGTGATCTGCCATGCCGACGGATAGCCCAGCCGGTAATAGTCCATGGGATGCGTAAAAACACTGGAGGTCGCATCACTGCTGATCTCTCCCTCAGGTTCCTTTTCCTCGACCGGGTACATGATTTTCTGCAATGTCGACTGAAACGCTCGGAATTCTGCAGTTGCATGCGACCGCCGTGCTGCAGTTGCCGGTGAAGTACGCTCGATCTCGCCGTCCAGTTCTTCCTGCACGTTTTGCGAATACGGATGGTTGAACACGAATGCGGCGCCGTTCATCTTCTCTAGCACGGCGCCGAGAGCATTGGTGCTGTAACGCGCCGAAGTAAGCAGTCGCACGGCGATGGCGTTTGCCTCGAGTTCCTGGTCGCGGCTGTATCGCAGAAAAGGCGCATCGACACCGAAGGAAATACCAAGTTTCGTCAGCTGATCTTTCCAGGCCTCGGCCGTCGCCAGTCCGGCCGCAATCGAAGCAGGGGCCTGGACGATAAGCTGCCGCGACAATTGCGCCGTTGCGTGGCGCGCGACGACGTGTCCAACTTCGTGGGCGAGGATTGCCGCCAGTTCATCTTCGTTCGAAGTGATTTCGATCAGACCGCGGTTGATGTAGATCGCCCCTCCGGGAAACGCGACCGAATTGACGTCCCTCGAATTTACGATACGGATTCGGACCGGGACCGCCGTATCGGCCAGACTGCGACGAAGACGCTGGCCAATGTAATAAAGGTAGCGGTTGGCACTGCCATCACCGACGAGAGGCAAAACACGTTCGGCTTCGCGAGCCAACTCGACACCGATTTCGCCATCCTGTGTAACGGAGAAGAAATTGATGCCGCTGCTGACCAGCGCCGGAGTCGGAGTCTGCGCATGCCCTTTTGTCAGGAGCAGCAGCGCTCCCAACAAGAAAATTCTCATGGAGAAACATTCTAGCGTGAGAGGTTGACGGCAGAGATCTAATTCTTGTGTAGGAGAAAGAGCGACGGAGGCCGATCTCGCTGTGTTTCGCGAGATCGCCTCCGCCGCTTTTGCTGAAGGCCGGGTGTTACGACCTGGCTGAAACTTTTTTCAGTCCAAGGCCAAGGCCGACGCAAAGCATACCGAGCAGTCCAACCAGAGGGAGTTCGCCGGCAGTCTTCGGCAGTTCTCGTGGTTGGTTTTCGGCCGTCTGCACCGGTTCATTTGCCGTCGGTGCAGGCTGCTGAACTTCCGGCTCGGGCGCCGGGGTCACCGGCTGAGATTCCTGAGCAATCTGGGTCTGTTCTTCAGCAGGCGGAGTGACTTCAGCTTGCTGCTGTTCTTCCACCTTCTGTTCTTCCTGCACAGGCTGACTTACAGAAGGTCCCGTGTTCTGTGCGGTGGCTGTGGTTCCGAAGTCACCACGGATCGGCTCCTGCGCAGTGATGGTGACGCTGCCCAGGTCGTGCAGGTTAATTGCAGTTTCGGTGGTCAGGACTGGTTGAAGCGCATGCTTTGCGATTTCCAGCGCCTGTTCCTTGGGATACACGAATTCCAAACCGATGTTGCGTCCAGGATAGAACCATTCACGGATCGGTTTTGGATAACCCGGCTGCGTTTCAATGAACGTGAACGTGGTCTTGTTTACTGGTTCCAGTCTCTCGGAATTGATAGCGATAAACTGGGTCAGCATTTGTTTTTCATCGTCCGTAAATACCTGAACGACGTTGCGATTCTGAAAAAGATCGTGCAGCTTCATCACGTACCGCGTGTTGGGTAGCAGAACCTTCCCCGGTACTTCGAAGCTCTGATTGACCATGAAGTGTGTCAGCCGATCTGTCTCACTCGCTTGTCCGGCCGGTGGCGCCATCAAAAACAGCGCCACGATGAGGCCGGTTACTAAGACAGCTACACTCTTCGTCGCAATATGCATTTTTTTGACCTCCCTTGAATAACCCCTGCTCATACTTATGCAGATTGCTTGCCTGAGAACCCAGCGCAAACTTAAATGCACGGAGTGAGAGTGTTACCGGCTCGTGTGTTCAGGGATGTACCGAGAGAGGGGCAGTTTGAAGCGGGAAGTTTTGCCCTGTGGCAACCATCAGTGGAATCCCGGTACCTTGACGTAAACGTCGCCGTTGCGCACTTCGCACGCAAAAACTTTTGCACGTTCACGCTCGCGCCGGCAGGTTCCGTCTTCCAGGCGGATGTGCCAGCCGTGCCAGCTGCAGATCACCTCGCCGGCCTGAACGACGCCTTCACTCAACGGAAATCCGAGATGCGGGCAGAGGTCCTCGACGGCATAAACGGTGTCGTTCCAGCGAAAGAGCGCGATCTCCAATCCGGCGACTTTGACCGCATGGCCGAGACCTTCCGATGGTAGCTCTGAGAGGCTTGCCGCCCGTACCCACTTATCGTCCACGACCTAATGTTATACTTTCAGGTCGGAGTAACATTTGAGAATTGACACTAAAAGCCATATTGCCAAACGGATGCAGGGAATTCACAGCGAAGCGGCCTTCGAAGTCTTCGCGCGCGCAAGCGCATTGGAGCGCCAGGGACGAAGCATCGTCCATCTCGAAATAGGCGAGCCGGACTTCGATACGCCCGAAGCCGTGGTTAAGTCTGCTATCGGCTGGCTCAGAAAGGGCGCCACCCATTACTCGCCCACGCAGGGCGTGCCCGAATTGCGAGAAGCGATAGCCGCACGTCTCTCCTGGCGCCATAAAGTCCAGGTGGATGCCCAGAATATCCACATGAGTCCCGGAACGAAAATGATGATTTTCGCCTGTATTCAAGCGGTGGTCGATCCGGGCGATGAAGTCATCAGCGTGGATCCGGGTTACCCAGCGTATGAAGCTGCTGTCCGCATGGCGGGCGGAGTTCCGGTCATGGTTCCCGCGGAGGAATCCAATCAGTTTCGGTTCACAGTCGATGACCTGAAGCGACGGATCACGAAGCGCACCAAGCTGATCATCATCAATTCGCCACAGAACCCGACCGGTGGCGTGTTAACACTGAAGGATCTGATGGGAGTGGCGGAGCTCGCGCTCGAGCACGACCTGCTTATCCTGTCTGATGAAATCTACGGAAAGATTTTTTATGACCAGCGTCCACCAAGCATGCTCGACGTTCCGGGTATTCTTGACCGCCTGATGCTGGTGAACGGTTATTCCAAGGCATGGGCCATGACGGGATGGCGGCTGGGGTTCGGGCTCCTTCCGCCGGAGGTCTTTCCGGCGGTGGACTTGTTCCTTAATACGAGTGTTTCGGCGACAGCCACATTCACGCAACGCGCCGCACTCGATGCCGCATTCCTGCCGGAAACAGAAGCAGCCATCGATAAAATGGTTGCAGAATTCAAGAAGCGCCGCGACGTTTTCGTCGACGGTTTGAACAACATTCCGGGAATACGCTGCCTGAGGCCCTCGGGCGCCTTTTATTTATTCCCTAATATCAGTGCGCTGGGGAAGAGCAGTAGGGAGATTGCGGACCGATTGCTGACAGAAGGCGGAGTTGCGGGGCTACCCGGTACAGCCTTTGGCCGCAATGGTGAAGGTTTCATGAGGTTCTCATTCGCAAACTCACTTTCAAACATCGAAACGGCTCTCGAGAGAATCCGTACGTTTGTATCAACTCTGTAAATCTTAAATTTAGAAATTTCGTCCCCTATGTCTTATTTCAAAGTTCTGTTACTTGACGGTATCGACCCCGCCGGGATTGACGTTATCCAGCAGACTGGTTCGATCGCACCAATTGTTCACGACAAAATATCGCGCGAAAAACTTCTGGAGATTATTCCGGACGCGGATGGCGTCATTGTGCGAAGTGCAACCATCATCGATCGCGAACTGCTCGAGAAAGCGACGCAGCTGAAGGTTGTCGGGCGAGCGGGTGTCGGCGTGGATAACGTCGATGTGGAGGCCGCGACGGAGCACGGCATTCTCGTCATGAATTCTCCGGGCGGTTCCACAACCACCACGGCGGAACATGCCATCGG
>Ga0075424_100007109_pt1 | contig 10830 bp, 4 predicted proteins | sample SoiMethybrSBSTD3_FD_75301 | JGI IMG/M metagenome (GOLD analysis project Ga0075424, IMG submission 75301) | Bulk soil microbial communities from a Populus tree surrounding site in Tennessee, USA - Soil MetaG P. TD hybrid SBSTD3 | ecosystem: Environmental > Terrestrial > Soil > Tree plantation...
CCAGATGCCGTTATCGCCGCGCATTGCGTGGTAGGTCGCTGACGCGCTCACGCGCGTCACGTCGATGCCCGGACCATCGGTCTCCAATGCCTCTGTCTCGGTCAGCCTTCCGGCTGATATCTGTAATGCAACGCTCGGCGTGGGGAGAAACCATACCCGCCCGGAGAATGAGTCAAGCGCCCCGAAATCGAAGTCCGTGCGTTCTTCATCGGGTTCGCGTGCATTGAAGACGGACGCCTCGGCCTTCCACTGGTTACCATACACGGCACCGGTGACCACGCCGAATGTGATGTGCGTCGAATCAAGCCAGTGATGCGCGATCGGCGCTATCGGATTCGGTAGAGCGGATATGCGATGCGGATATGCAACCGGGCCGAGCGCGGGTTCGCCGACGGCGCCACCGTAAACCTCCCAACGAAAAGAGCCCACGAGCGGAGCATCGTACTCCGCCGCGATTTCCATCATCAGATCGTGCGGATGCTGCCGATCGTGGATTTGTTCCCCTTGGCAGAGCTCTCCGCTCGCCAGCAGATCGGGGTACCCGCAGCCGCCGATCGTTCCCGGCTCTGCACTGACCATGCCCCGGAACGTCACGCGTCCATTCCCGACAGCGCGCTGCGCCATGCCCATGATCCAGTTGATGCTGCCGAACTGATCGTCACCGCGATTGCCTGACTCGCGCAGGTACTCGATGAACGCGTTCTCGTGCAGCATCAGCTGCCATGGACCTCGCTCGTTGTGGACAGCGTACATCGGCGTCACGTCGGGCACCCACGCAGTCCCCGATCCTTCACGAGCCATGTTGTTCGGTTGATCGCCTTCAGGCGACGCCTGGGGCGCGTCGTGCTGGTGCTGTTCTTCCGCGTGCGAGGGCGCAGATGTTTGCGCGTTTACGGGTGCTACGCGTACCGATACGGTTGCAATAACCGCGAGAAACGACCAACAGACACGACGACGTTTGCGCATACACCTCTCCCACGATGAACGAGTCACCTGTTTTCGAGGAGAGGCGGGCTAAATACGAAGTGGAGAAACGGTGCGAATGGGACCAGGAGGACCGTGACCATCAACCACGGGCGTCATGGTCGGTCGAGGAATCGGATCGACGACAACCACGAGCCAGCGCTCGAGAAGTATTTCGTGAGTACTCGATGCCCGTTCGTTGCGCGCGGTGACGATCGTTTCGGCGTCGTTGTCGCAGATTCGCCCTGATGCGGTCAGTCGGACGGCAGAAGAATTGGTCTGCGGTTCTGTACGTGAATGGTCGTGCTGAACCGCATGCTCGTGGCCAACCGGCGAATCGTGCTGATGCGAGGCATGGCCGAACGGCCCCGGCGCTTCGGCGACGTGATGGGCATGCCGCGCACATGTCGCATCGCAGATGCCCGCCATGAGCGGCCAGGCAATCAGCAAGACCGCGAGTACAAAGGAAACGACTCGTCGAGGCACGACCTTCACAGTATATCGTGCGCCCCGAAGGATCGAGGAGACGTGCACGCGCACTCCAAGCCGCCGCTATAGCTGTTTTGCGAGAGCTTTCTCGATTGTTTTTTTAGCGGCTCCGTCGCTACTCGCCGGCGTATACTTGGCGTTTCCACCTCGACCATGAGCAACGGAACGTGGGTTCTCGCAGCCGCCGGCGCCGTGATCATCACAGCGTTCGTCGTCATCGGCAATTGGCCGCGCCGACGAGATCTGGGGTCCGTGAGTGACCGTTGGATTGCGCGGCATCGCGGGAGTCAGCCCGATCGACCGGTGTGACCGATCGACGCGTCAGGCGGTTCACGCCGGGCGACCGGGCTGTCTAATGCTTTTTCTCTTCGCCCTCCGGATGACGCTGGCCAGGCAGTACGCACGTGAAACTCGCGGCACTCCGTGGATCGCCGACGCCGTCGTAATGCGGGTACTCCGGATACCGACAGAGTGGCCGTGTGAACGTGACTTTGCCGAGCCGATCAACTTTTGAGGCAAGGAGCGTCCCGGGCGCGTTGCCGTTCTCGACCCAGTCACTCACTGCCTGCACGAAGTCAGTGCGGTCCGCGCCGGGCCCGTTCCCGCAATGCTGCACGCCCGGCGGCGTATAGAGTCTCGCATTTTCCCGCTCGTTACCGGCGCCTAGGATCATGCGTGCGTACGAACGGATCGAGTCGATGTGCGACACCGCCATGTCCTCGGTCCCATGCGACACGATGATCTTCTTTCCCGCTCGGAGGTACGCCGCCAGCTGGATCGTGTCGGCGGAGAAATCGTACTGACCTTCAAGAACGTCAACGACGGTCCGGTAGTCCCGGTCGACTTCGTACGTGGCGGGATCGTACGCGAGGTCGCGATATACAAGGAGTTTGAGATACGCGGCGCCGAACGAGGCGACGCTTGGCGCTCCCGGCGGCCCCAGCGGCTGGAATACACCAAACCCGGTCGAGGGATTGCCGAGACCTAGCTGTGAGTACACGGTCCGTCCGCCGACTAGCTCCACGTCGCTGCGAATTGTATTCACCGCCTGAATCTCGACGTCGGTCAGGCAGCTCGGACCGTCCACGCCGCCTGGACAGCGCAGTGCTTCCGCGTCGAAGTCGCATGCGGCGGGGTTGCTGATGATACCGTCAGAAAGGCCATCCTGCGCGTCGCATTGCGCGAGCTCCGCGGCGTACATCACGGCCATCTTCGCCGCCGGCGGGCGTGGGAGCAGCGCGGCGCGCACCCAGCCGGAGATCAGACCCGACGTATTCCTGCTCGGCGACGTCGCGATCACGCCATCGTACTCCTCGGGGTACTTCGCCGCAGCATTGAGGGCGCCTCGTCCGCCGTTCGAACAGCCAGCGAAGTACGAGTAGCTCGGATTCTCTCCGTAATACGCCTGGATCATCGCCTTCGCGAATCGTACCGTCTTGCCGATCGCCGCATAGGCGTAATCCCGTCCGAGGACCGGATCGAGAAGGTCCGACCCTGTTGCGTCACGATGCCCGCCGTTCGACGCCGCGAGCGCATATCCTCGCGCCAGATCCGAGGCGTTCAGATTCAGATTGGGAATCACGCCGTCAAACCCGCTGCCGCCGAGATGAAGCAGACGCTGCTGCCAGCGCCCGGGCAGACGGACTTCGACATCCGTTTGGGGGGCGATCGTCGCCAGCACGCGGCAGTAGGCGGGCGTTGAACCAGTCGCGGCCACGTCCGCTGCGCCAGTGACGACTGCGTCGGGAATCGGCTTCAATGCGAGATCGGCGCATGTCATGACCGGCATGCGTGCCTCGCGATCGGCCACCTGCATCGCGCGCCCAGTCGACGTTGCAAGTAGACCCAAGACGATCGACATCGCGACAGCACGAAGGCTTGCCTTCAAGGACCGAGAAAGTCGCTGCATGAATGTCCTCCGGGGCGCAGTATGCGGAATGCATCCACCGTTGGGGAGTAACAGAGAGGTAACGCGGGGGGTTACCAGCCCTGATTCTGCATGACTGGTTCACATAGAATCCCCGGATAAGCAGCCGAGCATGCGCCCAGATCCTCAGCATTCCGTCCCCTCGCGGCCCGTCGCGCTCAGCGCGATGATCGAGACCGAGCTCGAAAAGATCGTGAATAGCCGTTTGTTCAGGGATGCAGGAAGCCTTCGTGAGTTGCTGGGGTACACGGTGCGGGAAACGATCGCCGGGCGAGGCGGTGATCTGAAGGAATACCTGCTCGGCGCGACGGTGCTGCGAAAGGGCGACGCCTTTGATCCCAAGGCGGATCCGATCGTCCGCGTTCAGATGCGGAGGCTTCGCGGCCGGCTCGAACAGTACTACGCGACTGAAGGACGCCACGATGCAATCGTGGTGGACATCCCCAAAGGCGCATACACACCGACGTTCCGCGTCGTCGCGCCGGGCGATGCGGCCACGAAGCGCCTTGGCGCGGTGGCTCCGCATGTGGTCGGCCGCGACTCGGAGCTCGCCGCGTTGCGCACGGCATTCGACAACGCGTCAGACGGCCGTGGAACGATGATCTGTTTCAGCGGCGAACCAGGTATCGGGAAGACAACGGTCGTCGAAGCGTTTCTCGACGAGCTCTCGCGACGCGAGCCGCAGTGCCAGATCGCGCGCGGCCGATGCTCCGAACGGCTCGCGGGCACCGAGGCCTATGTGCCGCTGCTCGAGGCGCTCGACGACCTGCTCCACCAGCAGGGGGAGTCACTGGCGTGGTTACTGCACGCGGTCGCGCCGACCTGGTACGCGCATGTGACTCCCCAATCCGCCGCGGCAGCGGCCGCCGCTGGCGCGGCCGCGCCCGCATCGCGGGAACGGCTCAAGCGCGAGCTGATGGCGTTCGTGCGCGAGCTGACGGGCCGCGCGCCGCTCGTCCTGTTTCTGGACGATTTGCATTGGGCGGATGCGTCGACGATCAACATGATGGCCTATGTCGCGGAGCGAATCCGGCCCGAACGGGTGCTGATCATCGGAGCCTATCGCCCGGCCGATTTGCTCATCGCCGAGCACCCTTTTGTCCATGCCAAACGCGAGCTGCAGGTCCATGGCGTCTACCATGACATCGACCTTCGTTTTCTCACGCGCGACGAAGTCGACCGCTATCTCTCGCTCGAGTTTCCCGGACACAATCTTCCTCCAGAGCTGGCGCAACGCGTTCATGCGAAGACCGAAGGCAATCCGCTCTTCATGAGCGATCTGGTGCGGCTGCTGCGCGATCGTTGCGTGCTCGTCGAGCGCGACGGCCGCTGGCAGATGGAGGGCGAGCTGGGGGCCGTGGAACGCAGTCTTCCACCGACGGTGCGTAGCGTGATTGACAAGAACATCGGCGCACTCGGCGGGGTCGAACGGCGCATTCTCTCCGTGGGTGCCGTGCAGGGGATGGAGTTCGATGCGGTCGTGGTCGCGCGGACCCTTAAGATGGATGCCGCAGAAGTCGAGGATCGCCTCGACCACATCGATCGCGTGCACGGCATCGTTCACCTGGCTGGCGAGCATGAGCTCCCCGCCGCGACGCTCACTTCCCGCTACCGCTTCACACACATCCTGTATCAGAACGTTCTGTACGACGAGCTCACGCCGGCGCGGCGGTCGTCGGTGAGCCTCGAGATCGCGCGGACGCTCGCCGATGCGTACGGCGATCGAACGTCGCTCGTGGCCGCCGAGCTCGCGCTGTTGTTCGAGGCCGGGCGCGACTACGCGATGGCGTCCGACATGTTTCTCGCCGCGGCTCGAAACGTCACGCGCGTGTATGCCGCACGCGAAGCCATCGCGCTTGCAGCGCGAGCGGTCGCGGCCGCGTCGAAGCTCGATGGACTCCGGCGCTGGTCGCGTGTGATGCCAGCGCGCTTATTGTCCGCAGCGGCGCACGAATCGCTCACGGAACTCGAGGAGGCGCTGAGCGAGTACGACGCCGCAGAGCGTGCGGCGGAGGAAATGGGCGATTCAGACGCGCGAGTCCACGTGATCTACCGCAAGTCGTTCACCCTGCTTTTGACCAGGCGTCTGTCCGAAGTCAGAGTCGAAGGGCAGCGCGCGATGGCGCTCGCGCGTGCGGCCGACTCGACGACGGGGCTCGCATCGAGCGACGCCATTCTCGGTATCGAGCGCTGGGCGTCAGGGGATATCCCCGCTGCGACGGATCATCTGGACCGCGCGATCACCGTGTTGCGGGCGCGCGATCCCTTCGGTCACGCGGCGTTGGCCGTTCTGGTCCGTGGAGGTGTTCACACGTTCGCGCTCGAGCACGAGGAGGCCGAAGGAGCCGTCAACTGGGGACGCGAGCGCGCCGCGGCGCATAGCGGCGGATTCGAATCGCTGTTCGCGTTGTTCTTCCTGGCGAGAACGCGAGGCAATCGGGGTCTGCTCACGGGCGCGGCTGAGACCCTCGAAGAGGGACTGCGTCTGGCGGAGCTGCTCGGCGACCGCTTCTGGCTGCCGCGGATGGCGAACACCCGCGGATGGATTCTCACGGAACTGTGCGACAGCGACGCTGCCCTGCGCGTGAATCTGGAGGCGGCGCGGATGGCGCAGGAGATCGGGGACGTCGAAGCCGAATGCATGGCCAGGATCAATGCCGCACGCGACTATCTCACGCTGGACGATCCGCAGAGCGCGAGGGAAGAACTCCGGCAGGCACAACTCCGATGCGAGCAGGATCAATGGTTCCGATGGGTGTACTTTCCGCGTTTGCAGGCGGAGTTTGCGCGTTATTGGATCACTCAGGGGGACATGCGTCAGGCGCTGACATGTGGACAGATGTCGCTTGCAGACGCCGAGCGCACGCGCAGTCGAAAGCGGATGGCCTGGGCGCATGGACTGCTCGGCGAGATCGCCGTCCACGAGGAGCGAATGGAGGACGCGGGCCGGCAGTATGCAGCGGCCCTGGAGATTCTGTCGCGATACGGCTGTCCTACGATTGAATGGCGCCTGCTCCGCTCTGCGGCACGTGCTGCTGCGATCGCGGGCAACGACGGTACTTCGTCGGAGCTGGCGGCGCGCGCAGCCGCGGTCGCGCAAAGCGTTGCACGGTCAATACACTCGGATGCCGCACGGCGACTCTTTCTAAAATCCAAAGCGATTCGCGAGCTCAACATTTGAGGCGCCGGGCTCACCCGAACCACCGAACGAAGGAGGTCATAAGGAAGGGGCCGCGCAGGTTCGTGTTGATGGCTCTATCCCAGATCTCGAGGGTAAGCAAATCAAGATCGGCAAGCGGCACAGGATCGTTAGCAGCTCGAACTGCTGTCGCCCAACGAATAGTCGGGCGAACTCGGTAAAACAGTACGCGAGCGGCGGCTGCAGTCTAGTGCGGCGACTACCCAGATTCAATCCGTCGGCAAGTGCTACCAAGATCGCTACTTGTCGTTGAACGGGCGGCGGCAAACCGCCGGGACACACAATTCGGAATAGCGCGAATGCGCCTGCGGGCGACGTAGGCTATCGCGTTCCCTGCCGGCCCAGCCAGCGCGCATCGACGACAATCACTCCAATCGTGTCCCCAAACACTCAGGCACACTTTCGGGCACAGTGGTGTTGGGAACGTCCTTGTCGCCGCTGCTCGACAGCATCTGTCGCAGGCGATCAACTCAGTTGAGTTACCCCAGCCAGGCGTGCAAGTATCCGGTTCCAGAATCTGCCAATCATCGTCTCAGCGCTGTTCTCCTCGCGGATCTTGACTCTGGTTGTGTACCAGATGTCCCTCTTCCCACAGAGAAGGCCGGCGGCACGCGACGAGAAGAAATACAGCGTCGTACCGTCGCGTGAAAGCGACGGCGAGCCGTCATCACACGTGCTGTTCACCGGACCGGGCAAGTCGACGGGTGTCGGCGGCCACGGGTCCGAGAGTGTCTCCCTGGTTGACGTCCAGATGTCGATAAGTCCCTGCCCGTTATCACGACTAGTTGTGATGAACGCCTCGAGGCCGTCTTTCCGGATGAAAATCCGCGTGTCACGTTTCGCGCTGCTGAACTCCGGCACCAGCACTCCCGGACCAAAGTAGCCGCCTTCTCCTACGGCGCTCGCATACACGTCGAAATCCAGCGATCCAGGGCGGTTGCTGCCGTAGAAGAGCGTGACTTGTCCGGTCTCGGGATTCTCGAAAAACGCAGGTGCGATTTCCGTGGAGGCCGTATTGAGCACACATCCCAGGTTTACCGGCGGCTCCCATTTCTCCGATCGCCGGTCGTGCCGTCGCGTGATCCAGATATCACCTGTGCCGGTGGGGCCGCAGCCGCCCGGACGGGTGCTGTGGAAGAACATAACGTGCTCGTCGTACGACAGCATGGGGAGCGAGTCGGCATACAGGGAATTGAGCGGCTCGCCCATGTTCTCAGCGGGTCCCCAAAGCGCGTCGACTGATTCGCGTGTGGCAAACCACAGGTCGTCCAATCCGATGCTTCCGGAACGATCGGACGTGAAATAGACCGTCAATTCATCCTTCGAAAGAACGGCGTACATGTCATTAGAGTCGGTGTTCAGTGACGCGACGTTGACGGGCGTAGACCAATCACCAAATGTCTCCGCTCTCCGTGGTGAAGTACCCGGAGCGGCCGTGTACGAAGCAAGCAGGCACAGCAGTAGTAAAGATCGCCTCATGGTTCCTCCTGTGCGCTCGGCGCGGGTCGTTCGTGCTGTCGGTACTCCGCGTGGGCAACCGAGCGAAGCCGGAGGCCACTTTTACGCGCCGGGGCGACGAATCCAATGATGCGCGGGTGAAAAGCAGGTGAAAAAGGGGTAACCTGCCGGGCGTGGTCGTGACTTTCGCTGAGTACCGGCTGGATTTGACATCGGGCGAGCTCTGGAACGGGTCCGACCGCGTGTTCGTGCCCGAGCAGCCGCTTCGAATTCTCAGCATCCTGATCGCGCATCGCGGACGCCTCGTCACGCGCGACGAGCTGCGGCGGGCGGTATGGGCCGATCACACGTTCGTCGATTTCGAGCACGGCCTCAACGCGGCGGTCAAGCGTCTCCGCGAGATCCTGGGCGATTCGGCATCGACTCCGCGGTTCATCGAAACGATTCCGAGGCGCGGCTATCGGTTCATTGCCGAAGTCCGCGACGAAGCAGCCGCGGTCGCCGATGCGATGAGCAACCAAGGGGAGACCGCCGCGACAGCGGTCACGGGGCCCGCCGCTGCGCGGCCACACGCGCGTCTGCTGTGGACGACCGCCATCGTGTGCGTCGTGATTGCGGGAGCGGGCAGCGCCCTCGCGTGGCGATCTTTTCGATCGTCCAATCTGGATCCATTTTCAGGCGCACGCCTCGTCAGGGTGACCACCTCGTCAGGCTTGAACATCGATCCCACGCTCTCGCCCGACGGTACCCTCATCGCCTACGCCTCCGACAGGGCTGGAGGGAACAACTTCGACATCTGGGTGCAGCCGATCGCTGGTGGCAATGCGGCCCGGATCACCAGCGATTCCGGCGACGAGATCGAGCCGTCGTTCTCGCCCGACGGCACATCGATCGTGTTTGCGAAGCCCGAAACCGGCGGCATCTATATCGTCGGCATGCTGGGTGGAGAGCCGCGGCAACTTGTGGCGGCGAACCGCGCGCACATGCCCCGCTTCTCGCCGGATGCGCGATCCGTCGTCTACTGGACTGGGCAGACGATCTGGACGTTCGGAGGCGGCAGCCCGATCCGGGGGGCCGCAGTGAGTGTCGTGACATCCAGCGGCGGCCCACCGCGATCCGTCGCACAGGGATTCCTCTCGGCGCGTTACGCCATCTGGTCTGCGGACGGTCGCCGGATCTTGTTCCTCGGCGAGCGGGAGAACGGTAAATCGTCAACGCAGGACTGGTATGTCGTCGACCCGGACGGTGCCCAACCGGTCCAGACGGGAGCCATCGACGTCATCGAACGGGCAGGAGTGACCGGCGTTCCGATTCCCGGTGAATGGACCAGAGACGGCGACGTGGTGTTCACGACCGCGAAGGACGATCACGCCAACGTGTGGCGCGTGGCGGTTTCGCCCGCAACGGGGCGAGTCGGCGGAGCACCCCGCCGCCTGACATTCGGGTCTGCCGTCGAACGGACTCCGGTGCTGAGCGGCAGCCGGCTCGCGTTCGCGAGCATCGCTGAGAACGTCGACATCTGGCGCGTGCCGCTCGATCCTGCGACCGGGCTCGCCGCCGGCGCGCTCGAGCGCGTCACCGATGACGCGGCGGCGGATCTTTTGCGCAACGTGAGCGCCGATGGACGCCTCGTTGCGTTCACCTCGTCGCGTACGAACCCGCAACAGGTGTGGGTGAAGGACATGTCGAGCGGCCCAGAGCGCCAGCTCACGCGGCTCGACACGGGAGCGACCGCCGCGCAGATCAGTCCCGACGGATCTCGCGTGGCCGTCTCCACGAAGGGCCGGGTGGACGTGTATCCCTCCAGCGGCGGATCGCCGTCGAGGCTCTGCGACAACTGCGGCCTCGGCGGCTGGTCGCCCGATGGATCGCAGATGCTGATCGCTCGCGCAAGCGAACGACGCGTGATCGATGTCCCAACGCATCGCGAGCGGAGCCTCGCACGGCACCCGACCTGGTATCTGAACGTCCCGCGCTTTTCGCCCGACGGACGATGGGTGTCCTTTCATACGACCAACGCGCCCGATCTGAGGGAGATCTTCGCGCTTCCGACATCGCTCGGCGCGTCAGTGCCACCGGAGAAGTGGATTCCGGTCGTCACCGATTTCGGTATCCAGCCAAGCTGGGCACCCGATGGCGGTGGTGTGTACCACTTCTCGGTTCGCGACGGGTATTTCTGCCCGTGGCTTCAGCAGGTGGATCCGGCAACGAAACGTCCGGTGGGCCATCCTCGTGCGGTGATTCATCTGCACGAACCCCGGCTGCGCGCCGCGGCCAGAGCCATGCCGTCGAATGACGTGCAGGCCGGCTACCTCTACATGACTCTCACGGAAGCGGCCGGCAACATCTGGCTGCTCGATGCGTCGGCTCAGTCCGCTTCTCGCGACGACCGATGACTCAGGGCTGACTTCCGACCTCAGAAGGCGAGCTTGGCCGCGAACTGAAACGCGCGCGGACCGCCTGAACCGAAGACCTGCGTCAGGCGGCTGGTCGGCTGGCCGAACGCGACGCTCCTGAGATCGCCGCTGTATCTGGAAAGATTCGACGCGTTGTACACGTTGAACGCCTCCGCGATGAGCGATAGCCGCACCCGCTTCGGGAGAGCCACCGATCGCGTGAGGCGCACGTCCAGCGTTTGATAGTTGTCGCCAAACCAATAACGTGCCGGAAGCGTCAGGCGCGGGATCGTTTCGCCGCGAGCGTCGGTGGTGCCCGCGTATCGCTCGTTGAACGCCCCAGCGAGACGCTCCAGGTCCGCGCGGTCCATGCCGCGGTTGAACACATTGACGGTCGT
>Ga0075424_100007111_pt1 | contig 10830 bp, 10 predicted proteins | sample SoiMethybrSBSTD3_FD_75301 | JGI IMG/M metagenome (GOLD analysis project Ga0075424, IMG submission 75301) | Bulk soil microbial communities from a Populus tree surrounding site in Tennessee, USA - Soil MetaG P. TD hybrid SBSTD3 | ecosystem: Environmental > Terrestrial > Soil > Tree plantation...
CTCAAGCCGCACTTCCTGGACAAGATGGCCTCGAACGGCGTCAACCTGCCGCCGAACTTCTTCCAGGACGAGACGGGCGAGCGCGCATCGGCGCCCATCTTCGGCCGGGCGGTCGGTCAGTGATGCGCCGCCGCAGCCTGCGCACCCTGCTGTTCGTTGCAGTCGCCGCCCTGGCGGTGGCCGCGCCGGCGGCGGCGTCTGCGCCCAGCCTCACGATCAAGAAGGTCGACACGAGCGCGTGGCCGACGGTGAAGGTGACGGCGGAGACGCCCGATCCCAGCCTGACGCCCGACCTGCAGGTGGTCGAGAACGGCCAGACGGCCGCGAACGTCCACCAGGAGGCCGGCGCCCGATCGGCGGTCGCGCTCGTCCTCGACACGTCGGGGAGCATGAAGGGTCAGAAGCTGTCCGACGCGATCGCCGCGGCGACCACGTTCGTGCAGGGCACGCAGTCCACCGACACGCTGGGCGTCTACGCGTTCGGCTCCCGGCCGTACATCTCCGTCGCCCTGCCGGCGGACTCCGCCACAGCGGCGGCCGGCATCGCCAACCTGGCCACCGACCCGAAGCCGGGCACCGCCATCTATGGCGGCGTCAAGGAGGCGGCCGATGCGCTCGCGTCAACGCATGCCGAGCACAAGTCAATCGTGCTCCTGACCGACGGCTCGTCCGAGAACGACTCCGCCACGATCGACCAGGCCGTGGCCTCCGCAAAGGCGGCCCACGCGGCCATCTACGCGGTCGGCATCGAGGGGTCGGCCAACGGCACCTCGGCCCTGCAGACGCTCGCCCGCGAGACGAACGGCGAGTTCCTGCAGGCCACCAACCGCGGGGCGCTGATCGCCGCCTACGGCCGGATCTCGGCCGACATCGGCGGGACGTTCACCTTCACGTACCACAGCCTCGTCCCCAAGGGCACCCCGATCCACCTGAGCCTGTCCCTGCCCGGCCTCCCGCCGGCCACGGCCACGGCGCAGGCTCCGGGCACGGCCGCTGCCCCCGGCAGCGCGTCCAAGCCGCTGGTCCACATGCCCACGTCGACCGCCGGTCGTCTCGGCGTCGCCCTCGGCGCGGCAGTCCTGGTGCTCTTCGGGGCGCTCGTGCTGCTCTCGTCCCGGCCCGGCGTGGCCGTCAACAAGCGCATCGCGGCGTACACCGAGCCGAAGAAGCGGCCGTTGGAGATCCCCGGCGTCGCGCCGGCCACCAAGGTGAGCATGCTGCACCAGCTGTTCATCGCGACCGAGAAGATCGCCGGCTCGTTCAACTACTGGAAGAGAATGGCCTTCCGGCTCGAGCAGGCGGACCTCCCGCTGCGCACGGCCGAGATCGTCTACATCCAGATGGGCGCCGCGCTGCTCCTGGGCGTGATCGGGAGGTTCCTGATCGGCCTGAACGGGTTCCTCGAGCTGATTCCGCTCGCGGTCGGCCTCGCCCTGCCGTCGCTGTTCGTGCGGTTCATGGCCCGCAAGCGCCTGAACGCATTCGAGTCGCAGCTCCCGGAGACCCTGATCACCCTGGCCGCGTCCCTCAAGGCCGGCCATGCCTTCAACTCGGCGCTCGCGAGCGTCGTCAAGGAGGGCGCCGAGCCGACCTCGAAGGAGCTCTCGCGGGTGGCCCAGGAGATCCAGCTCGGCATGACGTCCGAGTCGGCCCTGGAGGCGATGGCCAGGCGGATGGACTCGACCAACTTCGGGTTCGTCGTCATGGCCGTCAACATCCAGCGCACGGTCGGCGGCTCGCTGGCCGAGATCCTGGACATGGTGGCCGACACCGTCCGCCAGCGCCAGCAGTTCAGCCGCAAGGTGAAGGCGCTGACCGCCCAGGGGCGCATGTCCGCCTACGTGCTCCTGGCGATGCCGTTCCTGATGGGCCTCGCCATCTTCGCCCTCAATCCCAGCTACATGTCCATCCTGTTCACCTCGACGGCCGGCAAGGCGCTCATCGCCGTGTCGCTGGTGATGATGGCGATCGGCGGGATGATCATCCGCAAGATCGTCTCCTTCAAGGGGTAGCCGAATGATTCTCATCATCATCGCCGTCGGCCTCCTCGGGGCCGCCACATACCTGCTGCTGACCGGGCTCACCGTCCGCCAGCGCGAGATTGCCGTGTCCCTCGGCAAGGCCAAGCGCTACGGCGTTCAGACCCAGCGCGAGGTGGAGACGCGACGGAGCGTCAACGACCGCATCGTTGGGCCGCTCACGCACAAGGTCGCCGCGGTGACGAGCAAGTTCCTGCCCCGCACCGATCCGAACCTGATCGCCAACCGGCTCATGGCCGCCGGGCTGGCCCGCTCGATGTCGCCGCAGATGTACCTGGCGCTCAAGGGCGGCCTGGTGTTCATGTCCATCGCCTTCGGGCTGATGGTCCTGATCTCGGGCCTCGTGCCCGCCGCGATGGGCATGCTGGTCGCCCTGGGCGGCGCCGCCATCGGCTACATCGCCCCCGACTTCTTCATCAACTCGCGCACCCGCGGCCGCCGCGAGATGATGCAGATGGAGCTGCCGAACATTCTCGACCTGCTGTGCGTGTCGGTCGAGGCCGGGCTCGGCTTCGACGCCGCCGTGGCCAAGCTGTCCGAGCGCATGACCGGCCCGCTGGTCGACGAGTTCGGGCTCGTGCTCCACGAGATGCGGATCGGCGAGAGCCGCTCCGAGGCGCTGAAGAACCTGTCCGACCGCGTGGACGTCCCGGAGGTGTCGCAGTTCTGCCGCGCCATCATCCAGGCCGACCAGCTGGGCATCGCGCTCTCCCGCATCCTGCGGGTGCAGTCCTCCGACATGCGGGTGCGGCGCCAGCTCGCCGCCGAGGAGAAGGCGATGAAGGCGCCGGTCAAGATGCTCTTCCCGACCGTGCTCTTCGTCTTCCCGTCGATGTTCGTCGTCGCGCTCGGCCCGGCCGCGCTGAACCTGATGCAGACGTTCTCCGGCGGCAAGTAGCCCGCCCGCTGCGTCTCGAGAATCGGGGACAGTCCCCGCCCGGCGGGCGGGGACTGTCCCCTTCTTCGTTGGGGCCGCTGGTAGCCTTCGCTCTCGCTGGGCGACGTGGCCGAGTGGCTTAGGCAGCGGCCTGCAAAGCCGCGTACACCGGTTCGACTCCGGTCGTCGCCTCTCTCACCCGAGGGCCATGCCCTCGACTGCAGCCGACGACGTTGGCTCCGGGATGCGCACCATGCGGAACGCATCGAAGAGCCCGATCAGGGCGGCGACGAAGGGAACGAGCAGCGCGACCTGGAGCGCAACGTGGCGGGCGTCCGTGTTGATGCTGATGATCTCGGCCTGCGTCGCCGGAGGCTGATCCGCGATCTGCTTCTGGAGCTGGGTGTTCCGCATCACCTCGGCGTCGTGCTCGAGCGCCTTCGACACCTGCTGCTGCTCGGCCGGCGAGAGCACGCTGCTCGAGTCCGCCATGTGGGTGAAGCTGATCGAGAGCGTCGCCAGCATGATGGCGCCGGCGAACGCCAGCCCGAACGACAGCCCGAACGAGCCCGCCGCCGAGTTCACGCCGGCGGCCTCGCTGACCCGCTCCTCCGAGATCGGGGCCAGCGTGTAGTTGTTGAGCTGGGACACGAGCAGGCCGAGACCCATCCCCGCGATCACGAGCGGCACGACGAGATACCAGCCGGAGTCCGCCCGGGGCACGATCGGGATCAGGACGACGAGGCCCAGCGCGAGCATCGCGAACCCCACCCTGATGATGCTGCTCGGTCGCCGCTTCCCCGCCTTGCGGGCCGCCAGGAGCGCCATCGCGAACATGGTGAGCGAGAGCGGGGCGAGCGAGAGCCCCGCCTCCATCGCGGAGTACTCGAGCACCATCTGCAGGTAGATCGGGAGCGCGATCATGAGGCCGCCGAGCGCGATCTGCTGGAGCATCTGCTGCGAGATCCCGAACCGGAACACCTTCGATTTGAACAGGTCGGGGTCGAGCAGGGTCGCCTCACCCCGGCGCTTGCGCCGCCCGAGCCAGTAGACGAGCGAGCCGAGCGCGACGAGGCCGACCACCAGCAGCGCACCCACGGCCTCGCCGCCCTCCTGCCACACCAGGATGCTGAGGACGACGCCGCCCATGCCCACCACCGAGAGGGCGGCGCCGACCGGATCGACGGCGCGAGGGCCGGTGTACGGCACGTCGTGGACGAGCCGGATGTTCAGCAGCACGACCGCGATGATCGCGTCTTCGAGCAGGAACCCGAGCCGCCACGACAGGTACGTGGTGATGAAGCCGCCCAGGAGCGGCCCGACGGCCGCGGCGATTGCGGCCGCGGCCCCGACCAGGGCATAGGCCCGCTTCTGGGCCGGTCCCTGGAAGTTGCCGTGGATCAGCGACTGCATGGCGGGCAGGAGGAGCGACGCCCCGATCCCGCCCACGACGGCCCAGAAGATCACGATCACGGCCACGGACTGGGCGACGGTCATCGCCGCCGCGCCGGTGGCGTAGCCGAGCAGGCCGATGACGTAGGCCCGCCTGCGCCCGATCAGGTCGCCGACCTTGCTCCCGATCAGGATGAACGCCGCGGAGACCAGCGCCTCGAGCGCGATGGCCGACTGGATGCTGCTCACCGTCGTGTGGAGGTCGTGCACCACGGCCGCGATCGAGACGTTCATGAGAGATGTGTCGACGACGAGCACGAACATCGCCATCGCGAGCAGGATGGCGAGCCGCTGGCTGCCCGCATCCTCCCCGGCCTCGCCGGGCGGCGCGGCTTCCGTCATGGGCGATCCCCGATCACAGCCGGCAGAATGTTGCCGATCGGTGAAGCTGCGGCATCATCCGGCAGGGGTGATGGGTCGCCTAGAATTTGTGGCCCGGCGTAACGTTTGACCCCCAGACGAGACGGAGCAGCATGAGCACCCACAACATCCCCTCCACCGAGCAGGAATGGCGGGACAAGCTCTCGCCCGAGCAGTACGAGATCATGCGCAGGAAGGGCACCGAGCGGCCCTTCACCGGCGAGTACGTCGACGTGAAGGACGACGGCATGTACCGCTGCGCCGGTTGCGGAGCCGAGCTCTTCAGCTCCGACACGAAGTTCGAGTCGGGCACGGGCTGGCCGAGCTTCACCGACCCGGCCGTCGCGGCCAACGTCGAGCTCCACCGCGACACGAGCCACTTCATGATCCGCACCGAGGTGACGTGCGCGCACTGCGGCTCGCATCTCGGCCACGTGTTCGACGACGGCCCCGGCCCGAGCGGGCAGCGCTACTGCATCAACTCCTGCGCGCTCGACCTCGACCGCAGCGCGTCGTAACCCCGGCGCGGCGGCTCAGCCGCCCGCGCTGCGAAGCCCACGGCGCTCGCCGGTCTCGCCCTTGCGGCGGCCGGCGAGCAGCCGGGCATGCCCGAGTGCCAGTCCGCCCTGGGCGGCCAGGGCCGAGATCGCGTCGAGCACCGCCCGCGCCGGTTCGGCGCAGACGACGGCCAGGCGGCCCACGTCCAGGGGCGCGGTGACGACGTGCACGTGGCGTTCCGCCGCGTCGGCGCTCACGGCGGGAAGCTCGGTCGTGCGCAGCACCTCGAGGCCGGCCGGGTCTGCCGGAGGGGCGAGCGCGGCGGCCAGCGCGACGGAGCGGGCATGGCGGATGCCGCGGGCGGCGAGCACGCGCTCGCGGCCGCCGGGGCCCGCGCCGAGGACGATGGCCGCATCGGCGCCTGTGACCTGGACGACCGCCTCGGCGATCCGGGCGGCGACCGCCTGGGGAGACGTGTCGGCGGCGGCGGCGATGCCGGGAAGGGCGTCGGCGACCGCGCCGAGCAGCCGCAGCGACGCGAGCGACTCCTCGCCGTTCGCGCGGGTCGCGCGGCGGGCGCGGTGGGCCAGCACGGCGGCGGAGAAGCTGGCGGCGCGATCCTTGCCCCGCTCCTTGGCGGCGTAGAGGGCGGCGTCGGCGCCCGCCACGAGCTCGGTGGCGTCGGCGGCGTCGGCCGGGTAGCTGGCCACCCCGCACGAGACGGTGACGGAACGGGCGCCGGGCAGGGCCCGCACCCGCGCGCAGAGGCGGTCGGCCGCGGCCCGCGCGGCCCGCTTGGCGGACTCGGGCAGGATGATCGCGAACTCCTCGCCGCCGACCCTGCACGCCAGGTCCGATCCGCGCAGCTCCTCGCGCGCGGCAGCGGCGACGCGGCGCAGCACCAGGTCGCCCTCCTGGTGGCCGTGGACGTCGTTCAGGAGCTTGAAGTCGTCGAGATCGAAGGAGATCAGCGACACGGGGCGGCCGTAGCGCTCGGCCCGCTCGAGCTCGTCGTGCAGCCGCTCGTGGAAGACGCGGTGATTGTGGAGGCCGGTGAGCCAGTCGGTCTGGGCCTCGTGCAGCAGCCGGGTGCGGTTCTGCGTGTTCTCGAGCGCGAGCGCCGCCACGGCGGCGAACTGCTGGACGAGCACGAACTCGTCGGCCGAGAACTCCACCCCCTCCCCCAGCCGGTAGGTGTTGAGCGCGCCGATCGGATGGTCATGGACGACAAGTGGCACCGAGATGATCGCCTCGGGCTCGTCCTCGGGCGTGCCGGGCACGACCGCGATGCGCGGGTCGCGCTCTGCGGCGGTGATGTTGGCCGGCTCGCGGTGCTCGACCACCCAGCCGGTGAGCCCCTCACCGAGGGCGAGGGGAGCGGCCATGATCTCGTCGGCCCACTGATCGCGCGCGTGGACGGGGACGATCTGGCTTGCCACCTCGTCGATCCGGTAGATCGTGAGCGCGTCGACGGGAACGAGCCGGTTGAGCTCGGACGAGATGCGCTCGAAGAGCTCGTCCTGCGTCACGGACACGAGCAGCATCCGGGAGATGTCGAAGAGGGTCTCGTAGGACGCAAGGCGCCCGGCGAGGTCGCGCTGGGGCAGGGGCCGTTCTGGCACGGAGCGGGTCTTTCGAGTGAGTCGGGACGCCCCGGGGTGGGCGCCTCGACTCTCAGTGTCCGTGCTTTCCCCGGATGCTCCGACCCCCGGACGGGGGATGCTGGCAGAAACTGGGTGGCTACGGGGCGTAGCGGCGGTGCAGCACGAGCCGGTTCCCGTCGGGATCGCTGAAGAACGCGAGCCGGCAGACGCCCGTGTCGTACACCTCCGTCAGCTCCACGCCGGCGCCCGCCAGCTCCTCGCAGGCGGCGTGGACGTCGGGCACGCGCAGCGCGAAGCCGGCCGGATTGGGCGCGAACTCGAGGCCCACGTCCGCCGACTTGACGATCCCGACGGTCACCTGGCCGGCCCGGTATTCCGCGCCGACCGGCGTGTCCTTCTCGTGCGGAAGCCCGAGCGTCTCGCCGTAGAACCGCTTCGCCCGCTCCACGTCTTGCGTGGGGACTGCGATGTAGTCGACTCGCTCGACCTCGATCATGGAAGACCTCCTGGTGGCGGAAGCTGGGAATGGTGCCAGACCGGCTATCGTGGCCGGGTGGACGAGGCCCGCGTCGAGGACACGAAGTACGGCCGCGGGCCCGTGAGCGACGGGTGGTTCGTCGTCAACGTCCGCGACGCGGCCTGGATGCACAGCCCGAAGTTCGGCTCGGCGTGCATCATCGAGACCGACGAGGTCTCGTTCCCGCAGATCGGCTACACGATCGCCGTCCTCCCTGAGGGCGGCTCGAGCGGGCTGTACCACCGCGAGGACGACCAGGAGGACTTCCTGGTGCTCTCGGGCGAGTGCATCGCGATCGTCGAGGGCGAGGAACGGCGGCTGCGGGCGTGGGACTTCCTGCACTGCCCGCCGGGCACGGCGCACATCGTCGTCGGCGCCGGCCCGGAGCCGTGCGTGATCTTCATGGCCGGCGCCCGTGAGCACCGCGGGAGCGCGGTCTACCTGCGCGACGAGGTCGCGCTGCGCCACGGCGTGAGCGTCGAGGCCGACACCGACAGCGGCCGGGCGGCGTACGCGCCGTTCCCGGACTGGGAGCCGGGCGCGCCGGAGAGCTCGCGCCGCCCGTTTCACTCAACCTCGTAGTGCTCGACGACGTCGCTGCGCTCCACCAGCCAGCGATCGTCCTCGGGGTAGTAGACGGCGCGTGACGGGTCGTCGCCTGCGAACCCGCGCACCGCGTCCATGTCGTCCCACAGCGAGAAGGCGACGACCTCGGTCAGGTCGCCGACCCGCCGGCGCAGGATCCAGGCTCCCTGGTTCCCCGGCGTCGTCCGGTACTCGCGGACGCCCGTCTCGCGCATGTACGCGGCGTAGGAGTCCGCATCCTCGGGCCGCACCGCGCCCCGCCAGATCCGGGCGATCACTGGTCCCTCCTGTGGGTCAGACCGACTCCCAGAACCCGAGCACGGTCTCGTTGAACGCCGCCGGGTCCTCCTGGAAGGGCTGGTGGGCCTGCCCGGGCACGCCGATGAGGCGCGCCCCGCAGATGAGACCGGCGATCTCGCGCGAGTGCCGCGGCGGGCAGATGACGTCCTCCTCGCCGTAGAGGACGAGCGTCGGCAGGGCGATGGCGCCGAGCCGGTCGCGGGTGTCGTGCTCGAGGATCGCCCGCGCCGTACGCTGGAACGCCTCGGTCGACTGCGGGTGCGGGTTGTTCAGCATCGCGTCGCAGAAGGCGTCGACGCGGCCGTCCTCGAACACGGCCTTCGAGTACGTCGAGGCGAGGAAGTACATGAGGAACTTGCGGTCGTCGTCGGCGATCCCGGCGAAGTAGGCCGAGCTCTCGATGAACGTGCGGAAGAGGCGATCGGAATACGCCCACGATCCGACGATCACGAGGCTTCGGGCCAGGTCGGGCCGGGCGATCGCGAGCTCCTGGGTGATCGCGCCGCCCATCGAGAAGCCCATGACGTGCGCCGGCCCGACGCCGATCGCCTCGCACAGGGCGATCGCGTCTGCGGCCAGGTCGCGGACGGTGAACTCGCCGTCGGGCAGCGACGAGCGGCCGACGCCGCGGTTGTCGACGACGGTGACCCTGTAACGCTCGCTGAAGGGGCCGACCTGGGCGTCCCAGGCGGTGACGTCGTCGCCGAGGCCGCAGAGCAGCAGCACGTCGTCGCCCTCGCCGGACTGGAGGTAGTGGAGGTCGACGCCGTTGACGTGCTCGATCGGCACCGCGCGATCCTATCGAGCCACGCTCGTCCCGAAGCGCCGTGTGCTTCCCCGGACGTTCTCCGGCTCAGCCCCGGTCGTGGTTCACGACCCGGTCGTGCGAGCCGTCCGCGCCCTCAGATCGCTTCGGCCAGGCGCTCGGCGATGGCAACCGCGGTCAGGTTCGTGTTGGCGCGGGGGATCGTCGGGATGATCGACGCGTCCGCGATGAACAGCCGGTCCACGCCGAGGACGCGGCCAGAGTCGTCGACGACGCGTCCGATCCCGCACGTTCCCGCAGGATGGAAGTAATTGCGCATCGTCAGCCGCGCGTAGGTGTCGAGACGTTCGTTCCCGGGAGCGTCCTCGGGGCCCAGCAGACGCGCGAGCGGCCCCTGCTCCGCCAATGCACGTGCCAGCTCCAGCCCTTCGACGATGGTCGTCAGATCCGACGGGTCGCGGAGGAAGCCGCGCTCGACGTCGGGCAGCTCGCGCGGGTCGGGCGAGCGCAGCCGAACGGTCCCGGCGGAACCTGGCTTCATATGAAAGACCCCGACGCTTGCCTCGTAGCCGTTGGTCGCCGCGTCCGCCCAGGAAACCAGGTGGAGGTCCCAGCTGCCCACGTCGCACGCAGTGCTTGCGGCCTTCACGACGGCGTGAGGCGCATACAGCGGCCCGGCGCGACGAACATGGGCGGCGGTCATCTGGTTGAGCAACCGGGTCGACTGCCAGCTGATCCCTGTACCGTGATGGTCGAGCAGTACTTCGCCCACCGGTAGCGCGGCGAGGAGTGGGATCCCATGGCGGGCCAGCTCCGGCTCAGGACCGATCCCACTTCGCATCAGGATCGCCGGTGTGAAGTACGCGCCTGCGGCCAGGACGACGACGTCCCCGCCGATTCGTTCACCGGACGCCGTGATCGCGCCTCTGGCCCGGGCGCCGTCCAGCACGACGCGGTCGACGATGGTGTCTGGAAGAACCCTGAGGTTCGGTCGGCCCCGCGCGCGATCCAGGTAGGCGAAAGCCACGTTCCATCGCGTGTCGTCGACGACGTTCACGGGGATCCGCGCCGCTCCGGTGGGTCGCCCGGGGTCGTCGGCGTCGTCAAGGAACGGCAGCCCGAGACTCGCCGCCGCCTCGAGAAATGCGACATGGATCGGCGCCGGATCTCCCGTGTTCGCCGGGCAGACTTTGAGCATCGCACGCGCGCGTGAGACGTAGGGGGCGAAGCGCGCCCACGCCCAGGCATCGCCCCACTCGTCGTAGTCCTCGGGCGTGCCTGTGACGGCCATGCAGGCGTTGTGCGTCGAGCATCCGCCGATCACGCGCGCTCCCAGTGAGCGCTCGTCCTCGCCGCCGGTGCCCCAGTCGTGAGTGAATGTCAGCCCGCGCGGATCGAGGAGATCCGCAGGCCAGCCGGCAGCGCCGTACGGGCCGTAGTCCGGCCCGGCCTCGATCACGCAGACCGTCCGCTGAGGATCCTCCGACAGCCGAGAGGCGAGCACGCAGCCGGCGGTGCCACCTCCGACCACGACAACATCGTGATGCATCAGCCGAGGCTAGAAGCTCTCGAGGCTCCCCCCGAGACCCTCGGCCACCTTGGCCACCGCCTCTGGCCGGCTCGTTCCACCAGCGCTCTGGACTCCCTTCGCGCCCTGCGCGGAATACGACGCGGGCACGGTCTCACAATGCATCGGAGAATGCAACAACTGCAACACGCCGCAGCCGGACCCAAGGAGCCGGTCATCAACCTCCGGCGAGGCAAGGGCGGCCGGGTCTTCACCTTCATGCGTCACTACCGGGGCCTGGAGTCCGCGCGCGTCCGGGAGGCCC
>Ga0075424_100007112_pt1 | contig 10829 bp, 8 predicted proteins | sample SoiMethybrSBSTD3_FD_75301 | JGI IMG/M metagenome (GOLD analysis project Ga0075424, IMG submission 75301) | Bulk soil microbial communities from a Populus tree surrounding site in Tennessee, USA - Soil MetaG P. TD hybrid SBSTD3 | ecosystem: Environmental > Terrestrial > Soil > Tree plantation...
AACATGGGGGCGCATGCTAGCACGCAGCACGCCGGCGCGAGTCGCCGGTTTGCGCAGGACTTCGGCCGAGGGGCTCATTCTCGGGCTGAGATCACCGGCGGTCCTCAGACGCCGGCGTGCTGTCGCCATGCCGCATGCCCTGCATCAGGCTGGCGAGCAGCCTCGGCGTACCGTTCGGTGCAGCATCGGTGAATCGGATTCGGCTAAGTCCGCTCTCCCCCCACAGTCGTCCGACGGCGAGCAGCAGATCCAGTTCAGGGCGGATGGCCGCCAGCGTTGACGTCTTCGCCAGTTCCTGCAGATCTGCGTAGCTCATGTCACGGAGCTGCACGCTTTGCCGTCCGCGCCTCACCTGGTGGTTCGGGATGGCGACGCCCTCAGCAAACGCCTCGAGAATACGCGCCCGCCAGGGTTCCGACAGGCGTGGAACGACGCCACGAAACCAGATCGTCCCGAGCAGCTTCCGTACGTCCGATGCCTCGATGGGGAATGGGCACGCTAGCCCGCTGTTTGCGAGCGCAAGCGCAGCAGGATCGGAGCGGTTCATCGCGACAGCGAATTCCCAGAAGCTGGAAAAGACCGAACGGCTACCGTCCCCGACCGGCGGCGGTTCGACTGCCGGCGTGGCGGCGATGGGCGGCGCCATGGCGATGAGTACCTCTTTCACCTCGATGTGGTGAGGCACAGCTGGCTCGCCGTCTGTCGCCAGCGACCACTCGATGTCCAGCGGCTGGTGGGAACCGGTGTGCTCGCTGAGCAGCGCCGTCACACCCCACGGCCGTGGCGCATGAGGCACGCGCACATAGAGCGGGGTGTAGGGGCTATCGGGACGTTCGCCGATCGCTGCCGCCGCCAGCTGACCCTTGATGCGCGCATCGATCACATTCGACCAGTCGCCCTGGATGCAGATGAGCGAGGTGCCCGCCGGTTTGCTGAAGGCGTAGTACGGATTCTCGCAGCAGCTTCGCACCGCCGCTTCCACGTCCTCGCCGCTCGGATCGTGACCGGCCGGCGGATCCAGTTCCGCGAACGCGATCCGGAATCGCCCGTGGCCCGCAAACAACATCGACAGATCGGACGGATCGACCTGTGACAGATCCCAGAGCACATAGATCAATCCACGCAGACTCCTCGCGATCGGCAGATTCATGCGCTCCCAGACGACGGACTGAGGCTGCGGATTCTCGTCCAGATACCCGCGGTCGTTGAGGATTTCCATGAGACGGATCTTTGCGGCGTCGAACTGCGCCACGACCTGCAGCGCGTGGTCGTAGCGACGCTTGTCCACCTCGTGGCGCTCGAAGGACGGACGGACGAAGATTGGCAGCACCAGCTTTCTGTGATGCCGCGCGATCTGCGCCAGCGGAAAGACGGTGCCCGCACCCGTTCCTTTCCCGCCCGTGGCAATCACGACGATGACCGAATGTTGCGCGATCAGCGCTTCGACCTCGGCGCGCGATTCTTCCAATGCCTGTCTGGCGACGTCGGGGCTGTGACGGGCTCCAAGGCGGCCCGTGGTGCGTGGTCCGATGAGCAGCCGTTCTTCCGCCGGCACGTCCGCAAGCGAGAACTCGTTGGTGTCGAGGAACCGCGTGGTCACTGCGGCTCTCAACCGCTCCGCATACGGCGGGTCTGTCTCTTCCGTCACCGCGACGTCGCGTTGAAACAGCGCTTTCAGGGATCGAAGGATGTTGCCGCCGCCGCCACCGGCACTCAAAAGAAGAATGTTCACTTTCCACCTGCCTGTGTGATCCCGGGTGTCAACTGAAATGGGAGAACCACCCACGCCCCGTTCATGTACGGAGGGCCGTTGACGAATGGGTGGTCCCGAAGGACGTGCAGTACTCGCTCGAGGTCGTACTCGACGTTGTGTCTGTGATCCGTCAGGTTCGGATAGCTGTGCCCGGCGCCCGGTGCGATCAGAATGTCGAGCCGAGCCGAACGGGGCGTGAAACGAAGGCGCGAGTGAATGGGTCGAGCGGCGAGATCGGGGCCAATCAGCGGCCGTTCGAATTCCTGAAGGAACCTCTGGCCGAATTGCCGCATCGCAGTGACCGCTTTCGCCCGGTGGCTGAAATAGTCCTCGGCGCCGCGAGTCGCCAGCGCGATGAACGCAAGCAGCGCTGCCCACAGCGCGAAATTGGGCGGGGCGCTGCTGACCGAAGGTGCCACCGTGCTGGTCTCCGTCACGACGCAGGCGTTCCATCCCGCGCGCACGTAGTCATAGCTGGCCTTCGGCACGACGCGTGACGTGGCGGGGTCGACAATCTGAAACCACGATTCCCGTGTGCTTCTTGCCTCGCCCGTGATGCGTTTGGCCACCTGCGTGGCGGTGTCGCCAGGTCGAATCGCGGTGCACCGAAGCGGCTGCGCGACAGCGCTCCGCGCTGCAATCAGCGCCGCGAGGGCGAGCAGGACCACGCGGTAACTCACATGGAACTTCGTCCAGATCGGCGAGCTCATCTGTTTTGATCCAACTGGTTCGCGCTCGTGAAGGCGCAGCGCAAACTCAAGGCATATGCCAGTCCGATCGATTGAACCCGCTTGGTTTTTTGTGAAGCCAGCCCTAAGGAGGTGTCTCTTCCTGCGAGGATGTCCAGGAGAGAGGTCATCCCAAATCCCAACACTCCTTGGAGCTTGGGATTTGGGATGTGGGATGTGGGATTTCTAATTCGTGGCGCCGCTGCTGACGAAGCGCGCGAAGTCCGCCCACGGATACGTTCGCCCACCGTGGATCGGCGCAATGGTCTGCACGTCCAGTTTCAGCCGCTGCACGTTGTTGTAGAACGTCCGTGCCGACGGCGCCACCATCGTCGGCAGCGACGCGCCTTGCGCCGGCGGCGTGAACAGATCCGCTTCCACGATGATTCGTTCCTTCGGCATGTAGGCCATGAGCATTCCCTGCGCGTGCGCGAGGCCCTGGACGTTGTAGACCTCCATCACCTTCGTTCCGTCGGTCAGTGCGTACTTCTGGCCGACCTTCTCGAACGTGTAGCCTTCCGCGACCTCCTCGGGCGGCGCCAGCGCGAGCCGGTCCGGCTTCAACAGCCACGGCTTCACCGTGAGCACTTCGGCATAGTAGGCGTGATTGTCTTCCTGAAGCACGATCGTCACGCCTTCCTGCGCGACGTAGGCTCGGACTCCGCCGAGATGGTCCCAGTGATGGTGCGTGCTGACGAGATATCTGATTGGCTTGTTGGGAATCAGCTTCTTGACTTCGGCAATCACCGCCAGCGATCGATCTTCGTTGAGCGGCGCTTCGATGACCGTGATGAAGTCCTTGAACTCGACGGCCATGCTCGAATGCGTGCCGCCGCCGATGTACCAGAACCCATCGGCCACTTTCGACGACTCCACACGAACGGGCGGAATCGTCGCGGTGCGGGCTGCGTCCGGGACCGGCGGCGCGGCGTTGGCGGGATTCACCTGCACATTCGCCACCGTCAGACCGAACGAGTTGTGGCCGCCGCTGACGTTCACGCCTTCACCTTCGAGGTCGTCGTCGAGGTCGTGATGCTGATGGAATGTCGTCGGATACATCAGGCCGTTGCCGAAATCCTTGTAGTTAGTGAGCACGAGCTCGTAATACAGGTCGCCAACGACCGGATTCGGGAAGTAGGTCTGGATGCGCTCGACGAGGTTCCTGTCGTTGATCGCGCACTGCACGCGGTACTTGCCGAGGGCCATGAACGACACCGCCCTGATGCGTCCCTTCCCCTGTTCGTTGCGCGTGATGACGATCGGGTTGGCGCCGGGAGCGAGCGCTGCCTTCAGGCAGCCGTGCGGGGTCAGCCAGATTTCGAGCTGCCGCTGCTCGGCGTCGGCAGGCGCCGGAACAACCGTGTTGCCGTTCATGTTCCACGCAACGTTGCCGCTGACCATCTGCACGGTGCGCTGGTCGCCGACGAGCGGCGTCGTGATTCTGGGTGCGTTCCCACCGCCGGCGGGGCCGCCCTGGCCGGTCCCCTGGCGCAGCGTGTAGTCAAGCTTCGAGGACCGCGCGTCATAGTCGATCGTCCGCGTATAGCTGACGATCTGGTTCGCGGGCCAGTCGCTCGACGGCGCGTAGTTCTGGCCGGGCGTGGCGATGTACCCGGTCGTCCCTGAATACGTGATGGACTTCAGGTTTTCGCCGCCCATCGCCCTGAGCGACGTCTGCAGCAGCGCCCGGGCATCCTCCTCCTGGGCGATGCCGGCGGCGTAGGTGACGGCCAGCAGCGTGCCGACCAGGAGAATCCACAACCTGCCTCTCATATCCCCTCCTTCGTAGTTTGATAATGGCGGCCGATGTCGTGTCGGAGAGAAACGAGAGGCTCAGGAGAATGATGGATGCGTCACGCCGTGTCAAGGTGGTTGTGATTGTGATAGCGTCCCGCCCGTTACGGAAGGTGGGGAGGTGTTCGTGAGAATCGCGATCATCGTGGGACTCGCTGTGCTGGTCGCCGTTCCCCGCGTGGCGGCGCAACAACCGCCGTCCGCCCATCCCGACTTCTCCGGCATCTGGCAGGCGATGAACTCCGCCGCGTGGGACATCCAGGATCACCAGGCCCGGAAGGGCGTGCCCGCCGGAATCGGTGTCGTCGAGGGGAACGAGATTCCCTATCAGCCGTCGGCGCTCGCGAAGAAGCGCGAGAATTTCGAAAAGCGCGAGACCGCGGATCCCGAAACGAAGTGTTATCTGCCTGGCGTTCCGCGGCTCATGTACATGCCGTACCCGTTTCAGATCTTCCAGGCCGCCGACCAGATCACGATGCTCTTCGAGTACGTGCACGCGACGCGCTTCATCTCCACCAACGGCAGCAGGCATCCCCCGGGGCATATCGACTGGTGGATGGGAGACTCCCGAGGCCATTGGGAGGGCAACACGCTGGTTGTCGATGTCGTCGATTTCAACGACGAGACCTGGTTCGACCGGGCGGGCAATTTCCACAGCGACGCGCTGCACCTGGTCGAGCGGTTTACGCTGCTCGACGCCGATCACCTGAACTATGAGGTGACGGTCGAGGACCCGAAGGTGTTCACGCGGCCGTGGCGCATGAGTATGATCCTGTACCGTCACAAGGAACGAAACGCGCAGCTCCTCGAATACGAGTGCTACGGGTTCGACAACGAGTTCCACGTGACGCCGCCGAAGTAAGCGGAGGACGCGTATGGCGAAACGGTTCCCCGGTGCGGTGATAACGTCGCTGCTCGCGGTGGCGATGATCTCGGCGGCCGCGGCGCGCATCGCGGCGCAGGGTGCGCCGCCGCCGCCGAAGAATCCGCCGCCGCCCGGCTGGATCGATCCGCGGCATCCGCCGAAAGAGGATTCGAGCTGGCGTCCGTCGCTGACGCCCGACGGTCAGCCGAACATCGCGGGCGCGTGGGCGCAGGCGAGCGACATCATCACCTATAGCATCGAAGACCCCGAGGAGGAGCGCGCCGAGCACATTGCGATCAGCGGCCAGCGCGCAATGGTTGGCCGGCCGATTGTCGATCCGCCCGACGGCAAGATCCCATATCAGCCATGGGCGGCGACGTATGCGGCGTTCCTTCACCGCGAGCACCTCAGTCCATCCAGGCTCGAGTATCTCGATCCGGTCAGCCGCGGATTTCAGGACGGTGTCCCGCGGATCAACTATCAGGGGGCGCTGCAGATCCAGCAGTTCCCGGGCACGGTGCTGATCACCTACGACTACCATCACAGCTTTCGCGTCATCCCGCTCGACGGCCGCCCACACATCGGCGGCGCCATCAAGTTGTGGATGGGCGACTCGCGCGGTCACTGGGAGGGCAACACGCTGGTCGTCGACGTGGCCAACCACAACGACCAGACCTGGATCCAGATCGTCGGCGGCTTCCATTCCGATGCGTTCCACGTGGTGGAACGGTGGACACCTGCCTCACCGGATCACATCGTCTACATCGCGACCATTGACGATGCGAACGTCTATAGCCGGCCGTGGACGCTGCGCGTCGACTTCCGCCGTCAGAAAGTCGAGGAGCAGTGGGAGAGCGCGGTCTGGGAAGGGAACAAGACGCCGGAGATCGTCTCAGGCGACGCGAAGAAGTAACCGCACTCCCCTCATGCACTCGAGAACTCAGAGCGTGTTCAGCAGCGTGTAGCCGTACTCCTGCGCGCGATTCACCGCGAGCACGCCAGCCGCCACCATGTGGCTGTTCGGAATGGTGTTGGCGACGAGCTCTTTGTAAATCGCATCCGCATTCCCGTGCGCCATCATCGCGAGCTGCCCCGCGAAGAAGTGCGTTGCCATGTCGCAGACGGCGAACCGCGTGCCGCGCTTGACGACGGAGTCGATCGTGGTCCCGAAGTTCGGCAGCGCCATGCCGTAGTCAGCCGAGAACAGGAGGTTGGTTGACGGCGCCTGCTTCGTCTTCGGATCCGTGAACTCCAGCATCATGCTCATGGATTTGCCGTACTTCGCCCAGATGGCGTTGTTGAAGGCGAAGGCCGTGGCGAAGTGCCGAAGGCAGGCGACGACGACAATGTCGCGCTCGGGAAGCTGATAGCCGGTCTTGTTGGACTCGTACAGATTGTTGGCGTAGAGCATCGCCTCGGCGGCGCCTCTCACCGTCGCCGCGTCGATGAATGTCCGATGCTTCCCGGTCACTGCGTCGAGCCACGCGTCCTGATTGTGTCGTGCCGGCTGGAATCGCGCTGCCGGCGTCTGGGCGTCGGCGGTGCCGGACCCTGCTGCGAACGCCGCTACGGCGGCGCCCAGTCCCGACACAAAGGAGCGGCGCGCCTGCATGTCGTTGCTCATGGAAATCTCCTCTCGAAAATGTCTGTTTCTATACCAGGACCACCAATCCACCAACTACCAACTACCAACCAACGTCAGAACGCGTACTTCACGCCGAACTGCATGATCCGCTGGGCACCCCCGTTGGTCGTGATGCGGCCGAACTGCGACTGAGCCAGATTCGTTGCCGGGTTGCCCCAGTTGAAGTGGTTCGTCAGGTTGAACGATTCGATGCGCAGCTCCAGGTTGCGCGCGCCGCCGAGCGGGACTAACCGCGAGAAGGCGGTGTCGATCGTCCAGTAGCCGGGCCCTTCAACGGCACGGTACTCCAGGTCGCCGAACGTGCCCGGCGCCGGCGATCCGAATGCGGCGCGACTCAGATAGTTGTTCAGCGTTTTCGGACCGTAGACGTCGTCCGACACTTTGTTCGGCCGCTGCTGCAGCTGTCCATTGAGCGCGTTGTCCACACCCGTCGTGATGTTCAGCCACTGGCCCGATCGTGCAGTGTAGATGCCGGTAAGCCGCCAGTTGGACGCGATCAGCCGCAGCACGGCGTTGCCGAACTGCGGGGTCTGATACCCCGCGGTAATGTTGGCGAGGTGCGTGCGGTCCTGATCGCAGTGGCCCTTATCCATGTCGGGGTTGTCCGGGTTCGTGTAGCCGCTCGCGATCTGCGGGAAGCTCCCGGGCGTTGCCGTGCCGCTGCACATCGAGTAGGTGTAGTTGCCGCTCAGCGTCAGCACGGTCGATCGGCGCGTGCCGGTGAACCGCAGCCCGTTATACCGCTGCCAGCCGACGTCGTTGTGCTCGTCCACGAAGCCGAGCAGTCCGCCTTCGCGCGGATTCTCCAGCGTGAACTTGCGCCGCTGGTTCAGGTTCGCGTTCGTGCTGCAGACCGGATACGCGACGCCATTGATGGTGCACGGTCCGAGGCCCATGAACACGCCCGGGTTCAGCGCTTCCTCGGCCCAGAGGTGATCCGAGTAGCGCCCGAGATAGTTCACGGTCGCCGACCAGTTGGTCCCGAGCTGCTTTTCGAGCGTGACGTTCCACGACTGCACGCGCGGCGGGTTGATGTTCGGATCCATCACGCCGAACGCGCCAAACGCGGGATATACCGTGTTGCGGTTGGTCGCGATCGGATGCGGGTTGCCGCCCACGACCGAGTACGGGTCGTCGAAGATGGTCGTCGTGATCAGCGAGCGGTTGCCCCACGGCGGCGCCGACGCGTTGATGTTCATGTAGTCGCCGCTCGGGAAGTCGTATGTGAGTCCGTACGACGTGCGGAACGCGAGGCGGCCGTCGCCGGTCACGTCCCACGCGAGCCCGAGGCGTGGCGAGACGTCGAGCCACTTCACGTTGTACGCGCTCTTTCCGGGCGGGAAGCCGTTATCGCCGGGATAGAGGAGGCCGGCAGGCGCATTGACGAACACCTGACTGCGAACGCCCTTCGCGAAGTTGTCGTGATTGAAGATGTTCGCGCCGCCGTACAGCATCTGCTGTCCGAGGTACGGCTCCCACCGCGCGCCGTAGTTGAATGTGACGCGGTCGCCGAGGCGCCACGCATCCTGCGCGTAGAGACCGATGTAGTTCATGTCCATGATGAGCAGGTTCGGGACGCCGTGCTCGAGGCTGCCGACGGCGCCCACCATCAGATCCGAGAGGCCGCGGCCGGTAATCGTGCCGTTGAACATCCAGCTGCCGCCGGAGCGCGCATGTGAGGTCTGCGACGACTTCCAGTACGCGTAGTTGGCGCCGAAGCCGAACTGATGACGCCCCTTGATTAGCGTCAGGTCATCCGCCGCCTGATACGAGTTCGTCCAGAAAACGCCGGTCGTCGACGTCGCGGCCGAGATGTTGAAGCCTCCCGTCACCGCGATCACCGTTTCGTCGTCGCGATAGCTGTAGAAGTTCTTCACGCCGAGATCGACGGGATCGAAGAACGGCGGACTGCCCCGGTGAATCGACGTCCGATTGAACGCCACGCGCACGGCGTTGACGAAGTTCGCGCCGAGCACGGTGGTCTCGCCGAGCGTCAGCGACTGCGCGAGATTGTTGATGCCACCCGCGCCTGCGAGCGTCAGGATGTTGTTCGTCTGCGCGTAGGGCGCCGGCGACTTGTCGAACGTCGCCATGTAGCGCCCGAAGATCGCGTGCTTGTCGCTCAACTGATAATCGACGCGCGCGAGACCCTGACCTTGTTTCCGGTCCGCCGGCTGGCCGTAGGTGACCTGGCCGCACTGCTGATCGTCGGCCTTCGGGAGATAGGAGACGAGCTTGAGCGCCGCGGGGCTGAAGAGCGCAGGGTTGACCTGATTGTTCACGTACGGCGCGCGCAGCGTTACCGGCGTGCCGCCGTTGCACGCGGCCGACGCGAACGCGGTGAAGTCGCCGCGCAGCATCGCGTCGGTCGGAACGAAGGCGATGTTGCTCGCCGGAATCTGGTGCTGGTTCGTCCCCTGATAACCGCCGAAGAAGAACAGCTTGTCGTGCACGATCGGGCCGCCGACGGTGCCGCCCCACTGGTTGCGCGAAAGCCCGTCGTCGACTTTCTTGCCGTTGACGATCTTCGCGAACGGGTCCGTCGCGTTGAAGCGGTGGTCGCGGTTGAACTCGAACAGATTGCCCGAGAAACGATTCGTGCCCGACTTCGTGATGGCGTTGACCGACGCGCCCGAATGCATGCCGTTCTGCGCCGTCAGACCTGTCGTCGCGACTCGGAATTCCTGCAGCGCGTCGGGAAAGGGAAGCGGCAGGTTCGCATTGTTCTGCGAGTCGTTGTGCATGGCGCCGTCGAGGAGGTACGCGACGCCGAAAGGCAGGCCGCCCGCGACCGCCACGTTGACACCGCCGGCAAAGCTGCGGCTGTTCGGGCTGCCCGTGTTCACGGAGGCGCCGGCGAGCACGAGCAGGCTCGTCACATCACGGCCCTGCAGCGGCAGTTCCACGATGCGCTCGCTCTCGACGACTTCGCTGACCCCCGCGCTCTTCACGTCCACGAGCGGCGCTTCGGCTTGAACCGTGATGGTCTCCTGCACGTCTCCCAGTGCGAGCGAGACGTTGATGGTGGGAGTGGCTGCGACCTGCAGCACGATGCCCGTCTGCACATACGTCCGGAATCCCTGTAGCGCCACTTCCAGCCGGTACGGCCCCGGCGAGAGGTTCGACACCAGGTACGATCCGTCGGCGTCGGTGACGACGCTGCGGACAGCGCCGGTATCAGCCTGGATGACGGTGACCGTCGCACCTGGCAAGACCGCGTTGCTGGTGTCGGTGACCTTGCCGTTCAGCTGCGCGGTTGAGATCTGGCCGAATGCTGGAAGCGCCAGAAGAAGAAGAAGAAGAAGAAGTACACACGTGCCGCCGAAAACCTTCCTCAGGAACTGGTTCATGGTGGCCGGTAATATAGCCCAACGTCGGCAGGGTCCGGCTTTCGCCGGACCTGTTATAGAGTCATCGCGAACTCGGAGGAGTGTCGAAACATGAAGGCGCGATTCATCACCTTATTAATAGGCGTCGTTATCATCCTGGGCGCGGTGACGTTGAGCGCTCACCATTCGTGGAACACGGTGTTCAGCGAAGATAAACCGCTGGTACTCCGGGGCACTATCTCGAAAGTCGAACTCGTCAATCCGCACGCGTGGATCTGGATCGACGTCAAAGGCGCCGATGGCACCGTTCAGAAGTGGGGCGTCGAGGGCGGACCGCCCAATGGCCTGATTCGCAATGGCATCACGAAGGACTCGCTGGCGATCGGCGAAGAGCTCATCGTCCACGGATACGGCGCGCGCGACGAGGCGACCTTCCAGGTCGCAGGCGTGAAATACGAAAAGGCTGACGGTCACGAATTCTGGCTGGCCAACGAAGGCGCCGAAGCGACAGCCAAGGCTCGCGGCAATTTGAAGTGACGCGCGCGACTTTGATCGCGGTCGTCATGGCGACCGCGATCGTCTCAGCCCAGTCTGGAGCGGGTCGGGCCTTGTCAGGCCCGCCACCGTATAAACCGCCGCGGACGGCGAGCGGCCAGCCGGACGTGAATGGCTTCTGGCAGGCACTCAACACCGCGAACTGGGACCTCGAGGCGCA
>Ga0075424_100007113_pt1 | contig 10829 bp, 8 predicted proteins | sample SoiMethybrSBSTD3_FD_75301 | JGI IMG/M metagenome (GOLD analysis project Ga0075424, IMG submission 75301) | Bulk soil microbial communities from a Populus tree surrounding site in Tennessee, USA - Soil MetaG P. TD hybrid SBSTD3 | ecosystem: Environmental > Terrestrial > Soil > Tree plantation...
GTGAGCTTCGCGTCGTGCGATCTCTCCGGCGCGCCGACGCTGCCCGGCGTTCCGGCGAGCATCGGCAACTACACGATTGCGGTCAGTGGGGCGACTGGAATCGTGTATCAGAAAACCGGCGATCTCGTGTCAGGAGGCGTGAGCATCCACAAGTAACCGCGGATCCGGTTCTGCACGCCCGAGAGCAAGTTACGCGGCTCTCGAGCGTGCAGACACGCCCGAGCTCATTTCTTGCTGCCGTTCGCCGTGCGGCGCAACGTCAACGGCACTTCCGCGCCCTGTCCGGTTTTATAGGTACCGGCCAACTCCGTGCCGGCCGAATTCAGCACGCCGGAGAACGACGCGCTGATCATCTTGACGTCGAGTGTCAGCGTCGATCCGTTCTGCGTAATGCCCACCGGCATCTCGAGGCCGCCTTCGTCGACGCTTACGATCGTGCCCGACGACGTGCCGTCCGGCTGATTCGCCATCGTCAGGACGATGTGGTAGCCGCTATCGACGTCGATGGTGCCGGTCCAGGTTCCTTCCATCTCTTTCGTGATGGCGGCGCTCTTCGACGGCGTATCGATTCGGGCATCGCCCGTCCGTGTCAATGTGATCGGCACCGTGCCGACGGTGACCGACGCCAGATCGCCGGAGATCGTCTTGCCGTTCGCGTCGAGCGTGCCGCTGAATTTGCTGCCGCTGCGCAGAGCGAACGTCACGGTGCGGCCGTCTACCGCGACACTCGCCAGCGGCAGGCCGCGGATTTTCTGCGCCGGCTGACTGAACGTGCCGAAGAGCTCGCCCTTCGTATTCGTGGCGACGTCGAGCTCGATCGGCACCTCCATCGCCGGCAGCTGAACGCTTCCTTCCCAATGTCCCGTCGCGCCGACGGGAGATTGCGCGCGGATGCCGGGCACCGATGCGAGAAGCAGCGCGAGAGCGAGGAGCGTGTGATGCAGGTGGCGCATGGCTATCTCCTTTGGAATCAGAAATCCTGGTGCGAGATGTTGAGGGACGCGCCGTAGATCATCGCGGTCGACGCCGCGGCGCTGATGATCAGTCCAGCCCACGGCACGTTCCCGGTGCGGAAGTACTTTTCGCCGGTCATCAGCGTGAAGAGCCCCTGTGCGGTGTCGTGAAACACCTGTTCGTACAGCGCAAACAGCGCGGCCACGGCGAGCGCGAGCAGCAACGGCCGCCACAGGTCGTGGAAGAAGGTCGACAACACGAACGCGACGCTGAAGAACGCCGTGCCGGCGATGAAGAGACACAGCGCGTGCACGAGCGCGTCGGCGACGCTGTAGCTCGCGCTGACGGCGGGCGAGAGCAGCGGGATGACGAGCGACGGCACGAGCGCGAGCGCGAAGAGCTCTACGAGACCGGTCGCCGCGCGGATGCCGAGCACACGCGTGCGCGAGACCGGCAGCGACAGCGTGTAGAGCGGCGATCCACCGGACGATCGCGAGAGCAGACCTCCCGTACCGAGGAGCACTGCGAACACCGTCCACATCTGCACGAGGTTCTGACGGAAGCACTGCTGCCAGATGTACCCGCGATATTCACGCGAGAGGTCGATCGCCTCCTTGATGCGCCGGCCCAGCTCGCCGCTGACATCGACGCTGGGCACGAGCGGCATCAGCTTCATCACTTGCGGATACGTGAGCACCGTGCCGCCGGCGGAGCACACCAGCAACGCCATCCCGATGAGAAACCGCCACCGCGTTTCGAGCCACGACTTGTACCAGAGCATGTCAGTCCTCCATCGCAACGCTTGCGAGAAAGATGTCCTTCAGCGTGACCGGCACGACGTCGACCGACACGGGACCGAGCGCGCGCGCTTCGTCGAGGATCGGCTCGGCGCCCGCGCTCGACAGAATCGTGAGCACCCGCCCGGCGCGACGCACGCGCTCGACGCCCGGCGCGCGGAACGACGGCTCGGGTGCATCGCGCTCGAACACGAGCTGAATGCGCCGGTAGTGCTCCCGCATGTCGTCGAGCGCCGCGTCGACGACGGTGCGGCCGCGATCGATGATGGCCACGCGATCGGCGATCTGTTCGACCTCGGCGATCTGATGCGACGAGAAGAAGACCGTGGTGTCGCCCTCCGCCACGTGCGTGACGAGCGCTTGCAGCACTTCTTCGGCCGCGGCCGGGTCGAGGCCGGACGTCGGCTCGTCGAGCACCAGCAGGTCGGCGCCGCGCGAGAGCGCCAGCAGCAGCGCGAGCTTCGTGCGCATGCCGCGCGACAGCGTCTTGATCCTGGCGTCGAGCGGCAGCTCGAACGTGTGCGCGTAGCGGCGTTCGAGATCGGCACGCCACCTCGGATAGAACGCGGCGGTGAAGCGGATGATCTCCGCCGCGGTCATGTAGTCGTAGAGATCCTTGTCCTCGCTGACGAATCCCGTGCGCCGCCGGATCTCCACGCCCGACGCGTCACCGTCGGCGGGGAGGCCGAAGACACGCGCGTCGCCCGCGGTCGCGCGCGCCATCCCGAGCAGAATCTTGATCGTCGTGGTCTTGCCCGAGCCGTTGCGTCCCAGGAAGCCGAAAATGGATCCTCGCGGAACCCGGAGCGTCAGCCCGCGCAGCGCCTCGACGGGACCGTACTGTTTGCGCAGATCGGTCGTTTCGATCGTCAACGGGTCAGGCACTTCGGCCTCCTGTCTTGGTCAAGCCGGCGAGCTCCGCCTCGAACAGCCGCCGGATCTCCTCCTCCGACAAGCCGCGGGCATGGAGGCGCTCGACGGCCGCCGCGACGATCGCTTGTCCCGCCTTCAGCTTGTCGGTCAGCTTCTTCGGCCCCGCGTTGGCCGACACGAACGCCCCGGCGCCGTGGCGCAGCTCGATGACCCCTTCGTGTTCGAGCTCGCGGTAGGCCTTCGCGACGGTATTCGGGTTGATCACGAGCTCCTCCGCGAGCGGCCGGATACCGGGCAGCTGTTCTCCCGCGCGGAGCGCCCCGGTCTCGATGGCGTGCTTGACCTGCTCCATGAGTTGCAGGTAAATGGGGACGCCGAGCGAGGGATTCGGCCTGAAGATCATGGGCAACTGTGCTACTGAACTAGCACAGTATGACTGTCTGCCCGCCGCGTGTCAAGACCGCGTCTGCGCGGGTCGCGGAATGCGAGGATGACGCTCACCAGATCGCTGCGATCGCTCGCGAACCGGCCGGTGCTGCCGGCGGTCGTCATCGCCACGCTCGCCGTCGGTCTCGGCGTCAACGCTGCGATCTTCAGCCTGACGCGCGAGGTCATTCTGCGGCCGCTGCCGTACAAGGACGCCGATCGCCTGGTGCAGGTGTTCGAGTTCAGCCACACTCTCGGCGTCGGCCCCGGCGGGATGGCGCCGGCGAATTACTTCGCGTGGCGCGACAGCGTCGATGCATTCGACGTCACCGCGTTCTTCAGGCGCGTGACCTTCAACATCTCGAAGGAAGGCAACGCCGTCCAGGTCGAAGGGTTCCGCGTCTCCCCGTCGTTCTTTCCGCTGCTCGGCATCGAACCGGCGCGCGGCCGGGGGTTCGACGAATCGGAAGGGCAGGCCGGGCACGACGGCGTCGTCCTGCTCAGCGACCGCTTCTGGCGCGTCCGCTTCAACGCCGACCCGGCGATCGTCGGCCGCGCGATTGGCGTCAACGGCGCGGCGTGCACGGTCATCGGCGTGCTGCCGCCGGCATTCAAGATCTTTCGCGTGCTCAACCGCGAGCTCGATCTGTTTCAGCCGCTCGTGCTCGATCGCTCGGAGCGCGTGCAGTCGATGATCGTGTGGGCGACACTGAAGCGCGGCGTGTCGCTCGAACGCGCGCGCGCGCAGATGCACGCGGTGTACGCGTCGCTGCCGATTCCCGGCCATGCCTGGGACGGAGACGTCGCGCTGCTGTCGACGCGGTTCGCCGCGCAGTCGCGATCGATCCTGCTCGCGCTGCAGTGGGCCGTCGCGGTCGTGCTGCTCATCGCCTGCGCCAACGTCGCGAACCTTCTCCTCGCCGCATCGGCCGGACGGCGCAAGGAGATGGCGATCCGCCGCGCGCTCGGCGCGGGCCCGTGGCGGATTGCGCGCGAACTCGCCGGGGAGACGATCGTGCTGACGATGGCAGGCGCGGTGGGCGCCATCGTGATTGCCGCGTGGATCGTCGCGCTGCTGAATGCGAACGTCAGCTTTCAGGACATCAACCGCCTCCAGCCGTTTCGAGTCGATGGATGGGTCGTGGCGTTCACGGCCGCGCTGACGCTCATCGTCAGCGCGGCGTTCGGAGCGCTGCCCGCCGCCACGGCGCGCAAGGCCGACGTCGTCGGCGATTTGAAGGAGTCGGCGTTCGGTACGACAACGGGCGTCTCGAATCGCGCGCTGCGGCAGTCGCTCATCATCGGCGAGCTGGCGCTCGCGATCGTGCTCAGCGCGTCGGCGCTGGCGCTCACGCGCACGGCGCTGGCGCTCCACACACTGGCGCGCGGCGTCGACGTCGATAATGTGATGACCGCTCAGGTCTCGCTCAACGACGCCCGCTATTCGGACCCGCAGCGGCTTGTCGGCGCCGCGTCGGCGATGGTTCGGCGGCTCGCTGCGGCGCCCGCGATCGCGGATGCGGCGCTCGTCAACTACCCGCCGCTCTCGTTCATCCGCACCGGCGTTCCGGTGTGGGTGGAAGGACATCCGCCGGTCGACGCCGCGCAGCCGTGGATCGCGCGCTACTGGGTCGTGACGCCGAACTACTTCCGCACGGCCGGCATTCCGATTCTCGCAGGCCGTGACTTCACCGCAGCGGACGACCTGACGCGTCCCGGTGTTGCAATCGTCAGTGAAACGTTCGCGAAGCGCTTCTGGCAGCGGACCGACGTGATCGGCCACCGCTTGAAGCCGGATTTTCCCGAGAGCGCCGCGTTCTGGATTCCGCGATCCCGGCGCGACGTGGTGACGATCGTCGGCGTCGCAGGTGACGTTCGCGAGGACGGACTGATCGATCCCCCGAGCGTCGGCCAGCTGTATCTGCCGTACGCGCAGGGTCCGACGATCGAAGTGTCGTTCATGGCGCGAACGGCGGGGCTGCCGCCCGAGAGCACGGTGCGCGCCATCCGCGAAGCGGTCCGCGCGGTGGATTCCGAGGCGCCGCTCAGCTACGAGCGAACGTTCGATGCGGTCGTGGAGGAGACGTTCGCGCGGCCGCGCGAGATCGCGTGGATTGTCGGCGCGTTCGCCGTACTCGCCCTGGCCCTGGCGTCGATTGGCGTGTACGGCGTCATGGCCTATCTCACCGCCGTGCGCACGCAGGAGATCGGCATTCGCGTTGCTCTGGGCGCCACGCCGCGCCACATCGCAACGCTCGTCATCGGTCACGCGACGATGCTGACGGCCATCGGCGTCGGCATAGGGATCGTGCTCGCGCCGATCGCGCTTCGGCTGATTGGCGGGCTGCTGTTCGGCGTGGGTCCGTTCAACCCCGTAACATTAATCACTGTCGCAGCACTGCTGAGCGGCGTGTCGATTGGCGCCGCCGCAATCCCCGCCATGCGCGCGGCGCGTCAGGCGCGGTGATTGGGTTGGTGTATCGCTCGCCCTGAGCCTGTCGACCAGCCTCCGCGTTTCACGCTACGGCGGTCCGCCGTAGCTTCAGCGAAGGCGGAAGGACGAGCGTCTGGCTCGTGGTTCGACAAGCTCACCACGAGCGGAGGTGCGCCAAACGCAACTCTGTTGTTCGTCGCCTCGCCGGGATTACTTGTTCCGGCTGCGCCACGCGTCCTCCGAGAGCACTTCAATCGGCTCCATCTTGTTCGTCCGCAGCTGACGGTTGACTGGCGGCAGCTCCTGCGCGGTGAGCGTCGTGAACTCGCGCACGACGTCGTCGAGCTCGCGGCCGAGCGTCTCGGATCGTGAGACCTGCTCGTCGGTCGGACGGCCGTCGTAGCCGTTCACATCGCCGTACAACCCGCCCATGTATTCGCGGAGACGCTCTTCACCGGTGATCATCCCGCCTTCTTTGGTTGCGACGATCTTCGCGCGGATCTTGTCGACGGTCTCGGCGAGCGTCGAGAGCCGCTGGCGCAGTGCGTCAGCTGACGGCAGCTTCGATGCCCGCATCGCCGCGGCATCGCGAACGCCGACGATGGCGTCGACGGCCCACGACAAGTGATCGAGCAGTCCGCTGATGCGCTCGACGAGCGCGAACTGCGTGCGGCGATCGTCGACGGTGTACGGCGCGCGCGGATCCAGCACGACGTCGAGCGTCGTCGAGTACACCTGATCGCCCTTCGTCAGCTTCACCGTGTAGGTGCCCGGCGGCACGCGCGGACCGAGCACGGCGCCGAAGACGGTGGCGGCCGCCGGCGGCACGTGCGGCGGTTTGAGGCGCATCGACCACATCGCGCGGTTCACGCCGCGCCGTTTGCTGCTCGCGACCGTGTCGACGAGCGTGCCGTTCTGGTCGAAGATCTCGATCTTCAGATCGCCGAACACGTGACGCGACTTCTGGAAGTACGGAAGTGCCGCGTCGGTCGGGCGGCTCGGACCGGTGTACGCGTTGTCGCCCTCCGCCCATCCGCCGAATCCCTCTGCGGACTGAACGGCGCGCGGCACCGGCAGGAACCCGGCGGTCTGATCGAGCAGCGACGGCGTCAGGGCGCGCCACGGCGAGATGTCGTCGATGATCCAGATGCCGCGGCCGTGCGTCGCGAGCACGAGATCCGACGTGCGCGGATGCACCACGAGATCGCGAACGGCGACCGCCGGAAATCCGGTGCCTTTGTATTGCGCCCAGCGCTCGCCGCCGTCGATGCTCACCCACAGCCCGAACTCGGTGCCGACGTAGAGGAGATTGCGGTTGACGGGGTCTTCCTTGATGACATGCGCGTAGCCGCGAATGCCGCTCGTGTTGTTCGCCGGACCGATGAGCGCGCGCCAGGTCCGTCCGAAGTCCGTGGTCTTGTACGCATGCGGCGTCATATCGCCGGACATGTGGCGATCGAACGTCGCGTACGCTTCGCCGTCGGCATAGCGTCCCGCTTCCACCCACGAGACGATCGGCGCTGACCCGAGGCCCGGGACGTTGGCGGCGACGTTCGTCCAGCTTTTGCCGCCGTCCCGCGTCACCTGGACGTTGCCGTCGTCCGTTCCGGCCCAGATGATCTGCGCGTTCCGCGGCGACTCGCTGATCGAATAAACCGTCGTGTTCATTTCGGCGGCGGAGTTGTCGATCGTCACGCCGCCCGATGCTTCCTGCTTCTGCTTTTCCGGATCGTTCGTGGAGAGATCGGGGGAGATGCGATCCCAGGACTGGCCCTTGTCGCGCGAGCGGTACAGGTACTGCGACCCGAGATACAGCGTATTTCTGTCGGTTGGACTGATCTGAATCGGCGTGTTCCAGTTGAAGCGCAGCTTCTTCTCGCCGTACCGCGCGTAGGGCTTGATGGCGCGTACCTGATGCGTGAGCCGGTTGACGCGGCCGATCTCGCCGCCCTGTGCCTCCGCATACACGTAGTTCGGATCCGACGGGTCCTGCCACATCCAGAAACCGTCGCCGCCGTACATGTTCTCCCAGCGCGCGTTGGTGACGCCGCCGGGATACGACGAATCGCCGACCCACGAGCTGTTGTCCTGCAGCCCGCCGTACACGTGATACGGATCCGCGCTGTCGAGACTGACGTGATAGAACTGCGAGATCGGGAGGTTCTTCATGTGCTCCCACCGGTTGCCGCCGTCCGCGCTGCGCCACAACCCGCCGTCGTCGCCGGTGAAGATGATGTTGGGATTGACCGGATCGATCCACACGTCGTGGAAGTCGCCGTGCGCGGCGTTCGCGACCTGACTGAAGCTCTTGCCGCCGTTCACGCTGAGCAGCAGCGGACCGTCCACCTTGAAGACCTTGTCGGGATTTTTCGGATCGACGATCAGGTTGCCGAAATAGAACGGCCGCCACACCATGAACTGACTGGCGTCGAGCTTCGTCCAGCTCTGACCGCCGTCGTCGGATCTGAACAGCGCGCTCTTCGCCGATTCGATCATCGCGTACACGATCTGTGGATTCGACGGCGCGACGGCGAGCGCGATGCGGCCGTACGGCTTGTCCGGCAGCCCTCTCGCGGCGCTCGTCGTGATCTCCGTCCAGTGCTCGCCGCCATCGGCCGACTTGAAGAGTCCGCTGCCCGGTCCGCCCGACCTGAAGGTCCACGCCTGACGCCGGAAATCCCACATCGCCGCGAAAATCGTCGACGGCGCCGCGGCGCTCGAGGCGATCATCGCGCAGCCGGTCGACTGGTTCGCGCCGGCGAGCGTCTTCGTCCACGTCTTTCCGCCATCGGTCGTCCTGTAAACGCCGCCCGCCGTGCTGTCGTCCCACAAGTGTCCGGTCGCGCATGCGAGCACCGTGTCGCCGTTGCGCGGGTCGACGAGAATCTTCGCGATACGCTCGGTGTCCTTCAGGCCGACGTTCGTCCAGTTCTCGCCGGCGTCGGTCGATTTGTAGATGCCTCCGCCGATCGACACGCTGTTGCGCGTCCAGCTCTCGCCGGTGCCGGTCCAGACGATCTTCGGATTGGTGGGATCGATGGCGACGGCGCCGATCGACTGCACATCCTGATTGTCGAACACCGGCTTGAACGTGGAGCCGCCGTCGACCGACTTCCACACGCCGCCGCTCGCGGAGCCGACGATCACCGTGACGCGTCCGTTGTCGTCCAATGCGGCGACGGCGGCGACTCGGCCGCTCATCTCGGCGGATCCGATGTTGCGGGCAGGGAGACCCGAGATGGTGCCGGCATCGAAGCGTCCGCGCGAAGCCTGCTGTGCACCGACGGCACCGATAAAAAACGTGACGGCAATGACGAGCGAAACCAGGAATTCGGAATTCAGAATTCGGAATGCGTGTCGCCCATCCATGCTCAAGGCCTCATTTTGAAAACTGCGTCAGGAATGTCGACGTTCGCTTCGATCTTTTCGATCGTGATCTTGGCCGCGTTCGAGCTCTGCTTCGGCCTCGTCTCGATGGCGTACGGGAAGTACACGCCGTTCACCTGCTTGTACGAACCGAGATCGGTGACGCGCTCGCGAATCGATCCGCGGATGAACTGCTGCGTCTCGGTGCGAATCTCGAGATACGAATCGGGATCGAGGTCGTAGTAGACGATGTCGCCGTTCTTCAACGTCACCTTCAACCTGAAGACGTCGTCGCCGTCGACGGTGTCGTGCCCGAGGTACTCGACGGTGTGTCCCTTCTCGCGGTAGTCGACCAGCGGACCGTAGAAATCGGCGGTCTCGACCAGATCGCGCAACTCGTCTTCGCCGAGCAGCTCGGGATCCTTGCGGCCGCCGAACGGCGAGATCTGCCAGCCGATCGATCCGTCGTAGGCCTGGATCTGCGTCATGTTCTGGATGGTGAACGTCTGGCGCAGAAGATTCGGCGCCTTGCTTTCCTGACCGACGAGCGCGGTGAAGTCGCCCTGCTGCAGACGTCCGATCTTGCGCAGGCTGGAGATCGCCTTGATCTTCGCGAGGCCGCCTTTGGCCTCGATGTTCTTCGCGATCAGATCGTCGACGGTCCTGTCGGTCTGAAATCCGACCGCCTTCACGCGAATCACTCCTGAGGCGCAGAGCAGCGCCAGAACAACGCTCGTCATGCGACGCATCGGTTCGCTCCTGGTTGAACGGACCACACTATAATCCGCGCCATGTTGACTCGACGCGCGTTTCTCGCAGCTACCAGTGCGATGACGCTCGTATCGCGGCACGGGTTCGCCGCGCCGCGGTACGACCTGGTCATCAAAGGCGGCCGCGTGCTCGATCCGTCGGGCCGGATCGATCGCGTCGGAGACGTGGGCATCTCAGGTGGCCGGATCCGGACGATCGAGACAACTATCGCGGCGGCCGACGCCGCCGACGTGCTCGACGCCCGCGGCAAGATCGTCACGCCGGGGCTGATTGATATCCATGTGCACGTGAACGCCCCGGAATTGACGCCGGCGACGCTGCTCGGCGACGGCGTGACGTCGATGGTCGACGGCGGGTCGGCTGGCGCCGACAATATCGACGCGCTCGTACGCATCGCACAGGCCGCGCCGAACCGCGTGCGCATCTTCCTGAACATCGCGCGAACCGGCGTGACGACAGAAGGGGAGCTGAAGAACATCGAGGCCGCCGACGTCGAAGCGGCGAAGCGCGCGATGGCGCAGCATCGCGACTGGATCGTCGGCGTCAAGGTCCGCCTGTCGCAGAACGTCGTCGGCGAACGCGATCTCGAAGCGCTGCGGCGGGCGCGTCAGGCGGCCGGGACGCTTCCGGTGATGCTTCATGTGGGCCAGACCTTCTCGCCGCTCCCGAAGATCCTCGAGCTGCTCAATCCCGGCGACATCGTCACCCACATCTACTCGCCGCCGCCGCACACCCTGCTCGATGAATCCGGCAAGGTCCTGCCGGACGTTCGAGCCGCGCGCGCCCGCGGCGTGCGGTTCGACGTCGGCAACGGCCGAACCGCGCACATCACGTGGCCGATCGTCGATGCGGCGACCCGCGACGGCTTCTGGCCCGACACGATCTCGTCGGACATCACCGGGCCGGGACGAACGTTCCGCGTCTTCGATCTGGCGACGGTCGTGTCGAAGTTCGTGATGCTCGGTATGCCGCTCGATCAGGCGATCGGTTGCGTGACGAATCAGGCGGCGCGGAACATCACGGCGTTCAAGGATCTCGGGACGCTCGCCATCGGTGCGCCCGCCGACGTCGCCGTGTTCGAGCTTCGCGAAGGCGACTTCGAGTTCGTCGACAATGTCGACGAGAAGCGCGCCGGCCACCGTAAGCTGGTGCCCTCCGCGGTTGTCATGAACGGCAGGCTGGTAAACCGCTAAGAGCGCGTCGCGAAA
>Ga0075424_100007114_pt1 | contig 10828 bp, 9 predicted proteins | sample SoiMethybrSBSTD3_FD_75301 | JGI IMG/M metagenome (GOLD analysis project Ga0075424, IMG submission 75301) | Bulk soil microbial communities from a Populus tree surrounding site in Tennessee, USA - Soil MetaG P. TD hybrid SBSTD3 | ecosystem: Environmental > Terrestrial > Soil > Tree plantation...
GTGAGGCTTTTTTTGTTGCGGTTGACGCAAAGAAAGTATGCGCTTTCACCGTCGGCGAAGGGCGGGCCCCACCCGCGGGTGTCATCGCCGACGCCGGGTTGCTCGATTTTAACTACTTCGGCGCCGAGATCGCCGAGAAACATCGTGCAGTAAGGGCCGGCGAGAACTCGTGTCAAGTCGAGGACACGAATGCCGGCAAGGGGGCCATGATTGGGGTTAGGGTCATCCGTGTAGGGGCGATTCATGAATCGCCTCTACTGTTGAACGGAAGAACGATGGGTTCAATCATTTGAATTCGATGCCTTTGGCCTTGAGAATTTCTTGCAGGGTTTCGACTCCGAGCCAGAGGCCAGGCATGCCGCCGGGGATCGCGGCGACCTCGACGGCCTCAAGCACTTCGCGCGGAGTCGCGCCGAGGTTCAACGCGCGCTCGCTATGCAGACGGACACCGCGCGGGCGATTGAGCGCGCAGCAGATGCCGACCATGATCAATTCTTTGGTGCGACGCGGCAGCGCGCCTTCGCGGCCGAAGGTGCCGTCAACATACAGTCCTTTGAGTTTTTCGAAATATTCAGGGTCAAGCTCGGCAATGATATTGTAAGCTTTGTTCTCCGCGCCGAGGGATGTTCTCTCGAAGGCTTCTTTGGAGCCTTGTGTCATACTTCCTCCTAAGTCTGCGTTGCGAGCTCAAGCAGCAACGGTGAGTCGGATTTTTACGTTCTCTTCATTGTTTTTGTCGATCCGATTAATCTTTTCTCGTGTTTTGCGCAATCACCACGTCGACGAGTGCGGGACCATTTTGCTCCAAAGCGCGCTTAAGCGCCGGCTCGATAACGTCCGGCTGCTCAACGCGCTGGCCATGGATGCCGAACGTTTCCGCAAGCCGGGCGAAGTTTAGATCCGGTCCGGTAATCTCCGCGCCCATTTCCGCGGCTATCCGAACCCGTTCTTCCGAGCCGCGGAATTGATTCTTAACCGCCATGTAAGCTCGGTTGTTGAAAACGACGACTGTGAGCGGCACGCGATATTTGGCCAACGTCCACAAACCTTGCAAGCCGAACATGGCGCAGCCGTCGCCGAGGCAGGCGACCACTCGTCGGCGTGGGGAGGCGAGTTTGGCGCCGATGGCGGCGCCAAGACCCCAGCCGAGATATCCGCCGGACGAGTTGGAAAAATAGGAGCGGGCCGCAGAAAAGCGGAAATTCGCCATCAGAATATCTTTGCTTGTGGGACTTTCATTGACGATCAATGCATCCTTCTCGATCAGCCGATCCATGGTTCGAACCAGCCGCGCGGTATTGATCGGCGTGGCGTCCCAACCCTGTCTGGTTCTGTTCTCGAGCTCCACCTTGATGTGTTGCTGCGCGTTGTTGATCAGCTCGAGGCGTTCGTTTCGCCCGTTCGCATCCGCCGCGACTCGCGGATAGATTTCGAGCAGAGCGCGCAGCGCGCTTCGCGGGTCGGCAATGATCCCAACGTCGACCGGAAAAACCTTTCCGATTTCCCAGGGATCTTCTTCTATATGGATGCAGCGTGTTTCCTCCTTGATCACCCGGTCCGGCAGATAGCGGTATTCGCGAATCAGCCGGCAGCCAATCGCGAACAGCAAATCGGGTTCACCCCAAACCGGCAGGTTGAATGACGGCTGGCGTTCGGCGATCTGAAAACTCTGCGGGTGATCCGTCGGAAAACTCAAAAAAGAATAGCGTGGCTCCATCACGACCGGCGCGCCAACGGTCTCCGCGAACTTGATTAGCTCTTCGCTGGCACCGCTTTTCGCGATACCGCTGCCGGCGACGATCACCGGGCGCTTTGCCGCCGCGAGAAGCTTTGCCGCTTCTTCCAACGCTTCTGGATCGGCGCCGATGCGTGGGATGACGCGAGAGCGCTCGGCGACAGGATTTTCCATGCCGATCGGTTCGCCCAGCAAATTGCTCGGAAGCGCAAGGTATACGGGCCCGGTTGGCGGTGTCGCCGCCACTTTGAAAGCGCGGTTCAAAAATTCGGGAATCCGATCGGCACGATGGACTTCGGCGCTCCATTTGGTGAACTGCTTGGTCATCTCGACCAAATCTTTGCCTTCTGTGTGCGAGTCGCGTCCGGCGATTCTGGTGTCGACAGTTGTCGATGTGACAATCACCGGTGATCGATCACGATACGCATCGTAGAGCGCGCCGACCGCATTGCACGAGCCCGGCAATGTGCTCACCTGTGCGAGCTGCGGACGGCCGGTCACGCGCGCATGGCCGTCGGCCATTGAAACGACACAGGTTTCATGAAGCGCCAGAATGAAACGGATCTTTTCCTGATCGGCAATGGTGCCAATGAATTCCTGCCCGCTGGTGCCGGGGAGGCCAAACACATACTCGACGCCGTGCGCCGCGGCGACTTCGAGGTACGCTTGCGACGCGATTTTTTCTTGTGCCATGGAATCGATTGCTCCTTCTTCAATGTTCAAAGTTCAAGGTCGAAGGTAAAACCCAAACCGTACTCTTACACGACGGCTCCTTGAACTTTGAACATAGCTTGGACCAGGATTCTCTTCACGGCCATATCGACTTGATGAATCCTGTGGCTTCGAGTTCGTCTATAAAGCTCGTGTCGATGAATTCCTCGGCCTTGTGGCCTTTGGCTTTCGGTGTGACTTCGGCGAGAAGGCTCAAAGCCGTTTCCACAGTTTTCGGATTGATCTTCGGTACCTTCTTCGTGTAACGGCTGGTGAAAAGATCGTATGTCGTCGTTAAGAGCTCGCGGTCATTCACCCCGCCGTATTTCCTCAGGGCGCGAATGCCGAGCTCTTTGTCGGTGAGCAGGCGACGCGTGCCCTCAATGTAGGCTTTGAGAAATCTCAGCACCGTGTCACGATGCGCATTGGCGTATTTCCGGCTCGCCACCACAGTAGTCGACGGAATGTCCAATCCTGAATCCGCGAAATCAAGAAGAGTCTTGACACCCATTTTCTCGGCTTGCAGCGAACTGGGAAAAGAAATCACCCCACCATCGACTTTTTTCTGCGCGATGGCGAGAACCATATCGGGTAGCCTGCCGATCTGAAGCAGCTTCACGTCCTTCTGCGGATCCAATCCCCAATTCTTGAGCATCGGGCGAAGCAGTAGGTCGGTAAGCGAGCCAAAGCGCGTGACCGCAATGGTTTTTCCTTTCAAATCTTTCGCCCCCGCGATGCCGCTGTGCACCATGAGCTTCATCGGTTGACTGTCATTGGAGCTGGCGAGCATAATTAAGTCAGAGCCTTCGATAGAGCCCTGGAGAAAAACCAGACCGAAACCGACGAGAAATCCAATTGCCCGGCTACCTGCACAGCGATTAATTGAACACCCTGAACATAGATCATTTCCGGTTCGAAGCCGTATTTCTCGAATAGATCGGCTTCTTTTGTGGCAAACAGTGGATAAAAATTGGCGCTGGGCGAGGGATAGCCAATTCTCAAGCGCTCCAAGGTCGCAGCACTCGCGGGGGGTAGTAAAGGAGATACAAATACCAGCAACGACGCAAGCCATGTGAGTCGAGCGCGTATGTTCATAGCCTAATCTCCTGCTGAAGTTAGCACTGGCAATACGCAGTTGCGGAAGGACTTCTCCCTTCCGTCGAAATGACAATCGGAATAAATGCGAGCGATCCTGCTGGATCACAAGCTAAAAAGCGCCTTGGCATTGGTGATCAAGAGTTTTTCTTTGACAGTGTCTTTAAAATTTATTCGATCGAAGCTCGCCAGCGCTTTTTCCAAATCGACGTAGGGAAAGTCTGTGCCGAAGAGCGCCTTATCCTGAAGCCGCCCGCCGATCGCCTTGAGAAAAATTTGCGGTAACTGCTCAGCAAGGTAACCGGAAGTATCGACGAAAAGATTTTTTTTGTGCGTAACCACCCCGACGAGCTCTTGTTCCCAAGGCCAGCCGGGATGGGCAGCGATGATTTTCATACGAGGAAAATCGCGCGCCAAAGTATCAAGGTGAACCGGTCTGCCATAATCCAGGGCAATGCCACTGCCGCCTTCGGTGTCCGCGCCGAGCACGGTAAAGCCGACGTGGAACATCACCGGCTTGCCGCTCCCCTGGAGAACCTCCCAGATCGGATAGAGTCGTCGCTCAGTCGGATAGAATCCCTGATCGGGTGGGTGGAACTTGAAGCCGAGAACTTTGGGATTGCGAGCCAAGTCCTGCGCGTAATGGGCAACAGCATTCAAATCATCTGCATGAATATCCAATGCGCCGAGGATTCCTGGAAAGGCATCGGGAAACCTGGCCGCCAGCTCGATCACGTGCTCATTGCTGTTTTGGCTACCCTCTTTGACCGTAGAAGGATGCCAGCCGATGAGCGGAGCTTTTACATCGTGTTTTATATACAGGTCGGCGAACGCTTCCGCCGTCTGCGGCACCTCGCTGAGGTCGCGTCTAAAATACCTGCAGGCGTGGTGATCAAGGCCGCGCGTGCTCGGATGAACGTGAACATCAATCGCACGCATGATTGGCCAATCGATGAATATAGGTTGCCAGCCAGGGGTTCGGTTTTTCGTCTTGGTAAAACTTCTGCTTGGCTTCGGCCATTGCGCTGAGAAGCTTGGGCGGAGCGAGAGGCTCGCCTCCCAACTGCTGGATGTCGAATCCCATGACGCCGAGGCCCACGACGCCAGCTTTTTTTATTGCGCTATCCATAGCTCAACGAGGCAAAGGCTAGCCCTCTCGCCAATATCACACCGAAAAACTCATCTCAATGTAAGGGAGTCAACTTGACTTGACCCGGCGGCTTTTCTAAGGTCAGCCGCGACGTTGCGGCTCGAGGCGCGACTCGTGAATGGAGATTAAATTGATGAAGCTTTCTCTGATCCTGAAACTCGTCGTATTTTTATTAGTAGGGTTTGTCCCGATTGGTTTCAGTCCAATCGTGACAGCGGCGGAACCGGAGCGCATCAATGTTTGCTATTCGTCTATCGCGGCTACGTCGGTCACGACGTGGGTGCCGTATGAGGCCGGAATTTACAAGAAATACGGTCTGGACGTGCGCATGATCTATGTTGCGGGCGCGCAAGCGATCACAACCCTGGTTTCCGGCGATACTCAGATCGTACAGGGCTCAGGGGCGGCTGCGGCGTTTTCGCGCCTGTCAGGGTCGGATGTGACGATTATCGGCACCACCATCAATGTGATTCCCATGAGCCTGGTTACCACGCCGGATATCGCATCCCCGCAAGATTTGCGCGGCAAAACTTTTGGTGTCAGCCGCTTCGGATCGCTTACCGATTTGGGGTTGAGAAAAGCGGTGGGTGAATTCGGTCTGGATGGCAACAAAGATATTAAGATGATTCAAACCGGTGGCGTTCCCGAGATTCTATTGTTTATGCAGCAAGGCGTTATCAAAGGAGGTCTGATCTCGTCGCCGACTCTCGAGAAGGCGAAGGAGCTTGGCTACAAAGAATTCATGAATTTGAGCGAGCTGAAATTTCGCTATCCCGGCACCGCTCTGGTCACTACAGACTCATTCATCCGAAGCCGCCCGCAAACCGTCAATCGATTTTTGAAAGCAACCCTCGAAGGCATCAAGTACGCCAAGAGCAATCCGGATTTTACGGTTCGAATTCTTGGCAAGTACACGCGAACCTCGGATACGAAGCTGCTCGCGAGCGCGTTCAAAAGCTACGTCCTGGGATATATCCGCGACGTCCCGACCGTCACACAGCCCGAAATGGAAGGTGTTGTCGAAGATCTCGCGACGCGAAATCCGAAGGCGAAAAGCGTCGACCCGCGGCAGTTCTACGATCCGGGACCGCTCGACCAACTGGCGAGGGAAGGTTTCATCAAAGAGCTCTATCCTCGTTAAGTTATCTTTGATGAACTTTGCTGACCGCGAAGCTGCGGCCTACGCCATGGCAAGTTACACAGCTCTCTTGTCCATTGAAGGTCATGGTCTCCATATGCAACTTGGCAGGCTCTGCGGTATGGCAGCCGACGCAAGCGCTCGTGATCGGCTGAAGCGCTTTCGTGCTGCCGTCGGACTGCGGAATCAAAGTCGGTAACAGACCGGCGGGCAACGGCGGCTCGTTAGCACCCGGGATGTGACATTTGACGCAATTCCGCCGATCGCCGGGAAAACGAATATCGGAAAAGTCGATGGCACCGGGTTTCGCCGGCGTACCGCCATAGACAGTAAAAGACTCTCCTAAATTTTCCCCAGTATGAATTCGGTGAATTAATCGCTTGTAGTGCACGTTTTGCGGCGGCATCGGCCCATTGGCGGCTTTCCTCTTTTCTTGATCGGTGTGCGAAGCGTTATGACACATCACGCAAAATTCGGTGTTGTTGCGCATTTCTCCATGGGTCGCGAGTTTGAGATGACAAACATTACAGTTTTCGATTTTGACGGCTTTTCGACGCGCGACCGGCTCTTTGTCTGTGATCGCGAAGTATTTAACGACGTTTGTACCGACATCACGCTGCGCCTTGAGAACGTCTCCATTTGGCTTCTTTAAGTCAATTAAAGAAAATCCCTGGAGGCCAATGGCGCCGGAGCCAGTCGCATCTCCCGGAATTTCATATTTGAATTTGTATGTATAAATGCCATCGCCTCCTGGTTTGGCTTTCCTGGCATCCTCCTCGATGGCGACTTGATAATCTGTCGTTGGCCATGCCACCACCAACCGCAGATTGGCAAGCTTGGCGGCGTCGAGCGGCTCGCCTTGCTTGTTTTTGACTGCGAAGGTTACGACGGGGCTTTTGCCCGGCCCGCCATCTGTGATTTTTAGAATTTCAAACACGATGCCTGGCAATTGTTTAGAAAAACCCGGATAGGTGTGCGCGCCAATAATTGACGGTCCGAACTCCGGCCCGTCGGGTGCGTGACAGCCAACGCAACTTCCGTCGGCCATCGGGCCGAGCTTGTGGTTCTTACCGGTCGTTAGATCGACGTCATTGTGGCACGAGGTGCATGCGGCGATACTCGGAAATTTTTTCCAGTGATCATGTGTCGAGCTATCGGTATGACAGGCGCGACAATTGCGGAGCTCTTTGTAAGTACCGTCACTGAGCAGTGCCTGGGGATAGCGAACTGTGGAAAAATCGGTGATGCGTTGGTTGTCACCGACCAGAAAATAGGGCTTTCCGCCACGCACGCTGGGAAGCATCTTGCCCCTATGGATTTTATGAACGAATACTTTGAAGTCGAGACTTTCGCCGGTTTCCGGGTCGCTCAGCTGAGAAGTGTGACAAAGCACGCAATAACCCACTTCACGGCGCGTTCCAGAGTGCGCCTTCAGTGGATCGTGACAATTGTTGCACGAAGCGGTCTCGACCACCGCTCTTTCGATGCGTACTTTGCCGCCGGCAGGCAGGAATTCATAAATGAAATTGGCGAATGCCTTACCGTCTCTGCTGGAAATTTCGCCGCCGACAACGTGCGTGGCCTGGCGATCGTAATTTGGCGGCAGAACCGTATTAAAAGTGTAAGTGAAAGCGCCAGGCCCGATCTGTTTCAACGTACCGCCGTGATCCACATCGGGTTGTACTGCTTCTGATATGGCAGGTTTTTTCGTCTCGCCTTTAAAAACATATGACTTGCCGGAAACTTTGGCGAGAACGTAATTGTGATAACGCGTATCACCGTTGGTGTCCCGCTCGATCGCGGCGATCGTAAACTTAACGCTCTCTGCATCCAGATCGGCTAACTCCGCCAAATTATCCTTTGCAGTCGTCACTTTGAATATGACCGCTGGCCGGCGGTCGAGAGTAAGTTTTACGGAAGTGATCTGCACGTTCAGTCGATCATTGGCCAGGGTTATTTGCGGAATGAACAAGCAAATGGGCCACAGGAACGCTGGGAAACGAATCATTTTTGGTAGTGCTCTTTCGGCTGAATTAGCCTGCGGCCCTTACTTTCAGGTGGAGCGGGAATCAGTTTCATGCGGCGGACAATTCCACGAATGTTCTCATACCGATCGTAAGCTGTCAAATTTTTCCGTCCAGCTGGGTTCAAGTCGTTTACCTTCTGAAGCGCACCGGCAGATTCATTCCCTCTGCTTTGAGCTACGATGGATAACGGCTTCGATTCGTCCCTTGAGCAATCATGATGCCCAGCTATGAAGGTTTTGAGAAATGTGTGAGCCTATGCGAAACTCGGAGCCCAGTGAATGTGTTCAAAAGGTATAGCGCGGTAACCTGGTTTCCATATTGTCAATTTAGTTTCCGCTGCTTGTCTCACGGAGCACGACGTTTTGACCTGATTGACAGTTGTTTTGGCCGTGTGGTACGCGGTGAGCTAGGCGGTTATTGTAGACGCGATCGAAGCTCCGACTATGACCGAAACGGATAAATCGGCATTGATGTCGATCATCAGGCGGATCCATTCGGAACGGGAACTTGTTCCGCTGATGAATTTGCTCGCGCGTGAGGTCAAAGAGCTATTGCGCGCCGACCTGGTCAGCGTCTTTCTCTTCGACCGGCAAAAATGTGAACTCTGTTCGTTGATCTCCCTAGATAACCAAAAAATCTGCTTCGACGCCCGGCTCGGGGTTGCCGGCGCCGCCGCGACCAAGGGAAAGACCATAAATGTCGTTGATGCTTATGAGCATGAGTTGTTCTACAAAGAGGTCGATTCCAGGACCGGCTACCGAACAAAGACTATTTTAGCGGCTCCGATTAAGAATATTCGAGAGGAGGTCGTTGGCGTCTGCGAAGCGATCAATAAGTTAGAAGGAGTTTTTACCTGTGATGACGCACAGCTGCTCGAAACGTTCGCCTCACATGCGGCGAGTGCCATTGAGACAGCGTTGTTGATTGATGCGCTAAAAAGAGAGCAGGGGAAGAATGAGCCGAAGGACAAATTGCAGAACAGAATCGAAATCGGCCAGTCGTATTTACAGAAAATGGTCGGGGTGAGCCCGGAAATTGAAGCGATTATTCGGCTGGTCGATCAGCTACGAGAAAGCTCGGTCGACGTGCTGATCCAGGGGGAGAGCGGGACTGGCAAGGAACTGGTCGCCAGGGCGCTTCATTACAATAGCCCACGGTCCGATAAGCCCTTCGTCGCGCTGAATTGCGCGGCTTTACCCGAGAACCTTGTTGAAGCGGAGCTGTACGGAATCGAGCGGGGCGTGGCGACCGGAGTCGAAAAGAGGACGGGAAAATTCGAAGCGGCCAACGGGGGTACGCTCTTTCTCGATGAAATAGGCGACCTGAGTCTCTCGGCTCAAGCCAAGATGCTGCGCGTTTTGCAAGAACGCGCGGTCGATCGTGTCGGCGGTCAGAGGCCGATTCCAGTTGACGTCAGAATCATTGCAGCAAGCAATAAGAATCTCGACGACGCGAGCAAAGCCGGCACGTTTCGCGCCGATCTGTATTATCGCCTGAAAGTGGTTCGCATCCAGACGCCGGCACTGCGGGAAATCGCCGAGGATATTCCTCTCATGGCCAATCACTTTCTCGCCAGTCATTGCGCGCTACTGAAGATCGAGCCGAAGCAGTTTACGTCCGCAGCGATCGAACGCTTGAAAAATTATTCCTGGCCCGGCAACGCCCGGCAGTTGGAGAACGAGATCAAGCGGTTGGTCGCGTCGGTAAGGGGCAAAACCATTGGCGCAGAGCAGCTGGACCTTCCTATCGAAACAGAGAAGCCGATCGCTCCAGAAAACGCGGGCCATTATAGGGGAAAGACCATCGGCGAAGTGGTCGAAGCCATTGAGCAGCGCATGATCGAAGAAGCGCTTCTCAAAGCCGGCGGCAATAAAGCAAGAGCCGCTGAGGCGCTAGGGCTTAGCCGGCAGGGTTTGCTGAAAAAAATTAAAAGGCTCGCAATTACGACTTAACCGTGGGGGAATTCTCTGCGCGAATCAAAACGGGGGATAGTGCTGTTGATTGTCATTAGGGGGAGGAGTTTTCGTTTCGCCTCCCCCTAATGCCTTGTGTCATTCGAGGTGTCGTTCATTCGCCGTCCCCATAGAATCCGCGAAGCTCTATCCGCCGCTCCGTCTTAACCGCGGCAATTCCGAGTGGATCATAGTCACATGGTCCATAGAAATCGACGGCATTAACCGTGCTGTCATCAAAAACTGGATGCGCCCAGCCTAGACTATCCTCGCGCATAGCCGGAGATTTGATATGGCAGTAACTCGGAAGCTCGGCAGGAACTGTCGAAATCATCTCTTCCGAGTTCAATTCCTCTCCGTACGCCAGCGGCACGCCCCAAAACAGCGTCGATGCCAGCAGCAGGTTGATCATGAGTGATATGTTCTTTTTCATTTTATTCACCTTCTTTCTTTTCCAGTTTCACTCTGATTCCTGCTAAGAGCAGAGGTTGTGCCAAGCAGAAAAAGCTCTCGGGCGTCTGTCGACAGAACGATACGGGTTATTAGAATCGTGCTAAAAAATGAGTTTAGCGACAACTGGAGAATCGGTGAAATCAATTTCCATCACTATGGTTGTGCGAGTGGACAAAAGATCGGTGGCAGAGTCAGCTTGAGATGCTACTCAATGCGGTAACGTAGTTGTCGGCGTGTTAATTTTTTTATCGTTGATCCGGTGATTGAGCCGTCTTCCGTCGAGGATAGTAAACAAAGAAAATCGTAGAGCGTTTTGACAGCTGTTGTTAGCCGGATGCCCAGCCATTGTTTGACAACCCTACGGAATTTGCGCCCGAGCGAGTAACGCGCAGAAGACGACAACTAAGTTGCAAGACGACAACCAAGTTACTACTCAAGTAACCTTGTCGTTACTAATTTGCGACGCCATCTCTGGCAGCCATTCGGCAATAAATTTTATTAACCGAGACTTTACGGGTAACTGGCAGCGTTTCTCCACAATAAGACTGATCTGAACAAGTAGTTCGC